>Ga0070732_10001481_pt1 | contig 12793 bp, 11 predicted proteins | sample Coa_R1_5_FD_66449 | JGI IMG/M metagenome (GOLD analysis project Ga0070732, IMG submission 66449) | Surface soil microbial communities from Centralia Pennsylvania, which are recovering from an underground coalmine fire - Coalmine... | ecosystem: Environmental > Terrestrial > Soil > Unclassified ...
TTCTGGAGCGCGGCCCTTGCTTTATCGAGCAACTCCTTGGGCGTGTCGGCGCATGCGGTCAATGGGAAGACGAAGAGCAAACATATGGCAAGACGTTGCATGATTATCTCCAAAATGGACAGCTGCGACGCGTAACGGAGCGCTAAATCACTTCACTTCCACATCCACCGGCAGCACGTGGTGAATCATGTAATTGCGATAGTCCTGATTCCGCTCCGTCGGTTGCGTGCGGCCCTTGGAATCGGTCGCACGGCTCATGAGCGTCGCTCGCCCCGCCTTCGGCTCCTTCCATTCCCACTGCCAAAGCCGCCAGCAGAACGGTGCGGTCGCGGCATCGAGTTTCGCCTCGTGCCAGTGTTTGCCGCCATCCGCCGAGACTTCGACCTTGGCAATTTCGCCCTCGCCGGTCCAGGCAGCCCCCGCGACACGGTACGGCTTGCCAGCCGGTATCGTTTCACTGAGTGCCGGTTGCGCAATTTGCGACTTGACCTGCATGGCGGTGATCGGAACCACACTGGCTAGCCCATGCTGGCGTTCGAAGTAGCAGTAATCGACAGCTTGAAAGAAACCGCGATGCCGTTTTTCCACGACCACAATGCGCGTTAGCCATTTGACTGACGCCATCCCATACCAGCCGCCGACCATCGCCCGCAGCGGTGCGCCGTGGGCCGTCGTCAAGTCGTTGCCGTTCATCTGGTAGGCCAGGATGACCTCCGGGCTTTTCGCTTTCTCCAGGGGCAGGCTGCGAGCGAAAGGAATTGCCCCCGGCGATGGTGGATCGGCGACGGCGCCGCTATCGGCGCCTTCGAGGAGCACTTCCGCTGCCCCTTTTTTTACTCCGGCTTTGTCGAGAATGTCCGCCAGTGCTGCGCCGGTCCACTCCGCGTTGCCCACGGCCCCAAGTTGCCAGGCCACACCCTTCGGCGCCGGCGTCAGGAATACGCGGCCATTGCCGGCACATTCCAGCAGCAGCGGTCGAGTCTTCGACTGCATTTTGACGATATCGTCGAGGCTCAATTCCAGCGGCCGCTCCACGGTGCCGTCCACCTTTAGCCGCCATTTCTCCCGATCGATTTTCGGCATCGGGAAGTGATTGCGAACATAGAACGAATCGGTTGGCGTGAGAAAGCCGTTGAGCGTGGCAAAATTCCACTCCAGGTTCTGCGGCGAATTCATGCGCATGATCTGTTGCGGTGAATCGGCGCGCAGCACGCGTGGCCAGGCCGCTATTGCAAGCGGAGCTAGCGCCGCCGTCCGCAAGAATTGGCGACGGGGGAGCAAATCCATGACAACCTCCATGATGGGGCCGGGTTAGCCGCGACGCGCAGCGGAGCATGCCTTTCCCGCGCCGGGCCGTTGGCTTTTTCCTATTCTGGACTGAAGAGTTCGCCAGAGGGGTGAGCCATATTCCTATTGATCTCGCGGGGAACGTCATGCGCCGATCATTCGCAATTACCCTGGCAGCGCTAGCATTGGTTTGCTTTGTTCGAGCTGATGAGAAGCCAAAAGACAAGAAAGAGGAAAAAGTAATCAAGACCGACTCTGGCCTGCAATATGTCGATCTTGTGGAAGGCAAAGGCGAACGCGCCAGGTCCGGCGACAAGGTGGAGGTATTCTACACCGGCTGGCTGAAGGACGGTACGAAGTTCGACAGCAACGTGGGAAAATCTGCGTTTCCGGTGCAAATCGGTGTTAGCAACGTTATTGAGGGATGGCATGAGGGCCTGCAAGGCATGCGCGAAGGCGGCAAGCGAAAATTGATTATCCCACCCAAGCTCGGCTACGGAGAAAAAGGCTACCCCGGACACATTCCGCCCAATGCCGAACTTATTTTTGAAGTGGAGCTAGTCAAAATCAAATAGGCAATTTGTCACCATGCAGGTGTTGTTCGGGGAGATGCCATGCTCCGCATGGTCGTTGCGTTGCTGATTATTCTGATCGCGGCTCGCACGTTGCCGGCCGACGACTTCCGCGACAACTCCACAGAGGAAATGCACGTGAAAACACCATCGGGTTTGGAATATGAGGAGCTGCTCGTCGGTGCGGGAGATCCCGCTAAGTCCGGACACACTGTCGAAGTCCATTACACGGGCTGGCTCCGGGACGGAACCAAATTCGACAGCAGCGTGGATCGTAATAGGCCGTTTAGTTTCGCGATCGGCCGTAGACAGGTGATCGAAGGCTGGGAAGAGGGCGTGCAGGGCATGCGCGTGGGCGGCAAGCGCAAGCTCATCATTCCCTACAAGCTGGCCTACGGCGAAAAAGGCCGCCCGCCGGTGATCCCGCAAAAGGCCGATTTGATCTTCGAGGTGGAATTGCTGAAGATCAAATAAGGAAAGGATAAACCACGAAGATCACAAAGTTCACCAAGAAATACAAACGTTTGTATTTCTTGGTGAACTTTGTGATCTTTGTGGTTAAGTCTGATTTGACAAACGACAAACGGGATCGTATCTCTGGGAAGGCACATCTCTTTCCTTTCCCGGAGCCAATCCCATGAATGCCATCGAAGTCAATCCTTTCTCGGCCAATCTCGAAGTTCGCCAGCTGCCAATTGAATCGCTTCAGCCGGCCCCGTACAACCCCCGCCTGGTGCTGCGGCCCGATGAAGCGGCTTATCACAAACTCGCGGCCAGCCTGCGCGAATTTGGCCTGGTGGAGCCGCTCATTTGGAATGAACTCTCCGGCCATGTAGTCGGCGGCCATGCCCGGTTGCGAATCTTGAAGGAAATGGGGGCCACGGAAGTGCCCGTTTCCGTCGTCCGGCTCGGTCTCGAGCGCGAGAAGGCCTTGAACATCATCCTGAACAATCGCGAAGCCCAGGGCCGCTTCGATGCCGGCAAGCTCACGCAATTGCTCGAAGAACTTGAACATTTGCCGGAACTGGAACTAACCGGCTTCGATGAGGATGATTTGGCCGCCTTCCGCCTGGAACCCATGCCGGAGCTGCCTGACGAGGAAGAATACGATACGGTGGAAATCACGCTATCGATGAACGAAGCAACGTACGATCGCCTGGCCCAGCGCCTGGATGAGCTGATTGGCGAGTTTGATCTAACGAGCCACGTGCGTAAGACGTAAAGTGCGGGGGCCGTTAGTCTGAAGCGCAAGCGAGGCTTACCGGTCGCCCTCGCTTGCGCTTCGGGCTAACCGGAGTACAGAGTGTACTGCCAAAACTTACGGCGCTTTATCGTTGGCGGTATTTGCGGTCATGGAAAACTGGTCGACCTTCCAGTTGTCCCCTTCCGTGGTCACCGCAATCACGAGATTGTAAAAACCTTCGCCGTGAATCAGGATCATTTCCTTGAAACGGTAGATGGAATTGGGCCCGAGCGGATTCATGTTCGGATCGGGTTGGAGAGTCACTTGTTGTTCGATCACTCGTTGTCGCTGCTTGACCAGCGCCTTGAACTTCTCCAGGCTCGTTTTCTTTTGGTAATTGGCCGAAGTGTTGTCGTAGGCCGTATCGGTCTCGCCGTTCTTTAGGTCTTGCAAGAACGACTGCCCAAACTCACGGGCCGCTTCCGTTCGCTGTTGCTCTTTTTCAACCTGTTCCACTTTTGCGAGCACGCTTTGTTGCATCTGGCTGGCGGCTTTGCGGATGGAATAAATGACGTAGAAGCCGATCCCGCCACAAACCAGCACAACGACCAGCAGCACGCCGCCAATGATGCCGAAGACAAGCAACAAATCTTTATTGCCGCTGGGCGACGAGCGCGGCCGTTCCGCCCGATCGTCGTAGTCGTCGTACCGGTCAGATGCTGCCATCGCGTTCCTCCTCAGTTCATAAGCTAATCTCCGAACCGAACCTCGGAAAGACTGCCATGCCCGATCCGGAAAAATTGCTACAAACTATTCGGAAAGCCGCCGAATACTCACGTGCCACGCCGGGCCGGCGGGGCCGGGTGATTTATCTGCCCGATGCCACGGAAGTGTTGGCCACCGGCGACCTGCATGGCAACATTGCCAATTTTCAGCGCATTCTGAAGGTTGCGGAGCTAGCCAAGCATCCGCGGCGGCACCTCGTGATGCAGGAGCTGATTCATGGCAGGTTTTCCTATGCCGAGGGCGGGGAAAAATCCCATCAGGCCGTTGATCTCTGGTGCGCGCTGAAATGCCAATATCCCACCCGCGTGCATTATTTGCCGGGCAACCACGAACTTTCCCAGTGGACGAACCGGCTCATCGGCAAGGACAACGAAGACTTGAATGCAAACTTCCGCGACGGAGTACGGACAGCGTATGGCCCGCATGCCGACGCCATTTACGCGGCCTACCTGGAATTGTTTGCCGCGTTGCCATTGGCCGTTCGCACGAGCAATCGGATCTTTTTGTGCCATAGCCTGCCGAGCACCGCGGCAATGGCGCAGTTCGATTACGCCCGGCTCGAAAACGCCGACCATCAGCCGGCGGATTTCCAATCGGGCGGTTTGGTCTACGCCCTGGTTTGGGGCCGCGACACGTCGGCGGAGAACGCCGCGAATTTTCTGCGCAAGGTCGATGCGGACTGGCTTGTCACGGGCCATATCCCATGCGAAACTGGATTCGCTGTGCCTAATGAACGGCAGATTATCCTCGATTGCATGGGCGCAGCGGCGGGATATTGCTTGCTACCAACCGATCGGCTGCTCGCGGAAGGCGAATTGCGCGAGCGAGTAAAGTTGTTATAACGAAGTGCCGTTTGCGGCTTCGCCGATACGTGCCGGCGAAGCCGCAAACGGCTATTGCAAATGGCAATGAATCCGAACCCCTTTCTCCCCGAAACACCACTCGCTGCTCTTGGCGAACTGGTGCGCGAAACCGTCATAATCGACGAGCATTCCTTCATCATCGAACATCCCGAGCAATCGGATCACTTGATTGATCATCCGGAATTGCGAAAGGCCTTTGCGGCCGACGAATACCTTCCGTATTGGGCCGACCTGTGGCCGGCCGCGCGCATGCTGGCGCGGGCGATTCTGCGGGAGCCGTGGCCGCCCGGCTTGACGGCGCTGGAGATCGGCTGCGGACTTGGCTTGCCGGGCGTGGCAGCCCTGTCGCGCGGCTTGCGCGTCATCTTCAGCGATATCGACGCCACCGCGCTACGCTTTGCGGCCACCAACGCTCGCCGCAACGGCTTTCAGAACTTCGAGCTACTGCAACTGGACTGGCGGAATCCACCGGCGAACTGGCAGGTGCCGGCGGTGCTGGCGTCGGACTTGATTTATGAGCGGCGCCACGTCGAGCCGCTCGCGGAACTGATCGCCCGCGTGCTGGCGCCGGGGGGCGTTGGCTTGTTGACCGATCAGGACCGCCCGCCTGCCCCGTATCTGCGCGACGCGCTGGCGGCCAACGGTCTGACCTTCACGACTCAGATCATGCGTGCCGGCAGCCCCGGCGGCAATCGCTTCAAGGGCACGCTGTATCGGATACGGCACCAATAGAAAACAAAACCCACGGACGGCAGTCCGTGCGGCTGTGATCAGCCCCGCAATGGCCGTTGCCAGGCCTTCTTCAATTCATCCAGGCTAGCCCAAATAATCCACTCACCGCTGGCCCCTGCGATCCGCAGCCGCGGCTCCTTCACGGTGTGGCCGATCTTCAGCAGCGGCAGATTCTCGAAGAGGTTCGTGAATGCGGCGGCCTGTTCCGGCCGCACTTCCACGAGGAAGCGTGTAGTCGATTCGCTGAAGAGGCCCACTTCGTCGGCTTCGGCCTCTATGCGCCCGGCATCGGTGAGGTCGGCCCCCACACCGCCGGCGAAGGCCATCTCCGCGGCCGCCGCTGCCAGGCCGCCTTCGCTCAGGTCATGGCAGCTGCGCGCATAGCCGGCGGTGATCGCGGCATGCAGCGCCCTAAATAGGGTCGGCGCCTGCAGACGATTGACCTTTGGCACTTCGCCGCCGGTCAAACCGTGCACGAGGTTGAAATGCGAACCGCCCATTTCGTTCTTCGTCGTTCCCATCAAGTACAGATCGTTGCCGGGCTCCTTCAAGTCCATCGTTACGCATTGTCGAACATCGTTTACGCGCCCCAGGGCGGAGATAAGCAGTGTGGGCGGAATGACAATTAACCGATCGCCAGCTCGAAATTCATTGTTCAAGCTGTCTTTGCCGCTAATGAACGGCGTGCCGTAAGCCAGAGCAATGTCGTGACAGGCCTGAGCCGCACGTACCAACGAACCAAGCACTTCCGGCCGATCGGTGTTGCCCCAGCAGAAGTTGTCGAGGATGGCAATTCGGCTTGGATCAGCCCCGACCGCGACGACATTTCGCACCGCTTCATCGATGGCCGCCGCCGCCATCCAGTACGGGTCAAGATCGCCATAACGCGGATTAATGCCGCAGCCGATGGCAAAGCCTGTGAACGAGCCGAGCACCGGGGCGACCACAGCGGCGTCGCCGGGGCCATCTTCCGTGAGTCCGACCAGCGGCTTGATCACGCTGCCGCCCTGCACTTCGTGATCGTACTGGCGGACGATCTTTTCCTTCGAGCAGACACTGTAGGAAGAGAGGATTCGCTGCAAGTTGGCATTGTGGTCGGAAGCGGCTCGCGGCTTAGCAGAAACCTCGCTTGCTAAGCCGCGAGCGGCATGCCATTCCGCCTTGCGCACCACTTCCGGCATTCCACCGTGCAGGAACTCCATATCCAAATTGCAAACCAGATGATTCTGATAGAAGAGTCGCAGCTTTCCGGTCGCTTCGAAATTCCCCAACAGCGCTGCTTCGACATCCTCACCCTCACACAGCGCTTTCAGCGCAGGCCAATTGTTGGGCGGCACAGCCAGCACCATGCGCTCTTGCGCTTCGGAGATCCAGATCTCGGTATACGACAGGCCATCGTACTTGAGCGGCGCTTGTTCCAGGTTCACGCTCGCGCCCAGGTCCGCGCCCATTTCGCCGATGGCAGAGCTGAAACCACCGGCCCCGCAGTCGGTGATGGCGGTGAACAGCCCGCGGTCACGGGCCTGAAGGAGCACGTCGAGCAGTTTCTTTTCCGTGATCGCGTTGCCGATCTGCACGGCCCCGCCGCTCACAGTTTCCGATTCGTGCGTCAGTTCCAGCGAGGAAAAGGTCGCTCCGTGGATGCCGTCGCGTCCGGTGCGCCCGCCGAGGACCACGATCAAGTCGCCGTCTTGCGCTTCCTTGTAGCAGCGGTCCACAGGAATCAGGCCCACCGTGCCGCAGAAGACCAGCGGATTGCCAAGGTAGCGCTCGTCGAAGAGCACGGCGCCGTTCACCGTGGGGATGCCAATGCGGTTGCCGTAATCGCGCACGCCAGTCACAACGCCCGTCATCACTTTGCGTGGATGCAATACTCCTGGCGGCAGCGATTCCGGCGGTGTGTCGGGCGGCGCGAAGCAGAAGACGTCGGTATTGCAGATCGGCTTCGCGCCCAGCCCGGTGCCGAGCACATCGCGAATCACACCGCCCAGGCCAGTGTTCGCTCCGCCATACGGCTCAATGGCGGAGGGATGGTTGTGCGTTTCTACCTTGAAGCACACGTGATAATCGTCGTTGAACTTCACGATCCCGGCGTTGTCGGCAAACACGCTAACACACCAATCGTTGGGGCCGAATTGCTTGCGCAGTTCCTGGGTAGCCGCGAAGATTGTCTCCTTCAGCAGGCTCTTGAAGTGATGCACGTGGCCGGTAGCGTCGGTGAAGTCGATGGGCCCCTTCAGGGTCTTGTGCGAGCAATGTTCCGACCAGGTTTGGGCCAGCGTTTCGAGTTCCACGTCGGTCGGTTCCCGGTTCAGCTCTCGAAAATGACTCTGAATCGCCTTCATTTCCGCCACGTTCAGGGCGAGTTGACCGTCGCAGCTCAAGCTCACCAGCGCTTCGTCGTCGAGATCGCGGATCGGCACTGTGAGCAATCGGAATTCATACGGCTTGCCCAGTGCCAGGTGATCGGCACGGATCGGACCATCAATTAATTGTTCGATGGCATCGTTGGCAAGAACGCGAGCGATCTCCGGCCGCGCCGCATCTTTTGCGGAATGCAAATAGTATCTGCGAAACGTCCGGACCGCATTCAAGTTGATGCTCAGATCCTTGGCGGCGGCCAGCACACTTTGCGCGGCCGGGTCCATTACGCCGGGTTTGAGCAAGACGGTGAGCCTTGCGTGGCCGGTATCGATCGGAGTCTGGCTCAGCTCGGCAATCTGGTCATCTTCCACAACCGGATCGACCAGAAGCTCGCGCGACAAGGTCTGCACCTGAGCCGGGTTGAGTTCACCATCGAGCAGGTAGCCGTGCGAAAAGCGCGAAAAGATCGCCTTGCCTTGCTGCGAGTGCGTAAGGAGATCGAACTCGGCAATGGCTTGCCGCAGTTCGCCCGGCTCTTCGCGGCTGACGATTTCAACTTCCCAGATCATCGCGCACCTTCTTTCCTTCGGCCAGTAGATGAGTCAGAGTTGTTTTATCGGCGGCGAGCAAGGCCTGTGTGAACTCGATCAGGCGGCGCTCGAGGCGGAGTGTGGCGTCGGCGAGTTCCACGTGGTTGTGCAGGAAGATCGGCGTCCATAGGGCCGGATCGCCGGCGGCAATGCGCGTGGTGTCACGAAAGCCGTTGGCGGTGAATTCGTACAAGTCCTTGGGTAGTAATCCCGCCAGGGCCGAAGCGACGAGATGCGGCAAATGGCTAGTCAAGGCCAAAGCTTGATCGTGCTCATCGGGCGGCATACTGGTCACCCGGCAACCGAGGCTTCGCCAGAAGTCGCCGGCTCGTTTCTCCGCATTTGGACGCGTACTTGGCGTTGGAGTAACAACCGTCAACCGATTGTCGAACAAATCGGCCCGCGCATGTTCGGCGCCACGTTTTTCCGAGCCCGCCAGTGGATGCGAGCCGATGAATTCAACATCATCCAGCAACCTCTCTTCCACTTGTGCCACGATCTGGGTTTTGGTGCTGCCCGCGTCGGTAATCAACGTGCCGGGCTTGCACTTGCCGGCAATGGAAAGAATCTGCTCGGCAATTTGATCCACCGGTGTGCAAAAGACGATGATGTCCGCTTGCCGGGCCAGGGACTCGAGGTTGTCGGCAACTTCGCCGATGCAACCAAGGCCGATGGCTTTTCTGAGATTCGCCTGGTCACGTCCGATTCCAATCATACGGCCGAAACAGCCGGACCTTCGCGCGGCCAGGCCGATGGAGCCGCCAATCAGCCCCACGCCGACGATGCCAAGCACAGGCTTCGCTTGTGTCTTCGACGCCACCAGAATTCTCTTGGTTACGTGGGACAAGATTCCAATCTTGTCGGACAAGATTGGAATCTTGTCCCACGCTGATCCGTTCACCTTCTTTGGAGAATTTGTATGGTATGGGTGCGATCCCGCAAACGGCCGAAGAACCAGAAACGAACCCACTATGAACGAGCCGGTAAAATTTGCTCCGGAACCCACCCTTCATCGCCATTTCGGCGTGTGGCAAGGGACTGCCCTCAATGTCACCATGATTGTTGGGGCCGGCGTGTTTGCGGTCATTCCGTTGATGGTGAAAGAATTGCCCGGGCCCTATGCCCTGCTCGGTTGGATCGCGGGCGCTTTGCTCATGTTCTTCGACGGTATGGTCTGGAGCGAGCTGGGGGCAATGATGCCAGGTTCCGGGGGTACAACGCAATATCTGCTGGAAAGCTATGGTCGCAACAAGCTCGGCCGGGCGATGTCGTTTTTGTTCATCTGGCAGTTTCTGCTCAGTGGGCCGCTGGAAATCGGCTCGGGGCTGATTGCCATGGCGATGTTTGCGCGCAACTTGCCGGGCTTTGGCGCCTTCGATCAGCGCTGGTCATGGTCGGTGTCGTTGGACTTTGGCAGCGACATGACGCTGGTCTTTGGCACGGGTCCCGCCCAGTGGCTAAGCCTGGGGTTGGGCATGGTCATCATCCTTCTGCTGTACCGGCGCATCACGACGCTTGGCCGCCTGACCGTGCTCCTTTGGATTGGCGTGTTGGCGGCCATGGCCTGGATCTTCGTGGAAGGGGTATTTCGTTTTGACCCGAAGGTCGCCTTCTCGTTTTCCGGCGCCGCGGCGAAATGGCCCGAAGGATTCGCCGCGAAACTCAGCGCCACCATGTACCTGGCGATGTATTCGTATTTCGGATACTACAGCGTTTGTTACATCGGCGATGAAGTGCGCGATCCAGGCAAGACGATTCCGCGCTCCATTTTTCTAAGTATTTTGATCGTGGGGGTCATGTTTATCGGGCTCCATTTGGCGCTCGTGGGTGTCGTTCCTTGGGAATCAATTCCACCGGATGATGAAGCGCTCAAGAGCTATAGCCTGTCCGCCAAATTCATGGAACGCATTCATGGCGATTGGGCAGTAATCGCGATTACGCTGATGTTAATCGGCAGTTGCTTCGCGTCGGCCTTTGCCGGCATGCTGGGCTACGCACGCATCCCATATGCCGCGGCCCGGCACGGGCACTTCTTTTCGCTATTTGGCGCCGTTCACCCCCGACACCGGATTCCGCATGTCGGCCTACTCCTCGTTGGTGCGCTTACGTTGTTCTGGAGCTTTCTCGACCTCGGCAATGTGATCAAAGCGCTCATTGTCACGCGTATCCTCGAACAATTCGTAGCTCAGATTATCGCGGTCATGGTCCTGCGGCGAACGCAACCCGACCGGCCCCGGCCGTATCGCATTTGGCTGTATCCGTTGCCGTGTTTATTAGCGCTGGCCGGCTGGTTGTTTCTCTATTTCACCTCCGGCTTGATCTTCATTGGGTTGGGGCTCGCCACGCTGACACTAGGCATCATCGCTTTCCTGTTGTGGTCGAGTGCGACCAAAACCTGGCCATTTCAGAGGACCGACGCTTCTGCGAAGGGTCTCTAAGCTTTCCAGCTTCGCTAATCTCGCTCAGTTTCGGTATCGACTTTTCCTTTCGTGCAAATTGCGCGGGATTTGCCGAAAAGTCCTCACGTTTCAATTGAATCGAGCCGATGATCTGCTGGGCAGCGTGAGTGCGCCGCAACCAACGGCGGACCAGTTGCCAATTTCCCTTCCGAAGCAGGCAGAAATTGGGGGATGGAAGGGAATCGCGTCGGCAGACAGGAGCAATCCATGCGCAAAGGACTTCTCGGTTCCGTGTTGGTCCTGGCAACCAGCGCCGGCCTGGCATTCGGGCAAATGCCGCGCTCGGCGGCCGATGCCAACGCCCCGATGGGGCAAATGATTCAAGCGCAGGCGCAAATGCCGGCCAACAGTACCGGGCAACCATTGACGGGCCCGGCGCAGTATTTGACCGATCCGAAGTACGGCTACGGCGACGAGGATGGCGGAGCCTATTGCGAGCGAGTTTGGGCCCGCGTTGATTATCTCTTGTGGTATTACAAGCCGGCGCCCAATCCGGCGACCCTGATTACCGCCGGCCCAATCACCGGTGGAACGATTCTTCCGGGCGCGCCCGGCGTCATCACGGTCTTTGGCGGCAACGATATTGATTACGGCGGGGTCTCCGGCGCCCGTTTCCAGGTCGGCGGCTGGCTGCCGGGCTCCGACACCGTCGGCATCGAAGGCGGCGGCCTCGTTCTGAATAAGAATTCGGTCACCAGCACCATTTCCAGCGGCCCGCTCGGCATTACCGCGATTGGCCGGCCTTTTATCAACGCGAATACGGCGGCAGCCGGCACCTTCCTGGTGGCGGCACCGAACGTGACGCCCGGCACGGCCGGCGATGTCGGCTCTGCGACGGGATTTTCGACCTCGCAGCTGTGGACGGCGGAAATTAACTTGCTCTTCAACCTGTATCGCGATGAATTCTGGACCTGGAACGCGATGATTGGCTTCCGGCACTTTGATCTGGCGGAAGTGATCCAGGTGAATTCTACGAGCACGCAAGGCCCGGCTGGATCTCCCCCGTATTTCTTCCTGGGTGCTGCCCTGGCCCCAGGTCAGATTGAAACTATCAGCGACCGGTTTGGCACTCAGAACCGGTTCTACGGCGGCAACCTGGGCACCGAAGTAGAATACCGTTATCACCGAATTACGATCGACGTTCGCAACGATGCTGCCATCGGTTCTATGCGATCCACAGTGGATATTGTGGGCACGACCACCGCCACCACAGCTGCCGGGGTTCCGTTGGCCGGCAGTCCGGCCAATGGCGGCTTGCTGGCCTTGCCGACGAACATCGGCGGCCGCATTCAGAACAACTTTTCGGTCGTCGAACAACCAGGCATCCTCGTCGGCTACCAGTTTACGCGCGGCTTGAAATTCGCTGTCGGCTATGATTTTATCTACGCCTTTAACGTGGCTCGGCCCGGCTTGCAGATTGACCCGGGCATCAATCCGAACCTGCAACCATCCAGCGCGACGTTCGGCGCGCCCGGTGGAACGGCACGGCCGGCACCGTTGTTTGCCTTGACCGATTACTGGGCTCAGGGCGTGAACTTCAGCTTGACGGCGCGCTATTGAGAGCATTTCACCCCGCAGCCTCGAAGACTCGACTGCGGGCTTGAAGGGACACAGGACTGCAAGCCCGCACGCGAGTCTTGGAGCGTGCGGGGTATGAAACCTAGGAAGCACGACGGGGTCGATACGGGGACGGCAGATAGGAGCAATCCATGCGTAAGGGACTACTCGGCTCGATTGCAGCTTTGGCAGCCAGCGCCGGCCTGGCCTGGTCACAAGCACCGGCCCAGCCCATGGGCGGCATGCCGGCGAGTTTGCCGGTCATGCAGGCCCAAGTGCAAGTGGATCCGCTAGGCGCTCCGGTCGCCAACGGCGCTGCCGCCCTGGCCAACCCGAATCTGATTGCCCCTCCGCAAACCGACATGTCCGGTCCCGGCGGCACGCCCGGCTTCCTTTGCGA
>Ga0070732_10001482_pt1 | contig 12791 bp, 10 predicted proteins | sample Coa_R1_5_FD_66449 | JGI IMG/M metagenome (GOLD analysis project Ga0070732, IMG submission 66449) | Surface soil microbial communities from Centralia Pennsylvania, which are recovering from an underground coalmine fire - Coalmine... | ecosystem: Environmental > Terrestrial > Soil > Unclassified ...
CTACCTTTACGCCATACTGACGTTCCGTTTCTAAGCAGGCGTGCGGACGGAACTCGAGAAGCAGTTCATCAATGCTAAACGTCGCACAAATCGACTGCTTGCCGCAGCGAGGTCAGAGGGTCGCGTGCGGGCACGAATTCGTGTGCCACATAGCCTAGGAAGTTGGCGGCGGCAATTCCGCGCATCACTCCGTCCCACTGCACTTCCTGGGTACCATCGAGCTCGTGCCGGCCGGGAACGCCGCCGGTGTGGAAATGGCCGAGCCACTGAATGTTTTGCTGAATGGTTCGGACCAGGTCTCCTTCCATGATTTGCATGTGATAGATGTCATACAACAGTTTGACGCGCGGTGAGTTCACAGCTTGCACGACCTGCACGCCCCACGCGGTGTGGTCGCACATGTAGTCCTTGTGATCGACCTTACTGTTGAGCAATTCCAGACAGATCGTGACGCCGTGATCCTCCGCAATTTTCTTGACGCGATTGAGCCCCGCGATTGTGTTTTTGGCGCCCTCGTCGTCGGACATGCCCGCGCGGTTTCCGGAGAACGTGATCACGTTGGGAACGCCGGCCTTGGCCGCTAGCGGGATGTTCTTTCGAAATCCTTCTTCGATTCGTGCGTGGTTTTCGATGCGATTCATTGCGCTGCCAATCTCACCGCCGTCGGCGTAGCCCATGCTGCAGACCAGCCCATGACGTCCCGGTATTTCGTATTCGTCCGGTTTCAGCAGATCGACACCCTTCAAGCCAATCTGTGCTGCGTAGACACAAAGGTCCTCCAGCGGAATCTTCTGATAGCACCAGCGCGAAACCGATTGCTTGATCTTGCCTTTGCGAGGGATCGGTGACTTCTGCTCTGCCCAGAACATCGAGGGCAAGGAAGCTATGGTCACTCCCGAGGCAGCCGTCTTCAGCATCGTGCGTCGCGATAGTTGTTTAGTCATGGAAATTCACATCAAGTGCCCGGAGAACACTGACTTAACTTCAGCCCGCGTGGACCGGCTCTTTTCCTTTCCAGTGCGTTTCGCATTTGTTGAGTCGAGCAGTTAAACGAAGGCCGCCGCCAATTCTTGCACATTCTTATCTCTCCCGCAGACGACTTCTTAAGGATTTTCAGCACGGATCTGGAAAATCCTTGACGGCTAGTTCATGTCCGAACAGATGTAAATTTAACATTTATTTTATAGTTTCAACGATGTGCAGAAAGCCGTCCCCCAGGGCTCGGGCGTCAATTCCGCGTAGTCAGCTTCGGGCCACAGGCGATCTCAGATGGCATTTTCAACCCTGACGATTAACCCTGCAGCTCAGCCTCTATCTGAGGTGCTTTGCGAAGAGTATTTTTTGCGCAAACACCGCGCGTCTGACTATTGCGGGCAAGAAATCGCAAGGAACAAGAGGCGTGGAACAGCGATCCCGCGCGTCTGAAAAGTATGCCGGAATTACGGACGCAACGGGCGGCCAAACCCTCTGGGATCGCCAGCGTGCTCTTCATAAATGATTCTTCTATTGGCCGTTTGACCATGGCGGGACGACGCCGCTCATGCGCGCATAGGCTATAAGCTGGCCCATGTGCTCGTTGGCGTGAACGATAATACGTAAATACATTCCGTCGACGGTGGCGTCGCGGTCGGCGATGTGAACTTTGCGCTGGAGATCTTTCGGCGTTACAGCGAGATGGGCCTGCTTCACGGCCTCGAGGGAACGCTTGAGCCAGTTGATGACCTCGGCTTTTGAGGTGACTGATTTTTCCATTTCCTGTTTCAGCTCCGCGGGCATCCTGGGGCCCGTGACGCTCAGCAGGTAGAAATTGGCAATGGCAATGTGCATATAGACCTCGCTGGTGGAGCGCACTCCCGGTGCGGGACGCCACGAGAATCTTTCCTCAGGAGTGGCTTCGGCGAGAGTAACCAGTTGCTGCGAAACGTGCAACCACTCACCGTCATAGCCTTGCCAAATGCCTTCGGGGAGCTTTTGGTTTTGCGCAAGCCCCGGCCGGACGACGATAGCGGTAAGAAGAAGAAAGAGAATACCTTTTTTCATGATTGACCTCCTCGACAGAGCGGGTTCGCGCCAGCAGTCTGCCAAAACCCGCCCATTCTATACTTGCAGACGGATTAGACGGGGGTTTTCTCAAACGGTGTGCGGCGTGGTGCGCGTTACTACAAAAGGCAGCGCGGAGGACGAGCGCAGACGTTCCTTACTTCACGGTTGGGTGGAGTTTCTTTGCGTGCGAGGCAGATCGTTCGGAGCGGCGTTCCTGTTCCACGTGGTGCGTGCAGTCGGCAATTTCGTCGTCCATCTTTTTGATTTCGAGAGCCAGGTGAAAATCCTCCGGGTGCTTGGCATATTTCTCGAAAAGCGAATTCCGCTTGGATTTCAAGTCGTCGCGTTTTTTCTTCCAGACACCGGCAACGGCTAACATGTGATTGTCCCCATGAGCAGTGTGCGCCTATTCTTCGTATATCGGAAGGGCCACACGGCGATTTGTTCTAAATGTTGCGTCGTCGACAATCGTGTGGGTACATAAAGGAGCCTGGGCGCCGCAAGGCGCCGTTCCTACGCGGCGAAGGGGGAGCGAAAGGCGGGAAGGAGGGGAGGATCGGCGCAGCGATCAATGCAGGGGGAGCTATGAGCATACCGAGCTTTTCCTGTCTCTGCGGCTGACCAAAGGTAACAAGATTTCCACGTTGGATTTTTCAACGGAATAAACCTTGCGCTGTTATCCATCGGACTTTGAGCATGGCGAGGATCCTCTAGTTACTGATCGCCGTAGGAGCGGCTACTTCGAGTTGCGCAGAATAAATCTGCGATAGACTACGCGGGAAAAGGGGGCTGACAAAGATGAGCGGACTACCGCAACTCCTGCCTACAAGCGCCGCAGCGGAATCGTTTGGCGGCGTCACCTATCACATTGACGGGGAACTTGTTCCCGCGCTCACCGTCGACGTGTCGGCGAGGCCTATCTATTTCGAGCATCACATTCTGCTGTGGAAACACCCTACCGTGCAAATCAGCTTGAAGCCTATGAAAGGCGCGCTCAAACGAATGATGGCCGGGATGCAAGTGTTTGTGACCGAGGCGCGCGGCGCAGGAATGATCGCCTTCAGCCGCGATGGCGCCGGACACATCGTTCCGATTCATCTGGCTCAGGGGCGCGAACTGCACGTTCGCGAGCACCAGTTCCTCGCAGCCACGGACAGCATCGACTACACCTTCGAACGCGTCCGCGGTGCCGCAAACATGCTTTTCGGCGGCACTGGTTTCTTCATCGACAAGTTTCACAGTCACGCAGGCGACGGTATCCTGTGGCTGCACGGCTACGGAAACGTCTTTGAAAAAATATTAGGTCCGGGCGAAATCATCGATATCGAACCCGGCGGATGGCTCTATAAAGAGCCCACCGTTCGCATGGAGACAATAGTGGATCGGTTGACCAGCGGCCTATTCGGCGGTTTCAACTTGATCGTCAACCGCTTCACGGGCCCCGGCCGCGTGGGAATCCAATCCATGTACATGCACTACGCAAGCGAAGAATAGACGGTGCGGGAATTTTGCCGAGTCAGTGACGAGGATCGGAGGAAACCATGCGACGAATACATCCGTTGGCGGCGTGTCTGGCAACAGGCGCCCTCGCGCTGTGTTGGCAAGCAGGAACGCAAGCCGCCAACTCCCGAGATGCAGGTTCTGGTCCTATTTCCACGAACCAACCTGACGCACCTGCCGCCAACTCGTGGGATCAGAGAGCTGCAGCCGCCTACCTCGATCAGCGGGCGGGCTGGTGGATGGCGTGGCCGCGGGCAGCGCGCGATCACGAAACCTTTTGCGTGTCGTGCCATACCGCGGTGCCTTACGCGATGTCGCGGCTGGCGCTCCATAAAGTGCTTGGCGAAAAAGGACCATCCGCGAACGAGCGCAGGCTGCTCGACAATGTGTCTAAGCGCGTGCGGCTTTGGAAGGAGGTTGCTCCGTTTTACACCGACGCGGACCGCGGTGCCTACAAGAGCGTCGAGTCTCGCGGCACTGAGTCGGTTTTGAATGCCCTAATCTTGGCAAGCAACGATGCGAATGGTGATGCAAGCGATGACGCTGGGCAGGACACACGGAGCGGGCATCTCAGCAAGCTTACGCGCGCGGCGTTCGAGAACATGTGGGCCGAGCAGCAAACCTCAGGCGACAAAAAGGGAGCATGGTCGTGGCTGAGATTCAAGAACGAACCCTGGGAAGCTGACGACTCGGATTTCTACGGAGCTGCGCTTGCGGCGGTTGCGGTAGGGACCGCTCCGGAGAATTACCGCGCCAGGTCTGAAATCCAAAGCAATTTAAAGATGCTGCGCGAATATTTGAACCGCGGCTGCGCGGCGCAGACCTTGAGCAATCGTACTGTGCTGTTGTGGGCTTCGGCGAGACTGCCGGGACTGCTCGAGCCGGAACAGCAAAAGGCAATCATCAGTGAGTTGTTTGGCAAGCAGCAAATAGATGGAGGTTGGAGTTTGTCTTCGATGGCGGGGGATTGGAAACGGCATGATGGAACGCCGCAGCAAACGCAGAGCGATGGGTATGCGACGGGATTGATTGCATTCGCGCTGCAAGAGGCGGGGATATCGCCAAAAAATGCCCAATTGGAAAAAGGGCTCGCGTGGCTGACGGCTAACCAGAACCGGACGGAAGGCTCGTGGTCGGCCTACTCGCTAAACAACAACGAGGAACATCACAGCAGTCCGGATACAGCGCGCTTCATGAATGACGCGGCTACGGCCTACGCCGTGCTTGCTTTGCGCGAGTCCAAAACTCACTGAGCTCAATCTATTGCCAATCGATGCGAAGCAGCGAGAGACCTTGACGTGGCAGGGTAAATTGGAGGTGCGCGGCACCTTGCTCGATCGCGATGAACGAGGGAGATGCCAGAAGTCGTAGTTGGCCGGCGCTTTCGAGTTGCTCGTATTGACGCGCGGAGGGAGATTGCGGCGATCCCATTTCCCTCCACGTCGTGAACGCATTGCTATGATTCGAATCGATGCGGAACTTTTCGAGAAGCGCTTGCTTGACGCCCGTCGGCAAACCGCTGAGGAGGAGATCAACTTTGGCGGGATCAACCGGCAAATCAGCGTCGTGATAGTTCCAGACCAGGATTTCGATTTCGTGATCCTTACGCGTGGCGATAGCGTCGATGTCCGGCTGGTCGCGCACTCCCGCGCGCAGAACTTCATTGGTGGGAATCGCCGCGGAACTTTCGGTCTTCAGGCGATCGTTGCCAAGTAACCCAAACATGCGAAATGCATTTAAGACGGGTTTGTCGAGGCCATTGGTGGCCAACTCGCGGAATCCTTCGAAATATGGTTGGTCTTCGAATTCGAAGGACCAGGTGACGGCACCGGCGAAATTGATTTGCTCGCGGCGAGACAAGTCGTAGATCGCGTGCAGCACCTCCGCGCTGTAGGAAGCATATTGCGCGCCGTTGCGATAAGCGTTCTGCGGATTGGTGCGTGCGGAGCAGGCTGCGCAGCCCTCGGGATCCGATTCTCCGAGGATGATGGGCGTTTGGCGCCATTCCGGAAAGCCAGCCGCGATTTTGAATCCTTGCTCAATAGAAGCCAATTGGCGGGCCACCCCCATCTGCACGTGGTCCGCGCGCCACTCGGTTGCTCCCTTGGGATGAAAGCTGATGAAATCCAGAGGCGAACCGATTTCTCCGTTTGCCGAGTTACGCCCGTGGGCGCAGTGTTCGAGAAATCTTCGCAGGAATTCAGCGGCTTTGGGCGAGGCGGGACCGGTCGTGTCCGGACCGCCCACTGAAGCGCCCGGCAGCGCTCGACGAATTGCCGTGGCGGAAAAATCGTACAGTTTGAAATATTCTTCGGAAGTTCCTTTCCAATAGTCGATGTCGGGTTCATTCCAGATTTCCCAAAGCCAGGTCTTGGTCTCGGCTTCACCGTAGCGGTCGCGCAGGTGAGAAACAAATTGAAACACCAAGTCGGACCACTTCTGATAGTCCTTCGGAGGATAAGCCCACCCGGTGAAAATCGTGCCTTGCGGAAAATTGTGGCGATACGGCTGTGGGTGCGTGGACAGGGCTTCGGGCATGAAGCCGACTTCGACAAGCGGTTTGATGTGAAGCGCTATAAAAGTGTCAAAGATGCGGTCGAGAATCACCCAGTTGTAAACCGGATTTCCCTGAGTATCTTCGGTGTACGCATTCGTGGAGCCCCATTTCAGAGACGCCGAACCGTCTCCAGTGGTCAGCAGGTTATGGACACGAACGTGGACCGGAACAGGGCTGAGGGCCGCGAGTTCCGTGAGCAATTTTTTGCCGTTGGGCGTATAGGTGTAGTTCGGCTCATCGTAGCCGAAATAGTTCCAGATTGGCGGGAGGGAGCCGTCGCGCTGATCGGCGTGGACCTCGATCTTGGCGTGGGGCGCAGATTCCTGTGCCCCGCACGACCCTGCACTTAGCGCAAGGAGCGCAAGCCCTTGAAATGACCTGCGTAGAAGCCAGGCGATACAGCGCTGAGCTGTACGGCGCCCGGGTAGCAGCTCGATGAGAATCTGCTTATGCATCCCGTGAATCTTAGCTGAAGTGATGACACAAATGGGCGTGGCGATGCATACGAATAGAGGGTTGGGGAATCTAATGAATTATGCGAATACGCTCGGGACTACTTGGGTTCATTGCCGTTATTCAGGGCATCCTTTTTTTGACGCACTTTTTCCTCTATAAGACGTGGACGTTTTCGCCCGCGAAGGGCGACGCAGGTGGCGCGCTGTGGCTCAAGCTGACATTTGCCGTTCTGTCGGTGAGTTTTCTTGCGGCGTCCCTGCTGGCGTTTCGTTATACGAGCGCTGCTTTACGCGCCTTTTATAGGGCTTCGGCCGTCTGGCTGGGTTTGCTGAGCTTCCTGTTTCTCGCCGCTGTTGCCTCGTGGATTGCTTTCGCAGCAGCACGCCTCGCGGGCCTGGATCCGAATTTCCATCGAATCGCGGAAGTTCTGTTTGCCGCCGGCGCTGCAGCCGGATTGTATGGCGTTTTCAACGCGAGTTGGACGCGCATCACTCGAATCACCGTTCGCCTGGCGAACCTGCCGGAGGCTTGGCGCGGCCGAAAGGCAGCCCTGATTAGCGATGTGCACCTGGGGCACGTGCGGAACGGCAGTTTTCTGCGCCGGATGGTGGAGAAGATTTTGAAGGAAGAGCCAGACGCAATTTTTATCGCCGGCGATTTGTATGACGGAACGGCTATTGACGCAAAACGGGCAGCGGCACCGCTAAGCAAGTTAACGGCCCGCCATGGCGTGTATTTCGTCGCTGGGAATCACGAGCAGTTCGGAGATGACACTAAGTATTTGCGCGCGGTGGAGGCCGCAGGCGTCCGAGTGCTCAGCAACGAGAAAGTCGAAGCGGAGGGCTTGCAGATTATTGGCGTGCCTTACCGGCACGCGACACAAGACGAACACTTTGCGTCGGTGCTAGAGGGTATAGGTGTCGATCGCGAACGCGCGAGCATCCTGCTAACCCACGCACCCGACCATCCGCAGGTTGCGGAAGCGGCCGGCGTTTCGTTACAGCTTTCCGGGCACACGCATGTTGGCCAATTCATCCCGTGGAGCTGGATGGCGCGCCGGATCTACCGGCAGTTTGTCTACGGTCTAAGCCGCATCGGCAAGATGCAGGTTTTCACGTCGAGCGGCGCAGGTACTTGGGGACCTCCGCTGCGACTCGGTTCGAATCCCGAGATCGTGATGGTGCAGTTTGAGTGAAGACTCTTCTAGCTCATGATGAGCCGACAGTAAAAGGAAATTGTTTGCCACGGAACACAATCTTTAGAGCGACAGCAGAAACGTAAGCAAGGCTTTCTTTTCCGCCGGCGTCAGTTTTTCGAATGCATCGATAACTTGGGATGCCTCGCCTCGGTGGCGGCGGACGGCGTCCGTGAGGGTCGTCGATGCGCCGTCGTGCATGAGCCGCGAGTGGAGACGGACGCCCCAGAGTGGCGCAGTACGGATCTTGTTGGCGGTGCCGTGAAATTTAGGAAACGTGGAACTCATTAGATCAGGATGCTCGGCAATTCTTCTGCCGTAATGCTCCGGAATCGCTTGAACAATCCCATCTCCAGTTCCCACGTCGTGAAGAAGGAAATCGCCGTAGGGATGGAAAGTCTTGTCGCCCAGAGCCGGAGGTATGGTGAAGTTGCCGCCGTTAATCGGAGTGCCCGCAGCAGCCGTGGTGAGCGTGGCAACGTGGCATGTGGCGCAGCCGACTTTGTCGAAAAGCGCTTCGCCGTTTTTGGCCTCGGGAGTTTGCGAGAGCGTGACATCGCGAGCAGGGGCCTCGGACGCTCGCATAAACCGGGCAAAATGATCGATATCGGAGAGGCCGTCGGCGCCCGACGTGTCGTTGGGCTCGCTGGCGGTGTTGCACAGATTAGTGACTTCGTCGGGCTGGAGCCGATTGGTAATGCCCATTTCGTTGAGATACGCGTCAGCGGCGAAAGACAGCAAGCTGACATGCTGGTCTTTCCAGCCAAAGCGGCCAACGCCAGTCTTTCCCGGGACCTCCACGATGGGAACGTAGAGCGCCTGCCCGCAGATCTTGCCTCGATTTCTCTTGCATTGGTCCCTGGAAAGGTCGAGGAGTGTTTGGTCGGAAAGCGCCTCGACGAATCCATCACCAAGAACATTCAATGAAACTCGGAAGGTCCGGATCTTCTCGGAGTCGGGCACGTGCTCCTGAATTTCCGTGCTGGGGAACGCGCCGCTTGGGCAGATGGCACGATCATTGATCAATGAGCGGCCTTTGATGACCTCCGCTCCGTGATTGATAGGAACCTCGGGGTTTTGAAACACGCCTTTGGCATCGCGATGGCCGACTCGCAATTCGCTAACCTGGCTCGAGCCGCCCGTTGTCGGATTCTGGTGGCACTCGCGGCAGGATTGCGCGTTGTAGAGCGGGCCAAGACCGTCGGAGAGAGCCTCGACCTCTTCGAATTTGGCTTGATCGGCAGTGTGGGTAGCGTCGTCGACCATGCCATTGCTCTTGTTGTCGAACCCCGTTGGAGCTTCGGAGAGAGGCGGAGCAAGCGAGAGAAGACTCAGAGAGAAAAACAGCGAAATGCCGGTTAGCAACCTCATGGGGACCTCACGGGTGGCTGGTTGAAGAGGAATGTACTCCTCGAATAGAAGAAAGCCAAGTGAAAATATGGATAAGAAGCGGCTAAATCCTGATCCTGAGGGAGCTACACCGGCCGGCGGATCCCGAGCTTGCGCATGCGCGCCTGAAGAGTGGTTCGCTTCAGGCCGAGAAGAACGGCCGCGCCTTTGGCGCCGGCGAGGCGCCATCCGGTTTGGCGAAGCGCGCGGAGAATGTGCTGGCGCTCGACGTCTTCGAGAGTGGAGATCGATGAGGCAGGAGAGGGCGGGGAAGTTAAGGAGGCAGTGGACGAAGACGAATCGTCGCCAGCTCCCGCCGCGACCGTAACGGATTTCAGTTCGGAGACCGGAACGCGGAGCTCTTTTGCCGGAGAGAGAAGCACGGCGCGTTCGATGAAGTTTTCAAGTTCACGAATGTTCCCGGGCCAGGAATACTCCACAAGAGCGTCCATGGCTTCCGCCGGGACATAGGCAACGGATTTATTGAGGCGGCGGCTGAACTTCTGGACGAAATAGCGAACGAGTAAGGGTACGTCTTCGGGGCGTTCGCGCAGAGCGGGAATGTGAATGGGAAACACGTTGAGCCGGTAATAGAGATCGCTGCGGAAGGCGCGCTCGGCGACGAGCTTCGCGAGATCGCCGTTGGTGGCGGCGACGATGCGGACATCAACGCTCTGCGTGCGATTGCTGCCAAGCCGTTCAAATTCATGCTCCTGGAGCACGCGAAGCAGCTTAGGTTGCAGGTCGAGTGGCAGGTCGGCAACTTCGTCGAGGAAGAGGGTGCCGTGATCGGCAAGCTCGAAGCGTCCTATTTTTTGCGTGAGAGCTCCGGTGAACGCGCCGCGCTCGTGGCCGAAGAGCTCCGATTCAAGAAGGCCTCCAGGAATTGCAGCGCAATTGACTTTCACGAAAGTGCGCTCGCGCCGCGGGCTCAGATTATGGATGGCTCGAGCGATAAGCTCTTTACCAGTCCCGGTCTCGCCGGTTACGAGAACCGCCGTGCCAGCGGGTGCGACGAGTTCAACCTGGGCCAGCGCGCGCTTTAGTGCGGGGCTGTCGCCAATGATTTCTTCGAAATTGAACTCGCTTCGGATTTCCTCCTCAAGATAAAGTTTTTCTCCGGCTAGCTTGTCTTTCAAAGCGTCTATTTGTTTGAAGGCTAAAGCGTTTTCCACGGCTATAGCGATTTGCGCGGCGACTTGCTGGAGTAGTTCGACATCCTGGTGAGGGAAGGCATCCTCGCGTCGGCTCGCCAGATTGAGTGTCCCGAAAGTGCGGCCTTGCGTAATGAGCGGAACGCAGCAGATGGTTTGCACGCCCTCGGCGCGGAGCGCGCGAATAATCTCGTTGGGGAAGCGATCGATCTCCTCGCCACGCGCTAGCAGCGGCTGGCCGGTAGTGAAGCAGATTCCCGAGGGAGTGGTGTTTAGGGGCACGGTAATTTCCTGGTTAAAGAGGCCAGGGCGGCTGGAAAAATCAAGCGCGTGAATCTTCAAGAGGCCGCTGGTGGACTCGCGAAGAGCGAGACTGGTGTAATCGTGATGAATCACCTTTTCCAGAGAGGTGACGATGCCGCGAAAAAGCTCGGGAAGTTCGCGCGTCGAAACCAGAACGTTGTTGACCTCCAGCAGGACCTGCAGACGGTCGCGCTCGCGAGCGAGTTGACTTTGATACGCTTGGGAGGTTTGGAAGTTAAGCGCGTTATCCACCGCTACGGCAACCTGGCTGCCCACACGCTGCATGAACTGAAGCTCTGTGTCGGTGATCACCTGCGGAACGAGGCGTCCAAAACCCATGGCGCCGAGACGATGCTGCGCAGTAGTCAGTGGAACCATAGCCAGGGAGCGAACGCCAACATCGCGGAGCCGCTGAAGAAAATCTGGAAAACGATGATCCTCTTCTGTGTCGGCAACGACGAAGGGCTGCTGCGATTGCCAAACCCATCCGGAAGGGTGGCCGTCCATCGGTGTTTCGCTGCCGGTTTTGACGGGCGTGGGAAGCCGTGTTTCAAGAATATGCAGGCGCATAACGTTGCGCACGGGATCATGCAGAACGAGCGTCAGGAAATCGAAATCCACGACGGAGTGGAGCCGCTCCGCAAGATCATGAAAAAGCGCGGCCAAGTCGCGGTGCTGCGCGATCGATTCCGCGACCTCAAGCAGGGCTTCAAGCTGACGCCTCGAGTGTTCGAGCGGCGCTGCAGGCGTTGGTTCGGGCGGGGAGATAGCGGGATCCGCCATAGAAATCAGAATAGCACCCGGCTTGGTTGAGGCTCAACCAAAGGCGTGACGGCGGGCGGAGTACGGCCAAAGAAGGGTGACTAGATCGTTCCAGTCGAGTTCACCGTTCTTGACTCTGCTAGCCAACACGCCACAATAGGGCTCCCTTCCGAAATTACCCTCTCGCAGGTCTACGGCTCTCTTGAGTTAAAGCGCAGCGCACTATTTGCGTAACCAAGAATTGAGGAACGTTTCGCTTTGCCTTGCAATAACGGAAAGGAACTTAAAACAAATGAGACTCATTATGAAAGTGACGGGCATCCTGCAGACAAGTGACAGTCATCTGTCGGTTGAGCTTCACGGTAAACACGGTAAGGCGCAGCTAAACCTGCCAACCGGTCAACGGGCGGGCCTTAACGTTGGCAGCGAATTTACTCTGACGCTGAACGGTCCGGGATTCGTCGGGGCCATTGACGAATCAGTGCCTGGTGCCGAGCCGTTAGGTGAAATCGCTTCTCCGATTACACTCTAGATAAAAAGAGGTTCTAGATGGAATCCGGAGAGGACTTGTCCAAAGTGTCCGAGTTTTCCAAGGATGGACGTAATCGATGGCATGAGGTCGGTGATCCCCGCAATCGCAGGCGATCAAAACGGTTTCATAATCAGTGGCACGAAGGGCCTTCTTGTCGAAGTCTACCGTTGCCCGCTGTGTCATCTTGTTGAGTTGTACGAAGTAAACGACGAATAGCCTCCGTGCGGCTCAGGCGTAATCTCGTGGATTAGCTCGCCACCCGTGCCAACGCTGGCTTCGCAAGAGCTTCTTCTTTGAGGCTTAGTACCACACGCCCGTTGACCTGTCCCTTCTTGAGGCGGCTAAACACGTCATTGATAGATTCCAATGGCAAAGTCTCAATTGTGGCCTTCACCTTGCCGTCTCCGGCAAACGCGAGCGATTCTTCCAGGTCGAGGCGAGTGCCCACGATGGAGCCCCGAATTGTGTAGCCGTTCAGCACCATGTCGAAAATCGAAACGGGAAACTCGCCGGGCGGCAAGCCGTTCAGCACGCAAGTCCCGCCGCGACGTAGCATGCCGACGGCTTGCCTGAAAGCGATCGGGGAAACCGCCGTTACCAGCGCTCCATGCGCCCCGCCGATTTGTTTTTGGATTTCCTTCGCAGGGTCCTGCGTTTTCGCATCAATCGTGATTTCAGCGCCCAGCTTACGGGCCAGCGCCATCTTTTCTGGTCCCAAATCTACCGCCGCAACGTGCAACCCCATGGCCTTCGCATACTGGATGGCAATGTGTCCCAGGCCGCCTACGCCTGAGATCACCACCCATTCGCCGGGCCTTGTTTCCGTCATTTTCAATCCTTTGTACGTGGTGACGCCGGCACACAGGATCGGGGCCGCATCCACAAACGATAGATTTTGGG
>Ga0070732_10001484_pt1 | contig 12787 bp, 9 predicted proteins | sample Coa_R1_5_FD_66449 | JGI IMG/M metagenome (GOLD analysis project Ga0070732, IMG submission 66449) | Surface soil microbial communities from Centralia Pennsylvania, which are recovering from an underground coalmine fire - Coalmine... | ecosystem: Environmental > Terrestrial > Soil > Unclassified ...
CGAACGCAGCAGTCTCACCCAGCGGTCATGCAGGGAGTCGAGCAATGTCAAAGAAACGGCAACCGGAGTTGTCTTCGTGTCCGCCAACTCGGCCCAGCGATCCTCCGCATAGGGCTTAATCGTCGGATCGTCCTCTGTGAGCGCCAGTTTGAAACGCACGTAAGAGTTCAGATGGCTGTCGGGCAAGTGGTGCACAACCTGACGTACCGTCCATCCGCCAGGGCGATACGGAGTGTCGAGCCCAGAATCGCTCAAGCCCTTTACCGCCGTGCGCAAATTTTCTGGTGTTTGAGCAATGTCGTCGAGGAACGCACGCTTTTCATCCTCATTGGATGGCCCGTCATAGCGGAACTTACCAATCGGATACCTCAAATCGTCATTCATTTCGCTTCTTCTTCTCTTCTTTTCTTCTTTCTATCCCGTATAGGAGGGGAAACTCCACGAAGGGCAGTTGAACTACAGATGATCGTCCGAAAGCCGAAGGCTCAAATTCACAAATACCCGGCCCACATACGTCGTCTCGCGAACGATCGCCACGGGCTGTGAGGTGGGCTTGAGAGGGATTCCACTAGTAAACAACAACCGGTTGTGGTCGCATTTGGCTTACCCCATGTCCTCCGGCTTCGAATTTCGGTTCCCCGCGCGCCAACCTTGGTGCATCAAACTAGGGTTCTGAGCTAAACTCTCCCTTCTGTGGGGTTTAGAGCAAGCCCGAGGCCGTAAGAGCTTCGGGGTAAGAGGGAACTATGCCTTCATCGGTCTGGTCGGGTCACCTAACTTTCGGCCTTATCTCCATGCCCGTTCGCTTGTTCTCGGGAGCGCGCAGTAGCGGTATCTCTTTCAATATGTTGCATCGCCCTGACAAGTCGCGGCTGAAGCAGCAATACGTTTGCCAGGCCGAAGGCGTGGTCGTTGATCGCAGCGACACCGTCAAAGGTTACGAGTTCCGCAAAGACGAATACATCGTCATCGAACCCGACGAGATCAAGAAGATCGAACCGCAAACCGCCAAGACGATGGAGATTCTCGAGTTCGTCAAGGAGAGCGAAGTCGATCCCGTGTACTTCGAGTCGTCGTATTACATGTTGCCCGAAGAAGCTGGACGCCGGCCTTACGCGCTGCTGACCAAAGCTCTGGAAGAGAGCGAGTACGTCGCGATCGCCAAGATCACAATGCACAACCGCGAGTACACGGTGTTCTTGCGTCCGACGCAAGGCGGCTTGATGCTCCACACCATGTACTACGCCGATGAAGTGAAGAAAGTCGAGGGCTTCGGTGCTCCCGATGTGGAGCTCAAAGAGGCCGAGGTGAAAGTCGCCCACCAGTTAATTGAAGCATTGGAAGCCGAGTGGGATCCGGAGAAATACAAAGACACCTTCCAGGAAAATCTCAAGAAGCTGATTGAAGCCAAGCTCGAAGGTGGGGAAGTGGCCGCAGTCGAGAAGCCCAAGAAATTGGCGCCAGTGGTTGATCTGATGGCGGCGCTGAAACAAAGTTTGGCGCAGATGGAAGGCAAGAAGAAGCCGGCTGCGAAGGCCGGTGAAGAGCGACCCGCCGCCGCGGCAAAGTCGCGCCGTGGCAGATGATGAATCAGGTCGCCTGAGCAACCGCTTCGCCCGTAGTGACCCCTCGATCATTCCGACTTCGAGTCGGCTGCGAAAGCCTGCCCGCACAGGCATCCCGATCCCAACCCCGAGCATCGACTCTGAGTGCTGAGAACTGATTCTGGTCTCTGGCACTGTTCCGTAGCAATCGTTACAATAGTCGATTCTGTTCCATCATTCGCAATCACAAACTTCTTCTCGGGGTGCCGATGAGTTTTCGACGTGTGGGCTGGTTAGGCGCGACAGCTCTGTCCGTTATGTTGTGGGCTTCTTGCGGTGAAGTATTTCGCCCGGTGGTCATACCTGTAAGCACGACCCCGCCCAACCCGTCCAATTTCCACGCGGTCTTCGGACTCACCACGAATGTCTCGTCCAATCCGGGCTCGGCGCTGCAGATCGATGTCGCCGGAGACTCCAACATCGGCGTCGCCAACATGGGAGCCAATCCCACTCACGCTGCCATTCTTCCCAACAATTCCCGAGTGTTCGTGGCCAGCGCGGGCAGCGTCGGCGGTGGCGGGACTCTGGTCCCGGGCGGGGTCGATCTCGTTACTGCATTTACCCCGGCGGGCGATAGCCCTATTGCGACCGGACTCGGTACGCCCACGGTGTTCACTCTGCCGAATGTGGCTACAAATCAATCTTCGAACATCACGAGCATCGGCGAAAACGTCAACGCAGTCACGGTGGTGGTCGCCTCCACGTTGGTGAACGCTCAAGTCGGCGGGACCATTGTCATTTCTGGCGTTGTTGCTCCTCCTCCCACACCCTCGGCGAACTCGAACGGATACGACGGAGCTTTCACGATCACATCGGTCAACGGAACCACAATTACGTTTGACGATCCCATCACCGGATTGACTCCGACTTCCGGCGGTACCGCGACCATTCCAATTCCGCTCTCGTGTTCCTACCAGCCAGACTTTCTGGCGACTACGCAAACCACTGCTGTTTACCTGGCCAATTACGGATCCGAAAATAACTCCGGCTGCAATGTATCCAGCACAGATTCTGTCGCGATCCTGAGCACGGTGCAGAACAGCATCAGCAACATCGCATATTTTCCAGGAACGCATCCGGTGGGGCTGGTGGAAACTCCGGATAATCAGAATCTGTACGTCCTGAACCAAGGCACAAATACGGTCGTCGACCTTTCGCCCCTCGATCTCTCCGTGACTGCGACCATTCCGCTTCCAGCCGGCAGCACAAACCCGGCATGGGCCACGGCTCGAGTCGACAGCTTGCGTGTCTACGTCGTCACGCAAGGAGATGGGAAGCTCTATACGATCAATACTGCGACGAATGTCATGGATGGAGGGCAGTCCGTCGGAGGCGCCGGCGCCAACTTCGTGCTTTATGACAACAGCCGGAATCGGCTGTATGTAACCAATCCGACGGCAGGATCGGTCTATGTGTTCGATGCAACCACGGACTCGCCCACGCTGATGTCGGCAATTTCAATGACGACCGGGGCGAATGCTCCTTGCCCGAACGGATGCTTCCCGGTCTCGGTGACGGTTATGCCGGATGGCTCACGTTTTTATGTGGCAAGCTACCAGACCCCAAGCGCATGCCCTGATCCGGCAATCGGAGCGGCCTCTGCTTGCCTGATCCCCATGCTGACCGTCTTCGATGCGCGCAGCATGACCGTCAAACCGATCCCGTCCTCCCAGTCTCCGCTGGCGCCCTCTCTGGCGTTGCTCGCGGCACCGCAGTTTGCCTCCGGCCAGTATGCCGTGCCTCTCGATCCAACATCTCCGTGCATTACTCCAGCAATCTATATCCCGGGCTCCACTCGCTTCCGCATGTTTACGACCGCGTCAGCCGATAGCAGCCATGTCTACGTGGGCATCTGCGATGCGGGGACGATTGCCGATATCAACGCGACCACCAGTTCAATTGCTACCGGCGGCACGAACACGCCCGACACCCTGATGACTGATCTGGCCGCTCCATTTAGCGCAGCACCAGCGGGGTCGAATGGGCAACCACCACCGCAGAACCCAATCTTCCTGCTAACTGGGCAATAGGATTTCGCGATTCGGTCGCAGAGACGTAGCTTGCTACGTCTGTCGTGTCGGTAGGCAAGAAGGTAGTGCCAGGCAAGACGTTGCCAGCAACGTCTCTACCTCAGCGGGCGGTGCTCAGGGCTTCCTTGGCGGCGTAATGGGTATCAACGTACTCGTCGAGAATCTCAATAAACTCTGCCACGATACGATCGCCTTTCAGCGTGGTGAACAAACGCCCGTCTACATAGACCGGAGCCTTCGGTTCCTCGAAAGTGCCAGGCAGAGAGATGCCGATGTTGGCGTGCTTCGATTCGCCGGGCCCGTTCACTACACATCCCATCACGGCGAGCTTCATCTCCTCGACGCCTACGTACCGGACGTTCCACGACGGCATTTGCTCGCGCAGGTAGGACTGAATCTGCTCCGCCATTTCCTGGAAGAATGTGCTGGTCGTGCGCCCGCAGCCTGGGCACGCCGTGACCTGCGGCGTGAAGCTGCGAATTCCCATCGATTGCAAAATCTGCTGCGCGACCCGAACCTCTTCCGTCCTGTCGCCGCCGGGTGCCGGGGTCAGGGAAACGCGAATCGTATCGCCGATGCCTTCCTGCAGCACCACACCCATCGCTGCGCTCGAAGCGACCACGCCCTTCGCTCCCATGCCCGCCTCGGTAAGACCCAGATGTAGCGGATAGCTGCAACGAGCCGCCAGTGCGCGGTAGACATCGATCAGATCCTGCACCCCGCTGACTTTCGCGCTCAAGATGATCTGATCCGGGCGCAACCCGTATTTCTCGGCTAAAGCGGCAGAATCGAGGGCGCTCACGACCATCGCTTCCATCGTCACTTCACGCGCGTCTTTGGGCTCGGCCACACGCGAATTCTCGTCCATCATCCGGGTCAGCAGCGCCTGATCCAGCGATCCCCAGTTCACCCCGATCCGCACCGGCTTGTCGTGTTTCACTGCGACTTCGATCATGGTGCGAAAGTTGGAATCATCCTTGCGCCCAATGCTCGCATTCCCGGGATTGATGCGATATTTCGCCAGATCACGCGCGCACTCCGGGTATTTCGTCAGCAGAATGTGCCCGTTGTAGTGGAAGTCGCCGATGATCGGCACTCGCACCCCCTGCTTATCCAACTGCTCAACAATCCGGGGCACGGCCGCCGCTGCGTCGTCATTGTTCACCGTGACGCGCACCAACTCAGACCCGGCGCGGGCCAAGGCGGCAACTTGCTGCACGGTTGCGGGAATGTCAGCCGTGTCGGTATTGGTCATGGATTGCACTACAACTGGTGCATCTGAGCCGACGCGCACACCTCCGACGACGGCCGTAACGGTCTTTCTGCGCTGGATCATAGCCATAGGGAACTACTAGTTTATCAAAGAAAATCGGGGTTTTCTGGTCAGGAGTGGTCCCAGAACTGAATACTGGCGGTTTGGGTCGTTTCTGCGCTCGGGATGGCGCAGCTGTGCGGGATCCTGGTGATCAGGGCCGTTGTTTCAAAAGATTGGACGATGCTCGCCATGTCCCTCCGGTACTAGGCGCGGTTAGGAGTGCATGGTACGTTGGGGTTTTGGCGCTTCCGGATTTCGTAACGAACTGATGCGGAATTCCGAGGCAAATAAAGAGCGAAAAGATTCTCTACTCAAATGCGAACCCGCAGCCAGTAGTTTCGATGGCACTTAACCGGACGGATAAGCGACAATCTCGGAAATGAGCTTTTTGTAACGAACCGACACATGTTTCACACTATCCGGTTAGCGGTCTAACATTGGCTGCCCGCTGTTGGGGAAATTAACCGACCGATCCCGACGCCGAATACGGGTTGTCGCGCGCAGCCCCCATCCCACTTCTTACCTTTCGAAATGGAGGTCGTCGAATGAATCACAGACTCAAATCCGATCACACCCAGAAGAAACCAACCGGCATCCGGCGCGATGCACCAGCCGCCCCGGCCTGGCCCAGTTACCAGGGCACATCTCAATTCGTCGGAACCAGTCCAAGCGGGCGGGTGACGGTGTTCGTCGATCCATCGCTGGGAGCTCCGGCTCTGCAAAACGCTCAGGATCTGGTTAACGACGCCGATCGCGTGGCGACCGCTAACGATGGCATCTTTGGCACTACAGGTGGCCCAGTCAGCGTCATGGTGTTTGCGCTCGGAGGCGCTACCGATGGCACCGGCGGCGCTGACCACATGGGCTGCGACTACACCACAGGAGCAGCCATCGAGGTCGACGTCTCGTTCGGAAACTCAGCTCGAGTCTCCGCCTTGTTCGAAGCTGAACTGAGTGAGTGCTCGATGAATGGCAATCTCTGCGGCGAGAGCACGGGCGAGGCGCTTTCCCGCTGGTGCGCCACCGTCGTTGGCAACAACGCGCTAGCCGACTTTGCCACCGCACCGACATGGGCGCAGGACGGCATGCCGAACTTCGTCGACCAGACCGACAACACCGATCAGAATGCAGACAGTACAGGGTGCGGTATGGCGTTCATCTCGTGGCTCATCAGCCAAGGTTACGGCTTGGAAAAAATCGCCCCGGTGATGGTCAGTTTAGGCGATTCCGGAACGTTGGCGCAGCTCTATGCGACTCTGACTTCGGATGGCGCGGCTAACGCCTGGCCGAATTTTCAGAACGCAATTCAGAACCTGCCCAATGGGGTGACGAGCGATGATCCGTTTAACGGGCTGGCTCATCCCACCCAGATGGCGCATTTGCCGCCGCAGACGGCGGAACTGGTCGGGAAGCTTTTTGCCGCGATCGTTGCCGATGTTGCAGCGGGCCATCAGCCCGAACATGTCGCGGCCAGCGTTCGCGCCGTGCTGCTCACGACCTCGAATCGCAAGATGCCATCGGTTTGCCATCCCAAATCGAAGCGCTTGCGCCTGCCCAGCAACACACGGGAAACGGTGTTGAGCGCATAAAAGAAGCCGGCGGATATTGATTATCCGCCGGCTTCTTTCAAACCGCATTGCAATTTCGCGAACTGTAATGGCACGCGCGCGATCTTACGGCAATCTTTCCGCCAACCCTGGAATTGTCTTCATGAGATCGTTGTAGATCACCATCACCGCGAACAGCACCAGGAAAACGAAGGCCGCCTGATACACGCGTTCCTTGATGTTCATGCTGATATCGCGCCGCATCAGTCCCTCGATCAGAAGAAACAGAATTACGCCGCCATCAAGAATGGGAATGGGCAAAAGGTTGAAGATGCCCAAGTTCAGGCTGATGCCCGCCGTGAGTTCCATAAGCGGCGTCCAGCCCTTTTGCTGCGCTGCGTAACCGGCATCCTGCGCAATTCCGATCGGGCCAGAGATCGCTTTCAACGAAATCTTGCGTTGAACCATCTTCTTGGCCAGTTCAAGAATCAGGAGCGAGTATTTCTTGTTCTGCTCCAGCGACAATTTCAATGCGGCCGGGAAGGGCAGAGTCGTAACTTTGGTGACGCCCTTGTTGACGAATCCCAGCCGGTAGCGCTGTTCTTTTGGATCCTCCGTCGATGACAATACAGGCTGCAGGTGGAAGCTCAGCGTCTGATTCCCACGCTCGACCGTAATATCAACGGGCTGATTTTTGGTCTGCTGCAAGCTTTCGATCATGCTCTCGATCGATGGCACCGGCTGCCCGTTCATGGCGATGATCTTGTCGTCCTCTTTCATTCCGGCCTTGGCAGCCGGTAATCCGGAATCGAGCCGTCCGATTACCACAGGCTCTTCCGGAAACCATCCCACAGTTCCGACTTCGGATGTGGTCACAGCCTTGGGGTACAGAGTTTTTTGCAATACCTGGCTGCCGCGCTGGATGGTCACGGCCAGCGGCTGATTCGGACTCAGCCACACTTTGGGTTGGACCTGTTCCCAGGTCGGATTTTCAATGTCCTCAATTTTGATAATGCGGTCTCCCGCCTGGATCCCAGCATGTTCGGCCGGAGAATCCTTGCGCACACCTTGCACGACCGCCGGTTTGTCCAGGTACACGGGATACTCGTAGTGCACCATGTACACCGTCGTCAGCAGCACGATCGCCAGGAGGATGTTCATGGCCGGCCCGGCAATCGCGATCAGAAATCGGTGCCAGCGGGAGTGGTTCAGGAATTCCCTGGGGTCGTCAGTGCGGGTGTCCATCGGGTTTTCGCCGCTCATCTTGACGTAGCCCCCGAGCGGGATTGCATTGATGCGGTAGTCGGTTTCGCCTTTGCGGAAGCCGATGAGGCGCTTTCCGAAGCCGATGGCGAACTGCTCTACGCGCACTCCCAGCCATTTGGCTACGGCATAGTGGCCGAACTCGTGGATCAGGATCATGAAACCGAGAACAGCCGCTACCGCGACGATGGACGTGAAAAATTCTGACATGATTGAGATACGTACTCCCCATTTGGTTAGATTCCCGAACTAGGCAAAAGATGTCGCTCGCGGCCGCCCAGTTTTCTTCACTTCTCCGACTCGTTGCCCAGCCAAACGGCGGGCTTCGGTGTCGGCTTCCAAAACTTCTCGGATAGAACCCAGCTTTCCAGTATTCGTTGCATGGAGGACGTGCTCGACGATCCTGGGTATGTCGTCAAATCCGATTTGACCTTCCAGAAAGGCGGCCACTGCGACCTCGTCTGCTGAATTTAGTGCTACCGTTTTGGCCCCGCCCGCCTCCACTGCCTCGTAAGCCAGCCGCAAACAAGGAAATTTTTTCAGGTCGGGCGGGCTGAAGTCCAGATGACGCAAGTCACTGACCGGAAAGCGCATATCCGACTCAATCCGCTCTGGATATGTTAACGCATAAAGGATCGGCAACCGCATATCCGTCACAGAGAATTGAGCAAGTATGCTGCCATCCACAAACTCCACCATAGAGTGAATTGTGGACTGTGGATGGACAATTACTTCCACTTTTGCGGGCGGCATGTGAAACAGCCTGCACGCCTCGATCACCTCGAATCCCTTGTTCATCAGTGTGGCCGAATCGATCGTGATTCGCCGGCCCATTTTCCAGGTGGGGTGATTGAGCGCCTGTTGCACCGTTATTGAGGCAAATTCCGCCTGCGGAGTGTGGAGAAACGGGCCCCCCGAGGCGGTCAGCCAGATGCGCTCGACCTCCTCCATGCGCCCCCCGCACAGGCACTGATGGACGGCATTGTGCTCGCTGTCGATCGGCAGCAGGGGCTTGCCTTGTTTGCGGGCCTCGGCGGTGATCAATTCGCCCGCGGCGACGAGGCATTCTTTATTCGCAAGCCCCAAAGTCTTGCCCGCCCGGACTGCTTCATAAGTGGCCTCCAGTCCGGCCACACCAACGATCGCGCTGACCACGAAGTCGACCTCGGGATGGGTCGCGACCCGAACGGTCCCAGCTGCGCCATCCACAACTTCAATTTCGGTCAGGCCTTCTTTTTTGAGGCGGGAACGCAGGATATCCGCATCTGCCGCTTTCGCTATGGAAACAACTCGCGGTCGCCAGCGCTTGGCCTGTTCAAAAGCGGCATCCAGGTTGTTTCCCGCCGCCAGCGCCACAATCTGAAAGCGTTCCGGATAAGACTCAGCAACACTCAATGTGCTGCGCCCGATCGATCCGGTCGACCCCAGAATGGCAATCCGTCTCATGTAGGCAAAGATCTTATTTTACGCTGTTTTGTGTGTCAGGCTGTTGTGGAGGGAACTACTGCATCACGCGCCAAGCCGCATAGTACCACAGCACCGGAGCGGCAAACAGGAGCGCGTCAATGCGGTCGAGCATGCCCCCGTGGCCGGGCAGGATCGCTCCCGAATCCTTGACTCCTGCGCCTCGTTTGATCAGCGATTCCACCAGATCACCCAGCTGGGCAGCCACATTGAGCAGAATCGTCAATAGAATGACGGGCACCATGGCTGGCTGTTCCAGCCCGAACATGCCGTCTCGACGCTCGATCAAGCCTGCACGCAACAGTGCCGTGCTTAACGGAAGGGCGTAATGGAACAGCAGCCAGCCCACCCCGACGCTCGCGATCAACGAGGCCGCCGCGCCTTCCCAGGTTTTCTTGGGACTGATGCGCGGCGCCATCAGGTGCCGTCCCACTGACTTGCCGACGAAGTAGGCGAAGATGTCTCCGGCCCAAACCACGAGCAGCAAATAGAGCAGATAAAAAGCTCCCGCCCACTGTTGCCTCAACTGTACCAGCATTCCCATCGGCAGCGCGATATAGGTGAACGCGAACACCGAAGCCGCTGCCGCCGGATAACCGGCTCGCAAGCCTTCCCCGCGCATGGCGCGAGTCAGAAAGATGAATGGCACGATCGCGGCTGAGAATCCGAGCACCACTAAAAATTTCCCGGTTGAAAGGAGCGGTGTATCAGTTCCCGAGCTGACTGCCAGCATGAGAAAAAAGACGCCCGCAAACAGATGAGTCGGCCAACCCATCGGCGCGACACCGTAGGATTCCGTTAGCTTTAGGAATTCGTGAATCGTCAGTAGCGCGACGATGCCCGCGACGATCGCCACAACCCATACCGGTGCGCGCAGGATTAGCGCCAGCACAATCGGAATCAGTACGACTGCCGTCGCAATGCGCTTGAGCAAGGAAAGTGGTGCGCTTGGGGCTTTTCTGCGCGGCTATGATCTTGGCACGAATTACAGATTTTCACCACAGTAGCGCGTCCCGGAGAAATCCCCCGTGTGACGTTCTTTGTGGTCAGGGCTTTTGGCCGGTCGCGGCAACCTCTAACCAAGCGTGGCCGTGCTTTGCCTCGGAATGGTTCAGCCCACCGTATCGCCGCTCGCGCTTCTGATATTCCGCAATCCCCTCGAGCAGGTCTACGCCACGAAAATCTGGCCACAATGTTGAAGTCACATAGATCTCCGCATAAGCTAATTGCCAGAGAAGAAAATTACTCAGCCGCATCTCGCCTGAAGTCCTCACCACCAGGTCAGGATCCGGCAGGTGCCTCGTATACAGATGGCGGCTGACCAGATCCTCATCAATATTCAAATGCTCGATTCCGCCATTTTGCGCTGCGGTACTCAGCATGGAGCGGAAAGCATCGACCAGTTCGCTGCGTGAGCTGTAATTGAGCGCCAGCGTCAGCACCATGCCAGTGTTCTGAGCGGTGGCCTGCTGTGCCCAGGACATGCGCTCCTGCACGTCGCGCGGGAGTTCGTGTTGTCTTCCTATATATTCCAGTCGGATATTGTTCTTGTTCAGTGTGGGTACTTCCGCTTTAAGGTAGCGGCTGAGCAGTCTCATCAGGAAGTCCACTTCACTTGTCGGCCGCTTCTTCCAGTTTTCTTCCGAGAAAGCGTACAGAGTGAGCGCCGGAACGTGAATCCGTGCTGCCGTTTCAACGGTCGAGCGCACCGCCACAACTCCGGCCCGGTGCCCAGCTACTCTCGGCATATGCCGGCGCTTGGCCCAACGCCCATTGCCGTCCATGATGATCGCGATATGTTTGGGGAGCCGTGCCGGATCCAGCCGTCGGTAAACTTCGCTTTCCTTGCGGTCGAGTCCCGCGGGTACTTTGTCCTGCAAAGTGCTCATCTCGATACGAGGCTAACACAGCGCAAAGGACTGCGCAATGACTACGCTACCTGGTAGAGGTACTCTTTGTGCCGATGCGGCCTTGGCTGCACCCGACAGAGTTTTTCCCGCGCTAGCGTGTCTCTTCTGGCACAACTCGAAGCTCCAGTTTCTCCGTCCAGCGCAGCACCGTCAGCGCGCAACTCACTCCGAGGCGAACATCGGTCAATACTCGATGCAAATCGTCCACACCGGCCACGGGTTGCCCTTCCAGCGCTACGATCACATCGCCTTCACGGAGCCCCGCCCGCTTCGCCGGACTGTTCTCCTCCACGCCGAGGACCACTACGCCCGTCTCCTTCGGCAGATCGTAGAATCGCACCAGCCTCCGGTGCACTGTCGTCGTCTGCGCCGAGACACCAATGTAGCTGCGCCGGATTCGACCATCGCGCAGCAGCCGGCTGGCCACGAACTTCGCCGTATTGATTCCGATAGCAAAGCAAATTCCCTGCGCGGGCAGAATCGTCGCCGTATTCACGCCCACCACTCGCCCTGCAGAATCGATCAGCGGCCCTCCTGAATTGCCCGGATTGAGCGCTGCGTCCGTCTGAATCACGTCATCGATCAGCCGCCCGGAATACGAGCGCAACGACCGCCCCAACGCGCTCACAACTCCGGCAGTTACGGTTGACTGAAAGCCGTAGGGAGCGCCAATCGCGATCGCGATCTGCCCCACGCGCAATTTTTGCGAATCGCCCAGCACCGCCGCGGTCAAGCTCTGCTGGTCTAAGCGAGGCTCATCCACCCGGATCACCGCCAGATCGCTCGCCGGATCCTCGCCAATCAAGGATGCGGACATCCGCCGTCCATCGGTCAAAGTGACCGCGATCCGCACAGCATCGTGTACTACGTGACTATTGGTGAGGATCAGTCCGTCCGGAGTAAACACAAATCCGGAGCCGCCACCCTGCCGTTCCTGCGGCTGGCCGGAACGCGTCCGTCCCGCGTTCTGGTGGACCTCGATATTCACTACCGACGGACTGATGCGCTCGACCGCGCTTGTGACCGCGGTCGAATAGGCGTCAAGCAGGGAAGACTCGCTGTCCCGGTTAGGGCTTGCGCCGGTCGAGGCCACTTCGTCGTGCCATCCCTCGGCGTGCTGCGAGGGGCCGGAATTCCCGAGAGTCAGTTGTTCCAAATTCATGCTGGATAGATGACAGTCGATCTAGCTTGGATTCAGACTGCCCATCTCTCTACAAGACGGCGAGACTTTAACGCCGCAAGTAACCCCGAGGGGTCTCGTATGAACAAAAAAGCCGGGACCAGAGGATGGTCCCGGCAAGTGAGTTGGCTGGTTGCCCGGATAAAATCGAGGCTTCAAGGTGCTAAGGTTTCAAAGTGAAGCCAGTCGGCGTCGGTCTCCGAAGCCTGTAAACCTTATCGACCGTAATGCAAAAACCTTGAAACTCTGAAACCTTGTTTTCTACGCGCTTCTTCGCGGCCGCACCGTCAGATCCCGCACCTGCGTCAGGATGCTGGACATCTGCATCCCGTTCAGCTGCGACACAAAAGGCAACAGCTCGGCGATGAATTGATCTTTCATCAATTCACTGATTTCTTCCTGGCGGCTGCGTTCTCCGCCGCTGAGCAGTTCGGGCACAGTGACCTCCAGTGCGCGCGCCAGCCGTTCCAGGGA
>Ga0070732_10001485_pt1 | contig 12786 bp, 11 predicted proteins | sample Coa_R1_5_FD_66449 | JGI IMG/M metagenome (GOLD analysis project Ga0070732, IMG submission 66449) | Surface soil microbial communities from Centralia Pennsylvania, which are recovering from an underground coalmine fire - Coalmine... | ecosystem: Environmental > Terrestrial > Soil > Unclassified ...
GTTCGGTTGTGATAACCGCTGAATGCATATAAGCGGGAAGCACTCCTCAAGATGAGATCTCCCAACCCGTAAGGGATAAGAAGGGCCCAGGAAGACTACCTGGTTGATAGGCTGGAAGTGAAAGCGCAGTAATGCGTGCAGCTTACCAGTACTAATCGCCCGTTCGGCTTGACCATAAAATTTACTCGGTGCAGAAAAACCAGTTGTCAGTTCTCAGTTGCCAGTTCTCAGTTAGAACCTGAACTGGAACCAGCAATGTTGTTAGCAAGTCGTTCGAACCTGGATGACTGAGAAGCAAGTACTGATAACTGGGCGCCGACGAAAAGCCGAAGTAAGTGGTGACTGAAATCGGAAGCAAAACAAGATGAAAGTAAGTCACACCCAATCTATTCAGCTGTGAGGTATCAGCCTCACGATCTTTGAAAGTTCGTCGCTTCGCAAGCGACACCGAGATGGCGTTCGGAGATCCTTCGCCGCGAACAACGCGGCCAGGACTTCGGAGCGCGGCTCAGACGCCGCGCGAGCGCCTCAAGTTGTCGGTGATCTTACCGCGGGGGTTCCACCCGTTCCCATCCCGAACACGGAAGTTAAGCCCCGCCGGGCCGATGGTACTGCACGCGCCAAGTGTGTGGGAGCGTAGGTCGTTGCCGGCATTAAATAAGGGCCAGGTTGAGAAATCAACTTGGCTCTTTCCTTTTGCGGGAAATCATTCGCAAAGAGTAGGGGGTATCGTCCTCGCGGGCGAGAGCGCCCGGGCCCCATTACCGTCACTGTTTCTTTTCGGCGGCTTCGAGGAAGGCGCGGAGTTCCTCGATATCTTCGGGCAGCATACGCGTGAATTGAATGCCGTTGCCGACTTGCGGATCGCGGGTCACGACCTGTCCCAAGACAAGCAGTGTGTCGTCGAGGCGAAGCCGGAGTTCGAGATCCGTGCCAACAGGAAACGGAAAGATGGACTCGATGTAGCATCCGGTGAGGCTGAGGTCGGCGGTGGCTCCTCGGATCGGCGAAGTGCTGCCGTCGATATAAAGTTCGAACGGTACGCTGATCTTGATGCGGCCGGATTGGCGGCGATTGTCAGTGGGCGGTTCCATCGGTGTCCTTGAACAAGGTGAGTATAGGACATGCAGTGGGCCGTGGCGAAGCGGTTATTTGGGGGAGATCCCTCGCACAAAACCCCCGGGATTTCGGCTCGGGCTCCCGCTTCGATTAACGCCAATGGGATCCTTCGACTTCGCTGTGCTCCGCTGGATTGCGGCGCGTGGCTCCGCCAAGAGGGACAGATCCATCACGTCGTTCGGGATTTCGGCTGCGGCCTCCCGCTTCGATTGTTCTCAGCCTGCCCTGAGCAACCGAACGAATGTGAGGGCGTCGAACGGGCCACGCAAAACGCCGCAACTTGCTCTGCTTCCTCGCGGTGTGAAAAACTAGACAGATAAAGTGAGCGGGGTGGGAGTCTGCAGTCAGTTAATCCATATTCGGACTAAAGCTGTATTCAGACTTTATCCATGACATCCAAGCGAACATTACTAGATAAAATTTGGGAGGCGCATATGGTGGCCCGACCGGACGGTCGGTCTCCGATTATTTACATCGATCTGCACCTGGTGCATGAGGTAACGTCGCCCCAGGCGTTTGATGGATTGCGGGCGGCGGGACGGAAGGTGCGTCAGGCGGCGCGCACGGTGGCGACGGTGGATCACAATGTTCCGACTGAGCCGCGCGGAACGCCGCTGAAGGATCCAATTGCGGCGCGGCAAATTGAGGCGCTGCGGGCGAATTGCAGGGAGTTTGGGGTGCGGCTGTTTGACATGGATTCTCCGGAGCAGGGGATCGTGCATGTGATCGGTCCGGAGCTGGGGCTGACGCAGCCGGGGATGACGATCGTCTGCGGCGACAGCCACACCAGCACGCACGGAGCGTTTGGGGCGCTGGCGTTTGGGATTGGAACGTCGGAGGTGGAGCATGTGCTGGCGACGCAGTGCCTGGGGCAGCAGAAGCCGAAGACGATGAAGATCGAGGTGCGAGGGAGGATGGCGGAGGGCGTCGGGGCGAAAGATTTGGCACTGGGCATCATTGGGCAGATCGGGACCGATGGCGCGACCGGGCACGTGATCGAATACGCGGGCGAAGCGGTGCGTGGCCTTTCGATGGAAGGCCGCATGACGCTGTGCAACATGAGCATCGAGGCCGGCGCGCGTGCGGGAACGGTGGCGCCGGATGAGACTACATTCGCGTACGTCAAGGGGAGGAAATTTGCTCCGCGGGATGGGGAGTGGGAGAAAGCGATCGAATCCTGGCGCGGTCTTCCGAGCGATGAAGGAGCGGCATTCGACAAAATTGTCGAGATCGACGCGGCGCAGCTGTGTCCGTTCGTGACCTGGGGGACGAATCCGGGGATGGTGGCTCCGGTCACGGGGCGAGTTCCGGAACCGGGCCGCTGGAAGGAAGCCGAGGAGCGGGCTACGGAGCTGGCTTTGCAATACATGGGGCTGGAACCGGGGACTCGCATTGAGGATATTGGGATTGACCGCGTATTTATTGGCTCATGCACGAATTCGCGGATTGAAGATCTGCGGGCAGCGGCGCGGGTGGCCCGGGGACATCGGGTGAGTTCCAAGGTGCGGGCGATGGTGGTTCCGGGATCGCAGACGGTGAAGCGGGCGGCGGAGGCAGAAGGACTGCATCGGATCTTTTTGGACGCGGGATTCGAATGGCGGGAGTCGGGATGCTCGATGTGTTTGGGAATGAATCCGGATATTTTGCAGCCTGGGGAGCGGTGCGCTTCGACCAGCAACCGGAATTTTGAGGGACGGCAGGGACGCGGCGGACGGACGCATCTGGTGAGCCCGATGATGGCAGCGGCGGCGGCGATTGCAGGGCATTTCACGGATATAAGGAATTGGAATTTCCGGTGAAGGAAGATCAGAAAAGGAATTCGCGATTGCGGCAAGGACTCCCTGACGGCCTATGGCATCCCTCAGGGGCTGAAGCCGTCGTTCATTTGTTCGCGCCTACGGCACGACTGAAGTCGTGCCCTTCCCGAAGACATTCATGCCTTTTCCAAAACTGCTGTTCCCGTCAGAAAACTACTCGCTAGACGGGGAGGGAGCACGATGAAACCGTTTCGCTTACATCGTGGACTTGTGGCGCCGCTGGACCGCGTCAATGTCGACACGGACCAGATTATTCCCAAGCAGTTTTTGAAAAGGATCGAGCGCACCGGCTTTGGGCAGTTCTTGTTTTATGACTGGCGCTTCAGTGGAGATGGGCAGAAGCTCCCCGCCTTCGTCTTGCACGAGCCGCGCTATAAAGGTGCGAGCATTCTGGTGGCGGGCAAGAATTTTGGCTGCGGGTCGTCGCGCGAGCATGCGGTGTGGGCGCTGGCGGATTTCGGATTTCGCGCGGTGATCGCGCCGTCGTTTGGCGACATTTTCGCCAATAACAGCGCTAAGAATGGGTTCCTCGCTGTCCGCCTGACCGAGGATGAAGTGGCGGAGTTAATGCGGCGCGCTGGCGAAGGTCAGGGGTACGAGGCGGTGGTTGATCTGGAGAAATGCGAAGTGCGGGACGACCAGGGCTTTTCCGCCAAGTTCGCCATGGATGAATTTGTTCGGCATTGTTTGTTGAACGGGCTGGACGACATTGGATTGACGCTGCAGCACGAGTCGGAGATCCGCGCGTATGAGGAACGGCATCCGGCGCCGGTGCGCAGCTGAGAGCACGGTTTGCACCGTCGGCGCTTGGCGACTCCGGGTGTGCCATACTTCTCTGATGGCGCGCGTCTGGCCGGACTTTACCCGCGATTTCATCGAACTTGTTCTGGGATACGTAATGATCCTGGGCGTGATTTGGACGCCCGATTCCCTGCAGCGCCTTCTCGCCCCCGTAGCTTTGATGGCGACGGCTGCGATCATCGTTGCGCGACGGGAGGGGCGAGACGAGCTCGGGCTGGGATGGCGCAGGTTTGTTCCTTCCCTCTGGATCTTGTTCGCGGCAGTTGCAGTGACCGCGCTCAGTGTCGTGATCGCGAGCAAAGTTGGAACTCTGCATTCGGTTGATGCCAGCGCGGGACACGCTGCCGGCTACGTGCTTTGGACGCTCTACCAGCAACTGTTGTTGCAGGATTACTTTGCGGCGCGGCTGCTGCGAATGATTTCGAGCGAAGCGGGTGCGGTCGGATTGTCGGCACTGCTGTTCGCGACGGCGCATCTTCCGAATCTCGCTTTGACGGCGGCCACGCTGGTATGGGGAGTAATCTCATGTGCGCTCTTCCGGCGCTATCGGAATTTGTATGTGCTGGGACTGGCGCAAGGACTGCTGGGACTGGGCTTTGCCGCCTGCGTGCCGGACGCGTCGCATCATCATATGCGCGTCGGATTGGGATACTTGCAGTATGGCGGGAGGTGACGCCCATACGTCCAGCCTCAGAACCAGAGGGACCAGAGCCAATCCACGGTGGCGTGGGTGATGGAAGATGCCGGAACACGCCGGTTCTCGCGCCAGGCGCGGCCGTAGAAGATGCCGGCGATGGATGCGAGAAATACGTAGCTAAAGTTGAAATGAGACGAGCGTTTGTTGAAGTGGGAGAGGCCGAACAGCAGGGACGCGATCAGCAACGCCCACCTGCGGCCTACGCGGCGCTCCAGCATATTTTGGACCCAGGCGCGAAAGAAAAGTTCTTCGGGGACGGCGATGAAGACGAAGATCCAGATCCATGAGAGCGCCTTGCGCAGTGACAGAACATTGGCGTGGGGATGAATGAAATGGAGAGCCAGTCCCAGCAGGAGCACGATGGGAGCGAAGAAGACGAGTTCGCGGAGCCCGGTTTTCCAGTCGCGCCATTGGAAATGAAAGTCGAAGCCGGTTCCCGAGAGCTGGCGGACGGCGAGGAAGCCGTAGAGGCCCGCATCGACGAGCAGTACCTTCCCGAGCGCAGCCAGGCCTGGCGGCCATGCGGCGTCAAACCAACGGAGATCGACGGTTAAACCTAAGGTGAGGAGAATGATGGCATCGCGCCAGTTTCCGCGTTGATCGGGATCGGCCAACGCCGCGTGATCGAGCAGCCATGCAATGACGACGGGCAAGACGGCATAGAGCTCGAACCAGGTCCAGTGAAAAACGCCGCTCGAATGCGAGACCGCCACATAAGGCAGTACGAATAAGGATGGCGTGAGGATGCGCGCGGGCCGCGGCCAGCGCTGTATGAGGTTTATCAGCCGCCGGCTGAACAGGCCGAACCCGGCGGCGATCGAGACTTCGGCAGCCAGGGCTGTAGCCGCGACAAGTGTGACGTTCTGCACGAGATTTATCTTAACGAGATTTGTCGTGTCGAGCTGAGTAGAATGGGACGGAACCTGTACGGAGGGTCTTATGAAGCGCCTGATCGTTCTTCCTTTGCTGTTAGCGGCAGCTGCTCTTTTAGCTCAGGAAAACAAGAGTCCTGTAACGTCGGTGGTGAAAGAGATTCTTCCGCGCCAGCAGAAGAATCTGGTGGCGGCGGTTGAAGAAATGCCAGCTGAGAAATTCGGCTACCGGCCGACCGAGCAGCAGATGACGTTCGGCCATTTAGTTCTGCACATTATTGAAGCGAACAACCATTTGTGCTCAGTAGTCGGCGATGTGCCTGAAACCAAAGCGACCGGGCTCAAAGAAACGGATGAGAAGGAGAAACTGGTGAGCGCGCTGAAGGCCAGCTTCGAGTTCTGCAGCACGGCGTTGGCGAAGGTGGATGATTCCAAGCTGGGAGATGAGGTTGAGGTGCTTGGGCACAAAGGGCCGCGGGCGTTTGCCCTCATCGCCCTCACGAATGGGTGGGCGGATCATTACAGCTCGGTGGCAATGTATCTGCGGCTGAATGGATTGCTGCCGCCGACGGCGCAGAAGAAGTAAAGGCGGCACTCCGCTTCCAATTTGCAGCTGATTGGGTGATTAGCAAGCGTTCCCGCGTCCTTCCTAGGCATAGTGGTCTTACGAAATCCTTCCCACTTCCCTTCTAGAACTCGTAGCGCAAGGCGAACTGCATGACGCGAGGTTGCGTCAGCAGGCTCGAGTAGGTCCCGAATTGAGTAGGTGGCTGCTCGATGGAGGCGACATTCGATCCAAGTCCTTGCGCGTTGAAGCGGACCAGATTCAGAACATTGAAGACTTGCCAGGTGAACTGGACGCTTTGCCTCTCGAGGATGGTCCAGCGTTTGCTCAGGCCCATGTCCAAGCCGGCGTAGCCGGGTCCGCGGAGCGGGTTGCGGGAGAGCGCTCCGCCGGGGAAAGGAATGATGAAGTCTGCCTGAGCCGCCGCTGGGTCAGCAAACAGAGTCACGGAGCCATTGGGATGCCGGAACACACCCGTCTTCGGCTTGGCGATCATTTGTGTAATGCCGGTGTACTGCCAGTCGGTGGGCCAGTTTTGGCCTACGTCAACAGTGAAGGGATAGCCCGAGGTCAAGCGCGCGACGCCGGTGAGTTGCCAGCCTCCAATTACAGCGTCCATGGCGGGGCTGGCGGTGGGCGCGAAACGTTTGTTCCTGCCGAAGGGAAGTTCCACTAGCCAGTTAGCATTGAGTTGGTGGGTAAGATCGAAATCCGAAACAGCGCGCTGGGTATTGGGATTGAAGGCGTTTTCGAGGCGGCTGCCGACCAGTCCAATGTTTTGGTAGCCTACCAGAGCAAAGCCTACGCGTGAGGCGGCGGAGGTGAGATCAATCGATTTCGAATAAGTGTAGTTGAGGTCGAATTGCGCTCCGTTGGAGAACTGCTTGCGCAGCGTGGCTTGCAGCGCATTGTAGTTGGAGTTGCCCACGGAACTCCAGGCGTAAGCGGAGATGGCCTGATTGTTGAGATACTTCCCCGCGCCGTTGCCGAGCAGTCCGGGAGGACCGTTGAACCAGAGCGGATTTTTGTATGGGGTATGAACTCCGTTGTCCCCGAGGTAGCCGTAGAGATCGATATCGGCGAGACCCACGATTTCGTTGCCAACGTAGGCGCAACCGGGATTGTAGTAAAGATCGTAGACAGCCTGAATGAGACCCGCACTGCCTGGAGTAATCGAGCCCCCACAATAAGTTTCGTAGCTGGTGGCGCTGCCACTCAAGCCGGGGAGCACATCGTGCCAGTAGGCGGCGGTGGGTCCGATCTGCGAATCGGTGACCGCGGAGAGAGTCTGCTGGTACGTTTTGGTGCCGGCAGCGATCTGCGCGAAGTTGCCACGGGCCAATTGGGACAGCGCGGTTGCTGCCTTGAAGTAGTCGATGCCGCTCTTAGGATCGACAATATCGAGCGGCTGATTGAGGTCACGCTGCGTCAACAATTTCCCGCCGAAGCGGCCCACGTAAGCAAGTTGCAGCGAAAAATGGCTAGGCAACTCGCGGCCAATGGAAAAGTCGACCGCATAGGAATGCGGAGTTTTGAGGGTATCGTCCACCGCCCAAAGATTGGCTTGGGAGTTCAAGGGAATGGACTGCTTCGTAGACCAGGTTGGAGCGGATGGAAGGAACGGGATTCCAAGGCCGTTCTGAATGTCGGAGGGGATCACGTTGAGGCTCGATAGGCGCGGCAGATCAGCAGCATCATCAATCCCAACCTGACAGCAAGTGTTCTGCAGAGTGTAGGCAAAGCCGCCGGGGGCGTTTTGATCAAACGTATTCAGCAGTTGAAAACCAGGCCGATCAAAGACCTCACTGAAACCGGCGCGGATGACCGTCTTGTCGCCATCTCCGAAAACCTTTTTCGACAGACGGTTTGAGAAGTGCGGCGTATAAGCGACCGCAACGCGGGGCGCGAAGTCGCTCTTGCTGAGGTTGTAGAAGTTCGGGCCGTTATTCACCGGCCCTCCGGGAATGATCGTGATCGGGCCCTCCGAGGTGTATCCCAGGCCCTGCTTCATGTTCGCAACATTGGTATTGAACTGTTTTCCGAGACTAAAAGCAGAAGCCGCCTGCAGTCCGTTGGTCTCCCAAGGTGCCGGGAACAGAGACCAGCGTACACCGTAGGTCACAGTGAGGTTCGGTTTCAGGCGCCAGGAATCCTGAGCATAGAGCTCGTACCAATTCAGAGCGTAGTTGCGCTTCATGGGCGTGCCCTGGGAAAGCAGGTTTCCGGACTTGTCGTAGTTATATTGCCCCACGAAATCGGAGACCATGCCCAGCAAGCCAATCATCGGACGGTCATAGCCGGACTTGAAGGAGAGATCGACCTCGGGGAATCCCTTGCTGGTGGGGTCTAAGGGGCTGGAGGTATCGGCCAAGCCGGTGGGCGACATCCAACTTGAGGTGCCCAGCGTGAAATTGTTGGAATGCAGATAGCTGACGCGAGGATCGCGCGCGATGCCGATGTTTCCACCGAACTGAAGGGAGTGGGTCCCTTTCGTCCAGGAAAAATCGTCGACGAAATTGTGCACGGGAAGCTGGAAATTGTGGCTATAGACGAGTCCCTGATCGAGACCAATGAATGTATTCCATGGTTGGTTGGTGTCGCCAAGAACTCCGAAACTTTGGCGGGTGAATCCCCAGCGGAAGTTGTTGACGATGGTGGAACTGAGCACGGCGGTGTAACCGAGAGCGAAGCCCTTGCTGTGGTCGTCGAGAATCTGTTCGGGAACGCTTCCAGGCACGAAGGGCTCCTGCGGATTGTGCAGGTTTTGCAACGCACCGCGCCAGAACAGGCTGTGCTTGCCCGCAGCATCGAGATGGTAGTCGAGCTTGACGATGAATGCGTTGTTGTCGAGGCTCACCGGGGCGCGGAAGCGGTAAGAGGAATAATTCAAGCCGTCGCCCGAAGAGAAATCGTTTGTCACCAGGTTGCCAAAGGTCTGGTCGAAATAATTCAGCATGACGGAACTGGGCCCGATCCCCTTAGGGTCAAGACTTGTGATGTTCTGCGGGCTTAGCCCCCAATAGCCAGGCGCGACGGGATAGGAGGCACCGCTAAGTCCTGGAATGTTTCCGCCCGGGCACGCGCCGGTGTTAGGAACCCCGGGAGTAGTTTCGGCGCATAAGTAGCGAATCACGCCATCGCGCATGGCAACCGTTGGAATTGCGCGGACGGCGCTATGCTCTTCGCGCTGGCGGGTGCCTTCATAGTTGGTGAAGAAGAAAAGGCGATCTTTGCGGATGGGGCCACCCAAGGACGCTCCGAAGATGTTGCGATTCAGCTTGAGCGGTTTGTTAGGCTGCTGGTCGACGAGTTCGGCGGTCTTAACGAGATAGTCGTTGGCGCTGGTGAAGGTGTTGCGGAGGTATTCGTAGCCTGAACCGTGAAAGTTGTTGGAACCGCTCTTGGTTACGAGCGCGACTTGCGCGCCCGAGCCCTGGCCTTGATCGGCGCCGTAATTCGTCGTGGTGACTCGGAATTCCTGGACTGAGTCCAACGTGACGGGCAGCACCGAGGTGAAGGCGTATCCATTTGCCTGATCGTTGACATCGACGCCGTCGAGCGTGATGTTGCTTTGGTCGCTGCGAGCGCCGTTCACGGCACCGTTGCGTGTGTCCTGGTCTTTGTCGAAATCGGTGCGATTGCCGGTGTAGGCTACCCCCGCCTGCAGGCTGAGCAGGTCGGGAACGTTGCGGCCTTCCAAGGGCACTTGTTTGACCTGCGTCTCGTTGAAGGAATTGCCGATGGAAGCGTCGACCATGTTGAGCGCGGGCTCTTCCGAGGTCACGGTAACGGTTTCGCTGCTGGCCCCTACCTTGAGTTGCGCATTGACAGTCGCGGGAGTGTTGACCAGCAGCTCGATACCAGTTTGCTCATAGCGCCGGAAACCGGAAGCGGTGACCGACAGGGTGTAGGTTCCGGGAGGGAGGAAAAGGAACTGGTACTCGCCTTGGTCGGCCGTGGTGGCGCTGCGTTCGGTTTTCGATGCGGCATTAGCCAGGACGACGTGGGCCCCGGACACGGTGCTGCCGCTGGGATCGGTGACAGTTCCGCGCAGCGAGGTGGTTGCCTGCCCCCAGGCGACACCGCCTGCGAGCATGGTTAAGCAGGAAATGGTTGCAGCGGCGAGCGCCCAGCGGAGCACAGATCTCCGGCCAAGGGAATCACCACGGGCTATAGAGGATAGTGGGTGCCTTCCAGTCATCTCCATCACCTTTTGCTTCGGAATTATCAGGCCCAACCAGGGTTCGGAATATTAGGCCGAAGGAGGAACATTACTAGAATTGCGGAAGGTTACCGAGCGAGCGCATGGCTGTCAAGAAAAAATTTAAGAATGCAGGATTTGATTTCCTGCGGGCGAGAAGGATCGGAATTGTAACAAATTTCAGCGCCCGGGGTGATGGGGAAGATATTCGGTTACTCGATCTGTACCAGTTCGCTGGCGGGAGTGGCGACGGGATTTGACGGGGTCGGATGTTGCGGAGCGCGCCAGGCGTCGAAGATGGAGACCTGGTGCACGCAGGAAACCGTGCATTGGGGCGCACAGGATTTTTCGGTGAGGAATTCTCGGCGAAGATCGTCGCGGGTGTACTTTTCCAGCGGGATGGCGGGGTAGCCGCGCTGCTGCGAGCAGTAGTGGACCAGGCCGTCCTCGCAAATATAAAGGTAGCGCGAACCGGCGCGGCACCGCCACTGGTTGGGCTTGCCCTGCGCGATGTTGTCCTGGAAGGCGTTGATGCGGGTGAAACTGCGCTTCTCCATCGACTTCATTTCGTGATAGATGCGGCGTTCTTCCGGGCCCAGCGGCTGCAGCTGCCCGCTGCCGTCGTGGATGATGCCGACGGTGGAGCTGAATCCGAGCTCGATGGCGCGCTTGCCGATGGTGAGGGCATCCTGAGGATCGCGCACTCCGCCGCCGACAACGGAGTTGATGTTCACATGAAAGTCGGCGTGCTCGGCGAGTAGTTGAAGTTTCCTGTCGAGAACTTTCAGGCTCTTTTTCGAGACCTCGTCAGGATTGACGTTGTCGATGGAGATTTGCAGCCACTCGAGTCCAGCGCGGTTCAGGCGCTGGATGCGGTCCGCAACCAGAAAGTAGCCGTTGGTGATGAGGCCCGCGATCATGCCGTGGTGGCGGATGCGGCGGATGACATCGTCAAGCTCGGGATGCAGTAGGGGCTCGCCGCCGGAGATGGTGATCACCGCCGTGCCCAGCTCAGCAAGTTTGTCCACGCGCCGGAACATCTCGCCGGTGGGCACTGGGTTGGAGACGTCGTCGAACTCGTTGCAGTAGGTGCAGGCCAAGTTGCAGCGCCGGATGGGAATGATGTGTGCGAGCAGTGGATGATCCGCGGACGCCAGGGCACGGGCAGCCATGGAAGCTCCGCGCAGGTTGCGGTGGAGCGCTTTGGCGCGTCGGCGCAGGGCTGTCAAAAGTGATGGCATGAAGAAAGATTATCTTCTATTACAGCACAGAAGCTGGCGAAGTGCATGTGTGCAAGCAGCGTATGGGGAATTTACGACCATGAAATGCGATCTGCAGAGGGTGATTCCTGCTTGAGATTCAACACGCCCCTATTCGATCAGCTTCCGCCATGGTTCATCGGGCGGCCAGAGTTCATGTCCGGCGGCTTGCAGCACGCTTATAGCGGCACCGGAGAATTCTTCCGGGACGAAGACATAGTCGGTGTCGAAGGTCGAGATGGCAAAGATGGGGATGGCGTTGGAGGCGAGAGGCTCGATGAAGGAGGCTAGGATTCCGGTTTGCGAAAAAGAGAATGGGCCTTCGAGCTTGAGACAAACCCAATGATGTTGAGAGTGGACGTCCGGGGGAAGATTGACGGCAGGACAGACGATGGAGAGTTCGTCGGGGCTGCGGCTGATGGACGTGAAATCTCCTTGCGTGGCCCATTCGGGGACGGTAGCGTCGGAGGCCAGGCGCACGATGGCGTAAGGGCCCACGAGGCAGCGGAACTTGAGCTGGTGGCGCGCGGCCATTAGAGGGCGCCCTTGATTTCAATCTGCACGGCGCTGAACCCTACGCTGCCAATGTTCTCTAACGAATGCGGAGGCAGCGGTGGTTGCCATTGCGGTTCATCGAGGATAGGTTTCTGCGGGAGTTGGCGAGTGTCGAGCAATATGGTGCCCTCGGCGTCGCGACGAAGGAGGTCGCTCCATGTGTGGATGAGCAGAACACAAGGCCAGCGATGAGCATGAACGGGCACGATCTCGCCGGGCGGAAGTTGAGTCTCGACTACGCGCACGCGTTCGTTCTCGAATACAAGACTGTGGTGTCGCGGGGCAGCGATGAGCGCATCCAGGGAATCGGGCCAACTGCCGGGCGGTATGTGTGAAGCCGCCAAAGTCATGTTTTCCGTGGCGACATTGTATGGGTCCGCGGTCTGCGCCACAATGCCCTTCCAGGCAGACCGGTCTAACCTTCCACGGCTTTGCGTACGGCGGCTCTGGCCAGCAGACGCGTCGAATCCAGCGTGGGGAGCGGAGAAGCATCGGACGGTACCAGCAGAGGAATCTCGGTACAGCCGAGCACGACCCCGTCACAACCTTCCTCTTTCAGCGCCCCAATGACCTCTACGTAATATCCCAGAGAATTGGGGAGGAACTGACCGTTCACCAATTCGTCGAAGATGATCCGATTAATCCGTTCGCGCTGCTCTGCGCCGGGTACGCGGTGTTCGATGCCCACAGCTGTTAGAGCTTCGCGGTAAACAGGACCTTCCATCAGGTAACGTGTGCCGAGCACGGCCAAGCGCTTGAACTGGCGGCGCTGGGCTTCCTTCGCTACCTCTCGTGCAATGTGCAGCCAGGGGCGCGGCGAGCGGTGCTCGACCAGGTCAAAAGCCTGGTGAATGGTGTTGTCGGGGCAGATCAGAAAATCGGCTCCGCCGCGAGCCAGTT
>Ga0070732_10001487_pt1 | contig 12771 bp, 11 predicted proteins | sample Coa_R1_5_FD_66449 | JGI IMG/M metagenome (GOLD analysis project Ga0070732, IMG submission 66449) | Surface soil microbial communities from Centralia Pennsylvania, which are recovering from an underground coalmine fire - Coalmine... | ecosystem: Environmental > Terrestrial > Soil > Unclassified ...
GCACCGGCATTGGCAGGCGCATGTGACGGACGCGCCCGCCAGCCCGCCCGCCGCGTCCCGTCAGGCGAGCGGGACGCCGGGACCGGCACTGATCACATGGGGGCTGTGGGCGGCGGGGATCGCAGCGGTGCTGTGGATGGTGAGGCGTGCCGGGGCGGCCGGATCTGCCGACTCTATCATCGATCAAGTCGACGGGGAGTGTGTGTAGTACGCCTAGAACTTTGTTTCGGCCTGTCAGTCAAATCGTAAACCCTGAAGGAAAGGCCGATTCCTTGGCGAGGTCCAGTCTGGGGTGGTTGGCATGGAAGTATTCTTGGTTTTGGCCGGTCTTGTGGTACTCGCCAATCTTGTTGGATGGGTCGCAAGAAATGCGCAAGCCGCCAAGCTGTACAACGCTCTAAAACCTAAGCTCGACAATCTTGAAGCTCGCGAAGCAGCCTTCAAGAATCAACAGAACGAATGGACTCGAAGAGTCGACGCTGACAACCAAGCTCGCGAGACAGCTTTCAAGAACCGAGAAGATGAATGGTCACGAAAGGTCGACGCCGACAAGCAGGCCATTGAGACACTAGCCCGCGAAAAATCCACAGGATTCCCATGGTTAGCCGAGGCGTACGCAGACTATCTTCATCTTCAGGATCTTAAGACCGCGCAGGATCTGCGACGCAAATCACATCCAGCCCTCAAGTCAGCTGAGCGAGTGCGTGAGATAGCGCAACAGCGCCACGACGCTGAGAAAGCATGGCGCGTTTTGAAGTATCAACTCGCATATTACGAGGATCTCTTTCCGTTTCTAATTGACTTCAAGGAAGAAGATATCGACGACCTAATTCGGCAACTGACAAACGGCACCCTACGCTCGGAGAGTAACGTGGAGGAGGAGGAGGGCGTAGATCCGGTTCGACACTGGCTGACGAGTGCGGAGTACGACCGCCTTCCCTCGGCGGCGAGAAACCAACTAGCGCTTGATCGCTATTGGAAGAGGAAGAAGTCACCCAGGGAGTTAGGTCGGGACTATGAAAGATTCGTTGGCTATGAACATGAGGTTAAGGGATGTCGGGTCTATTATCAAGGCATCATCGAGGGGTTTGCCGATCTTGGGAGAGACCTTGTAGTGGAGTATCCTGCCGGAGAAGTCGAGATAATCCAGTGTAAGTACTGGTCGAAGGATAAGGTCATACATGAGAAGCACATTTTTCAGCTATACGGGACCTTGATCGCCTATAGGATCGATCATCCTCAATCTCGCGTCTCGGGTACGTTTGTAACATCGACGATCTTGTCTGACCGAGCGAAGCAATTTGCGGTTGCGCTAGGGATTCGAAGCGTCGAAGGACATTCTCTAGGCGACTACCCTTGCATCAAGTGCAACATCTCGCAGCGCGACGGTGAAAGGATTTATCATCTTCCATTCGATCAGCAATACGATAAGACCCTAATCGGCCATCGCGATCAAGAGCGTTACGCAGCGACTGTTGCGGAGGCGGAGCGACTCGGATTCCGACGGGCCTTCCGCTGGCACCCCGTTGCTGCTGAGTGAAATAAAAGACGAAACGTCCTACCTAACTTTACGCCACGTCTTGCTAAGAACTTCGCGACGCCGTGATTGGCGCTGCGGTTTTACGAGAGCAGACTTCGTCGTACTTCGTTTCGTCTGCGAATTCTTTAACAAGATGCTCTACCCAAGCTGCTGTGTATAGGTAATCGTGATGAGCGGAATCGTAGAAACAGTACCGATTATCGCAGTTGGCCGGCTTCGGGTCCTGTCTGGCCGGTCGCACATGGTAGGATTGCCAGCACTGACAATGCTTATGATATGAGAACGGTTTCCCTGTGCGGGCCCTCACCTGACTAACCACTTCACCCGGTTTGAGTAGCCCGAGGTTTGCAACTGAGATTTGCTTCTCCTTGATGATCGCCACGGCCCGCGTGTACTTCTCCATTTCGGCGGGATTCTGGTCGTCGAATTTCACAAATTCAACAGCCAGATCGGATGTGCTCGGTCGATTTCCGATCTTGGGTACTAGGTACACACGAAAGGCATACTCGTTGGTCTTCCAGTACGCCTCATCTAGCGAAGCTCGGAAGCCATCGATATATTGTTTGAGCCTTCCAAATTCGAGCGCTTGGGCGCGGCGCTGGGCAGTAGCTCGGGCAGGTGATCGAAATTGAGATAGCTGAAGAGGAAACACTAGGTCAGAAGCTATTGCGTAACGTTGTCCGAAGGTTGAGACGAGAAGCTCTTCGAAGTTGAGCAGCAAGGATTGGCACTCGCCGACCACTTCCGGATCAATCTCGGGAACGAATGTGTGCTCGATTTTATTGCGGAGGCCGGTGAAGAATTCAAGGTTTTTCCTCGCTCCTGGCTGGGCGTCGCGATAAAATTCCTGGAGACACTTTGATAGGTCCCAGGCCTTACGGTCCCCGTCAATGATCTCGAATCGTCGGGAATTCTTCTTTCTATAGTAGTAAGCTATTTTGCGGCGCTCAAAGATCGCATGCAACAACGCGGTCCAGGCGATGATCATCAAGACAACATAACCTGGGGTCCTAAACGCAGTTGCGGGACGATTATAGACATCGACAGCCATGGTTGCAGCGTCGCGTGCCTTCGAAATTAATTGTCGAACTTTGGTCGGCAGTCCACTCACGACGAGCACTCCTCAGAAGTTACGTTACACCGTGTTTGAGCGTGCAACCTCCACTCCTGCCCCACCCCTACGAGGCTAGCCGTGCAATGAGGTTAATCTCCGACGCGACTGTGCGGCGCAAGAAGCTTCTTTTCATTCGCGACATCTCGCATTAGGCCCCTTTGCCTATAGGCTCGCTGTCTACATGCGGAGCTGCAGTAATGTCTGCGGTTGAGCGGCATCGGACCATGACACACCGGGCAGAGTCGCGCACTTCGGCGCTCCCGTTCTTCGAGGTAAGCAGCACAACACGCCAAGTCGTCAAGGGGCGGCTCAATCTGCCAACGTCGAAGCGCACGCCGAGCTTCCAGTGCAGCGACGGCTGCCAGCGCTGCCCGATGGTCGGGCTGCGGGTATGAGCCGCGCGCCTTGACTGATTGGAGCGTTCTGCGGGGCATGTTTGTTCTCGTATTGAGTTCACTTGTGGGAGTATCTTTTAGCACCGGGAGAATTAATGTCCGCCACGGGTCACGGCGGGGGTCGCGATACTCCGTCAGCACCTCGTCAACATCATGAACGGTATCAGCTTCTCGATCCTCCAGCTTGTTCGACTCCTTTCCGATAAGTGCGACGAGAGCCGTCGTGGTTATCACCGAGCGGCGGCGGAGTAATCCCCGCGTCTTCCTGCCACAAGGCAAGCCGTCAGGACCCAGACTCTTTTCTTCGGGGTGCACACGATACTCAGCAAGCACATCGGCATACGTCTTTACGCGGGCGACACCATCGCCCCCGCTATGGCCGTCAGTCGTGACGCGAAACTTCTTGCCGGAATCGCGATCAATCCACATCATTTCAAGCCAGCGACGACCATCGGGGCACCACGGTGCGACTAGCTGAAAACGATTCGGATCGGCTCCATCTGGATGTCCAAACGGGGCGACGAAGGCTATTAGCAGGAAATTGAACGGTTTGATCTGGTCGGGGTAGGCTTTTCCTTCATTGTAGGAATCGAAGAGGCGGAGGCGCGACTGGCTGCTGACAGTTACGCGACCGACGGCCGGGCGACTGAGCCATTGAGGCCACGGATACGGCTTCCCAAGCACTTCTTCGGTCAGGATGCCTTCCCAAAGCGTGCGAATCCAGTCGCGATTTGGATCCTCAGGATTTACCGGATTCAGCAAGTGGCCAAGCCCATGCTCGATTGGTTTGCCAGGAAGCGTCACCGTGCCATCTTCGTGCCAATTGAATAGAGCATACCGCTTTGCTGAAATGGCCCAGCACCATAATTGTTTTTGCTGCCTAGCCGGGTCAAAATTTCTCTCTTCCAATCTGAGAATTGAGCCGGGGACGGCGCTTCGGTCATAAGGATTAAGTTTAGCGAACCGCTCCCGAATCATATCGACTTGAGTCCAAGAGAGGGCGCGGATCGCGTCACGCCCGTCGGGGAGTCGTTCCGGCCCGCCCGGGCACGGTACGAGCCCGCCGGTCTTGGTCGCCACGACCGCCATGGAGTCGGTGTCACCGAACGCATACTCGCCACTTGCGTTTCTGACGAGATGTTCTGTCAGGCTAAGCATGAGACGCGCGGCCGCCGTAACCGACGCAGCAATTGGCGGGAAGGCGAACTCCCCAGGCTCCTCGGGGGCTGCGACTCGGCAATGGAAGCGGCTTCCGTCAGGCCTGTAGAGGAAGATCTCCTCTGACTCGCCGTTCGGAAGCTCCCGTCTATTGAACTCAGCAAAAATACCATAAGCGCCTGCGTTCGCGACAATCTTCAGCGCTAGGTCCAGCCGGGCACGTTCCCTAGGATCTTGGCCGTTCGTTGGGCGCTTGCGCTCCTCAATCGCCATCTTGAAGAAGTTATCGTGTACCGGATCCACGGCGACGGTCCCGCCAAACCGGACCGGGCGAAGCGAGTGAGAAACTCCAACAGGCACGAGTCGAATTGCACATGCGACACGTGGAGATCTTCCAGTTAGGATCGCCGAGGCAATCACGTCCGGGAGTGCAAACCACTGCGGCTCGGGACGGGCAAACGAATTCACTCCAATGTTCCATGCTCGCCCATGGCCGTAACGTGCCCGGACCGGAACGATGTCCTCCTGAGGTCGGACTTGGACAAAGCAGCAGCCGATTTCCCGCCACGCCTCTGGGCTCAAGCAATAGTCGGCTAAATTGGATCGCTGCAAAAGTTTGCGAACCTTCTTAGTGGCGTCGATGACCTCTATGCGTCGGCACGTGAGCAAGTCCCACAACCCGAGCAGCGTGAACACCGTCGGGTACATCGATGTGAAATCCATGTGCGCGACCGGGACGGCAGTCCGTCGGATGCGGCATTCTGCCCGGCCGCCATAGAATGCGTTCATGGCTATGCTGAGAGCGCTCTTTGGAAAGTCCGGCTGCCGCTGTAGAATCGGTCGAATCCTCATGGCGTGCAGGTATGCCTTCGCGATACTGGCGGGCGAGAACGCCTTCGATGGTTGAAGGTCAATGGGGTGCTTCACGAACTCCGACATCATCTTGCAAAACAACTCCTCGGTCGCCAATGTATCGCGTCGAGCATACCCGACGTAGTCATCCGTGATCAGGCCGTGAACTGGCGCAAAGAGTTTGGTATGCTCTACGCCGTATTCTTCGCAGGCTTGAGCCAGCGGATACCGTTTATCGTCCATTGCGAAACCGAACTGATGGAGGTCGATTAGGTTGCCGCGATAATGGTATTTCGGGTCGGGTCGTCCGTCGCGGGATCCCTCTGGAATTCGGTCAACCGCGTCGTTGCCGAGATGACCGGAGAATGCTTTGAGCGCGCGGGAGCGGTCGATGTGCTTCACGATCAGGCGCGGGCGATAGCGATTTCCTTTCCACACACCGCGTTGGTCACGGTAACGCCACAGAAGAAGCGAAAACCCTCCGGCGAAGCGGTCACCGCCTCTGCCGAGTACGGGTGTGATACCGCAGCCGTATGCGAGTCGTGAGTAATCAAAAGGTTGATTGAATCCAACAAGCGCCGCACGCGCCCTGACGCCGATACGCCAGAGCACTCGGTCGAGGAACTGCCGCTGTGAGAGGAATCGCAATCCCTCACGCTTCGCGTGGCGGCGGAGGATTCTAAACCCCTCTGGGTCACGCTGGGGCAAGTCGTCCGCGTAGAACATGATCTCTTGCACCAGCCGCGCACGAAGCAGCGTACTGTCTTGCCTGACCCGACTCACACGCGCGGTGCCGAAGAGAAGCCGTTGATGCTGATCGACGGACGTTTCCACATCCAGGGTGAGGATGAGCTCGGGGATAATCGCAGGTTTCGTTCTTGTTAGGTCAGTGGTCCGGCCGTCCTGGCCCCGACCTTCCGTGTAGACGCGCAGGGCCACGGGCAGATAGTCCGCGTTGACTGAGGTTACCGATTTCGTTGGGATTTCCATTGTTCAAACTCCTTTGGCCATTGAGGACCCATGCGCCGATACAGGAAGTCATCGAGGCGTTCGAGGTCCTCTGCGCGTTTTGCGAGCAATCGTGCCATATCGGACTGGCTGCGAACCGCAGCCGCCGCTTTCAAGAGCGGGCTACCATGCGGGTTCCGGAGGGTCTTCAGTGGCCAATCCCTTTGGTAGTCGGTGAGCATTCGGTGATCGTTACCTCGGGTGGGAACGGTCTCCGGCGAGTTGTGTCTGCCTTCCGGATGGTGGCGTTCGATGGAGGACCGCCCCTCTTCGAGAGCAAGATGCTCAGCGCAGACCCAGCGATTTCCCCGGCGGGCGAGAACGCGATAATCTCGTTCCCCACACCCTTCGTACGCACACACCGCGCCTCGCCCCACGCGCCGTTTCTGGCGGGTAGCCCGAGCAATCGCGCGAAGGGGGTCGGCGTGCATGCGGTTACGGACTCAAACGGACAAGTCGTAAATATCCTCGAAATCAAGTTCACTACGGCGAGCCTCGCGGTCGATGACTAGCGGGTCGGTCGCGAGGCGCTTACCGCCGGGGAATACATCGGTGAAGTCCCGCAGGCTGCTATCGTCGTCTTCATCGAGGTACTTCCGAACTGCGGCCCAGTGCTTCCCGACGATGGACGCGGCCCGCGACCCTCGCAGGTTAATCGTTTCCTTGCCGTCTGCCGTGAGGACTTGCATCCGCCGGAGAAGCCGATCGGGGATGGCGACGACTCGGCCGTCGCGCCTCCGGCGAAGGGCAACACCTGCGTAGCGCCGGACGATGGCGGGAGCCACCCCAAGCCTTCGGGCGGCTTGTCTCAGGGAGATCCCCTCCCGCCGCATGAGCGCGACGACGGCTAGGGCGTCATCCCTGGCGGCACGCTGAGCCGGGGTGAGCGCGGCAAGCTGGCGCGCCGTGTAGACCAGCTTCGTATAGTGCCGACGCTTGTAGGGCCGGACACGCGGTCTTTTCACGGCCCGTAGTACTGGATGCTTGATATTGGCCCGACGCCGGGGCCGACGACGCGGCGTTCGGGACTTGCGGCGGTGCGTCATGGCCAGCCCTTGTAAACGCGGACCGATGGTGCCGAGTACACAACGAAGCGGACTTCCGCTATAATAGTCATGACCTTCTCTCTTCCTTGGCCCTGCATCCGCCGTGAACGGTGCAGGGCCGTTTTTATCTTGCGATATCCGTGCCCCCGGAAGTCTCCCGTTCTAGGTTGATCGCAGCGCTGAGGAGCCGATTGACGACGAAAGACAGGCTCTGTCCGGATTGCTGTGACCGGTCCGCCAAAGCAAGGTAGATCGACAACGGCACACTGACGGACATCGCGATCCGCCGTTCCTGGCTGGTGTTCCAGAGCTTGCGCATCACAATCACCCCAAACAGTGTTGGCTTTACTCCACGGTATCGCGTTCTTGTTAGGATTTATATGGATTCATGGGTTGTAAATCGGGGTAATTTGGTGCACACTTTATGGGCATGGTGGCCTTCTACACGGCGGAAATGATGGTTCAAGAGGCCGATAATCACGGCTTCCAGCGGGGCCTGTCGGTGCGCTTGATCTACGACTGGGCGAGCCTTGGACTTCTCGATTATCCTGCGCAGCCCGGGCATGGCCGTGGTCACAAGTCGCAATGGTCCGAGGAGCAACTCCAGTTGTTTCTCGTCCTACTGGAGAAGCGCAAGGACACGAAGCGCATCACGGCGCTGTACAACATACCGGTTTGGCTTTGGTTGTATTGGGGTGATCGCTATGCCAGTTTGAATCAGGTGCGAAGGGCTCTTGGTAATTGGGGCAAAGCGGTCTTACGGACGTGGGGACGCGCCACAACAGGCGTCTGGGATGACGCAGAAAAAGCAGCCCGCCATTTTTTGGATCAACTTGCCTATCCTCAAAAGAAGATAACCGGCAAGCGCAAGCTGCTGCGCGGACTTACAGAGCTCTTCTACAAGGGGAGAGTTACTCAGACGGATTTGGTCCCTATCGTCCAGCAGATTTTGGTTGCGTCAGGTAAGGCTGCGACTGCTGGCCCGGCGGCCTACCTATTTAGCGCGGAAAATGTTGCGTTGCAGATTGCCGCCGGATATGAAGCGATCAGACATCTGGATGAAATCAGCAACGGGACTTTTGAATGGGCTCGACGTTTCATTAATATCAACAACCGCGGATACGCCCGTGAGCAGCCGCAACTCGCTAAAGACTCCGAATTGGGACATCTTTTTGCTCGATTCGATGCCGAGAAAAGTCTCAATCGGGCATGTGAAGATTTGGCCCAAGCGGTTGGCGTGACAAGACTTGGATTACCGGAACACATCAGAGATTCTCTGCGCGATCCGAATCTCTGGGACACGTTGCAACTAAATACCGAGGGGGAGCTCGTCAAGACTCGGAGTGGCTTGATAGTACCTACATAAGCGTAGCAATAGCCCCCGCGACCGCTCGAACGGCCCGGGGGCGTGGCACACGGACAGACAACCGGTTAAGGAGGACCATCCGTATGCGACCCGAGCCTACCACACCATTTGTCCCGCCCGCAATCCGGAATGGCGTTCTCGTACTGGGCGGTTACGGTCTCCGTGTCGCCGTCGAACGCCGCCATCTGATCGTCTCCGATGGGATCGGGAAAGATCGCCGTTGGGGCCGGTTCTCGAAGGCAACATGCGGTCTTAGACGGCTCGTGATCCTAGGCCACACCGGCACGGTAAGTCTGGAGGCGCTGCGTTGGCTTCACGACGTGGGCGCGTCCCTCATGCAGATTGACGCCGACGGGCGCGTCATCATCGCGTCGGGGCCGGTTCACCTCAATGACGCTCGACTTCGGCGGGCTCAGGCGCTCGCGGTCGCCAACGGTCTGGGTTTGAAAATTGCGCGTGATCTCGCCCACGCCAAGATGACGGGTCAAGCCAGCGTCGTTGAATCTCTGGCTGAGTCAGCAGGAGCTTTCGCCGTCATTCAACGGGCCAACGATGCACTTTGGCACGCGGAAACAGTAGAACGGCTCAGGATCTTGGAAGCCGAAGCCGCGAAAGCGTACTGGGACGCTTGGAGGTTCATGCCGGTACGTTTTGGCCAGCGGGACAAGAAACGGGTGCCTGACCATTGGCGTGCGTTCGGCATGCGCGCCTCGCCGTTCACAGGCTCGCCCCGACTCGCAGCGAATCCCGCGAACGCGCTCCTGAACTACGTTTATGCCATCCTAGAAGCAGAGGCACGGATCGCAACGCTCGCGGTTGGTCTCGATCCCGGCCTCGGCATGCTGCACGCCGATCAACGAAGTCGTGATTCACTAGTGTGTGACGTAATTGAGCCGGTGCGCCCGCAAGTGGACGCCTGGGTGCTGAGTCTCTTGCGGGATCGCACCTTTGGCATTCATAATTTCGCAGAGACGCGTCAAGGAGTCTGTCGGGTTCTCCCCCCACTGACGCGACTTCTGGCAGAAACTGCGCCAACATGGCGTCGCGCCGTGGCTCCGGTCGCTGAGCGGATCGCGCACAAGCTTCTCGATGGCAAGAATGGCGAAACGCGAAATCACCAGAGAGCGCTTGCGACCCCGCTCACCCAGACACACCGGAGCGCTGGGCGTGACCGAGTGCGGCGTCATCCGCATCGCGTGCCCGCCAGCGACTCTCCAACCATGCCGCAAGCATGCCGAATGTGTGGGGTGATTCTTGATAAGCTGGGCCGACTCTACTGCGACGACTGTTTGCTTGAGGCTCGCCAGGACGTAGCCAAGCCATGGTCAAGCAAGGGCCTCAAGACTCTTGCTAACCTTCGCGCAGAGGGTAAAGATCCGGCGCATGGCGGAAAAGCCGCTCGCAAGCGTGGACGACGAGTCGCCCAGTTCAAGCGTGAAACCGCTGGGTGGCAACAGGTACATGGAGATTCATACGTCAGCCGATATTTCGTACGGAACGTGTTGCCGAAGCTGAAGCGGATGTCCCTCGGAGAAATGACGCGGAGGACGGGGCTGACGCCAGGGTATTGTTCATTTATCCGGCGAGGAATGCGAGTGCCGCATCCACGACACTGGGATGCACTTCGAAGGGTGGGAACGGACACAGGAAACTCTGGATTCGTAGTTTGATTGTGCCATTCTGCCCCATGAGGACCTGATGCTGCCGAAAGCCCGCGTGGTGGCGATCTACCGAACTCTTTTGCCCACCTGCGGCCGCGGTTCCGCTCAGCCGGATCGCCAGGGCGCTCGGTGTCACGCCGGGCTGTTAGATCCTACTCCACCACGCGGTCAGCCGAGCCGATTGCGGTGCGACATCGTACCCGTGGCTCTGCACGGTGCCGAGGGCATCCAGTCCCACGTCAATCCCGAACGTCCGCGCGCCGAGGTCGGCGTCGGGCAACGCGGTCGTGCGCACCCGCGGACGACATCGCGCCTCCGCGACTCCCCCAAAAGACCAACTGAAGGAACCGAGTCGAGAGTGGCGTAATGATGCGCCGGGTTTGACCCACCGAGTGTCAACACTACTGGGACCCTTCGGATGCCTTCCGGCTGATGTCGCGCCGAGTCGCAAAAAGCGAGGTGAGCCGAATGGAAGCAGATAGAAGGGAATTCCTCAAGAGTATCGGGCTCGGCTCGATGGCTCTAGGTTCTTTTTCAACGCTGTTCGGGATGCTGAGCACCCCGGCCCAGGCCCAAGGGGGAATGAATTTTCATTTTGTCACGGTGGCGGGTGCCGGTTCAGGAGCAAACCAGCATTTTTTGGCGAGCTTTGGTCAAGGGCACTTTGACCCGAAGCCCGGCGCGCGGGTGGACGGCAGGGGCGGGTTCTTCCACCTCAGGCCCGCCGCCAGTCCTCCGTTCCCGCTCGTGGCCTCCGGACGGTGGGAGGCCAGGTTGCTTGTCAGCTACAAGCAGCTCGGGACGTACGGGGTCGCCGCGGCCGGCCTGGCGGAAATCGTCGCGGACATATTCCAGGAAGTTCCCTCTCCGGCCGTCATCCGCGGCGCCGCGCTCACCGTCGTTTGCAACCTGCTTCCTGCGGGCCTAGTGAATCCCGGCGAAATCGAAGGCGTCAAGTGGAGTTTACCGGGAACGGACTTCGCAGCGGGCGGGAACCCCGGTCCGTTCCGGCAGATCCCGTCCCCCGCTCCGGCCAACGCATATGGCCTCACCGTATTCACGACGGTGCGCACCGTCTAATCCTGCTGCCGAGGTGACCGGTATGACCAGGTGGGCGCTCCGCGTTGCCGCATGCATCAGCATGTTTCTGGCGGTAGGGCTCCCGACGTCCGGAGCCCCATCGCAGCAGCTTGTTGGCGCCGGTCTCATCGGCGATCCCGTTCCGGGCAAGACGATCCACTCGCCGTCGGATTTTGGGCTTGCCGTCACGGCTGACGGCGGGACCTTTGTGTGCAGCATGGCGGGCCCGTTGACGGGCAATTTCATGGGTATGACGGTCATGACCGTGGAAGGCCCAGTTGCGAAAGGCTCGCTCAAGATCAGCGGCAGCACCGCGACATTTGCCGGCACGGCCACGGTGGTTCTGGCTCCCGGCATGAAAAAAGAACCGGTCGAAATTCTCAATAGTGTCCCGTACAGTGTGACTGTCGGTCTGGGTGAGCCCGGGAAAGCGTGGCTGATCATGAAGGTCCCTTCGTTTACGAAGGCCTTGGGGGGCGATACCGGCGGAATCGTGAAAATCGGCAGCATTTCCTGGGGCAAATAGACCGGGCCCGCGCCGATGAGTCTCGCGCACGGAAGCAGAGGGGGCGGCGCCGGAGTATCGTTCAGGCGGCTTTTCACCGTTCACGGCGTCGCCCCGCGCCTCGTCAAGTTTGCCCTACTGGCGTCGTTTGCCGCGATGATGCTCGGGTACGTCCAGGGATGGCCGCCGTGGGTGGCGGCGGTGGCGGCCCTGCTCCCGTGGGCCCCCATCCTTTACGGCGAAGTCGTCTGGACGCACCGCCACTATTCCTGGCTTGCGCTATTCTACGTCCTCGTGGTCAGCCAGGTGGGCCACTTTTTCGAGCACGTGGCCCAGATGATCCAGATCCACTTCCTCGGCCTGCGCGACCTCGCCGCGCTCGGCGTGTTTGGGACACTCAACATCGAATGGGTCCATTTCGTGTTCAACACCTGGGTGATCATTGCGGTCCCGCTGGTACTCTATCGCTTCCGCACGAACCCCTGGTTGTGGGTCGCTCTCATTGTGTCAGCCTGGCATGAGCTCGAGCACCTGTTCATCATGGCGACTTACCTCTCGACGGGAAAACCGGGAACGCCGGGCCTTCTCGCAACAGGCGGAGCGATCGGCGGCGGACTTCCTCTGAAGCGCGCCGACCTCCACTTTCTCTACAATCTCGTCGAGACGGTGCCCCTGGTTGTCGCATTCATCTACCAGCTCAATCGGACCTGTGACGATGGCCGCGGGGATGGAGGCCGGGGTTGAGTGATCGTCGGCTTCGATTCGCAAACGACTCGCGACGGGCCGCCTATCCAAACGATAATTCAGAAATGGCTTTTCAAATTTGATCACCAACACTCCTCTAACGACGACGTAGCGATTTGTTTTGACGCTAGCTGTCTAAATTCAGTTCCGCTGCGCGCCCCAGCACGCACAACCCGGCCACAATCCCCGCCGCCCACAGCCCCCATGTGATCAGTGCCGGTCCCGGCGTCCCGCTCGCCTGACGGGACGCGGCGGGCGGGCTGGCGGGCGCGTCCGTCACATGCGCCTGCCAATGCCGGTGC
>Ga0070732_10001488_pt1 | contig 12770 bp, 16 predicted proteins | sample Coa_R1_5_FD_66449 | JGI IMG/M metagenome (GOLD analysis project Ga0070732, IMG submission 66449) | Surface soil microbial communities from Centralia Pennsylvania, which are recovering from an underground coalmine fire - Coalmine... | ecosystem: Environmental > Terrestrial > Soil > Unclassified ...
TCGTGCTGTGTGCCGGCGCCGCGCTGCTCGTCGAGAGCGCGCACGGTCTCGAGCGCCTGCGCGTCGGCTTCGAGCCGAGGGGCGTGCTGACATTCCGCGTCTCGCCGCCGGCCTCGCGCTACCGACCGGCTGACGGGCCGGCGATTCTCGAGCGGCTGCTGAGGAGCCTGCAGTTCGCGCCTGGTGTCGCGGCCGCCGCTCTGAATCGCTGCACGCCGCTCAATTCCAGCTGCGCGCGAAGCGAGGTCCACTTCGCCGGCCGGGCGGACACGCCTGACGTGGAGCGCCACTACATCTCGGCCGACTACTTCCATACACTCGGCATCCCGCTCGTCGCCGGACGCGCCTTCACCAACGACGATCGCGCGGGGCGGCCCGGCGTCGCGATCGTCAGCGAGTCGGCGGCACGCCGGTTGTGGCCGGGACGGAATCCGATCGGCCAGCGCGTCTGGTTCGGCCCAACTACGGGCTTCACGGACCAAACCCACGCCGTCGAGATCGTCGGCGTCGTCGGCGACGTGAAGTACGGCACGCCGGCCGAGCCGCCCGCCCTCGATATCTACACCTCGTATCTCCAGTTCTCCTACCCGGACTCGATGATGGTGGTGCGCGTCGCGCGCGGGCACGAAGGCGACGTCGTGGCCGCGCTGCGGCGCGCGGTCATGACCGTGGATCCGGAGTTGCCGATCTTCGAGGTGATGTGGCTCGACGATCGCATCGACGGCGACTGGTCGGTCTTTCGCTACAACGCCTGGGCACTCGGCGTCGTCGCGGCGGTGGCGCTCCTGCTGGCGGCCGTTGGGGTTTACGGCCTGTCGTCATTTGCCGTGTCGACGCGCGCGCAGGAGCTGGGCATTCGCCTCGCGCTGGGTGCGACCGCGCGCGGCCTCATTACGCTCGTGCTTTGCGAGGCGTCGGCCCTCGCGATTGTCGGCAGCGTCTTCGGTGTCGGGCTGGCCCTCGGACTGACGCGCCTCATGCGCAGCGCGCTCTACGACACTGCGCCGGCCGACCCACTGGCGCTCGCGGCCGGCGTCGCGGCGCTCGCGGTGGCCGTCCTCGCGGGCGCGTGGGTGCCGTCGCGACGGGCGGGGCGGCTCGACCCAGCCCGACTGCTTCGCGGAGACGCGGGTTCGGCGGCCGCCGGCCCTTCGGAATCAAATCTGTAGGCGCCTCGCAACGAAAGGTCAGAGGCTTGCTCTGCGGGCCCACGAGGATGGCCCTCGGCATCTCGCGGTCACGAGCGCCTTCCGTTTCCAGCACGTACGGCGCCCCGATGTTGATGATCAGCTCGATAAACCCATCGGGCGTCACGTCCTCGACGGGATGCTGAGGTGTGTTCTCACGTTCCATGATCCAGAAGCACTTCACGGCCACTGCGCCTGCTCCTCCGCAGCTCCTCAGCGTGACGAGTCCAACACCTGCCTCAGGCTGTCGAGACACCGCGTCCATCCGCGCTCATGCGCGTCACGCGCTTGCACTGTGAGGAACCCGAGGTGCACGAGCGTGATCGTACAGCCTTCAGCTCCGCAACCGGAGTAAAGAAAATGGTGGAGGCGGTGGGAGTCGTTCTCAGGCACGGTATTGAAAACAAAGGACTTGGCGGATTTCACTTCCTCTCAAATCACGCCAAAGCACTCAAGGGGCTGGATCGACACACATAAACACATACGCGGACGAAGTCGCCGTCAGCAAGACGCTTCGCGACGAGCGCTTTCCATCGAACTTCACTTTATCGGCCTCGGCCGTCGGCAACACCTTGAACTCGGCCCTCCGCTTGGCGATCGCGGTATCCAACCTCGCCCAGGGAATCCGGTCCGCGTAGACGCATGGACGCCTTAGCGGGGCCACCGTAGGCGCGTTATCAGAGAATCCCGCTCGGTTCGGAGCGCGACGCACCATGAGCCGAAGGCGGCGATCTTCGCGTATCCCAGCAAACGGATCCGACGTTCCGTACGTGATGTAGCAACGCTTGGAGGCTGGCTCCGCGCCCTGCAGCGCATCCCGGCGTGAATCAACTATGCTCCGCCCGCTCCCTGGCTCGAAGGCGGCACCATTCCCTTGAGCCGGAAATAGGTGACGATGTTGCCGTAATGCTCGGCCTCGTGGGATGTGTTGAACTGAAGCACGCTGAAATAGTCCATGGCCGGCAACGGGATGCCCGGCGGCCAAGCGCCAGCCGGAGTCATCGCGGTCTTGTCGTTCATCGCCGCCCACGCCTTGTCGCACGACGCAAACGAATCCGCAAGCGCCTGTTCGAGGTCGGCCTTCGTGGTCTTGGTCTTCTCGATGGACTGAGCCGGTCCCTTCGTGCCACCGGCGTTTCCGCAGAACATGAAGTTTGCGTCCGCCAGATGACCGATGAGCTGTCCGAAGGTGCGCACATCCTTTGTCGGCTGGAAGCTGTAATTGGCCTCCGGCATCTGGGCGGCCCCCTTAGTAATCCAATCCTTAACGAGCCCATAGTAGAGCTTCGACCCGGTCGTAATTGATCGCGCCGCCTGCGCAGGAGCGCCCTGCGCCATTTGCTGCGCCGTGACGGATCCTCCGAGGATCGCCGAGATACTGAACGCGATCAGTGCTGTTTTCATGTGCGTGACTCCCAACCGACGAGGCCAGCCTGGTGGCCCAGCACTTGTCTGAATACTCACCCGAGTTGCGATGTTCCCAAGTCTCCGACGGCCCCCGTGCGGAAGTCAAGGACCGCTGCCTTGCGATTCGATGTCCTTCGCCTTCGACAGAAGGTCAACGCACGAAGTGGCAATCCGCAAAGGTCAGCCACAGACGGCGCAGAAGAACTTGTCCTTCTTCGGTGTCGTTCAGCCGAGGGAGCTCTTCGCTCGGAATACAACGGCGGCGCTCATGAGTCAGGCGACAAGGGCAGCCGCAACCAAACCGGCCGCTATGAGCCCATCGAACACAATCGGCACGGGAAAGGCGAAGTACCGGACCAGCAGGAGAATGTGCGCAACGTTGGCGATGACGAAAAGGGCTGCGATTGATCGGACGAGTCCGCCGTTCCCTGGCGCGGCTCCAGCGAGCAACCAGAACAAGACCGCTTCGACGAGGCAGATGAACGCGGCTTCGAGGCCGTACCCGAAATACATGTCCCAGTAGGTGCGCGGCGCCAGCGCGAAGGTGAACGCGTGGGAACGCATCGCGTCGACGACCGCCCCTTCGTCCGGCCCATGAGTCGGCCGCGCCCGCACGAACATGGTGCCATGTCCGACGAATTGCAGCAGCGCGATCGCTGAGACGATTCGGAGCAGGAGTGTAGATGTCATTATGGCCTCCAGAATGGGTGTTCCGTCATGACACTTCTCGTCTGGCGAATCGCTCGCGCTCTATGGCGCCGTGAACGCTCGGAGCGCGGCGGTATCGAAATAGATGGTGCATGAGGTCAACCGACCTTCGGCGATCATGGGAACGTCTCCTCGCTCAGTCGTGTCACCAGGCTCAACCGGCGAACGCGCACGTCATGGCGGATGACATCGTTTCGTGACCGGCACAACGCACGTGACGGCGGCACAGTGTAAGGCGAGTGACTTGTAAGTTGCAAGTGACAGGGCTCACTGGAGGCATGCGGTGGCGCCAGAAGATCGGCCCCGGCAACGCCCTCACTTGACGTGATATCATGATATCAACCTAAACGGAGGTGCCGACATGGCCCAGTTTGTCGTTCGGCACGTGGAAGACGATGTGGCCGCGAAACTGAAGAGGCGCGCGAAGCGCCACGGACGCAGCATGGAGGACGAAGTGCGCCACATCTTGCGCAATGCGGCGCGTGAGGAGTATCGCGGCGTCCCGGAGCTCGGATCGCGCATCGCCGCCCACTTCAAAACCGTCGGACTGACAGTGGACTTGCCGGAATTGCGCGGCCAGCTCGCGCGCGCCGCGGAGTTTGACCACTGATCATCCTCGATACCAACGTATTGTCCGCGCTCATGCGGACGGCGCCAGACCCGCCGGTCGTGAGCTGGCTCGACCGTCAGCCCGCCGAATCCGTCTGGATCACGAGCATTACCGTGTTCGAGGCGCGCCTCGGTCTGGCGCTATTGCCACAAGGCCGACGACGGCGCACGCTCGAGGCAGCGTTTGCGCGCCTTTTGCAAGACGACTTGGAGAGCCGGGTACTCGACTTCGACGCGGCCGCGGCGACCTCGGCGGCATTACTAGCTGCGGATCGGCAACGGGCAGCACGCCCGGCGGATATGCGTGATACGCAGATTGCGGCTATCGCCCTCGTGCGACATGCAACCCTCGCGACGCGCAACGTGCGACACTTCGCCGACTTGAAGATTCCTGTCGTCGATCCGTGGACAGCCTGAGGATCTGCTCGGCCGCGCGGCCGGCCGCACACCGGTTCAAGGGCAAACCGGAGAAACGGCACTTGTCGCACACGTGACCTGCTGTGGACCAGGCTAAATCATTATTAATCAGTAGGTTAAAGAATGGAGGCGGCGGGAGTCGAACTTGACACGTTTTCGAAAACGGGCCTGATTCGAAGGATTCCCGCGAAACTCGATCCGCTCAAACCGCCAGAACCGCTCAAATGTTCCCGAGCAGGTACAAAACAGGTACAGCAAATCGCGTGGCTCTGTCCGGAGCCCTCCGGGGTCGAGTCAGATGATTCAGCCTCCGAGACTCCCGGTACGATTCACTCCCGCGATGCCTCCTGTGAGCGGCGCGACCTGCTCGCGCATCAGCGCACGGAGCACGTCAGCTGTCTCCGCGCCGAGCGCCTTGCGGATGCCGATCTCTCGTGTATGTTACGCCACCGCCAGCGCGACAAGTCCGAACACGCCTGTGAACGCCAACAGCGTGGCGACTAGGCCGAGTATGCCCATCAGGACCACACCGCCTTCGCCCTGCACAGACGCCGGTGACAGCTTGCGAACCGTCGGCGTCAGGCCGGCGAGTGCGGCGACTTCACGAGCCGGACGGAAGAACGTTTCGCTGTCCGTCTTGGTGCGCACCAGAAGGACCACCCGGGACAGATGCCTCTCGGAGATCGGGAAGTACGCTCCATCGTCGTCGGGGTCGTCAAGGACAGTGTGCGAGCCGCATCGGGGATCGAGGGGTCGGGGAGGCGCGAATTTGTCGCCGCAGGTTGCGGATGGTTGCAGATCGCGGCAGAGCGACTCGGGTCGAAGGTAGCCCGTCACCGCCCAGGACGTGGACTTCGTCCTGACGGACTCGCCGTATTTCGTCCGCCATAAAGGACTGCGACGGCCGAACGATTGGCCGATTCGGACTCGCCGCTGTGCACTTTGGCACAACTGATCCACGACCAGTCCGCTAGCATGACTCATCGGCCGTCTGAGGCGTCGCATCTCGGCGCAGCCGTGCGGCCGACCACGCACGAGGAAAAAGATGCGCTCAATGGTTATCGGAACGGCGGCGCTCGTCCTGGCCGGGACCGTGGGCGCCGGTGCACGCGTTTGGAGGCAGGAGACGGATCGGTCACCTGCCTTCGCTCAGCCGCCGCAATCGGGCGCGATCAATCCCGGGAAACAGATCGTTGATAAGGTTGATAAGCACGATCCACGTGACGGCTTTATCGTGGTCGATGAGGACACGCGTCTGGCCTACATCAAGAACGCCACCATCTGGCGGCCGTTCGATGTCACTGGTGCGGATCTTTCTGAGGGCCAATCCCTCGGAGCCAATAAGGACGGGTTACCCAAGACCCTTCTGAACGATAAGGTCGTGGTATGTGATTTCAAACTCAAGGAGCTCAGCGGCACGACGCCGAAATTCGATTGCGACCACATCACAATCTACAACACCGTCGAGGACGCCGCCAACAAGCAACACGAGATCCCGCACGCGCTCAAGAAGGCAAAGGTCCGGTACGGTCGTTCCTCGGAACAGGACGTCAAACCCTACTCGACGATCATCGCGACGCGCGTCGCATGGGCTCTAGGGTTTTTCGCAGACATTGAGACCCCGGTTCAGGAAGTGATCTGCAATGGCTGTACGCAAGACCCCTTTCACCAGAAGGCGCCGGCCGCAGGCAAGTCTTTCACGTTCGCCACGGCGAGCATCGAACAGCACCCGGATATCACCGGCATCATCGGAATCGACGGCAAAGGCAAGGACCTTCTTTACAGCCAAGCGAAAGGGCCGGAGGCGGCTTGGTATTGGACCGAAGGGCAAGACAACATCACAGATCCCGCCCGCCGGGCGCAATTTGAGGCTCTGGAACTCCTCACGGCGTTTCTCAAGGATGGAGACACCAAAGCCGTTCAGAACAGACTGGGTTGTCTCCCAGGTGGCTTCGATGAAGCGACGGGAATCTGCACAGCCCCGGTGATGATGGTTCATGATTTCGGCAACACGCTGGGAAGCGATGGCATGAGTGTGCATCCGCTCAACTTCGACTCGTGGTCGAAGGCGGCGATTTGGGATGATCCCAAGGCATGCAAGGCTTCGATTCGAAACATCGTCGGCAACGGCGGCGGCTTGGATCATCCGATCATTCACCAGGCCGGACTCAAACTCCTGGCCGACAGCCTCCAGCGTCTCATCGCCGATGATAAAAACGTCCTGGCGATTTTCTCAGCATCCAAAATCGAGCAATACGACGATCACGGCACGAAGCACACCGCCCGGGAGTGGGCAGATCTGTTCACGAAACGTGCTCAATTGATCATCGACAGCCGTTGCGAACCGTAGAGCTGAGGGCGGCTACCGCCAGGACGAGGTGGCTATGCTCCAGCCGAAGGCGTGTGGCTTAAGCGACTGGGCAGAGGGTGCGTCAGGCTGACAGGCTCCGAGGGAACGCCAGCACGTGGCTCACTTTCTCGAGGAGAACTTTGATCGCTAGCTGACCCGTCGGTGTCTGTTGGGCCGCAAACTCCAGGCCGCTGAGGTAGCACGCAGGACCATGCGAGTAGGGCATTCGGCGGCAATGCGCGACCGTGGCCCTCAGAAGAAAAGACGACCCGTCTTTCGATGTAAACCGGAAGCTGATGACCTCGCCGGTGAGTACCGGAGAGCTGGTCTCCATCGCAAAGCCACCCGAGCTGATATCGCAGATCTTGATGGGCACTCGGGACGCCACGAGCTGAACGGTCACGAGGCGATCAATCGCGAGCCGCCGGCTGCGACGCAGGTCACCCGCCGGCGTCTTTATGCGACTCGCCTTCATCAAAACGCGTGCCACAGCCTCCTCATAGCCCTTCAATTGAATCGGCCGGAATGGGCAGCACCGGCACTCCGCCGCCGTCGGCCCCTGCGAGGCGGGTCGGGCCGTCCCCACGTTTTGTAAGCCGCGGCCCGCGTGCCGGGGACGAAGCGGCGAGCCGTGGGGCTCTGCCATTCGAGTGGCGATGGACGGGTCGACCAGCTCGCCACGCATGCGGCCACCCCTTACGGCCGTTCAGACACTCGTCCATGACGTTTCGCTCTATGCCCCGATGCGGGTCCTCTGGTCATCGGATTCCTCGGCGTGTTGTGCGCCTCGCCGAAGACGACGTGCTTTAAAACGCGTGCCGCATTGGCCGCGGCCGTTTCCCCGGGAATGTCGACAAAGCGGTGAAGCGCTAGCCGCGTCTCGCAAATGGACGCGTGGGTCTGATAAAGACCGCGGCGTACGTTGGACGACCCGTCCCCCAAGGCTGCGTCTATTCTCGCCAGGGACCTCAGCTGACGGAGTATGCTCGAAACGCAAGGTAGGCGACGATGATGACGATCACCCACAGCGCGAGTCGGGCCATGCCCATCAGGCGGGTGTGCGCGACGGGTCGCGTTCCCCTCGCCTTGAAGCCTGTGACGGCAGCAAAGGCGGTAACGATGACCGCGAGGCCGAGCCATGCGAGCCAAGTCATGGCTGGCATGTTAATGGAAGCAGGGTAGTGGAGCAGTCGCCTTCGGCACACACCGTGTTGCGAGTCGAACTCGACGGGTTCTCCGAAGATGCCCCAATTCCTAAGAATCCCTTCGGCAGTCAAAACGTTAGAGCCGCCAGATCCGCTCAAATGGCCCCGAGCAGGTACAGAACAGGTACAGCGAAATCGCGCCTCCGGAGGCCACGGGCGCGTGAGTCAAACAACTCGCCCTCCCACTATTCCCGTCACAAGCCGACTGACGTTGGTCCCGAAACGAGACAGCTCAAACCTAGAAATCAGGCGACGGAGTCGGCGATCCAAATCTCCTGACGTTGGGCAACGAACTCGTCCGGTGTCAGGTGCCCGGGCGAGCTGTGGGGCCGTCGCTGATTGTCATCGACCCGCCATGCTTCGATCGTGAGCTGCGCGTCCGCGATCGAGACGAACTGGTGCACGTTGAGGCACTCGTCGCGCAGGCGGCCGTTGAACGCCTCGATGAACGCGTTCTCGACCGGGCGTCCTGGGCGAATGAAGTCGAGCTGGACGCCGCGCTGATACGCCCAGTCTTCCAGCGCCCGCGACATGAACTCCGTGCCGTGATCGACGGTGATCGATCGCGGCGGCGTCCGGCCCTCGAGGGTGCGATCGAGCGCCGCGCCGACCGTCTCCCCCGACATGCGACACGCGACCTCCAGGATCGGACTCTGGCGACTCCACTGATCGAGCACGGTCAGCACGCGAAACGGTCGACCATCGGCGAGCGCGTCGTGGACGAAATCCATGCTCCAGCGCTCGGTGGGGCCCACGGGGATCGGGGCGGCCCCGCGATGCAGGGCGATGTGCTTGCGGCGCCGCACGCGCGCCCGTAATTGCAGGCCTTCCAGGCGGTACAGGCGTCGCACGCGCTTCCGGTTCACGCGCCACCCCTCGCGGCGGAGCAAGACCCAATGCGCGCATCGCCAAACCGCGGCCGCGCGTGGGCGAGATCCCGAATCCGGATCCGCAACGGCGTCTGATCCCGGGCGCGACTCCTCCGATACCACGCCGCCCGACTGAACTGCGCCAACCGACAGGCCCGCAGGCAGCTGACCCCATACGTGACGTGAAACCAGTGGGCCAGCTCTCGGCGGCGTGCGGGCCTCAGACTTGTTTTCGGAGCGCCTCCGCGAGCATCTCTTTGTCCAGCGTCAGATCCGCGACGACCCGCTTCAGCCGAGCATTCTCATCCTCGAGCTGTCGCAGCCGTCGTAACTCGCCCACGCCGAGGTGCGCGTACTTCTTCTTCCAGACATAGAACGTGGCTTCGCTCACGCCCAGCCGCCGGCACACGTCCACCCGAAGCGAGAACAGCTTGCCGAATCGAGCCGTGTTTGCATTTTGCGGCGTTAGCACGGTTTCGGTGAGTCGCTCCAGTTCGTGCATTGTCGTACTGCGACGTCGTGACTTGGCCGGTGGCGGAAACGGTTGCCAAGAGGAAAAACGCCAGGGGCGCGATGACGGACCGCGTGCCTTCAGCGTTCCGTGCTCGGGACGGTCGAGTCCGACACTCACGTGGCCTGCGGCGTGGGTAATTGCTATTCGATTCTCGACAACCGAAGGAGAAAGTCATGAGAGACCTAGAACCGTCAGGTCACGGGGCTGAAGGAGACGCCTTTACTCGCGCAAGGCCGTCGTCGGATCAATCTGAACCGCATGCCTGGTCGGCAGCCACGCCGCCAGGACGGCGACCCCGAGAAGCGTTGCGTTGACGGCGGCGTAGGTCAGGGGATCGGTGGGCTTGATGTCGAAAAGCATCGTCGCCATCAGGCCGGCGAGGCCGAGACCGGCCAGGGTGCCAATCGCCGCACCCGTCCCGGCCAGCAGGAGCGTCTGCTTCAGCACCATTCCGACGAGCGACCCTCGGTCCGCGCCGAGCGCCACGCGGATGCCGATCTCCCTCGTTCGCTGCGCCACAAGGAACGACAGCACACCGAAGATCCCGACTGCGGCGAGGGTCAAGGCGACCGTCGCAAAAAGGCCCAGGAGCAACATGTAGAACCGACGTTCGGCGAGGGACCGATCGACGTGAGTCGCGAGCGTCTCCATACTCGCGAGCGGCAAGGTGGGGTCCACGCCGCGCATAGCGGCGCGGACCGTCCCGAACATCGACTCGGGATCGACGGCCGTGCGCACCACGAAGGCCTCCGAGCCCTGAGGCACCTGCGCGAGCGGCACGTAGAGCTGCGCAGGCGCATCCTGATCGACGCCGAAGCTTTTCACATCCGCGACGACGCCGACGACGTCACCTTCGACCTGCTGCTTGGCGGGTCCTCGTCCCCAGCCGAGGGTGATGTGTTTGCCCAGCGGGTCCTCGCTCGCGAAGAACTTGCGCGCGGCGCTCTCGGTCACGAGCATGACCTTCGTGGTGCCGGCCCGATCTGAGTCGGCAAACCCTCGCCCGCGGTGGACGCCGATGCCCATGAGGCGAAAGTAGTTCGGGTCGGCAACGCGGATTTCCATCGTCGGCTCGTCCGCGGGCCTGACCGGCGGCCGACCCGACACCGAAAACGAGATGTTGAAGGTCGAGGGCGTGGGCGGAACGACCATCACGACGCCGACGCCCACCGCGCCAGGCATCGCCGCCAGCGTGGACATCGCGCGGTCGAAGAACGCGAGGCGCGCCGCATCGTCCGGGTAGCGTTGCGCGGGAAGACCGACTCGAAACACGACGCCGTGGTCCACGCGAAAGCCAGGGTCGACGTGCATCAGCTGCACGAAGCTCCGGATGAGCAGCCCAGCGCCCGTCAAGAGCAGGACCGCGAGTGACATCTCGACGATGACGAGCGCGTGCCGCGTCAGTCGACCGCGGGGACCCGAGAGCGCCGATCGGCCGCGTTCGCGAAGGGCATCGAGGAACGCGCGGCCGGTCGCCTGGAACGCCGGAATGCTGCCGAAGAGCAGACCCGCCAGGGCCGTCGCGCCGAAAGTGAACGCCACCATCGTCGCGTCGAGCGACACCGCGTCGAGCCGGGGCACACCGGGCGGCGCGACCGCGTGCAGGAGCCGCAGACCACCCACGGCGAGGGCGAGACCCAAGGCTCCACCCAAGGCTGCGAGCAGCAGGCACTCGCTGAGCGTCTGGCGAGCAAGCCGCCAACGGCCCGCGCCGAGCGCCACCCGCACGGCCATTTCGCCTTCGCGCGAGGCCGAGCGGGCGAGTACGAGGTTCGCGACGTTGACGCAGGCAATGAGCAGCACGAATCCGACCGCCCCCAGCAGCACGAAGAGCGCGCGCTTCGTGTCGCCGAGCATTTGGTCGACCAACGGATACGCGGTCATGCCGACGTGGCTGTCCATATCGGGATACTGGCGCTCGAGCACACGACCGAGATCGGCCATCTCGGCGGCGCCCTGCTCGACCGTCACGCCCGGCTTGAGGCGGGCCATCGCATCGAGGTACCAGGCGCCGCGGTTGTCACGGAGGAACTTTGGCGAGTACTCCGCTGGCGTCCAGGAGTCGGCGCCGAGCGGCCAATCGAACGAGGGTGGCATCACGCCGACGACCTGCCACGGCTCGCCGTCGAGGGTGATGTTCTGGCCAACGGCCGACCGGTCACCGCCAAAATGGGCCTGCCACAGTTTGTAGGACAAGACGACGACGTGGGTGTGGCCAGGCTCGTTATCCGCACGCGTGAGGGTGCGGCCGGCGAGCGGCGCCGTCTCAAGAACATCGAAGAATCTCGAGGTCACCTGGATGTTGACCAGGCGCGTTGGGTCGCCCGCGTTCGTCAATGTGAGCGAGTCGCCGCCGTAGGCGGCCGCACTCACGAAGGACTTCGCGCGGGCCTCGACGTCGAGGAAGTTGGGCGGCGCGAACACGGCCCGCCGGCCCTCCCACACCTGATAAAGCCCGACGACGCGGGCCGCATCGGGAAACGCGAGCGGCCTCAGCAGCACGCCGTTCACGACGCTGAAGATGGCGCTCGTCGCACCAATACCGAGCGCGAGCGTCAGCGAAGCGACGGCCGTGAATCCCGGATTGGCGCGAAGACGTCGCAGGCCCCAGGCCCCGTCCTTGAGCACGCCGTCAAAGGGACCGGGTCGATCCGGAAGCTGATTGGCGGTTCGCATGATGGTTCCTCGAAAAGCATGAGCAGAGCTCGATACGGCCGGACGGACGGAGAGGCGCTCCAAAGCGCCACTCCACAGCACGTCGAGCGCGGCACGGAGCCAAAGCCCAATGAGAGACCACGGACGGCAACTACGTGCGGACCGCTCCGCGCGAAACTGCCGTGTCATGTCGTCGCCGGCCTCCTGCCGCACGCGGCGAGGATAGGCGACGAGCAGCCATCGATAGACGCGATCGCCGAGCGTCGATGGCATGGATAGAGTCCGTGGCGCAGTTCCCGCGATTGCGCTAGCGGCGCACCGACAGCAGCCGCCGCGCGCGCGATTCGGCGACGAGCGCTTCGAGCCGGCGGGCCTCTGCCCGGGCGGCGTCACGGCCGAACGGCGTGAGACGGACGTACCGGCGCCGTTCAGCGTTCGCACCCGTGTCGGCCTGCGCGAGGGCCCGTTCGCTCTTGGACGGGACGGCGTCTTCGATCAACCCCTCGGCGGTCATTGCCTTGAGGACTCGGTAGAAGTTCCCAGGCAGGAGCCGCTGACCGCCGGTACGCTGCTGGAGGACCTGTACCAGTCTCCACCCGTGATGTTCGCCGTCGGACAGGACCAGCAGGATCTGGAACACGACCGGTTTCAAGGGCAGCAGGCCGCGCGGATCACGAAGCACGAGGTGGAGTCTAGACTCAGAATGATTCTAGAGTCAAACCGCGATCAGTCAGGATCAGTCAGGAAGCCCCGCCCCGGGAATCACTCTCCCCTGAGGGTGACCGTCGGGTCGACGCGCGAGGCTCGGCGGGCTGGGACGTAGCAGGCGCCGATCGAGACGAGGAACAG
>Ga0070732_10001489_pt1 | contig 12768 bp, 9 predicted proteins | sample Coa_R1_5_FD_66449 | JGI IMG/M metagenome (GOLD analysis project Ga0070732, IMG submission 66449) | Surface soil microbial communities from Centralia Pennsylvania, which are recovering from an underground coalmine fire - Coalmine... | ecosystem: Environmental > Terrestrial > Soil > Unclassified ...
ATTGTGAAGGCGGCGGTTTAATTAAGATCGAAATGCATTTTCTGCCTGACGTTTACGTGCAATGCGAAGTGTGCCGGGGCCGCCGTTACAACCGGGAAACGCTCGAGATCACTTACAAGGGAAAGAATATCGCAGACGTGCTCGATCTCACCGTGGACGAGGCGGCGCGATTCTTCCGCAATGTCCCAAGCATTTCGGACAAGATGAATGCGTTGCTGGACGTTGGTCTCGGGTATTTGCAACTCGGTCAGCCCGGAACCACGCTTTCCGGTGGCGAAGCCCAACGCGTGAAACTGGCAACTGAGCTCGCGAAAAAGGCGACCGGGCGAACGGTTTACATTTTGGATGAACCCACGACGGGTCTGCATTTCGCCGACATTGAAAAATTGCTTCAGGTGTTGATGAAACTGCGCGACGCGGGTAACACCCTGATCGTCATCGAGCACAATCTCGAAATGATCAAGTGCGCTGACTGGATCGTTGATCTGGGGCCGGAAGGCGGCGAACGCGGCGGCGAGCTGGTGGCGGCGGGACCGCCCGAAGAAATTACGAACGTCTCGACCAGCCAGACTGGAAAATATTTGCGGCCGCTGTTGCAAAAGAAATGAAACGCGCGCGAACTCTCACCGCGGCGATCGTGATCGCACTTGCTTCGCTAAGTCACGCGGACATCTCGAATCAATTATCAGAAGCTGCGCGTCCGCTGAATGAAGGCGTTCCGGAAGTTGCAGTGATGCGGTTGCAAGAATTGCTCAAACAAAATCTGAGCGAAACCGATTGGCGTGCCGTTGCCGGAAAGTTATTGGAAGCGCTGGTCGCGGCCAATCAAACAGCCGACGCATTGAAGTTGGCGGATGACTCGCGACTGCAACACAGCCCGAGTGCAATTTTCTGGCACGCTCAATTGCTTGCCAGCTTGAATCGTCAAGCTGATGCCCTCGCGCTTTACCGAAAAGTTGCCGCGGATGAAACATCCGGCCTCCAGGCCGAAGCCGTTTTTGGCGCCGCCGAAATGTTGCGGGCGCTGGGCCGGCAGGATGAAGCGCTACAAGACTTCAACAGTTTGTTTCGCGATCCGAAATGGAACGTTCGTGCGCAGCTTCGCGCGGCTGAGATTTATCTCGATCGATCGGACGCGAGCAATGCGCGCCGTTTGCTCGAAAAAGTGCAGCCGGCGACAATTGCCGATAAGAAACAGCGTCATTTCCTTCGGGCACGTGTCGAGCTGGCCTCCCGCCACCCCGATCGCGCGATTGAGGCTTTCGAATCGATCCTGAAACAACCGGACGGAGCCACCCATGAGACGTTAACGGCGGTGCTTTTCGCACTGGCCGATACCCATTTGCAACTGGGCACGCCCGAAATCGGAGACGACGCGCTCGAAAATTTCATCGAACACCGGCCTTCCGACGTCGATTTGCCGCGAATCTTTGCCAAGCTGGATGAGCTTTATCGCGCGGAGCGCAAACCATCACGCGCTGAGCTGGATCGTTGGGCCCGAGATCAAGCCCAGCCTCGGCGCGCCTTCGCTCAATGGTATCTGGCTCGCTTGGATTTGCGAGCCGGCCGTCGCGATCGAGCGGCGGATTCGTTCGCCGCCCTGCGCAAGAATCATCCTCAAAATGCCGCGATCGCCCCTGCGTTCCTCGAATTCGCACGTTTTGAAGTGGAAGACCGCCGGTTTGACGACGCCCTGGCAATATTAAGCGAAGCCCGCGCGTTACGGCCGCAGCCCGCGACCCTCGACCGGATGAATCTTTTGGCGGCAGAAATTAATTATCGGAACCGGCGATTCGATTCGGCGACGGCCGATTTTGAAAAGCTTGCCGCATCAGATTCGCAATTAGCGCCGGTGGCAATGTTCAATGCCGCGCTCGGCGCTCTTCAAAAGGGCGATGAGACGCGATTTGTCGCGAACGTCGAGCAACTTGGGACGAAAACGACGGACCAAACGACCCAAACCGATCTGCGGCTCGAGGCTGGATTAACAGAAGCGGCCAAAGGCGACCCGCGAGCAGTTGCTTCGTTGAACAATTTCCTGCGCGAATTTCCGAAGAGCCAACGAGCCGCCGAAGCGTGGCTGGCGTTGGCTGAGCTCGCATTTCATGCCGCACCGCCGCGAATCGAGGAAGCCCGAAAGGATCTGGCCCGGGCAAAGGAATCAAAACCCGACGCCGCTGTCGGGGAACGCGCCGATTACCTGGCAATCTGGTTGGAAGATGCGACCCCTGGCGGTGAAGCGAAGGCCATCGAACTTTCGAGGAAATTCATTCAACAACACGACAAATCGACACTTTTGTCCTCTGTTCGCATGAAGCTCGGGGAAATTTATTTTCGACAGGAAGATTTTGCCAATGCGGAAACGCAGTTCGAGTTGTTGACGACCGAGGATCCGAAAGGTCCGCTAACTGAGCGTGCGCTTTTCTTCGCGGGCGAGGCGGCAATTGCCAGCATCACTCCGCAGTCGCTGGATCGGGCGATTGTTTTGTTCGACCGCGTTGTGCAGCTGAATGGTGAATTCAAATGGGCGGCGCGAAATGAAGAAGCGGTGATCGAGCGCAAGTTGGGAAAGCCGCAGGATGCGATCGCTCTCTATGATGAAGTCTTGAACGGCGCGGCGAAGCCCGCTGAAAAACGGGAGGCCATTTGCGGCAAAGGCGACATTTTTTTCGAGATGGCCGCAACCGATCCGCAAAATTATCAGCGCGCGATCGAGGCCTACGACCGGCTGGCGGCGGATCGCGACGCGCCGGCCCATTGGCGCAATCAGGCCCTTTTTAAGAAAGGGCTTTGCCTGGAAAAGAAATCCGACCGCGCGGGTGCGCTGGCCAGCTTTTACACAATCTTGGAAGAAGCAACCAAGTCCGAACGTCCGCGGGAGTTTTTTTGGTTTTACAAAGCCGGTTTCAACGCCGGTCAATTACTTGAGGCAGATTCACAATGGCAGGCTGCGGCATCCATTTATGAGAAGCTTGCCTCGGCGGGTGGAAGCCGAAGCGGGGAAGCTCGCGAGCGTTTGGACCGGTTGCGACTCGAACATTTTCTGCGGCAGGAATAGGCTTGGGGCCTAACGACCGATTTCACTTGCGCTTTCCCTCGGAAAGACTGATCCTTTTTTCATGACAACTGTAACAAAGCCAAGCGGCTTGTGCGGTTGGTCGATTCGATGCGCAGCGCTTGCGATTTCGGTCGCGGTTTGCGCATCAGCTTTTGCTGCTCCGAGCAAGAGCGTCGCAACCTCGAAGACAGTGATTAAAAGCAAGAGGTGCGTAGCTATCATCACGGGTTCTGCCGTTAGGCAGTCCTGCGATCGTCTCGGGGTGATTCCGACCACGGCGTACCAGCTCGATCGCATAGGCGGTCACTCGGCAACAAACGACTAACGCTAGCGAGTAATTTCGCTGGTTGAAGTTTCCGGCGCCCTCACGCCGGTCCGAGAGCTTTTTGTTGGTAATTCCTGAGGCGGCAAGCGTGGGCCGCCTCCGTTGTCTCTGGCCGTGGTCTCCATCCCTTTAATTATTCTCGTTAGCGCGTCGTTTACGGGACATTCCAGATCGTGACGCGCGCCAACCGCGACAACAGTTCCATTCAGGTAATCGATTTCGGTCGGACGATTGCGCAGCAGATCTTGTCGCATTGAAACAACGTTCTGCGACCCAGCGTAGGTTGAGTTGATTTCACTTAAAAGGTCCCCCTCGAGAACCACGCCTTCAGCACGCGCAACGGCCAGACATTCATCAACGATCAGCTTCTTTAGCCGGTCCAAAGTTGGATCGACAATTCCGCCGACCTTGCAACCGAGGATGGTCGTGACCGGATTCACGACGCAATTGAAAATCAGTTTTCGCCAGACTTCGGCTTTGATGTCGGCACAAACGCGGCAGTCGAGGCCCGCGGCGTTGAAAATTTCTGCAATGCCGGCACTGCGTTCGTGGTTTTCCAGCAGGGTATTGCCTTTCACCATGTATCGAATGGTTCCGGGTGCTTCAAAAATGGCGCCGAACTGAGTGATCCCGCGAAGCACAATTCCGCGGTTGCCAAGCGCGGCGCGCGCAATCTCATCATTGTTAAGCCCGTTTTGGAGAGCAATGAGGATCGTGTCGGCGCGAATGAGTTTGGCTATTGGCGCAAGCGCGGCTGCGGTGTCCGAGACTTTCGTGGTCAACAGAATCAATGCATCCGGCGCAATCTGTTCGATGTGTGTCGCAGCGCGTAGGGAAACGATGCGCTGTTCGAGCCCCTCAATGCGAAGGCCGGCTTTGTTGATGGCATCGACGTGACCGGGGCGTCCGATCAGTGTTACGTCGTTCGCGGCGGAGAGCTTGGCGCCATAAAGACTGCCGATTGCGCCGGCCCCGAGAACAAAAATTTGCATGCGAACTAAAGCGTAACATGGGGTCGCAGCGCTCGCGATGCGAAAGGATTTTTCAGATCAAAGCGATTGCTGCCGGGACGTGTCCGCCAATTCGCGCAGGTGCGAAACGTGCGCAAGCGCAGCGCGAGCTTCTTCACCGCGACCCATTCTTTCCAAAATATTGGAGAGCAAGATGTATTGGCTCGGCTGCTCAGGCTGCCGGCTGATGGCGCGCCGTTGGGTTCGGAAAGCCGCCTCCAAATCGTTTTGCCGAAGTTTAATCGCCGCCAGCAAATGCAACGCTTCAGCATCGTGAACGTCCAACCGACTTGCGTGCGATAACGCCGTTTCAGCCATCGCGACATTCCCAATTTCGGCATAGAGACGGCCACGCGCCACTGCGGCGCCGTAATGCCACCAATGGTCGCGAACAAAATCTTCAATCAGTGGAAGTGCGGCTGAAGCTCCACTAACCTCGCGACGGAGTTCCGCTTCGTAACTGATTATTTCCCAAACTCCAGGATGTTCAGCGCGAGCCTGATCGAGAACCGAAAGTGCACCCTTATCGTCGCCTGCCTTGTGGCGAACACAGGCCAGATTCACTGCTGAAATCCAGGTCCTGGGATACTCCTTTCGGATCCGCTTGTCGTCGCTGAACAACGAGTGGTAAAGCGTTTCTGCTTCTGCGTTTTTGCCCTGCTGAATCAAAACATTGCCGAGATTTATGCGCGCGGTCGGATAATCCGGAGTTTTTTGCAAAACTTCCCGCAACAGCTTTTCGGCTAACGCGTAATTTCCGCGACGGACATAGATTTGAGCAAGGTTAACTGAAACACGCGCGCTCTCGCCACCGGCCTCGAGTGTCCGTTTGTAAAATGTTTCCTCGTTCGCCCAGTCGGAACTCCGAACGAAGCTGCGTCCGCTTAAACCAGCTGCCGCAATGATTGCAACGATGGTCGCGGCGTAGCCATACCGAATCGGCAATTCGATGGCCCAGCCAAGTGCGAAGATGAGGAAGCCGACAAGTGGCAGGTAAAGCCAATGTTCGGCGACGGTGGCGTTTAACTGAAACAGGTTTGAGATCGGCAGGTAAGCCGCGAAAAACCAAACCGCCCCAAACGTCCGAATATTTTGACCACGCCCTTTCCTCGCGCTGCCGTAGACAAGCAGAGCGAGCAGTAACAGACCAATGATCGACAAATATTCAGAGTTGATGCCTCGTCTCCAGTCGGCGTTTGTCCGCCAGCTGCCCGGATCAACTACAGTTCGCTCCATGTGCAGATTCGCAGGCCATACCATCAATCGCGCATAGTCTCCAAGCGATCGCGCCATCAAAACGGCTCGAACCGGGGCTGTCCAACCGGGTTGAGCTGCCATAGTCGCGCGTTCGGCGGGCAGTTGTCGGAGACCGGCGTAAATTCCAATCATCGCAAGGCAACAACTGATCGCGACCAGACGCCGTCGAAACGGAACCGCTTTGTCGATCCAAAGGAGATGGGTGATAAAAAGCACAATCCAGATGCAGCCGATTTCGCGGGACAGTAAGGCGAACAAGCCGCAGAAAACGGCCAAACCGTAGGCCACAACGCGCCAAGCCGTGCGTGACAAGTTCTGAGCCTTTAGAAACAGAAGCCAGGCGGCTGCGGCAAAAAAGAAAGCGAGACTGTCTGCCCGGCCGGAAATGTAATCGACCGCGGCGCTATGCACCGGATGAACAACCCACAACAGCGCCACCAGAAAAGCAGCATTCGAAATCCATGGGAGGCGTCGTCTGATGCGCTGCCGGACTGCTATCGGCGAAGCCGGAAACAAAAAAGCGCTGAGGAGCTGTCGAATCAGGAAATAGAGGAGAATTCCCGCTCCGGCGTGCAGCAATGTGTTGGTCAAATGAAAACCGAACTCGTCGGTGTTCCAAAAATAGTAATCGAAGATGAAGGAGATGTTCTGAACGGGCCGGTAATGCGCAGACAGGGAATCCAAAAACAGGTGATGCCGGAACGACTCCAAGATAAGAAGAGGACTCTTAATGATTGGGTTGTCGTGGGCCAAATATTGGTCGTCCCAAATTCGCTGACCCTGCAGGGCCGGTGAATGAATCAAAACGACAACGGCGGCGAGGAGGATGCAGCGAAACCAATCCGCCCTCGCGATTCGGCTGACCGTTTCGATCGCGGCCGCACGTTTTGCGTCCGGTGCTGCCGGCCTAACGAGTGGGATTGAGGCACTCATCGTGTAAAGTTAAACGGGAGCGTCCCAGCGCATTTGGAAGGACGCTCCCGTCATCGAAAGCAAAGTTGCGTTAGGGACCGTAAGGCGACCAGAACCCGGTGCCCGCAACATCGGACAACGTGGTTAAAGCGGTTGACGGAACCTGAGGCACCGTATCTACGGTTTGGGCGCCGTAGTCGTCACCGAACAGATCCTGTCCAGTTCGGTAAAGATTGGTGTCCTTCTTTAGATAGTTAGTCCAGTCAGCGACTCCGACCACGTCTCCGGTCTTTCGAGCGGTTTCGATCGCGTATTGATCGACAGCTCCATCGATCATGCGGAGGTCGTTGAGAATTTTGGAAGCCTGTGAGCGTTTACGAGCGCGGAGAAAACCAGGGACGGCGATCGCAGCGAGCAATGCAATGATTGCCACCACGATCATGATTTCGACCAGGGTGAAACCGGCGCGTTTGGAATGGATTTTTCTAAACATGGTATAATTGCGGTTAAGGATTTTCTGTCAGAGCCGCGATCGCCGGATTTTTCCGCTTCTCACGCCTCATTCCCTGCCACTCCCGGGTCGACCGCGAATGACAGGAGAATGAATCGTCAGATTCTTTACGGACCGTAAGGCGACCAGAAACCGGTGCCGGCTACATCGGACAACGTAGTAAGGTCGGCCGATGGCACTTGCGGGATGGTGTCGACAGTCTGAGCACCATAAGCGGTACCCAGGATGCTTTTGCCGCCGTTATAGAGGAGCGAACCCTTTTTCAAGTAGTTCGTCCAGTCGGCAACGGCGACGACGTCTCCGGTTTTCCGGTTGGTTTCAATCGCGTACTGGTCAACCGCTGAATCGATCATACGCAGATCGTTCAAAATACGGCTGGCTTGTGAGCGTTTGCGCGCCCGGAGAAATCCGGGGACCGCAATCGCTGCGAGTAGCGCGATGATCGCAACTACGATCATGATTTCCACGAGGGTAAAGCCCCCGCGGCGTTTGTTGATGGCGTTTAACATGCTATTGCTTTCTCTTGTTTGTTTGACTGCGCTCCACGATCTGCGGATCGCGAAGTGAGCGATAAATCAGCAGTGTTAATGCCAAATGCCCTGAAAACTGACCCCCGGCGCCGGCTTTGGTTCCTGCGGACCGGCCCTGTTCTGTTCCTCATTGTCTTCGGTTTACGTCTGGCGGCGCTGGTCCGCCTTACCCGGTCGCCACTGTTCATCCCCTCGCGTGGGGACATGCATTTCTACAGTGATTGGGCGAAGCAGATACTGCACGGCGCCTTCACCCAGCCGTTGGCTTTTTATGGCCTTCCGGGCTACGCCTATCTTTTGGCCTTTCTCGGCCGGTTATTTGGCGAAAATCCATTCATTCCGGGCATGCTTCAGGCCGTTATCGATGCCGGGACGGCTGTGCTGATTTATCGGATTTTCATCGACGTTTTTGATTCGCCAGCGACGGAAACCGGCGTCCCGAAATACATCCGAACGGCTGCCGTCCTGTCGGCCCTCGGCTGGGCATTTTTCGTTCCCGCTCAAGCTTACGCCGTGGTCCTGATGCCGACTGCCTGGTTTGTTTTTGTCTTTTGGTTCGTGGTGTGGCGATTGGTTCGCGGAGGTTTCCGCCCCACTTTTTTGGAGTCATTTCTTCTCGCGCTCCTGGTGGGACTTACGGCCACAGCGGTTGCGACGGTTCTCGCAGTGGTGCCGCTGATGATCGCGGGTCTTATTTTTCGGAAAGGCTCCGTCGCCTGGTCAAAAGTTGCGGGGAAAATTGGTGTTCTGATTCTGGGCCTGGTGATCGGCACCTCGCCGTGCTGGATCCATAATTATTTGATCGCGCGTGACCCAGTGGCGCTTTCAGCCCACGGCGGAATCAATTTCTGGATCGGAAATAATCCAGACGCCAACGGCTATCCCCGATTTCCGCCAGGTCTGCGTGCCGGTCAGGCTGCGATGCTTCAGGACTCGATCGACCAGGCTGAGATAATCGCCGGACGTCCTCTGAAACACGCGGAGGTTTCTCGTTTTTGGTCGGCAAAAGCGAAGAATTTTATCACGACGCGATTCGGCGCCTGGTTGAGGCTTATGGGACTCAAGCTGCGCAATTTCTGGAATGCATTTCAATACGACGACCTCAGCATCATCACCATCCTTCGCGAACAAGGCGTCATCTTTCCCGGCCTATACTTTGGATCGATTGCTGCGCTGGCGATTCCAGGAATTCTTGTCGCCTGGAGCTCCTCGCCCCGCTCTCGCTGGATTTTCGGAGCGATCTTGCTGGCGATGTTCTCGGTTCTGACCGTTTTCGTCACCGAACGTTATCGACTCGTTGTCGTTCCGGGCCTGCTGATTTTTGCGCTGATCGGGCTGTCGACCTTTTGGGAAAAGATTGTTGCGAGCGATCTGCGAACAGCCGCTCTGTATCTGATAATCCTTCTTCCATCGACAACGTTCGTGGCATGGCCGCAGAAGGACCCTTCACTGTGGGCGCTCGATTCTTACAACGCCGGCTGGCAGGCATTGGAATCCAACAATTTGCCGCTCGCCGAGAGCAAGCTTGCGCTCGCTTATGCTTACGTGCCCGACAATTCCGAAACGCTCTTCGCGCTCGGCAATCTTCGCCTGGCTCAGAGTAATTCCGGGGCTGCAGCTGAATTTTATCGTGCAGTCCTCGCGCTCGATCCCAAGCATAAAGGCGCTTTCAACAATCTCGGTGTCATTGCGCTCAATGCGGAGGAATTCGACGCCGCCGAAAATTGGTTTCGCCATGCTGAAGATGTCGATCCACGCAATCCGAAAACACATTTTATGTTGGCCAAGGTGTTCCTCGGAAAAAACGATCGCAATGCGGCAAGGATGGAAATTGCCACCGCGATTCAATTGAAACCCGACCAACCGGAGTTCATCGCATTGCGACAGCAGATCGAACAAAACACTCCTTGAGGCGACGCCAGGTCTGAGACGAAGGCACCGAAGCTGCTCGAAGTTGGCCGAGATGAACCCCGCACGCGACCTGCGCGCTATTTTCATTGTCGCCCTCGCCTTGATCGCGATGACACTCAAGCTCGCGATTGCCTACAACACAATCGGGACGAATGACGCGGTGACCTTCTACGGCTTCGCCAAAGTTTTGAACGAACACGGACTGCGCTGGACTTACGAGCACAGCCGCTACTTCAATCATCCGCCGCTCACCGCTTACTTCCTGCGCGGCATTTTTGTGCTCACCGAGCAACCTTTGGCCCAGGACCTCGGCATTCATTTCCCATTCCTGCTTCGACTGCCAGGAATCATCGCCGATCTGCTGACGGTTCTGGTTTTACTCCAGTTCCGAAAACTTAACCTCGCAATTCCAACATGGGCGCTTGGATTGTTCGCTATCAGTCCGGTGTCGTTGATGGTGTCCGGGTTTCACGGCAATACCGACTCGGTGATGGTGTTGCTTTTGGTCTGCGCGGTCTGGATGTGTTTGCGCAATCAGCCTGCTCTGGCTGGATTATTTTTCGCGCTCAGCTGCCAGATCAAAATCGCTCCCCTGCTTTTGTTGCCGGCGTTCGTCTTGTTTTGGTGGTCGCAAAATCGCAGTCGAGATTTTCTGATTGTCGGTGCAATTACGACGTGCGTCTTGTGGGTTCAACCGCTTCTGAACTTCCCAGGCTTGTTTGCAAAGAACGTTCTCGGTTACGGCAGTTATTGGGGGATGTGGGGAATTACTTATTTGTTTCGCGCTACCGGCGCCAAGGAATTTAGCCGGGTTTCCTTCATCGATCTCGACCCGGGTCAGACGTTGATCATGACGATTCTAAAAATGATCATCATCGCAGTGGTAGTCTGGATTGCGTGGCAAAACCGGAATTCCAGGGGCCGGTCGTTCGTGAATTCACTGGCCTACGCATGGTTGGCGTTCTTCGTTTTTGCACCCGGCGTTTGCCCGCAATATCTGGTTTGGCTCGCGCCGTTTATTCTGATGCTATCGCCGAGCTTTTACACGGCCGTGGTAATCTCGAGCTCGGTCTTTTTGTTCGTTTTTTACAACGTAACCTCCGGCGGTCTGCCGTGGTCGGTTGCGATTTCCACCGACGAATTGCGAGAATCGTGGATCCCGTTATCTCTTTTCCCATGGCTGACTTTGATCGCCGGCTCGATCGTACCTTTAATTAACGCGTCGAAACAACGACTCTCTCGACTTCATTTCTGGAGAGCCTCGGCCGTAACCAACGTTTGATGCGCCGCGGTTACGCTGCGCTCGGCACCGGGGCGGGCGCCGGCAAGCCACGGCTTTTCGATGGCTCTCTGACCAGGCCGGTTTTGCTGATAACCGCGGACTCCTGATATTCGTAGTCGGTATTGATCTGCCACAGGTCGTGCAACTTCGCGTCCTGCGCGATGTTCTCGGCCGCCAATACCCCCATCAGGATACTATGGTCCTGGTTGTTGTATTTGAACGATCCGTAACGGCCAATAACTGTGAGACCATCTATCTGTTTCAGGTATTGCTCGACCGGTTCTAAGGCGTTCTTATAGCCTCGCACGTAAACCGGATAACATCGCGGGATCCGATGAACATAACCGGCAGAAATAACTGCCTTATTTGTTAGGCCGGTTTTGTTGAGTTCGTTCTTCGCCAAATCAATCAGGCGGTCGTCTTTCTCAGACCAAAGGGGATCCTCATTGTTGCACCAATATTCCAGCGCCAGAATTGAACTTGGTTCGTCGCCATAAAGCTGTGGCGCCCAATTGCGGAAATTGGTGATTCGTCCAGTCCGCAATTCCGGCGAGTGAATATACAGCCAGTTGTCCTTGAACAGCCGCGTTGACTCAACTTTGAGGTAAACCAGGATTGTGTTTCTGAACCGCAACGAGTTCGCCGCGGCAACAATCCGATCAGGCACATTGGCTAAACGTGTGACCAGCAGATTCAGCGGCATTGTAGAAATAACCTGATCGAAGAAACGCTGTTCGCCGTTTTCGAATTCCAATCCGATCGCCCGGCGATCTTTGACCAGTACACGATGGACTGGCTGCTTGCATTCCACTGAGCCGCCATTGTTCCTGACGAATGCGGCCATGCGCCGGTAAACTTCCCCGCTGCCGTTGTGAGGATAAGCGAACTGATCGACCAGGGTCTTGTGCTGATTGCCATTGCCAGTGAACAGCGAGTTCTTGATCGCTTCCAGGAGTGAGAGTTTTTTGATTCGCTGAGCTGCAAAATCGGCGTCCAGCTCCTGACATCCGATTCCCCAGAGCTTTTCGCTGTAAGTTTTGAAGAAAATTTCAAATAAGCGGCGTCCAAAACGGCCCACCACCCAGGTTTCAAAACAATCCTGCTCGTTGCATCGACGAAACCGTTGGACGCCGTAACTCGTCATGCAGCGCATCGCTTCGAGCACGCCAAGATTGGCGAGCGCGTTGAACGGCTTGAGCGGATAATAGAAGAACCGGCCTTTGTAATAAATACGGGTTAGCCGATTGACCATTTCGTAATCGTCGCCCATAACTTCCAGCCAGACTTTGTTCACTCTTGGATCGCTGCTGAAAAACCGGTGCGGTCCGAGATCGACTTTCTGATTCCAGAGATCGATGGTGCGCGCCAATCCGCCGACCGAGGGGGCTGCCTCAAAAACTTCAGTTCGAATTCCAGACTTTACGAGCTGATAGGCGGCAGTGATTCCGGCTGGTCCAGCACCAATAATTGCAACAGTCCGGGGCCTTCCCGGAGGATGGCTCTGCATCCCGAGATTCTGAGCACGTGAAGTGCCAGTCTAGCGAAGAGATGGGTCGCATTCTGCTCACCAAATCGTTCTTTCGCGGCTGGCATGCCGCGATCAATCCTTCAGTCGAAGTAACTCAACATTTCTTACCGTGTACTTCAGGTGCGTCGGTCCAGAAACAGGTGTGATCTGGAGGTTCTGAATCTTTTCTGAAAGCAACCACTCACCAAATGCTCCCAACGGGATCAAGTTTGTTCCGCTCTCGGGCACAAATCGGACCCTGCCTTCCCCCAATTCGGAAGTCCAGGTGATGTCGATTTCCAATCGCGATTGGGTCGCAACATTGCTGAACAAATCGATTTTCAGAAAATCGAATTTGCTGCCGTTCATTTCCGGCAACGGCAGCGATATTGGAGACGCGTCCGATACGATCTTCTCGGGTAGATTCAATGCCAGAGGCGGATCGAAATAGTGTTGGAGCCGCGG
>Ga0070732_10001490_pt1 | contig 12768 bp, 9 predicted proteins | sample Coa_R1_5_FD_66449 | JGI IMG/M metagenome (GOLD analysis project Ga0070732, IMG submission 66449) | Surface soil microbial communities from Centralia Pennsylvania, which are recovering from an underground coalmine fire - Coalmine... | ecosystem: Environmental > Terrestrial > Soil > Unclassified ...
AATCATCATTGGCATAACGGTTCTGCCCTTGCAGTGAAACTTCCTGCTCTCGGGGCCACTGTGCACCGCTTCGCAGGTACTCCTCCATTAACGAGGCGCGCCGGATCGCATGCTCGCAATACCGGCGGGCCATAGTCACCGAACGCTTCGCTGCCTCGGACTGCATTCTGTCCAGCTCGTCTATTTGCGCCACTGCTTTTTCAATCGATGCGCGGGATGATTGCAGATTCCTCACCGCGGCCGCGATTTCATCAGCATTGCGCGCTGCAACCGGCATGTCGTGAAGCCTCTCTGCCTCCTGATATGCAGCCTCGGCATCCTTATGCACGTCGCTCAGAATTGGGGCAAGATCACGGTTGAGCCTACCAACTTCTTTGGGATTAGGACGATCGTTGTCGTCTTTCTCTTGGCGTACCTGCCTCGGAACTCGCCCCAAACGACCAGTATCCCTGGCCCGCACCACCGCGCCGATACACACAAGCGGCAACAGCGGCACCAACAGGAGGAAAACCCATCGCACCGGCCCACGGCTGAATCGATGCGTGTTGAGCAGCACCGACGCCGCAAAGCCCGCCGCACCGCCGCCGAAATGCGCGCCCCAGCTGATTCCGGGCAAAAAACTAATGACCGCGTTGATGATCAGCACCGTAACCAGTTGCCGCATCCATTCGGAGACGAGTCGTTGCGGCAGATGCCGGCGATTCAGCATCAGCCACGCCGGCAGGCAGGCGAGTACGCCCCAGATTGCGCCAGAAGCGCCGGCCGATGGCGCCCCGCCGCTCGTCAACACGGCCGCACAACTGCCACATAAACCCGCGACCAGGTAAATCGTCAGATAGCGCCAATGTCCCCAAATCTGTTCGGCCAGCCGGCCCACAACCCAGAGCGCGTACATGTTCATGCCGATGTGCATAATGCCGTAATGCACAAAGCAGCACGCAAGCAAGCGCCACCACTCGCCTTTCACCAGGTCCGCGCCCGACAACGAGCCGATTTTGTGTGCTGTTTGCAAATCGCCGCCCATAAAACTGAGGTACTGATCCGCACGGCGGTCTTGCTTCGCGATCAAGAAGCCGATCCCGAACACCAGGACGTTCAGCGCAATCAAAACCTGCGTCACCCGCGGGGCTAGCGGGTAGGCCAGGCTGTTGCGAATCGCTTCGCCCCGGCTCCACGGCGTCCCATCTAAGTCTGGTTCTTGCGGCGCGACTTGATTGATAACTGGGATTTGTCCGGCCCGAATGTATGCGAGTAGCCGTGGCGACTGAAGGACGGCTTGACCATTCGGCGTGAGGCGATAACCCTGGCCCTTTCCCGAAACCCATTCGGTCAATTCGATCAATCTGGCGAGGCGCAGCTGGTCCAGTGCTTCGTCGAGCTGCGCCCGGTCCAGGCCCTTCGCGCGCGCGAAATCCGCCGGATACCAGGGGGACGGCGCGGCCTGCGCGCAGAGTTTCAGAATTCCCTCATACGGCGCCGCCGGCGAATCGCTCATTGCAGCATTGTCCTTTCCTGGTTTCTCACGGACATTATGGGGATTTTCGCATATCTTGTCGATCAAGCGAGGATGCTATGCTGGAAATTCAGGCGGAAATTACCGAAGCGCTGCGGGACGGTAGGCCTGTCGTGGCCCTGGAATCGACGCTGATCGCGCACGGCTTGCCTTACCCGGCCAACCAGGAGACGGCCGTCGCCGCCGAAGCGACGATTCGGGCCGAAGGCGCTGTGCCGGCCACCATCGCGGTTTGGAACGGCCGGCCGAAAATCGGTCTGACTTCTGCCGAAATCGAAGAGTTGGCGCAGCGCAAGGACATTGTGAAAGCCAGCAGTCGCGATCTCGCTTCCGCGATTGCCGAGAGACACACGGCCGCGACTACCGTGGCTGCGACCATGCGGCTGGCCCACATGGCTGGGATTCGTGTATTCGCCACCGGCGGCATCGGCGGCGTGCACCGCGGGGCCGAACATTCCTTCGACATCTCCGCCGATTTGATAGAACTCGCGCAAACGCCGATGGCGGTTGTTTGTGCCGGCGCCAAGAATCTGCTCGACGTGGCGAAAACGCTGGAACTGCTGGAAACACTGTGCGTGCCGGTGATTGGCTACGAGACCGACCAGTTTCCCGGCTTCTACGTCCACTCGACGGGGCTTCCGGTTTCCGGCCGCGTGAATTCAGCCAAATACGCGGCCGAACTTATCAGGGTGCACTGGGAAATGGAAGGGAAGGGCTTCTTGCTCGCCCAACCGGTGAACGCCGAGAGTGCCTTATCGACCGACGAATGGAATCTGGCCCTTGTGGAGGCCGAACGCCGAACCGCGGATGTTCAGGGACCAAACGTCACGCCCGCGCTGCTGGCAGAGCTGGCTCGAATAACGAACGGAAAGACGGTTCAGATCAACCGGGAGTTAATCATCGCCAACGCGCGGCTGGCGGCTGAGGTGGCCAAATGCCTTGCCGCTTGCGGCTAAGCCGGTATTCCAAACAGCGGCCCGAACTTCGCCTTCAGATACTCGACAAACGGCCGGTGGCTGAGCGTTTTGCCGGTGATGCGTTCGCACAGAACCTTCGCTCGATAATGCTGTCCCAAATGGTGAATCTTTTCATTCAGCCACTTCTTTAGGCGCTCGAATTTGCCGGCCCGAAAATCGGCATCCAATTGTGAGCCGGAAAGATCCTTGCGCGCCTGTTCCATGAACTGCGCGGCATACAGATTCCCAAGCGTGTATGTGGGGAAGTAACCTAGTCCGCCGAAGCTCCAATGAATGTCTTGCAAACAGCCTTGTGCGTCGTTCGGCGGCGTGATGCCGAAGAGCTTGCCGAAGCGCTCGTTCCACACCGCCGGCACGTCGGCCACTTTCAGATCGCCGGTCAGCAGCGCCTGCTCCATTTCGAAGCGCAAGATGATATGCAGGTTGTACGTTGCCTCGTCGGCCTCCACGCGAATAAACGACGCCTGTACGTCGTTAATCGCAAACATAAAGTCATCGAGCGACACACCAGCCAGCGTTTGCGGAAACGTATTGGCCGCCAGCGGGAAAAAGTGCTCCCAGAACGGCCGGCTGCGGCCGACCTGGTTCTCCCACAACCGCGATTGCGATTCATGAATGCCGAGCGACGCCGCAGTGCCCAATGGCGTGCCGAAATGTTCGGCGGGCAGGTTCTGCTCGTAGATCGCGTGGCCCGATTCGTGCAAGACGCCAAAAAACGACTCGTTGAAATGTTTCGGATTGTACCGCGTGGTAATCCGGCAATCGCCAGGGCCGATGCCCGAGCAGAACGGGTGCGTGGTGACATCAAGCCGCCCGGCCTGAAAATCAAAGCCGATCTTGTCGGCCGCCATTCGCCCAAAGAATTCTTGTGACGGTACCGGAAATTCCCGATGCAGAATCTCGCGATTCGGCTTCTTTCCGGACGAAAGGATCGCCGCCACCAGTGGCGTTAAGTCTTTAGCCAGATCCGCAAACAGCGAACGAATCTCTTCCGTCGTCGCACCAGGCTCGAATTCATCAAGCAGGGCATCGTATGGGTGCTTCTTGAAACCGACCGCCTCGGCCTCGCGGCGCTTCAGCGCGACGATCTTCTCCAGCCACGGCCGAAACTTTGCGAAGTCCGAATTGGCCCGCGCATCGGTCCACACTTGCTGTGCCTGCGTTGTGACACGAGCAATCTCTTCAACGAGATCGGACGGCAACTTCACCGCCCGGTCATACGAACGGCGAATTTCGCGCAGGTTCGCCGCCTGCATTTCATCCGGCTTCGCCTTTTCGGCTTGGGCCAGAAGCTGGCCGACCTTTGGATCAGTCGTCATCTGATGGCACATCTTCGCAATTAGCGCCATCTGCTCGGCTCGATGGGCGGAGCCGTTGCGCGGCATGTAGGTCCGCTCGTCCCAGCCGAGCACCGAACCGCAGGAGCTCAGAATCGCGGCTTCCTTCCAGCGGCGAATCAGGTCATCGTAAGCGGGCATAATTGTTGCTCCCTACAAGTCTTATTGGCCTCCGCGATGCTTCAAAGTCTAATGGGACGAATTCATTCAGTGCGCGGAATATGCCGGAGACCCCGACGGGGTTCGATTTCCTAGCTCAGGGTTGCCGCGCTTCACAGCTACGGCGGTTGCCTACGGCTGCACACCTAGTTCGGTCAGAATGAACGCCATGTCGAAGGCCAACTCCTTGAAGCGGTCGTACCGGCCGGACGAGCCGCCGTGGCCGCCGGCCATGTTGATGCGAAACAAAAGCGGATTGTGATCGGTTCGCGTCGCGCGCATCTTGGCCACGTACTTCGCCGGTTCCCAGTACATGACCTGGCTGTCGTTGAGCGACGTCGTCACCTGCATCGCTGGGTATGCCTTGGCCGCGATGTTGGTGTAAGGGCAGTAGGTCTTGATATAGTCGTACTCGCTCTTGATCTTTGGATTGCCCCACTCCAGGAACTCCGGGACCGTGAGCGGCAACGATTCGTCGAGCATGGTGTTCACCACATCGACGAAGGGCACGTTCAGCACGGCGGCCTTGCACACGTCGGGCCGCAAGTTCAGGACGGCGCCCATCAGCAAACCGCCGGCGCTGCCACCCTGGATCGCCAGGCGTTCGTGCGACGTGTATTTATGGTCCACCAGATAATCGGCGCAGGCTATGAAATCGGTAAACGTGTTTTTCTTGTGCATCATTTTGCCGTCGTCGTGCCAGGCCTGGCCCATGTCGCCACCGCCGCGGATATGGGCCCAGGCCACCACGAGGCCGCGGTCCAGAAGGCTCAAGCGGGGAGCTTGAAACGCAGCCGGAATTGAAGACCCATACGACCCGTAGCCGCTCAGGTAGCACGGGGCGCTGCCATCGAGCTTTACATCCTTGCGGTAGACAATAGAGATCGGGATCTTCACGCCATCCTTGGCCGTCGCGAAGACGCGCTCCGATTTGTATTGCGAAGGATCATAGCCGCCGAGCACTTCGGTTTGCTTCAGCAACTTGCGTTCCTTCGTTGTGAAGTTGTACTCGTAGATTGAGGGCGGTGTGACGAGGGAGGTGTAGCTGAAGTGGAAGAGGGTCGTATCGAATTCGGGATTCGCACTTCCGGACACCGAATACACAGGCTCTGGGAAAGTGATGCGCTCCGATTGGTGCCTGGCGAAATCGTAAACTGCCAGCTGCGTTAGCCCCTGTTCGCGCTCAGAAATCACCGCATAATTCGCAAACAGATTGATTGCCTCCAGCATTACACCCGGCCGATGCGGAATGAACTCGGTCCAGTTGGCGGGCTCCTTCACCGGTGCCGTGACGAGCTTGAAATTCTTGGCATCCTTGTTGGTGCGAATATAGAAGAGGCCGTCGCGGTGATCGACGTTGTAGCGGTGTTCATTCTCGCGCGGCAGCACAATTTGAAACGCACTATCCGGTTGATCGCTGGGCAGATAGCGCGCTTCGCTGGTGAGCGAACTGGCGGAATTCGAAAAAATGAATTTACGATCGTGCGAGCGATGCACCGAAAGACGATACAGTTCGTCCTTTTCTTCGCAAAGAAGCTCGTCCTTGCTGTTGCCGAGACGATGACGGTAGAGCCGATAGGGCCGCTTGGCGTGATCGTCGGTCACGTAGAAGAGCGTTTTGTTATCAGCCGCCCAGGCTGCGCTACTGATCTTTTCAATGTGATCGGGCAAAATTTCGCCGCTGCGCAGGTCTTTGACCGACAGCTGGAACTCGCGAAACCCAGTTTCGTCGGTGGCGAATGCGAGCCAGTTGCCGTCGTCGCTCACGTGCATCATGCCGAGGCCGAGGAACTTCTTTCCCTTGGCCAGTTCATTGCCATCAAGATAAACCTCCTCCGCGCTGTTCATGCTGCCCTTGCGCCGGCAATTAATGGGGTATTGTTTGCCTTCTTGCGTCCGCGTGTAGTACCACCAGCCGCCTTCCTGATACGGCACACTCAGATCGGTTTGTTTGATCCGGCCGACGATCTCCTTGTACAGTCGGTCGGGCAGGCCATTCCACTTTGCAGTGACCGCTTCGGTGTAAGCATTTTCCGCACGCAAATAGTTCAGCACGTCTTCGCTTTTCTTGTCGCGCAGCCAATAGTAATTGTCGACGATCTTGTCGCCGTGCAACTCGGTCTCACGAGGCACCTTCTTGGCCACGGGAGGGGCCGGAAGCGAAGCCTTGTCATCGGCCCGTAGTACGGACCAGTTGAAAAGCAAGACCGCAGAAACGAGCAAACCAAGACGTCGGTACATGGGCCTACCTCTTGATGAAATGAAGGGCTTGATAGGGAGAGTCTGGAAGGAAGTGTACGTACTTCAAGGAGCAAGGCCACGAGAATATGGCAAAACGATGCAAGCGCGCCATGCAGGCGCGCTTGCGCGATGAGCGAAGTAGGCGATTATGCCGGCTGCAAATGGCTCATCGAGTAAAACTGCGGTTGTTCCAACGGCAGGCGCGAGACGCTTTGCACTTTGTCCGGATCCGGCAACCGCATGAGTCGGCGCTGAGCCAGAGCAGAGACGCCGATCACTTTTAGCGCCGTACAGGCCAGCAGACGCATGTCGAGCCAAAGGTTATAGCGGCGGACGTAGTAGAGATCGTACGACAGCTTGCGGCGCACCGTGGCGGTGCTGGTGTCGGCCGGGAGCTGCACCTGGGCCAGCCCCGTGACGCCCGGCTTGATCAGCAGCCGTTGCCGGTAGCCGGGAATCGCTTCTTCGAGGCTAGGAATTAGTTCCGGCCGCTCGGGTCGCGGGCCCACCAAACTCATATGGCCGCGCAGCACATTGAACAATTGCGGCAATTCATCGAGATGAGTGTTGCGCAGGAAACGGCCAAAGCGCGTGATGCGCGGATCGCCGGGCGTGGACCAGCGGGCGCCGGTATGCCGCTCGCAGTCGTGAATCATCGTGCGAATTTTATAGAGCCGATAGGGCCGGCCGTGCTGGCCGAGGCGCACTTGCACATAAAACGCCGAGCCCTTCGAGGTCAGCTTTACGAGGAGGGCGGCCAGCGCGATCACCGGGAGAGCGAACGGCAACAGCAAAATCGCAACGGCGTAATCGATCACGACTTTGGCACGGGCATACCAATGATCGTCGCGTGATTCTTCGGGGGGGATGAAATGGGGCAGGTACTTCAGACGCCAGGAAAATTTTTGTACTTTCTCGGCAACGCTGAGCATGTTCCTGTTTCCGTTTGTAGGAGAAGTGGGAACCACCCGCACGCACGCATCCAGCCGCGGCAAGTTGCTCATGGGAGGCGCCACTCGTCCAAGTCCATTTGGATTCATGCCCGCATTGGCGGTCGGCATTGGGCGTCGTCGCCAACCAACCCAGTTTTTCTAACCTGCGGGCACGAGTTCACGAGCATCCGGTTCCTTAACGCAAAACGAATGCCGTGATTGCTCAACGCAACCGCCTCGTCCGGAATGCAGGAATTCCGCCCGATTCTTGCTGCTTTGGCCAGTGAAGTTTGCAACTTCGCTGCTGAAGCTACTCAACTTGGCCTGCTTGCCGGATTGCGGTTCTTCGCCCAGACTGCCAGCGGTTGGCATTCTTGCAAAGGGGCCGTGTAAATTCGGGATAACGATTTTACAAAACCGCGAAGTTCGGACCGGCGGGCGACAAGGCGGGCATTTGAGGCTGCTTGTCGAAAACAGGGACAATCGCTATAGTTATGTATTCGGCAATTTGGGCGAGGAGATGTGAGGGATAAATAATGGGCATGCAGTGCGCGATTTGCGGCAAGAAGCCGGTGCTGGGCAATCAGATCACTCGCCGCGGTAAGGCGAAATACCTGGGCGGCGTGGGCCGCAAGGTCACAGGCATGACCCGCCGCACCTTCAAGCCCAACTTGCAGCGGATTCAGATCACCAAAGACGGCACGGTAATGACGGCCAAGGTCTGCGTGAAGTGCATTCGCAGCGGCGCCGTGCAGCGGCCCGTGAAGCGCAAGGCGTTCCAAATGCCGACCCTTTAGATCGCCGCTTGCGGCGATGTGTCGATTCGAGTTCATCGTCATGGCCATCGAAAAGGAACAAGTCCAATGGGTGGCGACATTGGCCCGGCTCCAACTCAGTGATGCCGACCTGGCCAAGATGACCCAGCAACTCTCCGCGATCCTGGAATACGTCGATCAATTGAAGAAGGTGCCTACGGACGGCGTCGAACCGCTGGCGCATCCTCTCAAGGTCAGCAACGTATTCCGCGACGACGCGCCGGTTCCGTCGCTTACGGTCGATGCGGCTCTCGCCAACGCGCCGGACCGCACGGGCGACTTCTTCGGCGTGCCGCCGATTCTGGATTAGGTTGCTAAGCCGCAAGCGGCTCAGATCGGAACCCCACATGACAGGCATCGAACGCACTGCGCTGGAATTGTTGCAAGCCCAGGCTCAAGGCGAGACGGCCGAAGCCATCACGCAATCTTTTCTGCAAGCTATCAAACAGCGCGATCCGCACGTGAAGGCATTTTTGCACGTGGATGAAGCCGCGGCGCTGGAGCAAGCACGCGCGGTCGATGCCAAGCGCAAAAAAGGCCAGCCGCTCGGCAAATTGGCCGGCGTGCCCGTGGCGATCAAAGACGTGCTCTGCACCAACGGTCAGCCGACGACCTGCGGCAGCAAGATCCTGCAATACTTTGTCCCGCCGTACGATGCCCACGTCATCACGGAATTGAAACAAGCCGACGCGGTGTTGATCGGCAAGACGAATATGGATGAATTCGCGATGGGTTCATCCACGGAGAATAGTGCCTTCTTTACGACCCGCAACCCTTGGGACTTGGAGCGTATTCCGGGCGGTTCCTCCGGCGGCTCGGCAGCGGCCGTCGCGGCCTGCGAGGCGCCGCTCTCCTTGGGCAGCGACACCGGCGGCTCGATCCGCCAACCCGCGAGCCTGTGCGGCATCGTGGGCATGAAACCGACCTACGGCCGGGTTTCGCGCTATGGCCTGGTTGCCTTCGCCAGTTCGCTCGATCAGATTGGCCCATTCACACACGACATGTCGGACTGCGCGCTCATCATGGAAGTGCTGGCCGGCCGCGACGCCCGTGACAGCACGAGCATCAACCAGCCCGTGCCGCCGTATTCGAAGACTCTGGATCAGCCCGTCAAGCCGTTGACCATCGGCGTGGCAAAGGAGTACTTCAGCGAAGGCCTCGACAAGGAAGTGGAAAAAAGCATTCGCGATGCGCTCAAGGTTTATGAATCGTTCGGCGCGAAAGTGAAGGAGGTCTCACTGCCCAACAGTCCGTACGCCGTGGCGGTATACTACCTCGTGGCTACGGCCGAGGCATCGAGCAACCTGGCCCGCTACGACGGCATGCATTACGGCTACCGGACGAAAAAGCTCGATCCGGCGCTAGTCGAAAAGCAAGGCGCGATGATCGCCACCTTCATGCAGTCACGCGGCGAAGGCTTCGGCAAGGAAGTGCAGCGCCGCATCATGCTCGGCACCTACGCACTATCCAGCGGCTACCATGATGAATATTATGGGAAGGCTCTGAAAGTGCGCCGTCTCATCAAGGATGACTTCGACCGAGCATTTGCCGAATGCGACGTGGTGATGGGGCCGACTTCGCCCACCGCGGCATTCAAGATCGGCGAAAAGGCCGACAACCCGCTCGCAATGTACCTGTCCGACATTTACACGATCAGTTGCAACCTGGCCGGCATCGCGGGGATCAGCATTCCGTGCGGCTTCACGAAGTCGGGCCTGCCGATCGGCCTGCAAATCCTGGCCGCGCCTTTTGAAGAGGAAAAGCTGCTGCGCATCGCAAGGATGCACGAAACGGCCAGCGGCTGGCACACCAAGCGGCCGAAGATGTAGAATGCAGTCATGAGCACATTAACAATAATTCCGCCTGCCGGGCACGCTTTACCTCAGTGGCAGCGACTGCTGACGATTGCCGATGTTGCGGCTTTGCCTTCGCATTTACCCTCTGGAGACGTGAAGTATGAACTCGATAACGGGAGGCTGATCATCATGCCGCCGCCGGGGGCCGATCACGGTATTGGACAAGGCAAAATCTACCATCACCTACTTGTCCAAGGCCAATTTCAGGGCCATGGCAAGGCGTTTGCCGAAGTCGGAGTTGTGCTAGGGCGAAATCCGGACAGTCTTGTTGGCGCTGACAATGCATTTGTTTGCACACGGTCTTTGCCCATCAGGAAATCGACGGAAGGTTATCTTGAAACGATCCCCGAGCTGATTGCCGAAGTCCGGAGTAAAAATGATACAAACAAGAAAATTGAAGATAAGGTGGCGGCTTATCACCGCGCGGGTGTGGTCGTCGTCTGGGTTCCCGATCCCGCCACATGCACGTTGACGGTTTACCGGGCTGCCGAACAACCGGTTGACCTCAAGGCCGATGACTTGCTTACCTTTCCGGACTTGATCCCCGGATTTCAAGTTGCGGTTCGCGACTTGTTCGACAGTTGACCCGACTATTGAACACAGTAAAACCATTGCCGCTTGCAGTTTCGCCGGCGTAGCCGCAAGCGGCAATTCGTCACGGCATCACCAACACCTGCACGCCGCTTGGCATCGTTTTCGTTCTGTACAATCGCTGCGTCGCCTTCTGGAAATCACTTTCATTCGCAAACGCAATATTCTCGACAAACGTCTGCGGGTTGCGGTCCACCAATGGGAACCAGGTGCTTTGCACCTGGATCATGATCCGGTGGCCGGGGCGGAACGTGTGGCAAATGTCTTCCATCGTGAATTGAATCGATGTCGGCTCATTCGGTACGAACGCCTCGGGCTTCTCGAAGCTTTTGCGGAAGCGGCCACGGAAGACATCGCCGCGGATTAGTTGCTGATAGGCGCCCCAGTTCGGGCCTCTGGGATCGGACTCCGGCAAGTCGTCCGGGTAGACGTCGATCAATTTCACAATCCAATCCGAATCGGTGCCCGAAGTCGACACGTGCAGTTTCGCCTGAAATGGACCTACCAAGGTTACATCTTCAGTTAGAACGTCCGTCTGGTACACCAAGACGTCAGGCCGGCGGCCCATTTGCCGCTGGTCGCCCACCATGTATTCAGGCGCCATGCCGATAGCGGTGCGTTCGTAATACGGCACAGGTTTGGCCGGGTCGCTGATGTATTCATCGAACCCGTGTTTCTCGTCGGCCGAAGCGGACGGCGTTTCGCTGAGCTTGCCTGCTTCTTGAAAATACAGCGTCTTCGATTTCGCATTTTTGGGCGGCCAGGCGTCGTATTGCCGCCAAACATTGGTCCCGGTCTCGAAGACCCAGGCTTCCGGATATTTGCCGTCGCCTTTGCCCTTCAAGTGATACTCGAAAAATGGCAGTTCGATCTTCTCCTGAAAGAACTTCGAAGTCTTCGCGTTGAAGCGAACATCGCCCAGGTGATCGCCCCCATCGCCCCGGCTCCAGCCACCGTGGTTCCAAGGACCCATCACCAGCGTGTTGCGGCAATCGGGGCTGTTCTTTTCCACATTGCGGTAAGTTTCCAGCGCGCCGAAGAGGTTCTCGGCATCGAACCAGCCGCCCACGGTCATCACGGCCGGGCGGATGTTCTTCAAATGTGGCCGCAGATTGCGCGCTTGCCAGAATTCGTCGTAATTCGGATGCTGCGTGACCTCGTTCCAGAACGCAACCTGTCCCTTGAAGTATTTCTTGTCGGCATTCGCCAGCGGACCCAGATTCAGGAAGAACTGGTAGCCATCCGGAGTCTCGTGATCGAAGCGCATATGGCTGTACTTCTTCTCCGGCTCTGGCCGGGGCTTGCCGAAGTTGGCCATAAAGTTGAAGCAATGCGGCAGCATGAGCGCGCCGTTGTGGTGCCAGTCGTCGCCCATGAACCAGTCGTTGATCGGGGCTTGCGGCGAGGATGCCTTCAGGGCCGGATGGGCGTCGATCATGCCGGCGGCCGTGTAGAAACCGGGGTAAGAGATTCCCCACTGGCCAACTCTGCCGTTGTTGTTCGGTACGTGCTGCACCAGCCATTCGATGGTGTCGAACGTATCGCTGGCTTCGTCGATATCCTTCGGGCCGTTTTTAGCGGCGTTGTGGGGCCGCATATTCACGTACTCGCCTTCCGACATCCAGCGGCCGCGCACGTCTTGGTTCACGAGGATGTAGCCTTCTTTCCAGAAGTACGGCGACGGTCCAAGGTGATCCGGATAGCGATCAATCCCATACGGGGCGCAGCTGTACGGCGTGCGCATCATCAGAATCGGAAATTTCTGCGATTGGTCCTTGGGGACGTACACGGCGGTGAACAGCTTGACGCCGTCGCGCATGGGGATGCGGTACTCGTACTTGGTGTAGCGCTCCTTGATTTCATCTTCGGGCTTTTGCGCCAGCGCCAGAGTTGGTACCAAGAGCAGGAATAGAAGAGCATTATGAGCAGATCGCATGGGGTTTCTCTCGAGGACAAATGAGGGAACTGATGGGCATCTTCCGCACTCCAATAAGCAGCGGCAAGTGCTAATTGGATCGCATTTGTTCAGTGACACAAGTTTTGAATGTAGCGTAATTCATCAGAATTCCGATTCGCGGCCACCGAAATTCTGGCGAATTCCGCTACGGTGCGCAGGAGTGCCTGTAAGAAGATCGTCAGTCGCCCGCAATCCTTCCCTCCAGAGGTTCGCGATGAATTCTCCCTTCCCCGCGTCGAACGGCGCGGTCCAACCACCCGAGCGGCGCGTGGCGCCGCGTTACCAGCCCGCCTACGGCACAGTTTGCCAGCTTGAAGAGATTGGCGCGAGCGACTCAACCTTTGTCGGCCTGGTCTGGAACATTTCCAAGACCGGCATGAGCATGCTGGT
>Ga0070732_10001493_pt1 | contig 12756 bp, 5 predicted proteins | sample Coa_R1_5_FD_66449 | JGI IMG/M metagenome (GOLD analysis project Ga0070732, IMG submission 66449) | Surface soil microbial communities from Centralia Pennsylvania, which are recovering from an underground coalmine fire - Coalmine... | ecosystem: Environmental > Terrestrial > Soil > Unclassified ...
GAGTCACAACATTGTGGCTCACACCGGTGGTGAAGAATGGCGCAGCGCAGGATTATCACGGCTATGGAGCAGTGGATCTGTATGCGATTGATCCGCACCTGGGTTCGCTGAAAGATTATCAAGACTTGGTGGCGGCGGCGCATAAAGAGAAAATGAAAATCTTTTTTGATGCCGTGCCAAATCATGTTGGGCCGTCGAACCCGTGGGTCGCAAATCCGCCTTTGCCGGATTGGTTTCACGGCACGAAGCAGCATCATCTGGACTCGTTTTCGCCGATTCAGGGTACGTTTTACGGCAAACAGAGTGGGCAGGCGGCGATGAATGATCCGTTTGAATCGCTGATCGATCCGCACGCTCCAGCGTGGATGAAGCAGAACCTGACAGAAGGCTGGTTCTTCGGGATTCTGCCCGACATGAATACGGAGAATCCACTCGTCGAGGAATATCTTTTGCAGAACAGCCTGTGGTGGGCGGAAACCTCCGGGCTGGACGGGTACCGGGTGGACACGTTTCCGTATGTGGTAAGGAAATTTTGGGCATATTGGCATGCGGGGCTGCGGCGGATTTATCCAAATCTGACGACGATCGGCGAAGTGTTTCATCCGGATCCAACCGTGACTGCGTTTTTTGTGGGAGGAGTGCGCCGGTACGACGGAATTGACAGCGGACTTACGACCGTCTTCGACTTTCCCATGTTTTTCACGTTGCGGGATGTGCTGCTGCACAGCGCGGCCGTGGGGCGTATCGCGGAGGTACTGAGGCATGACGCGTTGTATCCGCATCCGGAAATGCTGGTGCCGTTTTTCGCGAATCACGACGTACCGCGCTTTGCAAGCTCCGAGGGTAGTTCCCCAGCGAAGCTGAAACTCGCTTTTGGGTTGACGCTGACTTTGCGCGGCATCCCAGAGATTTACTACGGCGATGAAATTGGAATGCCGGGAGGCGGCGACCCGGATAACCGCCGCGATTTTCCGGGAGGATGGAGCGGCGACAAGGACGATGCGTTCACGAAGGCCGGCCGTACTCGCGAGCAGCAGGAGATATTCTCTTACGTTCAGGGATTGTTGCGGATACGCCGCGAGCACGGTGCCCTTCGAGGTGGGCGGCTGTGGCATCTGGCTTCGGATGAAAGCGCTTATGTTTTCTTGCGTGAGTCGGAAGAGGAACGAGTTGTGGTGGCGTTCAATGATGCGGACAAGAACAGGGATATGCCGATTCCATTGAAGGGAACGCCCATGCAAAACGCGATGGCGCTGTCGCTTATCTTCGGCGGGGCAACGACGGAGTTGACAGGAAGTGAGCTGCGCATATCCATGCCCGCGCAATCGCTGTCGATCTTCGCCGTGAACTAAAGTGCGATTCCTGCCGCGATTGACGACTTGGCCGCCGACCAGTTGAGGTCCTTCGCTCCGGCCTACGGCAGGCAAGCTCAGGATGACACCGAGTGAGGGTTTGCGCGTGAAAGGAGCGATTACAACCAGGCACCAAAGGCAAAAGCAATCAAAACGCGATCCGGACGTTCCAGCTTTTTACAGCGTCAGGCACGGTAATCGCGACGGTGTGCGCCTGGCTGTCGAAGTGCCAGTCCTGAATCACGTGATCATCTATGCGGACTTCTTTGGGCGTGACCGCAGCTCCGTAGACAGTCAACGCCGCTCTACTCCACCACGGCTTATGCGCATTCTTTTCGATGGTGCTCGTGATTGTGACGGAAGAGGCTGAAACCGCGCAGGAGTAATTGATGCGGTGGATTTCGCCTTTCTGATAAGCGAACGTGTGGCCGTCATCTTCATAGAGCGATCCGCGACAATCCTCACCGGGATAAACGCGCAACTGAAGAGGTCCATCAGGAGTTTCGCCGGTGTTTTGAACAACGGATTGCATCGGCACAATCGCTCCGGCGCGAACGTAGAGCGGCATCTCATCGAGGCGAGGAATCAACTGGATTTTCTCGCTGTGCGCGTGCTTCTGGCCGGTCCAGAAGTCGTACCAATCGCCGGGCGGAAGAGTGATGTCTTCTGCGTCCACCATTTCCGTAGTCACCGGGGCAACAAACAGGTCGCGGCCGAACAGAAAGTCGCGATCGTCGCCGTAGAGTTCGGTCGCTTCCGGGTATTCGAGGAAAAGTGGCCGCATTAGGGGAATGCCGGTTCGCGTGGTTTCTTCGATGGCCGTATACAAATACGGCAGCAAACGGTAACGCAGCTCAATATATTTTCGGCGAATCGCTTCGTGCTCCGGACCATGAACCCAGGGTTCCTGATCGGCTGTGCCCTTAGCGGTGTGGTCGCGGTAGATGGGGTTGAGCGCGCCCACTTCAAACCAGCGGGTCAACAAATCCGGCGTAGGAGAACCGGCAAAGCCACCAATGTCATCCCCGACAAGCGGCATTCCGGAAATTCCCATGCTCATCAACATTGGCGTGCTCATTTTCAAATGATTCCACGTGCTGCTGTTGTCGCCAGTCCAAGTGGCGGCGTAGCGCTGGGCACCGGAATAGGCTGCGCGAGTAAGGACGAAAGGACGCTCTCCAGCTTGCAGCTTCAACAAGCCTTCGTAAGTGGCGCGGGCGTTTTCCATGCCGAAGATGTTGTGAGCAGCGCGATGGTCTAAGGTGGTGCCGTCGTCGAGCCGATGGACAGTGTCGAGGGGCATGGTCTTATCCGCGCGGAGAAAGACGGAAGGCTCGTTCATGTCGTTCCAAAAACCGGCGGCGCCCATGGCGACGAAACTTTTGTACAAGCCACCCCACCAGTCGCGCACGCGTGTCAGAGTGAAATCCGGGAACACGCTATCCCCAGGCCATACTTTTCCTACGAAAACAGAGCCGTCGGGATTTTTCACAAACACGTCGTTCTTGATGCCGGAGTCGTATGGCGGGTAACCGTGGTTGGGATCCTTCTTTATATGCAGGTCGGTGATCAGGATGGTGTGAAAACCCTGCGCGCGAAAATCGGAAATCATCTTTTCGAATGTAGGGAAGTACTCGCGGTTGATGGTAAAAGGCGCGTAGCCCTGCTGGTAGTCAATGTCGAAATAGATGACGTCGGCGGGAATTCTCTTCTCGCGAAAGGTTTTGACAATTTCGCGGGCGCTGGGCTCGGGATAATAGCTGTAGCGGCATTGCTGGTAACCGAGAGACCAAAGCGGCGGCAAGGGCGAACGGCCGGTCATGGCCGTATATTCTTCGACGATTTTCTTCGGCTCTGGCCCGGCGATGAAGTAATAATTGAGCTCGCCGCCTTCACCGCCAAACGAAAAGTAGTCGCGCGCTTCCTTGCCAAAATCGAATGAGCTCCGATAAGTGTTGTCGAAGAAAACGCCGTAGGCGACACCTTTGTGTAACCCGATAAAGAACGGAATGGTTTTGTAAAGCGGGTCGGAGGATTCCTGCCAGCCGAATTCATCCGTGTTCCAGTTGGTGAAAGCGCGGTTGCGGCGGTTCATAGGCCCGGCTTTGTCGCCAAGGCCGTAGTAATTTTCATCGGCAGGCATTTTCTTCCAGACGTGTACGCGCGGACCGTCCCAGGCCATTGGCAGGCTGGGCTCATCCGCGAGCAAAACGTTTCCGGAAGCGTCGGAAAACGTGATGAGCAAAGGCGATTTCGCGATGGACACATGGAGGGAGCCCGTTATCATCTTTACTTCATTCTTATCGTCGTGGATTTGAACGGGGCCGCTAATGTAATTCAAAGGCATCTCAGCCAATGCCCAGGAGAAATCTTTTGGAAAACGCCCGTTGGGAGCGACGCGCACGCGAATCACGCCGTTGTAAAACTGTGTAACGCGAACTTTGGCCTGACCGGCTGTCAATTCCACACCGTCTTGCAGCCCTTCCTTGAAGATTGCGAAGCGTTCTACTTTGCCGATGTGCTGCCAGCCCTGAGCAAGGCCAGGAGCGCTCCCCAAGACGCAAAGCAGCAGCCCCATTCCCATGCGTCGAAACAGCGGTCTCATATGCGTTCTCCCGATCTTGGAAGAGGTAAAAAGGATTTGGATGCGATTGAATTGTACCCGAAGGAATCGGACCGCACACCCAGGTCAAGCCGCAAGCCAATGTTCGAAAAATGCTGATGCCTTCGCTCCTTCGATCCGCCGTCTGACGGCATCCATCACGCGGCAGCGCGCGGAACTCTCACGTCCGTAGAAGCCGAGCCAATAGGGCAAATGCAGTTCGCAGGGAACAAAACAAATTTCGAGATGTGCATCGCGAAGCTTAAAGAATCCTTGCTGGAAAATAATGCGCAGGGCTTTGTCGCGCAAAAGAGCGGCGGCTTGCTCCTCGGTTAAAGCGGCCTTGAGGCGATTGCGATCGCGGAAGGATTGGAATTCGCCTTCCTTCGGAACTCGAGGAAATTCAAACAAGTCGAGAGAGCCGTCGACAGCGTCCATGGCGAAGAGACGAGCCCGCGCATTTCCGCATTTCACTCGAAACAGAAAATACGGCACATAGACGTCCGCAATCCGCCGCAAGGGCCCACTGCGGACTCGCCAATAGAGACCCGAGAACCCTGCCGCGGAAAAGGTGCGCAACGCCTCTTCCTGAGTGACGTTCGGCTTTAAGACCCGGATATAGCCTGTGCTCATTAAATGCCTCACCGCATCTCTTAGCGGAAATAAATCCACAAACCGATGACGGTCGCGAGCAACAACAGGCTGAAAGCGATGTTGATGGCGTGTTCCATCGGCGTTTCCTTTGCGGGCTTGCGCATAGGCGGGCCACCGACGGCAACGGTTTCGATCTTATCGTCCACAGTCGCAAACGTCAGACCAGCAAGCCGTTTGCGGTCGGGAGCAGGAGTCATCAGGCTGACACCGACAAGCACAATGCAGCAGACGACAAACATGAAAATGGCGTAATGCAAAAAGTTCATGTCGATGAGCCAGCGAACGGGCGAGGACGTGAAATGACTGACGCCCGCGCGATCTATGAGCTCGAGAATGAACCGCGTCGCCCCAAGCACAAATCCAGTAAGGAGTGAACTTATGGCGCCTGCGCCGTTGAGGCGCGGCCAGAGAATCCCGAGGACGAAACAAGCGGCGATCGGCGGGCTGATATACGCCTGGACGCTTTGCAGGTAAATGTAGAGCTGGCTGCTGATGTAATGAATGAAAGGAACCCATAACAGGCCGAGCAAAACCATTATGCCGGTGGCGACACGTCCAAAATTGACTAGCTGCCTTTCCGACGCTTGCGGACGTATCTTCTTATAAAAGTCCAAGGTAGCCAGAGTCGAAGCAGAGTTGAAGACGGAACTCATCGCCCCCATCACGGCCGCAAGGAGCGCAGCCATTACCAGGCCGACCAGACCGACAGGCAGGAGATTTAGCACCAGCGTTGGATAAGCAAAGTCCGGTTTCTTTACCTGCTCAGGAAACAGCGCGAAAGCAATGATTCCGGGAAGGACCAGCATGAACACTGGCAGGATTTTGAGGAAGCCGGCGAAAATCGTTCCGGCTTTGGCATGGCCTTCATCGCGAGCAGAAAGTACGCGCTGCACGATGACCTGGTCGGTGCACCAATACCAAATCCCAAGGATAGGGGCACCAAAGAAAATCCCGGTCCAAGGGAAGTTGGGATCCGAAACCGGCTTAATCATGTGGAAGTAGTCGGGAGGCACCATCGCACGAAGTGCGGTCAGTCCACCGACTCGGATGAGTCCGATCACGGTCAGCGCCACGGCCCCGGTAATGAGGATAAGCGTCTGGACCGTGTCCGTGTAAATGACAGCAGCTAGGCCGCCCGCGACAGTGTAAATGCCTGTGGCGATAACCAGGATCACGGCGGTTTCCCACAGCTTCCAGCCCGCTACGCGCTCGAGAACCACGCTGGCAGCGTAAAGCTGCACGGAAATCTTGGTGAAAATGTAAGCAATAATGGAGATGCCGGCCAAGTAGACGGCGGACTGGCGGTTGAAGCGGCGTTCGAGAAACTCCGGCATGGTAAAGACATTGCTGCGAAGATAAAACGGCACGAACACCCAGCCTAGGATTAGCAAAATGAGGCACGCCAGCCACTCAAAATGCCCGACCGCGAGACCGGAGGATGCGCCTGATCCCGACAGGCCGATGAAGTGCTCGGTGGAAATATTCGAGACGAACAAGGACGCGCCGATGAAAAACCAGCCTATGTTGCGGCCTGCGAGAAAGTACTCCTCGGAGGTTCGTTCCCGTCTGGCAAAGTACATGCCGATGCCGAACACTAGCGCAAAGTAGAAACCGATGATAATAATGTCTGGAGTTGCCAGAGCCCGGTGACTCGTCTCGACCAGCGAAGCGTAGAGCATCCACTCCTCCTCTTAGGTGCCAAAGCGGAGCAACCATGCCTCAGAAGCGGCAAAATTGTGTTGGCGAAGTCTATAACAGGCGCACTAAAGCCTCAATGGGGTTTCGACCCGCAGCGTCTGCATCGCGCCAAGCCCTTGTCAGGATCGTCAGGGCGTTGAGAGGAATCTGGAGAAGAACAGTCACTGCAAGAATTCTGGCTCCCCGGGCTAGATTCGAACTAGCAACCCTTCGGTTAACAGCCGAGAGCATCAAAAATCTAAGTGCCCTATCTGGTGTCGCTTACGAGAAATTGGGAGCCATTTTTCCTTTTTTAGTTGCACCCACACCTGCACCCACGCCTATGACTCCCGAATGCAGGGCAACCGAAGCGCATTGAGGCTTGTTGAGGTAGCCGATCCGCTGTCACTTCCTACAAGCCGACTAGGTACCGATTCACTCTGGCGAACATTTGGATTACTTTCGGATTGCCACGATACAGAAGTTATCGAAACTCCGCCCGCTGAGGCCGCACAGGCGGTTATGCACATGGTTCAGAGATCCCGCACTGGCTTCACCTGCATCATTCTGCAAGCTTTAGGCGCGCCAGCCAATTCGTGAGTAACACAAGTGGTCCTTGCAACTGACCGGAGCGGCTGATGATCAGAAATCGGCGGCCGTCGTTGGAAACATCATAAATCGGTGTGTTATAACCAGCGACCCCCCGTTGGTTTGAAAGAGTTTGTGGGGCTTACCAAAGCGGATCACTTTGCCAGGGTTAAACACATCAACCGCCATCATGGCCCTGTCAGGACTGAGGTAAAACAGTTCTTTCCCGTCGCCGCGCCACGTTGCCCAGAGGCCACCCGCATCAGAGATACGAATCTTTTCTCCCGGTCCAGGAAATGGTGCGACATATATTTCTTCGTTGCCGGATTCGCGGGAATCATAGGCGACCCACTTGCCGTCGGGTGAAAAACGCCCACTGTTCTGATCAAATTCCGAAACTAAAAACTTGCGTGGTTCGTGATTGCCGAAAAGCGGCAAGAACCAAATCTCATGTGGTTCGTTCGGCCGGCTATGCTCTAAGTGGTCGTAAAGAAGAAAACGACCATCTGCTGACCATGACTGAACAAAGTTGCTGCCGCTGGTTTTTAGGAGTAGCTCCGCTCCACCGATGACTTTTTTCCCAAATATTGCGGCTTGGCCATTCCGATACACGCTGAAAACGACGCTTGCCCCATCTGGCGAGACCAGAGCGTCGCTGCAAAATGCATGTTCTGAAGTCAAGCGATTGGATACACCGCGTTCGTTGTCATACATCCAGAGGTCGCGCTGCATCGTCTGCGTTGGCGAATACGAATATGTGACCAGCTTTCCGTTCGGTGAGATGTGCGGGTGACCGTACTCACCCGGACCGTCGATGGAACCAACTACGTTTCCCGAGCGGTCGACCCACTGCAGCAGGGCGGCACCGACGGGCTCACTTACTCCTTGATAGATAAGAACGCCATTTCTCGACACGCTGAAGAAGCCCCTTCCGTCGTCAACACGCTGGATTGCCTTCTGCTCTGAAACGACCAGTGGCGGTCCTTTGATCTCAAGCTTGGAGACATCGAATGCTTGGGCAAAAAGATTGTTATCTCGAATGCATAGGACGTAGCCTGGCTCCGCGTAAACGGCATTCGAGTCACAACTCAGCAATTGCTTGGGGGCGCTGCCATCAAGCGAGCCAACCCAGGCAGTTCGGTCCGCGACGTGGTAGATAAAATGCCGCCCGTCAGGAAGGAACCAAGGGCTGCGGTGGGTAGACGAAAGCGCGTCGGATCCGGGCTTGGTAACCAACACCGGTGTGCCACCGGTATCCGGAACACGGTAGATGCCACTGCCGAAGGTGCCGAACAGAATCGTGCCGTTCTGGTTCCACGTGCCACCAGCTTCCCCATAATCCGTGCCCTCGCCCAGCGCTGAAGGTGGACCTGCCACAGCTGCGATCTTCATGACCTTTCCGTGGGCGAAGAAACCTAGGTACCGAGAATCCGGCGACCAGAAAGGGTCCGAAGCGTCCTCTGTACCCGGTAGTTGGGTTGCGGCTAGCGAGTCGAGCCGACGCAGCCATAGCAGCGGTACTCCGTCAGCTTTCTGGGCGACGAAGGCGAGCGCCTTACCATCAGGTGAAACTGCGAACCCATCTCCGTTAAATTGCGTGCGATCGGCCGGTGAAATCAGCGCCTCGACATTGGCGGATCCAGTGGGTCTCAAACGCACTATGAAAAGCATTGATATCAAGCCCGCCAAAGCCAAACCTAGAGCGGCATACAGCAATGCTCGGTTTCGTCGCACCGATACCGTTGTCTCGGATCGCTGCGTCCGTATCCACTCTAGCTCCTGCTTGATGTCATGCGCCGTCTGCCAGCGTTCGTCCGGGTTCTTCGCCAGACATTGTCGTACCGTGTGTTCCAGTGCTGGCGGAGTCATGGGCTTAATAGTGCTAATGGGCGCTGGCTCCTTTTCCAAAATAGCTGACGCCACGCTCAATTGACTCTTCCCGTCAAACGCTTTCTTCGCCGTCAGCATCTCGTAAAGCACCGCCCCCAGTGAAAAAAGATCACTCCGACCATCCATCTCTTTCCCTTCAATCTGCTCCGGTGACATGTACTGAAACGTGCCCGCGATCGTGCCTTGCTCAGTTACCGCCGATTCCTGCTTGGTCGCCGTTAATGTGGCCAGACTCGCCAGAGGCGCCACAGGTTTTGCCAAGCCAAAATCCAGCAGCTTCGCGCCACCTGGTGTGAGCATCACGTTGCCGGGTTTCAGATCTCTGTGCACCACACCGCTCCGATGGGCTTGGTCCAGCGCATCCGCCAGCTGCGCGCCATACTTCAGCACATGCTCGACTGGCAGCGGGCCCTTCTCCAGACGCTTCGCTAGCGTTTCACCTTCAACGCACTCCATCACCAGGTAATCGATGCCGTCCTGGTGACCGATGTCGTGCAATACGCAAATGTGCGGGTGATTCAGCTGGGAGATAGTCTTGGCTTCGCGCTCAAAACGCTTTTTGTGTGTGGGATCAGCAGAAAGCCGCGCGGATAGAATCTTGATTGCAACGATGCGGTTCAGCCGCGTATCGCGCGCGCGGTATACCTCACCCATTCCGCCCGCGCCCAGCGGCGCCAGGATTTCATAGGGTCCGAATTTTGCAACCGGAGGTAGTGCCATATTTGCCCGCGATTATAGCCTCAGCACGCATCGTAGGCATATTGCCGCCGTCACGATGATCTTCCGGCTGCGTTGCCGCGCACCTCCGCTCACACCAGAGACGGTCCCCTCGTTGTTCCATCAATACCAGTGACCGGTTCGATGAACCGATACCCGCGTCGCGGCAGCGTCTCGATGAATCGCGGGTTGTCGGCAGAGTCGCCCAGCGCTTCGCCAGCTTGTTAATTGCAGTGTTCAGGCTGTTGTCGAAGTCCACGAAGGTGTCCGCAGGCCAGTTCTGATTGCGAAGCTCTTCGCGCGTGACTACTTGCCCGGGCCGTTGCAACAGAACTGTGAGAACGTGGAATGGTTGTTCCTGGAGCTAATCGTGGGTGACGGGCAAACCGGAAGCAATGCCGGATCTGTTGTGGGAAGTTTGAGATTCCTCGGATTCGCGGCGAAGAGATCCTCCATAACGTCGCTCGGTCTCCTGGTTTCTAGGAAACTAGATTCTTCAGTCGTTCGCTCAGTGGACGAAGGCTGCCAGGCTAGAAATATTCTGTTGAAACCATTCGGTAGTCTGCCGAATGCTCTGTCGTTTTCCAACTCATTGAGCAAATTAAGGTTGGCTCTTCGACGGATGCCTGCCCACAGTCTGTAATTTGACCAGCCGAATGTGGCGAATTCTAAACACAGTGTTTCCTGCTGATTACGAGAGGATCGAATTTACAATTCTGGCGCCAAGAATAGAAGTTGCACCCAACTGCACCCAAAGTGAGTTGTTATCAGCTTCAGTGTAAGAAACTGGAATTAAAGAGGAAGATTGGCTCCCCGGGCTAGATTCGAACTAGCAACCCTTCGGTTAACAGCCGAATGCTCTACCGTTGAGCTACCGGGGAGTTGCCTAACGCTTTTATTTTCATTCATTTTCATTCTATAACATCGAGCAGATTCGCGCCATGACCGTTCGGTAGCCACCAGATTGCTCACACTATCGAGTTATTCGGGAAGATCGCCATTTTGTAGTAGTTACGCCGCCTTTCCAAACGATGGCTTGGGGATATTGGGGACATGATTCCGCCGCCCGACTATGGAGAGTGGACTCGGAAGGAGGTGGTTCAGAGGTTACACGCAGTGGACTTCCGCCACATCCGCGCATATGAAGCGCCGCTTTCTTCCGCGGCGATCCTAGGATTTGCTCCGGATGCCGGCACTTTTCTTGCAGCGAAAGGCTAGGTGCTTGAAGTGCATCCTGACGCAGCGCGGATTCAAAAGTTGAACTTCAAAACGAATTGGATAATTCGAGGGGTTGACGCGTGTCGAGATGTTATCGCCCGAAGTTGCCAGCACTAAAGACTTGCGGCCACGAAAGCCCTACGTTACCGAGGTCTCGCCCAGTCCACCGCGTCCCTGGCTCCGCATCGCTTAATCATTCCTCAGGCGCAAGCGGCTCGTCATCGTTGTCGAGATCGGCGTCGGTGATAAACGCTTCGTTGCCGGCGCTCTCATTGATATCGCCTGTGATGCTGCCATCGCCGTGGCCATTGTTGGTGTCACCGGCGAGCTGATCCCAGAAGTTTTCGCAAACCTCCGCATGGAACCCAGTTCCTTCGCCAAGCGGAGTTTCGAATCGGAAAAAAGTATCCTTCTTGTCGTCACCCATTGCTGTGTCGTTGAAAAACACATATCCCTGAGCCAAGTTGAAGAGCGACCCGTCAGAGTCCGCATTCTTTCCGTACTCGAACCAGGGTGGCGCATTGCCGCCGTTGGCGTCTCCACTGGCGGCGAAACGCGCCCAGTACCCAATCATCTGATCCGATAACGCCAATTCCCCCGCCGTGGGAACGAATATTCCGAAGGCACCTGACGTGAAAGAATGGAAGATGAACTGGAGCTCTTCGCCGTGCCACGATCCTTGCGCTGTGGCCACCGAAGGTCCTGACTGGGCATGCGTGAAAACGAAGCGATAGACCGGCTCCTTCTGCGAGTTGGCGGCTGCCCGGGCGAGCTGTCTTGCCGGACACAGCCACCGATAGTCCGTGGTCACCGCGACGAAGGCGTCTCGCGGAGTCGGATAGCTGGATGATGGGTATAAAGCGAGCACTTGGTCGCCCACGGTCTGTCCGAAGAGCGTATGAACGTCAGCCTTATAGGTTGAGTCATTGGGATCGGCGTTGAGAGGGATGAAAGCGTTCGGGTTGGCTGACTCCCTGTTTCCACCCCCGATGACAAGGGGCGCGTGGTTGTGCGCGCCCTCCTTGACCGTCTGGAGCGGGTTATCGTGGAGCACAAAACCATCAATGATAGCCCTGTAAGTGGCTTCGTTGAAGATACCTCCGACTCCGGGAACTGTCTTGACGATCGCAGCAGAGGGCACTGCTCGCAAGCAGGCAAGAATATCCGCGGCAGTGTCGCACCCGAGCTTCGCCACGACACCCGCCCCGGCACCTTGCGGATACGGTCTGGCTTCATAGTCGCTGAGAGTTGGTGAATCGAACTGGGCAAAGCCCCCGCCGTCAAGCAGGGTGCTCGCGAAGAGTGCCTTGGCCAAGGGAGAGGCCAATAGAACCGCGCTGTCCTGCGTACCTCCAGAGTGACCCGTAATCGTCACGCGGCTTGGGTCCCCGCCGAAAACGGCGATGTTGCGTTGCACCCATTGGAGCGCAAAGACTTGATCCAGCATGCCGTAATTGCCGGAGGTGCCTGGACCAGCCGCAGCCGCACTCTCCGCATCGAGCAAGGGATGTGCGAGCCAGCCGAGCGCCCCCAAGCGAAAGTTGATGACGACCACTACCACGGAGCCATGCTCTGCCAGATATTGGCCGTCGAGCGATTCTCCCGCCTCCGCTCGGTTGGAACTTGAGCGGTTCCCCCCTCCGTGCACGAAGAAGATGACAGGCAACGGCGACGTTTCGCTACTTGGAACATAAACGTTGAGATTCAAGCAATCCTCATTGCCGACCGCCGTCGTGCCCATTAGCTGGGGGCACATGTTTCCGAACTTCACAAACGTTCGCACGCCGCTCCACGGGGCGACTGACGCAGGTGAGCGCCAACGTCCGGCGCCTGCCGGGGAAGCCGCATAGGGAACGCCCAAGTAAACGCAGCTCTGCCCGCGCAGGATGCCTTGAACAGTGCCGCTGTCGATTGTGACTTTGCACGCGTTGACCATTGACGACGCGCTCGGTCCCGGAGCTTGTGCGATAGCGCCGGAGCATGCTGTCAGGAGAGGCAGGAGGACGGCACTGATAGCCGCGTACCTAGATGCCCTCAGATGTGTTCCCAGATTTGTCA
>Ga0070732_10001494_pt1 | contig 12747 bp, 12 predicted proteins | sample Coa_R1_5_FD_66449 | JGI IMG/M metagenome (GOLD analysis project Ga0070732, IMG submission 66449) | Surface soil microbial communities from Centralia Pennsylvania, which are recovering from an underground coalmine fire - Coalmine... | ecosystem: Environmental > Terrestrial > Soil > Unclassified ...
GGGAGCGGTCTATCGCAGCCGCTTCGGCCGCACCGTACTCGACGCCGACAACGTCTGGTTCACCCTCCTGACGTCGCGGCCGGGTCAGGGCATCCTCACGGTGAAGACGCGCGGGCTCAACCAGCATGACGAGATCGTGATCGAGTTCGAGCGGGCGATCATGGTGGCCCGGAGCGGCTGTGACGGCTAAGTCGTCACAGCTCATCCAGCAGAGCAACGAGCGCTCCGTCCGCGTGGCCGAGAAGCTCGGCGAGCGTTACGAGCGCGACGTCGAGGTCTTCGGCATCGGCACCCGGCTCTTCTCACTCGAGCGATGAGCTTCCAGCCGCTCGAAGGCAGGCTCGTCGTCGACGTCACCTCGTCGCTCGCCGGGCCGACGTGCACGCAGCTCCTCGCCTCGCTCGGCGCGGAGGTCGTCAAGATCGAGCCGCCGGGCGGCGACCACGCGCGCGCGTGGGGGCCGCCGTTCCTCGACGGCGAGGGTGCGATGTTCCTCGCCGCGAACGCGGGCAAGCGCTCGCTCGTGCTCGACCTGTCGAGCGCGGAGGGGCGCGCAGAGCTGATGCGGCTCGTCGAGAGCGCGGACGTGTTCGTGCAGAGCCTGCGGCCGGGCGCCGCCGAGCAGCACGGCTTCGGCGCGGAAGCGCTACGCGAACGGAGGCCCGACCTCGTGTACTGCTCGATCGGCGCGTTCGGCTCGACCGGGCCGCTGCGCACCGAGGCCGGCTACGACCCGCTCCTCCAGGCTGCCAGCGGGATCATGAGCGTGACCGGCGCCGACGGCATGCCGCCGGTCCGAGTCGGCGTCTCGCTCATCGACCTCTCCACGGGACTCTGGGCGGCGTTCGGGATCCTCGCGGCTCTCGGGCGCGGGGGCGGTGCGACGGTGGAGGTGTCGCTCTACGAGACGGCGCTCTGGCTGCTCGGCTACCAGATCGTGGGCTACCTCGGCACGGGCGAGATGCCAGGCCGTGAGGGAAGCGCGTTCCCGCAGATCGCGCCCTACCAGGTCTTCGCAACGAGGGACGGCGAGCTCATGATCGTCGCAGGCAACGACAAGCTCTTCCGCGCGCTCTCCCGTGTCCTTGGCGTCGGCGAGGACGAGCGCTTCGGCACGAATCCCGATCGCGTCCGCCATCGCACGGAGCTGGCGAACATGATCGAAGAGCGCACGCGGCGATGGAGGACCGACGACCTGCTCGAGGCGCTCAGCACGGCCGGAGTGCCGGCCTCGCCGGTGCGGAACGTCGGCGAGGCGACCGAGCACCCGCAGACGCTCGCGCTCGGAATTCTGCAGCAGCTCGGGTCGTTCACCGCCGTCGCCCAGCCGTTCTCGATCGACGGCGAGCGCATCCTCCACCCCGCGCCGCCGCCGCAGCTCGACGACTACCGGGCGCGGTAGAGGTAGCCCTCGAGCCTTCGCCCGAGCAGCTCCTCGAGCCACACCGAGACGGTGACGAGCTCGCCGAGATCGACACCGGTCTCGATCCCCTCGCCGTCGAGCAGGTAGACGAGGTCCTCGGTGGCGATGTTCCCCGTCGCGCGCGGCGCGAACGGGCAGCCGCCGAGGCCGCCGACCGACGCGTCGAGAAGGCGTGCGCCCGCCTCGATCGCGGCGAGGGCATTCGCATAGCCGGTGTTGCGCGTATTGTGGCCGTGGAAGCCGTGTGCGCGCGTCCGCGCGATGAGTGCGCGCACCTGCGACGGCACGGCCACGCCGATGGTGTCGGCCAGCACGACCTCGGCGCGGTCCGAGAAGCGCGCGGCGAGGTCGGCGACGCGGCCTGGGTCGACCGCGCCCTCGAAAGGACAACCGAAGGCGACCGAGATCGTCACCGTCGCCGGAACGTCGGCGACGTCGAGGACGGCCTCCGCGCGGGCGACCGCCTCGTCCAGCGAGGCGTTGCCGTTCGCGCGGTTGAACGCCTCCGTGGCGGCGAACGTCACGTTCACGCGGTCGAGGCCCGCAGCGCGGAATCGCTCCCAGCCTCGCTCGTTGAGGACGAGGCCGGATAGCTCGACCCCTTCGCGCCGCCGGATCGCGGCCACGACCTCCTCTGCTCCCGCCATCTGCGGCACGCGGTCGTTGCGGACGAAGCTGACCGCCTCGATCCGCGGCAACCCAGCCGCCGCGAGGCGGTCGACGAGCTCGGCACGGACGGACGGCGCGAGCGCCTCGGGCTCGTTCTGAAGCCCGTCCCTAGGCCCAACGTCGCACAAGGTCACCCGCACGCGGAGAGCGTAGTTGCCCCGATGCGGCGAGCTTCTAGGTTGTCGCGGGGACCTCCTCGAGCGGCAGGTCGACCACCTGCTCCCGCACGCCCGACCCGAACCAGTACCCGACCAGGCCGAACAGGACGATCACGCCGAGCGTCCCGAGCGTCAGCGCCTCGAAGGTGCCCCGCGGGACGCCCCAGGTGCCCTTGAAGTCGTAGGAGATCCCGAAGATCCGCTCAGGAATGCCTGGGATCACCGACTCGATCGATCCCAGCAGGATCCAGAGAGTCACGATCGCCGTCGAAAGCCCGAGTCCCCGAACGCCCCACGGATGCACGAACGGCCTGTGGACGTGCGGATGCGAGTACCGTAACTTCAGTGCGGCCGGGAAGATCCATAAATACGAGAGCAACGTCGTCGAGATGGCGATGTCGAGGACGACGACGAACTTCGCGTTGTCACCACCGTGGAACGCCGCCAGCGCCACGACGCAGAAGACCGACGCCGCGACACCAGACATGACGTTGACGCGGACGGGAGTTCCGAGCTTTCTGTTGAAGACACCGAAGTACGGAAAGAACGCACCGTCGTAAGCTGCAACAGCCTGGATTCGGTCTGAGCCAATCATCCAGACAGCACCCGAAGTGATCAACGCAAGCACAAAACCGAGCGTCATGATCACGAGCAACGCATGCGCTGCGCCGCCGTAGACACCGTGGAAGACGATCGTGACTGCGTCGATGAAGCCACTGATGCCGGTCACCTTGTTGACAGGCAGGACCAACAGAATGAAGAGGATCGGCAATGCGTACATGAGCACCCCGGTGATTCCGCTGCTCAGAATCGAGCGCGGAACGTCGCGCTGGGGGTCTTCCATTTCTTCGGCAGCACCGTTCTGCAGTTCGAACCCGACGTAGCTGAAAAGAATCAGCGGCGATAGACCGAAGAAGATCGCGCCCGTCGGTGACAGGTCGTGTCCGGCGAAGCCGGAGAAGCCGTGCTTGATTCCGTAGATGATCGTCGTCAGCGTGAAGAATCCGAGTACGACCCCGCGCGCAATCGCTCCAGCGTTCGGAATCCACTTGCCGACGCGGAGAGAGATGATCGCTACGCCGATTGACACCCAGATGAAGATGAGCTTGAAGACATAGTCTCCAACGGTTCCGCTGCCGATCCGGAAGATGTTCGCTGACCATGCGGTGGTCGCGAGGAACGCGAGCGAGCCTCCCACCCAGAGCGGGTTCGTAATCCAGTAAAGGATGGCCGCGATCCCTCCGTGCAAACGCCCGAACGCGAGCTTCGTCCATTCATATGGACCACCCTCTTGCGTGAATGCCGACCCGACCTCGGCCATCAGCAGCATGTAGGGCGCGACGAACGTTACGGCAAGAACGACGAGCCAGACGAAGGACTGCGGCCCGTAGGCCGCAATCTTGCCGATTGTGTCGACGCCGACGAACGCGCAGATGGTGAAGAACACCATGTCGAATCGGCGCAGCGACTTGATCAACTTGCCCTTCTCCTGCAATGCAAGCGCCGTGGTGCGCTCGACCTCTACTGCATGCGCTGCCATGCCTCCGTCAGCACCTCCTCGAGGATCCGGGTTATCTCGTCGAACTCATGCTGGGTCGCAATGAGCGGCGGAGAGATCTGGACGACGGTGTCGCCGCGGTCGTCTGCGCGGCAGATCAGGCCCTTCTCGAACAGGCGCGGCGACATGAAGCGCTTCAACAGCGTCTCCCGCTCCTCGTCCGAGAACGTCTGGCGTGTCTCCTTGTTCTTCACCAGCTCGAGCGCGTAGAAGAAACCCGTTCCGCGCAGGTCACCGACGATCGGCAGCTCGAGGAGTGCTCCGAGCGTCGACCGGAAGGCGTCACCGTTGTCGCGGACATTTTCGACGACTCGCTCGCGCTTCATGATCTCGATGTTCTTGAGCGCGATAGCGCATTGCACGGGATGACCGCCGAACGTGATCCCGTGCGCGTACATCGAGCTCTCCCCGAGGAACGGCTCGACGACGTGGTCGGCTGCAACGACCGCGCCGATGGACGCATACGCGGACGACAGTCCCTTCGCGCACGTGATCAGGTCGGGGCGGATGTCGTACAGCTCGGAGCCGAACCATGCGCCCAGCCGGCCGAACGCGGTGATCACCTCGTCCGCGACGAGCAGGATCTGATGGTGGTCGCAGATCTCGCGGACGCCGCGCCAGTAGCGTGCCGGCGGCGTGAACGCGCCGCCCGAGTTCTGCACCGGCTCCATGATCACCATGGCGACGGTCTCGGGGCCCGCCTGCTCGATGGCCGACTCGAGGTCTTCGAGCAGGAAGGCGGTGAACTGCTCCTCGGTCTCGTCGGCCGGCCGGTGATAGCGGTTCGTGTTGCGGACGTGGACGACGTCCGGCACGAGCGGCTCGAACGGTGTGCGCAGAGCGGGCACGCCGTTGATCGAGAGTGCGCCCATCGTCGTGCCGTGGTATGCGATGCGCCGGGAGATCGCCTTCCAGCGCCGCTCGCCGCGCGCCTGGTGGAACTGCCGCGCGAGCTTCCACGCCGACTCCACCGCCTCCGACCCGCCGGAGACGAAGAAGACGCGGTTCAGATCGCCGGGCGTGAGTTGCGCGATCTCGTGCGCGAGCTCGATGGCGCGAGGATGCGCGTACGACCAGTTCGTGTAGAACGGCAGCTCGCGCATCTGCTCGAGCGCCGCCTGCCCCATCTCCTCCCCGAACGAGTAGCCCACCTGTACCGCGAAGAGGCCGGCGAGCGCGTCGAGGTAGCGATTGCCCTCGAGGTCCTCGAGGTAGCATCCGTCGCCGCGCACGATGATCGGGGGATCGTGCATGCCCATCTCCGTGAAGTGGAGCCACAGGTGCTCGCGCGCCGCCTCGCGAAGATCAAGTGCCACGGGTGCCCCAGTCGTACAGCTGCTTCCACATCTCGAGATAGAGGAACGTCTCGGTCGAGACGACGCCGTCGAGTGCGCGCATGCGGTTCGTGAGGTCGAGGAGCTCGCGCCGGTCGGCAGCGACCACCTCGACGACGATGTCGAAGCGTCCGGCCGTGACGACGACGTAGTCGGCCTCCGGCCACCGGGAGATCTCGTCGGCGACCCGCTCCGGCGCTCCGGACGTGCGCACGCCCACCATTGCCTGGTCGAAGCCGAGCCCGAGCGGATTCGTGACGCCGACGACCTGCAGGATGCCTTCGCTCACGAGTCGCGCGTACCGGGCGCGAACGGTCGCTTCGGAGACCCCGAGGCGCGCGGCGATGCGCCGGAACGACTCCCGACCGCTCGCCTGCAGCTCCTCGATGATCCGGCGGTCGAGCTCGTCGACCCTGCGGGCAGGCGCAACCGGGCCCCGCGGCGTGTCGAGCTGCTCGGCCGTCGATTTACGCAATGCGCGGGATTCTTACCAGGCTTCCACGCAATACGTCAATGACTTGACGAATGGGGTGCGGATGGGGCAAGTTCCGGTCGTGGCCCGGACACCGCTGCTGCGCGCCCTCGAGAAGGTCGCCCGCGACGAGGCGTACTCGCGCGGCGAGTTCGTGAGGCGCGCGGGCGTCGCCGGCGCGGCGCTCACGCTCCCGGCGGCGATGGGGAGGCACTTCTCGAATGCGCGAATCGCGATCGTGGGCGGGGGGATCGCAGGTCTCAGCGCCGCGCTGACGCTGCAGGACCAAGGCATCCACGCCGACGTGTACGAGTCGTCGGGCCGGATCGGCGGCCGGATGCACTCCGACTGGACTGAGTTCGGGCACGGGTTCTGGGACAACGGCCAGCAGGCCGAGCTGTGCGGCGAGCTGATCGACTCCGGTCACAAGACCATCCAGGCGCTCGCGAACCGTTTCAGGCTGCCGATGGTCGACCTGCTGAAGGCTCAGCCCTCCGGGACCGAGGACACGAATTGGATCTTCGGCGCCGACTACACGACGGCGCAGGCGGCTGCCGACTTCAAGCCGGTGAACACGATCCTGGGGCAGCAGGTGAGAGCCGCGGGCTATCCGACGCTCTACAACAGCTCCACGCCGACGGGCCAGATGCTCGATCAGATGTCGGTGCACGACTGGATCGCGAACTACGTGCCGGGCGGCCTGAGCTCGAAGTTCGGCACGCTCCTGAACAGCGCGTACAACGAGGAGTACGGCGCCGAGACGACCGACCAGTCGTCTCTCAACCTCGTGTACCTGCTTGGGTTCCAGGCCGGGGGCTTCAACGTGCTCGGCCAGTCGGACGAACGCTTCCACATCGTCGGCGGGAACTCGAACCTCCCGATCGCGATCGCGGCGGCGTTGCCGAGCGGGAGCATCCATCTCGGCTACGCGATGTCGTCGATCGCTGTGAACGGCGACGGGTCGATCAACGTGTCCTTCGCGAACGGGAAGTCGATCACCGTCGACCAGGTGATCCTCTGCATGAGCTTCTCGGTCCTCCGCACGCTCGACTACTCGCGGGCCGGGTTCGACCCGCTGAAGAAGCGGGCGATCACGCAGCTGGGATCGGGCAACAACGCGAAGCTCAACGTGCAGTTCACGTCCCGACTCTGGAACGCCGACGGGAGCACAGGGTCGATCTACACCGACCTGCCCTTCCAGAGCGGCTGGGACGTGACGCGCGGCCAGGACGGCGCGACCGGCATTCTCGTCGAGTACCCGGGTGCGAACGTGGCACGGTCGCTCGCGCAGTCGAATCCGTACACGACGACCGCGAACAACCCGGCCGTGAGGAAGGCCGTGCAGACGTACCTGCAGCAGCTCGGGCAGGTCTACCCGGGCATCGGCGCGCAGTGGAACGGCAAGGCGATGCTCTCGACGCCGTTCACCGACCCCAACCTGCTGCTCTCGTACTCCTACTGGAAGCCGGGCCAGTACACCGCCTTCAGCGGCTACGAGGGGATGCGGCAGGGAAACATCCACTTCGCCGGCGAGCACTGCTCGACCGACTTCCAGGGCTTCATGGAAGGAGGCGCCGCCGAGGGCATTCGCGCAGCGAAGGAAATCCTCACCGACCTGCGGCGGGGCTAGACGCCGTACGCGGTCACGTGCTGGGGGCGGATGCGCACGCTCACACGGCGCTGTCCCTCGACGTACGGCCACGCCTTGCCGTCGTACTTGCGGCTCAGCCGGTCGATCTGCTCCTCGGCGCCGTCGGTAGTGAGCTCGGCGCTGCCGTCGACGGAGATCCAGTGGTACGCGTCGGGAGCGAAGACGAGGAGCGACACGCGCGGGTCTCGCTCGAGGTTGCCCGGCTTGGTGCGACCGTAGGCGGTGTTGAAGGTGACGACGTCGCCGTCGCGCTCGACCCACACCATCGTGCTCTGCGGAGAGCCGTCCGCGCGCAGCGTCGTCGCGACCGCGAAGTGCGGGTTGTCGAAGAATTCGAGCTGTGTCGGCGTCAGCACGTGGTAGCCTTGCGAACCGTATCCGTTCCCGGCGAGAGGAGGTCCTGACAATGACGCCTGTGCTTTCCACCTCCTCGGTTTTCTCGAGCTAGCGCCGGGCGCTCCTTCGGGACGCGCGGCGTCCCGTCCCGTCTCGAAGGAGATCTGCGTTGCCTGGATTCGATTTGCGCGAGCTCGGTTGGAGCTCCGAACTCGCCGACAACCTGGAGCAGGGCCTCGAGCCCGGCCGCGTCGTCGCGGTCCACCGCGGCGCGTTCGACGTCGCCACCGCGCACGGGAACGTTCGCGCGCGGCTGCCCGGCCGGATGCTGCACGACGGCGTCGAGGTCGCCGTGGGCGACTGGGTCGGGCTCGCCGGCGCGGTCGTGCGAGCGGTGCTGCCGCGCCGCAGCGCGATCGTGCGGTCGTCGGCCGGTCTCACGTCCGAGGCGCAGACGCTCGCCGCGAACGTCGACGTCGCCTTCATCGTCACCTCGCTCGGCCCGGACCTCGAGCCGCGGCGGATCGAGCGGTACCTCGTGATCATCTGGGAGAGCGGCGCGTCGCCTGAGATCGTCCTCACCAAGGCCGACCGGATGGACGACCCATGGCCGCTCGTCGCGACGGTGGAGACGGTCGCGATCGGCGTTCCCGTGCACGTCGTGTCGGCGGTGAGCGGGCTCGGGTGCGACGCGCTGCGCGCACGGATCCGGCCCGGGACGACCGCGGTGCTGCTCGGCTCGAGCGGCGTCGGCAAGTCGACGCTCGTCAACCGCTTCGTCGGTCACGAGCGGATGGAGGTGAAGGAGACGCGCGCGGACGACGACGAGGGGCGCCACACGACGACGCGGCGCGAGCTTATCGCCCTTCCCGGAGGCGGAGTCGTCATCGACACGCCGGGGCTGCGCGAGCTTCAGCTCTGGGACGGCGGCGGCGGCGCGGTCGAGGCTGCGTTCTCCGACATCGAGGAGCTCACGGCACAGTGCCGCTTCACGAACTGCTCCCACCAAACCGAGCCGGACTGCGCCGTCCAGGAAGCGCTGCGCTCGGGCGAGCTCTCGCGCGAACGGCATCGAAGCTGGCTCAAGCTGCAGCGCGAGCTGCGGGCGATCGCGATGCGGAGCGACGCACGCCTGCGCCGCGAGGAGAAACGGAAATGGCAGCTGCGCGTCCGGGAGGGCCGCTCGCGCGCTAGGCGAACGTGACGAGTGGTTGGCTCATGAGCTTCACCCCGGCCACGCAATACGCGCGTGCAGCGGGCGAGTGGAGGCTCGGGCACCCGGTCTTCGCGAACGACCCGTTCGTAAGCACGCCCATCGCGGTGCCGACCCAGACGAAGCACGGCGCCCGCGCGCCGGCGGGTAACGCACCGCAGCGTTCGGTGAACGACAGCTCAGAGTCCAGCGACGGCGGGACGTCCACGTAACCGACGCCGTGCAGGCACGCGAGGATGTCGCCAGTGGGCAGCCGGCTGCAAACGTCGAACTGCACCCCGGGGTCGGAGCTCGACAGGACCGACGCCGACGCGATGCAGCCGAATCGCTGCTCTCCGCTCAGGCCGGCGCAGAGACCCTCGATGCGGCTCGCCGAGCTCGGCGTCCGCTTGGGAGGGATCGTGACGTAGTACCTGAACCAGCACGCCACGACGTCGATGCCGGATTGGCGTGCGCAGAGTCGCCGCGCCGTCCGCGGCAGGCCGTGCGTGTACTTCGCGCCGTCCTGGCCGCTGAGCCCCAGCCAGTAGTCATGGAACGCACCCTGCACGCAGTCCGGCGCCTGCGCTCCGAGCGCGTCGCACGACTTCAGGCTGTACGAGAGCTGGCCGTGGTAGTAGCGCATGTACGCGTGGCCGAGCGAGTGGTAGCACGTGTAGTTCTGGAACCTCGTCTCCGCTCGGCTGCAGATCGCGTTTGCGCCTTTCGGGCCGCCCAGCGTGATCGCAGCGCTCAGGCCCATGACGAGTCCCATGCCGAAGCCGGCCGAGCACCCGGGGTCGTTCGAGTGAGGCAGGTACTGCTGCAGCGTCTCGAGGGTCACGTGGTGCTCGCGGGCGTAGTCCCGGCCGATGACGTGCATCATCATGTGGCAGCTCGCGGCGAGGTAGCCGCCCGTGTCTCGAGCGAGGACGTCGAGATTGGGGAGGAGAAGCGCTGGGTTCTTCGACGCGAGCACGACGCGCTCGAGACCGTCGAGATAGCACGTCCATTCCTTCAGCTCCGTGAACTTCAGGCATCGCGGGAGATACCCGCCTCCTGCGCCCCGGATATCGGGTTGGTTCCCGTTGCCCGCGCCCGCGCGGCCCACACCCGCCACCGACACCGCCGCAGCGAGCGCGGCGACGACGATGAGCCTTCGAGTCATGCCGTCTGCGTGTCGACGAGCTCGAGCGGGCGCACGATCTCGGCGAAGTGACACGCGACCGGATGGCCCTGGCCGCGGTCGACCAGTGCAGGCTCCTCCTCGGCGCAGATCGGCTGGGCCTTCCAGCACCGCGTGCGGAAGTGGCAGCCCGACGGCGGATTCGCCGGGCTCGGCACGTCGCCTTCGAGCACGATCCGCTTCCGACGCCCGCGCTGCGTCGGCTCTTCGATCGGGACCGCCGACAGCAGCGCCTGCGTGTACGGGTGTGCCGGCTCCGTGTAGATCTGGTGCTTGTCGCCGATCTCGACGATCTTGCCGAGGTACATCACGGCGACGCGGTCGGAGACATGGCGTACGACCGACAGGTCGTGGGCAACGAAGATGTACGTCAGACCGAAGTCTCGTTGCAGAGACTCGAGGAGGTTGACGACCTGCGCTCGAATCGAGACGTCCAGCGCGGAGACAGGCTCGTCGAGGATGATCATCTGCGGGCTCAGGGCGAGCGCGCGCGCAACGCCGATTCGCTGCCGCTGGCCGCCCGAGAACTCGTGCGGAAACCGGTTCGCATGCTCCGGCGAGAGACCGACCGTCCGCAACAGCTCGTCCACCCGCTGCCGCCCGCGCTGGCCGCGGTACGAGCCGTGGATCCGCAGAGGCTCTCCGATGATGTCGCGCACGGTCATCCGTGGGTTCAGGGACGCATACGGATCCTGGAAGACGATCTGCATCTCGCGGCGGACGTCTCGCATCTCGCGGCGCGTGAAGTTCGTGATGTCGCGGCCGTTGAAGATGATCTTCCCCGACGTCGGCTCGATCAGCTTGATGATCGTGCGCGAGAGCGTCGTCTTCCCGCAGCCCGACTCTCCGACCAGGCCGATCGTCTCGCCTGCCGTGATCGAGAGGTTGACCCCGTCGACGGCGTGAATCTGTCCGACCTCGCGCTTCAGGAGACCCGCACGAATCGGAAAGCGCTTGACGAGGTCCTCGATCCGGAGGATCTCCTTGCCGTGGGCGCCGGGTTGGACCGCGGTGGTGTCCGGCTCGCGTGCCGCCTGTTCGCTCACACGCTCACCGTCGCGGAGAACTTCGACTCGTAGCCGATCAGCTCGTCGGAGAAATGGCATGCGGCGAGGTGCTGCCCGTCCCCGGCCGCCCGCAGCTCGGGGACGTCCTCGCGGCAGCGGACGCGGCCCTGGGAGAGGAAGCACCGCGGATGGAAGGCGCACCCGGAGGGGCGGTTGATGAGCGAGGGCGGCGCACCGGGGATCGGCCGCAGCCATTCCTCGTCCTCCGTGAGCTTCGGCAGGCTGTCCATGAGCCCGATCGTGTACGGATGCCGCGGCGCGCGGAAGATGGAGAACACGTCGCCGGACTCGACGATCCGGCCGCCGTACATCACGATCACGCGCTCGCACAGCTCGGCGACGATCCCGAGATCGTGCGTGATGAGAATCGTCGCGGCCCCGGTCTCCTGCTGCACGGTCTTGAGCACCTCGAGCACCTGCGCCTGAATCGTCACGTCGAGCGCGGTTGTCGGCTCGTCGGCGATGAGCAGCGACGGCGAGTTCGCGATCGACATCGCGATCATCGCGCGCTGGCGCATGCCGCCCGAGAATTCGTGCGGGTACTGATCGGCCCGCGCGTCGGGGTTGGGGACGCCGACGAGGCGGAGCAGGTCGACGACACGTGTGTGGACCGTGTCGTCGGGCTCCTTGGGATAGTGCGTCTTGATCGCCTCTCCCAGCTGGAAGCCGATCTTCAGCACCGGGTTGAGCGACGTCATCGGGTCCTGGAACACCATCGCCACCTCGTCGCCGCGGAACCGCCGGAGCTCTCTCGCGCTCATCTTCAGCAGGTCGACGCCGTTGAACATCGCCGTGCCGCTGGCGACCCGCCCCGGCGGCTGCGGAATGAGCCCGAGCAGCGCCATGGTGCTCACGCTCTTCCCCGAGCCGGACTCGCCCACGATCCCGAGCGTCTCGCCGGGGAACACGTCGTACGAGATCCCGTCGACCGCGTGGACGACGCCGTCCTCCGTCCTGAACTCGACCGCGAGGTCGCGGATCGAGAGGAGCGGCTCAGGCACGAACTCTCCGCTGCTGCGGATCGAGCGCGTCGCGCAGGCCGTCGCCGACGAAGTTGACGCAGAGCGTGATGACCACGATCGTCAGCCCCGGGAAGAGCGTCAGCCACCACTGCTGCGGGTTCGTCTCACCACCGGCGGTGAGGCTGCCGAGCGACGGCGTAGGGGGCTTGATGCCGAAGCCGAGGAACGAGAGTGCCGCCTCGGTGATGATCGCGACGGCGACGGCGATCGTGCCGTTGACGATCACGGGGCCGAGCGTGTTGGGAAGCATGTGACGGAACATGATCCGGACGTCCCCCGCGCCCGACGCCTTGGCGGCCTCGACGTATTCCTTCTCGCGAAGAGAGAGGAACACGCCGCGCACGATGCGCGCGATTCCCGTCCAGAAGAAGGCGGCGAGGATGAACGAGACGCGCCACTGGTTCCCCTGGCCGAGCAGGGCCGCGGCGGTGAGGAGGATGGCGAGCGCCGGCAGCGTCAAGACGAGATCGGTGAGGCGCATGAGCAGGTTGTCGATGAGCCCGCCGTAGTACCCGGCGACGGCGCCGATCGCGAGCCCTACGATCGACGAGACGACGGCGACGAAGATTCCGACCTCGAGCGACGTCCGGACGCCCCAGATGATGCGGCTGAGGTAGTCGCGGCCGATCTCGTCCGTTCCGAGCCAGTGGTGTCCGATCGACGTCGGGCCGTGGAGGAT
>Ga0070732_10001495_pt1 | contig 12746 bp, 11 predicted proteins | sample Coa_R1_5_FD_66449 | JGI IMG/M metagenome (GOLD analysis project Ga0070732, IMG submission 66449) | Surface soil microbial communities from Centralia Pennsylvania, which are recovering from an underground coalmine fire - Coalmine... | ecosystem: Environmental > Terrestrial > Soil > Unclassified ...
AGCTCACAGCCATCAGCTCTCAGCGCTTGCACTCTGGTTGCTGACGGGCGACGGCGACCGCCATGAATCGCGAAAAGTATTCCCGCCAGATTCTCTTCCCGCCCATCGGAGCCGGGGGACAGGAACGGCTGCTCGCATCCAAGGCGATCATCATCGGCTGCGGCGCGCTGGGGACGGCGCACGCGAATGCGCTGGTGCGCGCCGGCGTCGGCACGGTGCGCATCGTCGACCGCGACTACGTTGAGCCCTCGAACTTGCAGCGCCAGATCCTGTTTGACGAAGCGGACGCGGCGGAGAATCTGCCCAAGGCGGTTGCGGCCGAGCGCAAGCTCAAGGCAGTCAACGGCGACGTGCAGGTCGAGGGCATCGTCGCGGACTTCGACAGCCGCAACGCCGAGAAACTGGTCGCGGGATTTCACGTAATCCTCGATGGCACGGACAACTTCGAGACGCGGCACCTTGTGAATGACGTCGCCGTGAAACACTCGATTCCGTGGGTCTACGGCGCGGCAGTCGGAAGTCAGGCTTCGACGATGACCATCCTGCCCGGCCGCAGTGTGTGCCTCGGCTGCGTCTATCCCGAGCTTCCCAAGGGCCTGCATCCGACGTGTGACACGGTGGGCGTCATCTCGCCCGCGGTCGCCTGGGCAGCCGCGATTCAAGTGAGTGAGGCGCTCAAGATCCTGCTCGGCCAGGAGCAGGCGCTCCACGGCGCGCTGTTGTCTTACGACGTGTGGACGAATCGCCTGCAGCAGGTCACGCCACGGCGCGACCCCGAGTGCCGCGCCTGCGGCCAGCGCGAGTTCGTGCATCTGGAAGGCGGCGGCGCGACTCACGTCACACTGTGCGGACGCAATTCCGTCCAGATTCACCAGCGCGAATCGCGCGCCCTCGACCTCGGGGCGCTTCGCGACCGCCTCGCGCAGTTCGGACCGGTGCGCTCGAACGCTTACCTGCTCAAGTGCCGTCTTGACCCTTACGAGCTGACCGTGTTTCCCGACGGCCGCGCCATCGTCAAGGGCACCGACGACCCAGCAGTGGCGCGCGGGATTTACGCCAAGTACATTGGGGCTTGAAGGTCTTTTGAGATCGTCTTTGAAATTGTTTATTGAAATTTTGCGATCTCGAATCTGCTATTTTCGGGGAGCGCCGATGCGTACTCGCTTGCAGTGGTCCATCCTGAGTGCATCTTTCGCCCTGTTGGTCTTTGCTGGCCGAGTTCCGATGGCGCGCGCCCAGCAGCCGTCCGCAGCCACACCGCAGGCTGATCTGCACGCCAAGCTCGAGCGGCAGATGCTGCACGTCGCGGATCACCTGGACGGCGTGCTGGGGTACGCCATCAAGGATCTCGCGACGGGCGAGAGTTTCGAGCACAACGCCGATCTGGTATTTCCCACCGCCAGCTCAATCAAACTCGCGGTGCTGCTCGAATTGATGCGCCAGGACCAGGAGGGCAAGCTCTCACTCAACGAGAAGCATACGATCCGGCATAGCGAGCTGCCGATGGACGATACTGATCCTATCCTGCACATGCTGGGTGACGGAACCGCGACGATGACGCTCGGCGACATCGCGACCTTCATGGTGGTCCTGAGCGACAACGGCGCGACCAACATTCTGATCGGCCGCGTCGGAATGGACAACGTCAACGCCGAGACGGCGCGCCTCGGGCTCGCGCAAACGCACCTGCGCCGTCACATGATCGATATCGAGGCGGCGCGCGAGGGCCGCGAGAACGTCTCGACGCCGCGCGAACTCGCGACACTCCTCGAGAAGGTCAAAGCCGGAGGCGCGCTCGACGCGGCGCACGCCAAGCAGTACTTCGACCTGCTCGGCCTGCCCAAGGACAGCATGTTCAACAAGGCGCTGCCCCCGACGGTGCGGATCGAAGACAAGCCGGGCGAGCTCGACGCCGTGCGCTGTGACGCCGGCATCATCGAAGTCGCCAGGCACCCCTTCGTCATGAGCGTCATGACGAGTTACCTTGCGACCAACGAGGCGGGGGAGGACGCGGTGAAGCGCATCGCGCGCCTCGCCTACGAGTATTTCGACCGCCTGAGCCGCTCGAGCGCCTACGGGCGGGTGATCTCGGAGAAGTGAGATTCGTCTCGCGCGTGCGAGACGCCCGACTTCAGCCGGCCGCCGCGTGCGCCTACAATTGAAATGAGCGCAAGTAAGGAGGTCACCAAAATGGCTAAGAGACCCACCCGGCGGCTGGAAGACGAAATCGCCTCGCGTCCCGAGCTCGTCAAGCGGCTGAGGGCTGCCGCCGAAGATGCCAAGAAACGAAGAGGGCGATTCGTTCGGACGGTGGCCGGCCATCGTAAGGAAGCCTACCGCTGACCCATCACTCCTCCAGCCGGAAGTCGACCGCGATCGTGGTAACCACCTCGACCGGAACGCCGTTGAGCGTCGTAGGCCGGTACTTCCACTGGCGGACAGCTTCGGTCGCCGCCTTGGCGAGCTCCGGGTCGGGTTGGTTCGTGACCTGAAGGGATAAGATATCACCTTTCATACTGATCACCGCGTTCATGAGTACGAGTCCTTGTATCCCCTTTTCCCTGAGGTCTTCGGGATAGACCGGCTTCACCTGGGAAATCAGCTTGGCTTTCTCCACGTTGCCCCCGACGCGAATTCGATGTGGCACGCGCGGCGCGGCGACCGCCTGCTTGCCTTGCTCCGCTGCCACCGGAGGCGCCTTGGCGACTACTTCCACGGTCTCGGCCACCCGGCCAGGATCGAGAGTCGCGTCCAATCGCAAAGCGGCGCCACGTTGGAGATTGAGACCGCGGCGGAAGAATCCGAAGCCAAAATGGGATACTTCAACGTCGTATTCACCCGTCAGGATATCCGGGAACTCGTAGGTACCGTCCTGGGCGGTCTTTACCTCTTGCGTAACCTTGGTATCTTCATTCGTAATCGCCACCGTCGCGTCAGGAACGACGGCGCCGCTCGGATCGTAGACCGTACCCCAGATCTTGCCGGTGTCTTTCTTGGCGGAAGCCTGCAAAGCGGCGAGCGGCAGGACCACAGTCGCGAGCGCCAGCACGGTCAGCACGCCGGCTCGGCGGGTCAGGCGACGGCGATTGGCCGCGGGGTTGAGTACGGCTCTCACGCGCGCCTCGAGATTCGAGGGTTGGGCCATCGCCACGGCCGCTGACCACAGCGCCCGCTGCGGCTGAAGGGAGCGGGCAAGCTCGACCAGGTGTCCCGCGTAATCTGCTGCCTGCGTGCCCAGGCCGAGCACCCGATCGTCCGAAGCGTGCTCGCGCTCGTGGCGCTGATGACGGGCCGCCGTCCAAGCGAGCGGGTGAAACCAATAGGCCGCGCAGGCCAGCTGCGCGAGTGCCTGAGTCAGGCAGTCGTGACGCTGGATGTGCGCCAGCTCGTGAACCAGCACGATTCTCAACCGCTCGCACGGCCAGGCGCCGGCGCTTGCGGGGAGCAGAATGGCGGGGTGGAGCACGCCACAGGTCATGGGCATCGCGATCTGATCGCTTTGGAGTACGGTCACGGCGCGGCGGAGCCCCATTTGCCGGGCCAGCGCGCCAACCGTGTTGCGGACGTCTGTGCCCTCCACCTTCGTCGCGTGACGCACTAGCCACTCGACTCGCGCCGTACCCAGAGCGAGGCGGGTGAGCACGAAGACGAAGCCCAGCGCCCAGACGAGCAACGTCCACGCAGGCCACGTTGCAGGCGCCGGGGCGGCCGGCGCGGGTGATAACGTGGCCGTCGCTGGGTTCTTCACCGGCGGGCTCGGAAGCGCCGAGACTCGGGCGCGGTCGCTGGCGAGGCGATCTGGCGTCGCGGCGATGGTCGCGGGTGGTGGTACGGCGACCCACCACGCGGGCAGTGCAAGCGAGAGAAGCGGCAGGACGAGAAGCGCGCCGAGGGCAGCAGTCCAAACGAGGTGTCGCGCGGCGGCGGACGCTCGCCCGAGGGCGATCGAAACGGCGTACGCCGCAACGAGCACCAGCGTGCTTTTGATCGCCATCTCCACCAGGAAGGCGAGCCACCTGGCTTGATGAAGGGCCGGGGAGAGCGGCAGCGAGAACAGTTCGAGGGCGCGGGTCATGAGCATCCTTCCTTCCTGGTTTTCTCGATCAATCGGGAAAGCCGGTCGAGTTCTTCCGCTGACAGCTTGGCCGCGGAGCCGTCGAGGATCGCGGCGGCGGCGAGCTCGGCCGATCCGTCAAAAAAGGTCTCAACCAGGTGCTTCAACGCTGAGCGTTTGGCCCGCTCGCGGGGCAGGGTGGGCCGATAGACGTAGCGCAGCGCTTCCTCCTCGTGCCGGACGTGGCCCTTGGCTTCGAGAATGCGCAGCATCGCCCGGACGGCGGAATAGCTCGGGGGATCGGGGAGTTGCCGGCGCACTTCAGCGGCGGTCGAGCGTCCGCGGCGGTAGAGTACGTCCATGATCTGGCGTTCGCGGCGGCTTAAATGGAGGAGCGTGGAAGCGCGCATGGAATGTGATCCGTCGCTACAAAACTAGCATCATGCTAAAAATGTAGCATGTAGACGAAGCTTGTCAAGGTCTTTTTTCAGACATTCTAAGTGGGTGTGAGAAAGCCGCCTCGGTTTTGAGGAGCCGCTTCTTTTTTAACACTTAACCGGAGTCTTGACAGACATCAACTTTACATGCATGCTAGCGCATGTGAGATAATATGGACTACGCCGAGCAAATCCAAGCACTTGCTGACCTCACCCGCCTTCGTCTGCTCAGCCTGCTGACCCAAGCCAAGGAGATTTGCGTCTGCGAGCTGGTCGACGCGCTCGTGCTGCCGCAGTACGCGGTCTCGCGGCACCTGCATGTTCTCGAGCAGGCAGGTTTTCTTGAGGCTCGCAAAACGGGACGGTGGGTTTATTACCGCATCGCGCCCGGCCTGAAACCCTACCAGCGGACGCTGCTGCGCGCCGTCACCGAGTTGCGCGACGAGAGCCTGTTGTTTCAAGCTGACGAGGACCGTGCGAGCCGCCGCCTGAGCCTGCGTCGCGAGGGCGTCTGCTGTGTGGGCCTGGTCGCAAGAATCGGCGCCGCCTTGGCGCCCGCAGGAGGGAAATCATGATTCAGCGGATGGATGGGGACCAGAAAATCAAGAGGACCGTCGAGGAGAAGTACGCCGCGATTGCGCGCGGCGAGCGGACCGAATGCTGCTCGACTACGAGTGCGCCGGGCGAGAAGCTTTACAACGTCGCGACCATGGCGCAGGGTTACAGCTCCGCCGAACGCGCGGCGTTGCCCGAGGGCGCGGACCTGGGACTGGGTTGCGGCGATCCCACGGCGGACGCGGATTTCCGGCCCGGGCAGACGGTGCTGGATCTCGGGAGCGGCGCGGGCGTCGACTGCTTTCTCGCGGCGCGGCGAGTCGGCGCGGATGGACACGTGATCGGCGTCGACATGACCGATGCGATGCTGGCGCGCGCGCGGGCCAACGCGGCTCGCGGCGGGTTTAACAACGTGGAATTTCGTAAAGGCGAGATTGAGGCGTTACCGGTCGAGTCCGCGAGCGTCGACCGCATCATCTCGAACTGTGTCATCAACCTCGCCCCCGACAAAGCGCGCGTTTTCGCCGAAGCTTATCGCGTGCTCAAGCCCGGCGGGTCGATCACCGTGTCTGACATCGTCTCGATTGGTTCCATCCCGGACTCGGCACGTTCCGACCTCGAAGCGTGGGCCGGCTGCACGGTTGGGGCGCTCGAGAAGCGCGCTTATCTCGACCTGGTGCGCGCCGCCGGATTCAGCGAAGTCGCCGTGGTCAAAGAGGTGGAGTACGAGTACGGGCGCACCGCAGACTACGCTCTCGCGAGCCTCACGGTGCGCGCCGTGAAGTAAAGGCGCCCGGTAACGCCGGCCTTAGGGGACGGTGAGCTCGCGCGTCAACTGGTAGTCGAGTACCGTGCCCTGCACCAGCGTGAGATCATCGCCGCGGCGCCGCATCCGGTCGACGAATCCCGTCGTCCCGCCGACCGCCATACCCACGAGGGGATGCGCGAAGAGCAGACCGATGAGCGCGCCGCCGCCCGCCATGCCCGCTGTCTCACCGATCGTCTTGGTGCGCGAGTGCGGGCCTTCAACCACGCCTTCCTGCCCCACCACCTTGGTGTGGTCGTTGCCCGAAGTGGTCTGAAGCACGGCGTTGACGGGGAAGCTGCGTCCGTCCGCGAGGACGATCCGGTCCGCAAGCAGCCGCATCTCGCCCACGCCCTTGACGCGTCCGGAGCGGCGCAGGGTGGCGACGCGTCCCATGAGGGTTGCGCCGACGGGAATCACGGTGCCGCCATTGAGCGTCACCGGCTCGCTGATGCCGGCGGTGAACGCGTCACCGGGATAGTTGACGCGAGTGCTCAGAGTCTGCATGAGCCGGCAATGGATGAGGGTGCCGGCGGGGAGGTCTTGGGCGGGTACGACGGCCGGAAGGAGCGCCGCGACGACAGCCAGAAACAGAATGCGCTTGATCATGCTCGATACCTCCATGGTTCGTTCGAGCCGGACCTGGCGCTTCGCCCAGCGTTGGTTGATTTCTATAGATTGTAAGAACGGCAGTGACTAGCCCGCGGTCGACCCGCGAGCCAGCTTCTTCGCGAACGGCGAACGGCTCGTTACCCTCTCTAACGCGCCGCCACCTCCGCCGCACCCTTGGGAGTGCTGATGTAACCCGTCACCTTGTCGGAATCTACCTTATTGACCACCAGTTCGTAAAACTTCTTCGAGCCGCGCACGCTGAAGAAGATGGGCTCGTCGACGGTGCGATTGTCCTTGCGGACTTGGATGTCGTCCACGAGCAGGGTGAGGTTGAACCGGTGCTTCTTGACGTTGGTTTTCTTGAGCAGCAGTCCTACGCCCGCCACTTTCGTCTCCTGATTCTTCGACGCGCTGAACTCAAAGTAGTCGCGATCACCCATCTTGCGCAGGGCTTCGATTTCGTTGTGGTTGGTGGCGATCAGCGTGCCGAGCTCGCTGCGCGCCATCCCCAGGTCTTTGCTCAGGGTATCCACTTTGGTTTTGGTGCTGCCCAGGTCGCTCTTGGTCGCCGTCACATCCTGGCTCAGCGCGCCCACCTGCTGGGCGTCTGCCTTGGTCGCGAGTTGCGACTTGAGCTGTTCGGCCTCCTGCTGCTCTGCGGTCTGCAGCTTTGACAGCTTGGCGACGCTGGCGCGCGCCCGGCGCAGCTCGCTCTGCGTCATCCCCATGCTCTTCGAGGACGACTCGAGCTCCTGCTTCAGGCCGTCGACCATCTGCGCGTTGGATTTCTCAAGCTGGGAGATCTGGTCGTCCATCTTGGCGCTCAGGTCGCTGCGCGTCTTGGTCTGCGCGGCTTCGAAGGACTGACGCGTGGTGCTGAGCTGATTCAGCGAATAGATTTCGCCGATGACGAGCAACGCCAGAATCACGAAGATGGCGACGAACGCCGCGGTGTGCGAATGACCTTGTGGCGACGGAGGCGGCGGAGGAACGACGACCGGCGTCTCATTCTTGACTTCATCGTTGGCCATATCGAGGCATCTCCTTCAGGAGGCCGGGTACCCTTGGCGCGAGGGGCTGTGACCTCAGCGCAGGAGTGTAGCACGATCAGTATTGCCATGTCGAGCTTTAACTATTGGTGAATCAAGAGGATATCTATTGGACAATTCCTGCAAGAGGGTGACGTCCAAGCGACGCCAAACGGCAGGAGATGAGGGAAGGTCAAACTTGGGGAACGGAAGACCCGGTCCGCGCCGCCGCTTCGGGGCGTCCAGGCCGCTTTGACGCCCGCTCCGGTCCGAAAAGCTCGAGCAAGCGTCTCGACCTCTGATCGATCGAGAAGCCGGCTTCGATCTTGGCTCGAGCGGCCAGCCCCAAGCGCTGCCGCAGCTCAGGCTGAGTCAGGAGTCGCTCGAGCGCATCGGCAAGCATCTGAGGCCGATTCGGTTCGACCAGCAGACCGTCCTGCTCGGACTGAATCAGCTCCGACATCCCGGCGACTCGAGTCGAGACCACCGGGACGCCGCTCGCCATCGCTTCCAGCAGGACGTCGGGGATGGCGCCGGGATCGCTGCGGGCGACGACGGTCGAGGAGTAAGCGAGAACCGAGGCGCGCTCGTAGTAGGCACGGCAGACCTCCTCGTGCGGTTGTTCATCCACCCAGCGGATCCAATCCTCAAGGCCGAGGCTCGCCACTTCGTTCTCGAGCGCCGACTGCGCCAAACGTCCTGTCATGATCTCAAATTGGAACGAGCAGCCGCGGCGGCGCAGAATGTCGGCGGCCACGACCAAGTCCTGCAGCGCTTTTTTCTCATCGGCTTTGGCCACGCAGAGCACGACCGGCGGATCTCCGTTGGTTCGGTGCGGGCGCAGGAAGCTGAACCGCTTTGGATCGATCCCGTGGTGGATGCAGTGCAGCTTGCCGTACCACGCCGGGCTCACGCGGTCGAGCAGGGATCGCTTGTCGGAATGCGTACAGGTGACGACGGCCTGGGCGCGCTCCACTTCGGCGCGCAACAATTTGGGCGGCGTCGTGCCGCAGATGTCCTGGGCGTCCGCCGCAAAGCTGTAGGGCAAGCCGGTCAACTGGTGGGCGAACAACGCGACAAGCGCCGGAGAAGTGGCGGAGCGCGCGTGAAGATGCACGACCGGTTCTGAGGAAAGGCTGTCGGCCAGACAAGCCGCTTCAATGAAGCAGCGGACGCTCGACCAGTGAGGATGGCGGGCGGCCTGGAACAGCGCCCGTCCGTAGCGCAGAGGCTCGCGGCGCAGTACGCGCCAGTTCGCCTTGAAGGCCGACGTCCAACGGCTTCCGAGCGACACCCGCGTCCACGAGGCGCGAACCTCGGCAGCACCCGGTGCGGCGGATTCGCTGGGCTGGCGCGGAGGAGCGTCGTCCACGGAGAAGATCCGCAGGGGCACTGCGAGCCGCTCGAGCGCCATTACTTCATTGAGAGCAACTGTTTCGGAAAGTTGGGACCACGTCTCGACGACGTAGCCGACGCGACGCTTGTCTTCGGGTTGGGGGACCTGTTGCATGACCCAACTCCAACCGACGCTGTCGGATCCAAGGCCCCCCTTCGAATCCGCTTTCTACGGACGTGACGTATACCGCAAGTGACGTACCATGTCAAGTAATATATATATTATTTTAAGTGCCGTCTATTCATGTTGTTAGCTGTCTAGGCCTTCACCCAGCCACACGAAGGCACGTAAGACTTGCACGCCGAAGTGTAGTATCTTCCGTACTGGGCTAGTCCCGGCCAGCGGGCACAGTTCCTCCCATGGCTAGCCAACCGAACGGCGGATAGCTGCTGCTTCTGACCCGGTAGAGCGGCGCCGCGAATCCGGGCGCTCTCAAGGGCTCTTCCCTATTCTGCCGTTCCGGGTTAGCCTTGCCGCGGATGCTCCTCTACGCCCTCACGATCTTTCTCAGCGCATTCCTGCTATTCCAGGTGGAACCGATCATCGCCAAGATCATCCTCCCGTGGTTCGGGGGCTCCGCTGCCGTTTGGGCAACGTGCCTGCTGTTCTTTCAGCTTGCCCTGCTGCTCGGTTATCTGTACGCCTTCGCGGCGGTGCGATGGCTGCGTGCGAGGATCCAATCGAGAGTGCACGTGGCGCTGCTGGCCGTGAGTCTGCTCGCACTGCCCATCATTCCTCGCGCCTCGTGGAGACCTACCGGTGGCGAAGACCCGTCGATACGCATCCTGCTGCTTCTTGCTTCGAGCATTGGACTGCCCTTCCTGCTGCTCTCGTCGGCCAGCCCGCTGCTCCAAGCGTGGTATGCGGAAGAACGCCGTGGCGCGCTGCCTTACCGGCTCTTTGCGCTCTCCAATGCCGGATCGATGCTGGCGCTCTTGAGCTATCCGGTCCTCGTCGAGCCGGTATTCTCCACTCGACACCAAGCCGTCGGCTGGTCGATTGCCTACGCGGGGCTGGTGGTGCTCTTGGGTGTGGCGGCTCTGCGCCCGCGCCGCGAAAGCGTCGCGCCGGAGCGCGTCGAACGGTCGCCGCATCCTCGCTGGACGCTGCAATTACTCTGGGTGGCGCTCGCCGCCTGCGCGTCGTCGCTGCTGCTCGCCGTCACCAATCACTTGTCGCGCAACATTGCGGCGATTCCCTTTCTCTGGGTCTTGCCGCTCAGCCTGTATCTGCTCAGTTTCGTCCTGTGCTTTGAGGGACACGGCTGGTACCACCGAGGCATCTTTCTGCGGCTGTGGGCCGTGGCGCTCGCGGGCATGACGTACGCGCTCTCCCCCGACTACGCCAACGCCGGGCTCAGCCTCCTGATTCCGCTCTACTCGGCAGGACTGTTTCTCTGCTGCATGGTTTGCCACGGGGAGTTGGCGCGGCTCAAGCCTCACCCGGACCATCTCACCCGCTTCTACCTGATGGTCTCGCTCGGCGGCGCGCTGGGTGGAGTCTTCGTGGGCCTCGTCGCGCCCCATGTCTTCCGGGGATACTTCGAATTGGCGATTTCGCTCGGCGTTTGCGCCGTCCTGGTGCTCGTCGTCCTCTACCGTGACGCGACGGGCGTATTCAGCGCCGCGCGATGGAAACCGGCGTGGCTCATCGCTCTGACGCTCGTGCTCAGCCTCCTCGCTACGCTCGTCTACGTGACCCAGGAGAGCATCGGTGGCGCGCGCCTGCTGGTGCGGAACTTCTACGGCGGCCTGAGGATTGTCGATCAGTCGCGGCCCGACGCCGAACACGAGGTGCGGAAGCTGATGAACGGCACCATCGAGCACGGTATGCAGTTCCAGCAGGCGGCTCGACGGCGTCTGCCCACCAGCTACTATGGCCCGGATTCGGGAGTCGGGCTGGCGATCCGTGATGCCCAGCAACACGGCCCGGTACGTCTGGGCGTTATCGGACTGGGCGCCGGCACGCTCGCCGCCTATGGACGTTCGGGCGACCACGACACGTTCTACGAGATCAATCCCCTCGTCGTCTGGCTTGCCCACACCCAATTCACGTTTCTCGCGGATTCGGCGGCGCAAATCGATATCGTGCTGGGCGACGCGCGGCTCTCGCTCGAGCGCCAGCCGCCGCAGGGGTTCGATGTGCTGGCGGTGGATGCTTTCACGAGCGACTCAATTCCCGTGCACCTCCTGACGCGCGAAGCTTTCGAGCTTTATTTCCGTCACCTGAAGCCGGGCGGTGTTCTCGCCGTCCATGTTTCGAACAAATACCTCGACCTCGAGCCCGTGGTGGCGCGCGCCGCCGAGTCCCTGGGCAAAACGGCTCAACTGGTCGACGACCTGGACGACAAGGGCCGCGGCACGTATCACTCGCGTTGGGTACTGGTCAGCGAGCGCCAGGACTTTTTCGCGAATCCCCTCATCGACGAATCCGCCGAGTCCATCAAAGTCCAGCCGCGCGTGCGCCTTTGGACAGACGATTACAGCAACTTGTTCCGCGTGTTGAAGTAAGGCAGGAGGCAAAAGCGGCGCAGGATGGCAGGATCTGCCAAAGGAGGTGGGAGGCTCACGGTTAGGCTCGGCCGGGATTGAGAGAGCTGGCCCCCTCCGCTCAACGCTCAATCCGCGGCAGTCACGCGAGAGAGGCTAAGATTTCCATCTCCCCCGCGCGGCGCTTCACCGATAACGCCTACGGCTGGCGGGTGTACAATTCCAGTGGCTCGCTCAGTTATTTGCTGGACCCCTCGGGGCAGCTCCTGGGAGGCGCCTGGAGCGGCGGGGGCCAGAATTCGGCGATCCGTCTGGGGTCAAGAATGCTGGCACAGTACCAGTCCAATGGGGCCGACTTCTCGCACGTGAACGTGCTGGGCTCGGAGACGCAGAACACGGACTACGCCGGGAACGGCGGGCAGGCGATCCTGTACTATCCGTGGGGGCAGGTCTGGAAGAATCCTTCGGGAGGTTATCCGAATAGCTTCTACCAGATTTTCGCGTCGCTCCAGCTCTACGACACGTCGACTGATGGGTACGTGCCGCCCTTCCGGTACTATGTCCCGGAGAAAGGCCGCTGGCTGACGCCCGACCCGCTGGCCGGGGACGTCATGAATCCGCAGTCCCTTAACCGGTATGCCTATGCGCTGAATAATCCAACGACGTTGATTGATCCACTGGGGCTCGATCCTAAGGGAGCAGGGGATCCCTGTGGAAGGAATCCATTTAGGGCTGTGTGCGGCGGAGACGCGGCCAGCAGTGCCGCAGCATGCCTTCAAGCTGGACTAACTCCTAACTGCGCAGGGCCTTTGGGATCGGGGGAGCTTGGCGCAGCGGAAGCACAGTATCTGACGAATAACAACCTTTGTCCCGGATTTTGTGGGGGATTTACATACACCCAAGCCGGACTCAAATACTCGTGGGTGCCCGGTACCTTCAGTCAGAACGGTCAGATCATCACTTTATCAACTGGCTACTGGGGAGCGACCCTAGGGTGGCAGTCGGCTGCTGCTGCCGTCGCCAGTCAGTCATCAGTACCAACATGCACCTTCGGGTTTGGCTGGATATGTAGTTATTATCAGAATCAGATCTATGCCAACAATACAGCCACCGACGAAGCGATTTTCAATATAACCCGCTCCTCCATGGACCCATCTTTGATGATGAAGTCGAACAGCCCAGCGATTTTCCTAGCTCAAGTCAACCAGCTGGAGCAGAACAATCTGCTGATTGACCTTGTAGCGCAGGGAACCGGCGGTGAAGCCGCGCTAAACCAACTTGTCGACATCTATCCAGATGCGGTTGGACGTTCCTATAAGTTTTCGGTCGATGCTCTTGAGGGGATAAGAGACCGGAATAACGCGCAGATC
>Ga0070732_10001496_pt1 | contig 12738 bp, 3 predicted proteins | sample Coa_R1_5_FD_66449 | JGI IMG/M metagenome (GOLD analysis project Ga0070732, IMG submission 66449) | Surface soil microbial communities from Centralia Pennsylvania, which are recovering from an underground coalmine fire - Coalmine... | ecosystem: Environmental > Terrestrial > Soil > Unclassified ...
CACGAATTCCAGAATCTTCTGCGCTGTTTGCTTGTCTCCCAGCTCCTGGATTTGTTGCGCGGCCGTCCGCAAACTTTCACCGGATGGAGACTGTGAGGCATCTTCCCGGTAAGCCGCTAGCGTGGAATCGAGTTTGCCGGTAGCTGCAGCCAGGCGCAGTTGGATGGAGAGCAAAGATGCGCGATCTTCGTCGGATGGAGATTTCGGCATCCTTCCTATCTCCTCCCTCAGACGATCGTATTGTCTGGTCTGAAGCAGTGCCTCAAACCACTTGATCTCCCATTCTTCACGGCCGGAATTCCCGTACTCCACCTCATCGTTTTCACCGTCTTCATTGCTCTGGGGATGGCGTGCTTGTTGCCGCAGGATTTCAACCACGCGGCGGAGAATCGGCTCTGTGTCCAGCTTGAGTCCGTGGTCCTTTTCCGCGAAATCTTTCAGGAAGCCGTCCGGGTTTGCAGCGCTGTGGGATAGTTCCAGAATGAAACTGGTGATGGCCCGAGCATTGTGCGGGTCTGGCGCCGCGGCGGAAATCATCTCGCGTATAAAACGGCCTCCGGTGAACTTCAAATAGTTCTGTAGAATGCCCACGAGATGGGGTGCAAACTCCAGGTGCATTCCCATGGTCTTCGCTTGCTCTGCAACGCTGACAAAGTCATCTTTGAAATCCTGATAGTCGCGGCCGGTCTGCACGCCTTTCTCTGATCGGACTTTGTTCTTCAGGGCCTCCACCGCAAGTTTCAATTCCTGCACCGCGGCCTCTTTCTTTTGCTGCTTCCAATAGATCTCTGACATGCCCTCGTGAGCATCCACGCGGCCGGGAGACAACTCTAGAACATGCTGGTAGTCCTCCACGGCGTGCGGCCAGTCTGCATAGTCCTGGAATGTCGAGGCGGCATTGAAGTAAGCATCCGGGTTATCGGGAGTGTGCTCCAGTTCGCCGGGCAAAAAATCTTCCGCTTCGCGGTTGCCCGTCATTTCCATGAATTCGCCATAGCGGGAGGCATAGTAGAACCATTCTTCGCCGGTGAGCACTCGGTCAGGATCTTCGCCGTTTTTCAGCCGCTGCCCAATGGTCCGGTCGTCCAGCGCAGTCACGAAAGCCGATTTGGTTTTTGGAGAGGAATCGTTGAAGTACAGCCCTGTTAGCGCAGTGTAGGCGTGCCTCCACACCGGAGGAGCTGCCGCCCCGCGAGCATCAATCGCCTGCTGCAACAGTCGGGCCTGGCCATGCGCAAGAAGAAATTCGGCGCTCTGGTCGCCTCGTTCATCGTTGCGGCTCGACCAGTCCACCAGCGTTTGCGGGCTGGTCGCCAGCAGGAGTTCAAAATAACGGTCGCGCTGGTGGCGATCCAGAGCGTTCCATTGGCCGATCTGTTGCAGCATACGCAGCTCATCTTGCGGCTTGCCTGCCAGATGGAAGATGTCTGCGGCCCGCGTCAGGCACGCGGCTGGGTTCGCGCCGCAAACATTGCGCCCGTTTTTCCCGGACGCAGTTCCTTCGAGTTCCTGCCCGAGTTCAACCAGGCGCAAGCGCCGGGTTTGAAAATCAATGAAGTTGTTGATCGAACTGCTCCACGAATAGAAGCCGGGTCCGCCGGAGTCGTAGGTCGTACTTTGCAGCACTTCAAGTGTCAGTCGCGCCTGGAATTCCGCCAACTCAGCCTTCTGCGACAGCGGAAGCAGATAGGCATGGGCCTGCTGGCGGTCCATCTCTGTGTTCTTCTTTTCCAGGAACTGAAGAAATTGCTGTTTCTCCTCCGGGGTGAAGTACTGGCGCACAACACCACCCATTTCTTCCATGCAGTTCGCCATTCCAGTACCGGCAGCGCTGGTACGCCGGTCCAGCGTGGCTTTCTGCCATTCTTTTTCGGCGACTGCATCCATGCCTTTCTGGACGGCTTCTTTGGTCCAGGCTGGCAGGATGCTGGAGTCATGGATTGCCCGTTCAAGCCGCTGAAAGGCCGGTTCCTGCATCCGCAAGCGCGTCATGACCCGAACGTAGAGCCGTGCCAATGGCTGGTTTTCCCAACTTGCCAGCAGATCATTGCCCGCGACATCCACTCCTTTCTCTGACTCAACGCGGGCTTCGGAGAGAAGTCCCCAGCCTTCCAGATGCTGGGCCACAGCGAAGTATCCCGCTGCAGACCGTGACCGGCCATCAACAAAGGCAGCTTCAAGAGCTTTGACTGCCAGTTCCGGTTTGTTCTGTCGCGCGCGGACCTCCGCCTCTTTTTCCTTCCACCCAGGATCGTGGAAGCTGCGATCATAGAGCGCGGTGTAGTCGGCTGCTGCCTCGTCAAAGCGCAGCAGCCGCTCCTCCAGGCCGGCACGAGCTGCGAGCAAATCCGGCCGGTCCGGACGAATGGTGATTGCCAGAGAATAAGTCTGAATGGCAGCCGGATAATCCTCGGCAGCAGTTTGCAGCCGCGCCAGCACCACGGCCCAGCGCGAGTCCTGTGGAGAATCCGCAACCGTTTTCTTATAGAAGTTCACGATCTGTGGGACGCGATTATGGCGCAGCCCATATAGCGCCGCCTCAGAAGAGATGGACTCATCCTCAGGATAGGCATTGATCAGTTCAATGTACTGGTCTATGGCTCCAGGGTAATCTTGGACGGCAGTCAGGGCTGGAATCAGGCTGCGACGCAGCTCCGCAATCCGCATTTTGCGTTCCGCTGCGGGAAAATCTGCATGACGGAATTCGGCAATCTGCCTGAGATAGAAGTCGCGCAGCCCGGCGTTATCTCCGGCACGCGCATAGGTATCTGCAATAGCAGCCAGGTAATCGCTGCTGTAGGCAGATTGTTCCACGAGGTTGTTCAAAATTTTGCGGGCCTGCAGATACTCGCCCGCCTCCGTCATCTTGCGGGCCGCTTCGTAGTTCAATTTGTTGCGCAGCTCCGGATAGGCATTCGCGGCCGCCGTTTGCAGCACAGTGATGGCCTTTCGCTGTTCTTTGTTCCGCCAGTAAAAATCTACCGTCGTGCGGATCACACCGAGAATGCGGGGATTTTCCTGATAGACGGCTTCAATGTTCTGTTGTGCCGCGGCCAGGTTCTTCTGCCCTTCGTAGAAGCTGGCCAGCTCATACTGCAATTGCATTTTGCGCACCGGATCACCGCTGACAATGGCTTCGCGTTCGAGAATATGGCAGTGCACATCGTTCAGCCCTCGCTGCAAAGCCAGCGTGTCCATCTGCTGGAGAGTCTCCAAGGAATCTACGCGCTGCGCCAGAGAGCCCAGCAACGGCGCCAGTTCCTGCGGGCGGAACTGTGCTCGCAGCACGTCTGCGCGCAGCCGGATTGCCTGGATGGTAACGCCGCTTCCGGCCACAGCCTTGGCGGTTGCCGCGTCCACCGGCGCACCGGCCGAACGCCGGGCCGCCAGTTGCAGCAAGCGGGAATACGGTGGCGAGTGTTCGCCCGCATCGAGCGCCCCCTTCATATATTCGGCGATGGCCCGGGGGTAGTCGCGCTTGTTCTCGTAAATGGCGCCTTCCTTGTAGCTGTAGAGCGCGTTGTTGTTCAGGCGAGTACGCCCTCTTTCCAGCAGTCGCAGCGCATCATCGAACATGTAGTAGTCCCAAAAGATGGTAGCGGCTTCCTCGTAGGAGGCCGGGTTCCCCGGCTCGGTTCGCGGCATCCGGTTCCAGTAAGGGGCGGCGCGGGAGAACTGCGAGCGGTCGGAATAGATATCACCGATCCGAGCCATGGTGTCGCGGTTCAACGGGTTGGCCCGAAGCAAATTGAGCTCAACCCGCACTGCCCGGAAGGTATTGATTGGCTTGAAGTATGCCAGAGAACGATAGACTGACGATGCCTCCCGGCCTACGCCAAAATCTGCCGGATAGAGTCCGGCCAGCGCTCCCAGGGCCGGCGCGGCTTTTTCAAAATGAGATTGCCATAGTTCGGCCTCAGCCATAAAGCGCGCTGCCGCCGGATTGGCTTTGGCTATCGCCGGCCAGGTGGATTGCCCGGCATGTTGGTCTTTCTCAAGCTGCGCAAGCTCGTAGCTCAGCCTGCCTGTTCGCGACAAATATTCGAAGAACATGCCGCGCAGCCACTCATCCTCATACCAGTACTGGCGCAGCAAAGCTTCCCATTCCGCAGTTTGACCATGGACCCGATACTGCTCCAGCAACTCCCGCACAAATTCAAGGTTGTGGGGAAAACGCTGGTGGGCATAACGCTCAATCGCCATGGACAAAGAGGACGGAACCCGGACCTGCTCAAAGTAAGCCTGCAATTCGGTTCCGGAGAAGATGCCCGCAACCTGGCTGGTCAGTTGCTGAAAATCACTTTCCCGGTTGTGGCGCAAATACCAGCGCGCCAATTTCTGATACCAGCTTGTGCCGGGAAATTTTTGAATGGCCTTTTTGTAGACGGTTTCCTGCTCGGTTCCCAGCCCATTTTGTTCTAGAAACTGGGCGCTTCGTTCGTAGAGACCCGGATCGTCTGGATTGCGGTCCAGTTCGCGGCGCAAAATAACGAGCGCCTCTGGAATTGCGTTCTGCTGGGCGAGACGGGAGAGATACTCATCCAGGACGTGTTGGTATTCGGGGGAACGAGCGCCCGTCGTCCGGCTGGGTGTCTCTTGAGAAAGTGTAAATGCCTGCTTCTCAGGCTTCTTTTCATCATCATTTTCTTCAGCAACGTCTCTGTCCTGAAAAGCAACACTGTTTCGTGCCTGGTCGTGGTATTCGTCGGCTGCCGGCTCAGAGGGGACGTTGGCGGTTCCGGCGACATCTTCGCCCAGGGGAATGCCTTCTGCCTGGATCGCCAATTCCTGCAGCAGCATATCGAACAGCGCGAATTCCGCTTTGGTGTCGCCTTTCGCTGCATAGACATTGGCCATCAGCAGACTGATTTGCGTTCGTTGGCTGGCGTGATGGAACTGGGACAGAAAATCACTGCCAAGCCGGAGCACGGCATCCTGTTGCCCATAATCGTCATAAGCTTCAATCAGCCGGGCGTGCAGGCCGGCGCGCGCCTCAGATTCAGGAAACCGTTGATCGAGCAAGGCCACTAATCTGGCGGCCCGGGAACGATGAAAGTAAGCGGCCGCCCGGACTTCTTCCTTTGAATATTCCTCCTTTGTCCCGGCATCATTCAAGATCAACGAGAGAATTCCGTTCAGGTATCCCGGACCCGAATCCATGGTGGCGATGTTGCGGTACATGGAGAGGTCGGCAGCGCCAAAGCGAATCTGGTCCTGGGGGGCGTCAAGCATGATGTCGGCCAGCCCGGCCAGCGCCTGCTCGGAGGCCTTCTGATCTCCGCTGTTATACAAAGCAAAGTAGTAGCGGGCCGCCTCCTGGTAGCACTTCGCATTTTGCAGCAGCCGGGCAAAGGTATAAAGCTCCTGCGGCTTCCAGGTTGCACTGCGGGACTCTTTCTTCATCCGATAGTCAGCCAGTGACTGCGCGGCGGCATCCAGGTTGCCGTCGTGGCGGTAGTAATAAAACATTCGCGTGACGGCGTTCAGATCGTCCGGATTCTGTGCCAGCGCCTTGCGGGCCTGCTGCAGAAACGAGCGCAGCTTATGGGTTTCAGAAAGCAGGTCAAAATAATTCCTGATCAGCTCATCCGGCCACAGGGGCTGAAAATTGCGGTCGTAGACAGCCAGGCCTTGTTCTACCGCGCCTCTGCGGTAGGCAAGCAGGGCGCGCGCCTTGGTAAGAAAAATTTCATCGTCGGGAAAGTTGCGCCGGTAAAGGGCAATCAATCGCTGCGCAGCCGTAAAATTCTTCTGCGCCAGCAGGAACTCGAAATAGCGCGAGTAGACGGCCCGCTCCCTGGGGTAGCGCTCAATCCAGGCGCGGTATTGCTCCAGCGCAACGCTGTTATTCAGCATCTGCGACTGGATCACCTGAAAGGCCCGCTCAAATGCTTTCCACGACTGCTGGTCAGCTACGGCAGTGAACCTCTCCGCCGGGAGAGACGGCATGCGGCCCAGGACGGAAAGGGCATTCACCTCGTCCAGCGGGCGGTGGCGGCGATCATAGAAGTCGGCCAATGCAAGCGCGGCATCCTGCCGGGCGGGAGAGTTTTTCAGGTACAGCTTCCAATCCGCTTCAGCGGCTTTGAAGTCCAGCGCCTGCTCTTCTTCCATGGCCCGCAGCGAGTAAAGCTCTTCAGGATGCGGCTGAGTTTGCGATTGAATCAGATCGCCCAATGCGGGAATTGTCTCCACCGGAGGGCGGCGAATACTGATCTGGTTTCCCAGCAGCGAGACGCTGCGGAAGATTGCCGCCTCCAGCGGCGAGCGGGCAGCAATGGCCTGCATCCAGGACGGCATCGCCGCCCATGCGCCGAGGGCTGCACAAAGTACAGCCAGAGAGCACAGAATTATGGTGGGCGGCTTACGGAAGAATTTCAACTTGCACCTCCTGGCTGCCGATGTTGTGCGCGATATCTTCAGCTGTCACAACCAGGCGATACGTTCCGGGGGAGAAATCCGGAGGGACCTGAAGTTCGCCGGTATTGGCGCGTGCAGCCGCGTCCCAGTGCAGGTTTACCGGCATTGCGCCCTGAAGATTTGCAATCAAGGTCCGCGTGCTGGAGGAGGCGCTGACCTTGAGCCGGATGGAGTCGCCCCGGCGGAAACGCTTGCCGTCCAAAGTGATCTTGAGGGTTGGCGTCTTGCTGGCAATCACAAAACTTTTGCTCTCACGGTAAGCGTTGCCATTGCGGTCGCGCAGTACCAGACGCACGCTGTAAGTTCCATCCGTCATGTCAGGTGGGGCCAGGAAGCGGGTCTGCCAGACATCTTCATTGCCCAGGTAGCGCAGTGGCTTGGTGAGTCCAAAGGGAAACAGCGCGACCACGGAGACAATGGCGGGATCAGTGTGCACGCGCAGCACCGGGTCGCCGGGGCGGATCACGCGAGGCCGCAGCAATGCGCGGGGCACCGCCAGAAATGCAGTATAAGGGGTAACAAATTTGTATTTGCGCGCCAGGCGGATGATTTCATCGATGCTGGCTGCGTCTTCGCCGTCACGCTCTATCTTTTCCAGCAGCGCATCCACGCGTGCCTTCGCCCACAGTCGAGGAAGCTGCGGATGTTCCAGTGATTTCTGCGGCAGGTCTATGGCACCGGCGATGTCAAAGGGCTCTTCGCCGCCTTTTCCCAACACATGGACGGCTACGCCGTTTTTCGGCGTCCTATATTCTCCAACCCAGGAGACCAGGGAGCCGCTGAATGCCACATCCTGCAAGGGATAAACCAGCTCAACTGCGGATGCCGGGGCCACCTCCATGCGTAGGTCATGGGCTGGGGCAAGTTCCATTTTGGAGACAAAGCTTTCGAGCTTGAATTCGGCGGGCTCCGCAGAGAGCACGGTTTCCAGCACGCCATCCGTGCGGGCCAGCATCTTGAGCAGCGGTAGGTTGGCATCATCACCCACGGCAAAGATAAAGAGCCTGGGCCTCCGTGCTGCTTCCAGGCTCTTCCACTGCTCCTCATACCACGCGGCCAGCTTACCGCTCTGGATCGGACCACGAGTGGCTTCACCATCCGTAAGCACGACCACGTAGTTTCCCTGGGTATTCTGGCGGCACTGGTTGAGCGCCGCCTCCAGAGCTTGTTGCAGGTTTGTCCCCCCGCGAAGCCGGCTGTTCTGAAGAAAATCGTCGGCCTGGCGCAAGGCAACCGGGGTAACCGCGCTCATCTGCGGCTGGAAGGGAGTGACCTTGCTATTGAACAGCAACAGGTTGAACCGGTCCTGGGGATGAAGCTCATGCAGCACTTTCTGTAAAGCCTGATAGCTGCGCTCCAGCTTCTCCCACTGCATGGAAAGAGAGTTGTCAAACAGGACGATCACGTTGTGGGGAGGCCTGTTCTTCCGTTCCTCTTCGGTGGCCGCGACTTTCTGGTTGCCGAGCAGGGCCTGCACTTCAAAGAATCCCGGCTCATTGCTGCTGCGCTGCGGTGAAACCTCAGTGGGACCCGGCTGGCCTGAATCCGGATCGCGATGAGTGATCACGTGCAACTGGTCAAACAGGGGCTGCAGTTCGTATTGCACGGCGAAATCTTCAGCGAGGCTTACATTCTCTCCCTGGAAGCTGGCGCGAATGGTGTTGGCCGTCTTTTCTTCGATCTTGAGCGGATAAACCGTGCTCAGCGCCTTGAAATTGCGCAACGGATGGGCGGAATGCAGTTCGAAATGAATGGAAAGATGGCCGGCGCTTTGCATCCGGTAAGCATCCGGCTTCAAAGAAATGTTGAAGAGCGACTTGAGATTGTCTACGGGAATGCTCTCGTGATACTCAATCTCCAGCCGCTTGGTGCCATAGGCGGGAATAGGTGTGATCTTGGCGCTGAAGACTGCGGTCCGACGCACCTGGCTGGAATCGTTCTCTCCCATCTGCAGCAAACCAGGATCAATGGCCTGCTGCTTGAGGCCCTCATAAATCTCTTCCGCGCGTTTTCTTTCCAGGATGACTGCCGGAATGCGGACTGGACCATCCCAGGTGGCGAAATCCGAAACCACTGCCCGGCTGCTCACGGCGAAGATGTAGTTTCCTTCCTCGATGTGGCCGGTGTGGTTGGCAAAAATCTGGCGGACAAAGACCCGTGCGTCCGAGTTATCAATGGTGATTGTGATCTCCATCTCTTCCAGTGAGAGGATGGAGGGATCCGGCTGGGCTTTCTCCTGTGGCAGTAGCACTCCGGCATCACCCCAGGCTTGGGCGGCAATGAGGCCGATCAGGGCAACGAATATCACAAGCTTCTTCATGGCAGGCTCTGTTCTGGAATGCGGACCAGGCCGTTGTCCGTTCCCACGTAGATGGTTCCATTGGCAGCCGCCAGGGCGGTGACGGTCAAAGACGGCAGCCCTTCCGTGATGACCGACCAGCGGTTGGTGTTGCGATTGAAGCTGTAAAGCCCACGGCCGAGCGTTCCGGCCAGGACGTGCGTGCCGGTGCCGACCATGGCGTTGGGATATACCTCGAAGTTTCCCGTTCCGACCTCAAAGTCTTCGAACTGTCCCTTCTGCGAGAGGCGAACGATTCCGCCGCCATAGGTGCCGATCATCCAATCATCGCCGCTCAGGGTAACGGCGGAAATCCAGTTGTGGCGCAGGCCGGGAGTGGTGACGGTGAAGTTAGAGACCACCCGCTCGCCATCCAGTATGGAAATACCGCCCAGGGTTCCGGCCACCACGCGTCCGCCGGATGCGGCCACCGAATAGACGTGGTTGTTGACCAGGCCATGAAAGGCATACAGACTGCGCGCGCCGCCGCGATCCAGAAAGGTAAGCCCCGCAGGAGTGGCCAGCACCAGGCCATTACCGTAAGGAGCGATATCTGTCACGTGGTCGGCAATCAGGCCTTGCGCCCGGCCCAGCACCTGGACCTGCTTTCCCCAGCGATCAAAGAGCACCAAGCCATTGGCCGTGGCTACCGCGGCGCCGTTCGCTTCAATCCCAGTCAGAATTCGGTTTACGCAAAAGACATGCTGGTCCTCTACATGGGTAACGCTCTTGAAGCTGCGGTCGAGCAGGTCCAGGCCGTGGTCGAAATAACCCACCCACAGGCGGCCGCTATCGTCCATGGCCAGGGAGGAGATGTTGCGGTCAGTCAGCAGCGCCGAATCGAGGGACAGCAGCGCGCGCCAACCGGCATTGTCCAGGCCATTTCTCGAGTAGACGTTTTCCCGGGAAACTGCCACGAGCTGGTCGTTATTCGCAGTGATTTGCTGAATATCGCTTTGGCCGAGATTGGAGGATGGGTAGATTGGCCGGGGCGTGCGGGGGCGCTCCAGGGACAGGTCAACCTCGCTTATACCGGACTCGATGCCGCCGATCAGCAGCTTTGATCCGCTTATATATAAGAAGCGGGCAAAAGATCCGGCAGCAATCACCCGCTTGAACTGCCCGCCATCGAATTCGGCCACACCCAGCGCTGTACCCAGATAAGTCTTGCCGCCATCAAGGACTATGGAAAAGACCTGCTTGTCCGGGAGTCCTTCGGCTTCGGAAAACTTTTCCACCCGCCCGGCGATCCAATGGACCACTCCCTGGTCCATGGTTCCAACCCACAGATCGCTGCCGGTTCCCGCCAGTTGGGTTACATTGAGGCCAGCCAGCGCAGGATGGAACGAGTGAAGAGACTTGCCGTCGTAGACCAGCACGCCGCGCTTGCGCGTTCCGATAAGCAATTGGCGCGAGTGCAGCGGAAGAATGGCGGTGATGGCGCGATCTTCCGCATCCTGAGGACGAATCTGGCGGAAGGCTTTTCCATCAAACGCCAGGATGCCCTCAGAGGCGCTCACCATCAGCAGCTCGGGTTCGCGCGCATCGGCCAACAGGCCAGTGGTGATGGCAAGCAAAGGTGCAGGCGGCAGGTCCTGACCGGCACGAAAGTGCTTGAGCAGTTTGCCATTCTGATCGTACTCAAACAGGCCGGCCGACCCGCAGACAAACAGGCGTCCTTGAAAGACCGCGGCCCCGGAGAAGGCGGCCGGAGCGCCGATCCAGATAAAACGATTTTCCGCCAGCGGCTCCAGCCGTATCACGGCAAACCCATGTTCCCGCTCCGCCTTCAGTTCCTGACTGGCAGCCTTCAACGCACTGGTGACTTTCCAATAGATCAAGCCGCAAACTGCCAGGCCGGCAGTTACGGTTACGAGGGCCGCGATAGTGAAGAGATGGCGAGTCCGGGAGTGCAGGCTTTCTCTGATTTTTCGGGGAAGGTTGAAGAATGCGGCGGCGACCCTCCTCCAGATATTTCCGATTCCGCCGCCGCGCCGAGACATTTTCTCTTGATTTCCTGGTGCGATAAGAAGCAAGCGATCATCCGAACGCAAAACGCTGGAAAATCGCAGGTGCGGAAGAGGGGTGTGTCAAGAAGAGTGTGTGTGAAAGTAGACGGGCGTGTCTGGATAGACACAAGAACCACCGCTGGACCACTGAACAAATCGCCGTTGACGTCGAACACCGGGAGACATGCGACTTTGGTCAAGAGCGTCTGTCGCTGTATCTAAGATAAGATTTACCGGAATGATGATGATCTGGAGATCAACATGAAGAGACTGAGCGATGCACTTGCTCTCGCTCTTGCAGCCCTGCTCTTTTCGGCAGCCTGGGCGCAATCGCCATGGGACAAGATCAAAGAACAGGTTGAGGAAGCGCGTAGAGGAACCGGCAGCACGGGCCTGAGCAATGACAAGATCACAGCCGGGTTGAAAGAAGCATTGACCGTCAGTACTGGCAATGCCGTTGCGCTGACCGGACGTCCTGACGGGTTTCTGAAGAATGAGGCCATCAAGATTCTTTTGCCGGAAAAGCTTCGCACCGTGGGCAAGGGGCTGCGCATGATGGGGATGGGCTCGCAGGTGGACGCGCTGGAGATTGGAATGAATCGCGCTGCCGAGCAAGCTACGCCTAAAGCCCGGCAGATATTCATCCGCGCGGTGACCAGGATGACTTTCAGCGATGCGCGCCAGATACTCACCGGCGGAGACACCGCAGCCACCGATTATTTCAAGAGACAGAGCACGGACGAACTGACCACCGCATTTGCTCCCATCGTTCATCAGGCAATGGAGAACGTAGGGGTGGTCAGGCAGTATAACCAAATCATGAAGAACCGGATGGCCAGTTCAGTGGGCGGTGACAAGAACTTCAACCTCGATAACTATGTCGTTGGCAAGACCATGGACGGGCTTTTCTACATGCTGGGTCAGGAAGAGAAGAAAATTCGTACTGACCCGGCGGCCCAGACTACGGCATTGTTAAAAGAGGTGTTCGGCAAGGCTGCAGCCGGAGCGAATCAGAGCCATTAATTTCTGATCTTAGTCCGTTGGAACAATAATTAAGAGCACTATCTGATCACCGAGTGTGTGAAAGCATGGCCCGCAACAGTCCCTGTCCATGTCATTGCAGCGATTCGACAAAGTGCTCGAACCAGTGGGCGATTTTGAAAGTGACACCTTTTGCATGGAGCATTCCTACTACTGCCGGCGCGGAGGCATTCTGAAGAGCACAGAAGGACAGAAGCCTCCGCGAAGCCACTTCCGATGTATCCAGCATTGGAGCAGGCATTGCTGAGATGGAAGACCCAAAGCCATCGCATTCAGCCGACGGACTTCGTGTTTCTCTATCGACTCTACGGCGGTCGGAAAGCTCTCGATCTGGCGGCGGTCTTAAAAAAGAAAGATTCGGCCCGGCCTTCGATAAGCCGGGAATGGCTGCCGCGGGTTGGCACACATTTCGGCATACAGTCGGAACGGTGCTGGATGGGTTGGGCGAACATCAGTTGACGATCCGCGATTATTTGCCTCACAGCAATCTCAGTGTGACCAACAAGTAGCTGCAGGCGGCATCGAAGACGAAGCGGAACGCCCAGGCGAGACTGGTTGAGGCTATTCTTCCGGTGCATCTGCTGCCCGCAGGGAAAACCGCCGAAGCGGTTGCACCCTAATTGCATCCAGATTCCAAAAGTGCCAACTTTATAAGTGATTGAAAAAGCTGGCGGGGACGACGAGACTCGAACTCGCGACCTCTGCCGTGACAGAGAGACGGCATTAGGTTTTACAACAACTTACAAATACGCGGGGACTGCCAAAATACCCGTAAGTCGCGTAAGACATCGCATGCTGTGGGTTGGGTTGTGGGTTGGAAAATCCGAGGAAATCCGGACAAATTCACCGATCAGGCCCCTGCCCTATCCAGGCAGCATTGACGTGATCCCCTACCAAACGGGCGGACTCCCCTGCTCTGTTGAATTCCTG
>Ga0070732_10001497_pt1 | contig 12737 bp, 14 predicted proteins | sample Coa_R1_5_FD_66449 | JGI IMG/M metagenome (GOLD analysis project Ga0070732, IMG submission 66449) | Surface soil microbial communities from Centralia Pennsylvania, which are recovering from an underground coalmine fire - Coalmine... | ecosystem: Environmental > Terrestrial > Soil > Unclassified ...
GATTCCCACCCATGATCAACATCATGTCGGTGTTCTTGATGTCGATCCAGCCATTGGTCATCGCCCCGCGTCCGAATGTTGGCCCCAAACTGGAGACCGTGGGGCCGTGTCAAACCCGGGCCTGGTTTTCCAGGTAGCAGACCCCCAGGCTGCGCATGGTCTTGACGACCAGATAATTGAATTCGTTGGTATCGGTACAACCGCCGGTAAAAGAGATGCCTTCGCAGCGATTGACAGTCTTCCCTTGTGCGTCCTTTTCAAGAAAAGTGTCGTCGCGCGTCTTCTTGACCTTCTGCGCGATTTCCGCATAGGCCTGTTCCCAGGAAATGTCCTCCCATTCCACCGATCCCGGACGCCGCACTTGCGGCTTCATCAACCGGCGGTCATTGAGGATGTCTTGTTCCAGCGAAGAGCCCTTCGGACACAGCGTTCCGCGATTGATAGGATGGTCGGGGTCGCCTTCGACGTGCACCACCTGCGGAATCGCGTTCTTGGCCTTATCGCCCAGCGTGTAAATGATTACGCCGCAACTGACCGAGCAGTACGGGCAGGTGCTGCGAGTCTCGGTAGCTCGCGAAATCTTCAAACTCTGGGTTTGCGCGTAAGCCGGAGTGAGGTCGAATCCCAAGGCAGAAAGACCCACCCCTCCGGCGAGGGTACTTTTGATGAAAGTCCGGCGGGAGAATTCCATTGTTCAAGCTCCGACTGCTTGAGTTAACGACCGAAGCCATCAATTCGATCTGACCAACTGAGCGGAGATTCTAACGGAGTGAAAACAGACGGTTCATGGTTGCGCCCGCCCAACCCCATCGAGCAGGCAGTGGATTGGCGAACTATAACGCGACCATCGGCCCGCGTCAACGGCAGGGAATTGTTTCGTCGCGTTTGCACGGAATCGAGGCGCAGTCGATAATCGCGAAAGTGTCTGACAGAGCCTGGCAGAAGCGCATTCAAAGGGCCGAGTACCTGGCAAGCCAATATCCCTTCGCCCGGGAGATCCTTGCCTTTTATGTCGAGCTGACGCGGTTTCATGAGCGGTTATATTTAGGCTTGGAAAAGAGATCAAAGGCACAGGCTTCTCATGGACGCGATTGCGTCCCCTCAGAATTTCCACAACTTGTGGCTAGTCTTGAATCATTCCTCACCCTCGCCCAGAGATCAGGCCCTTCCCGCTTAGCGGATCTGGCGCGCGATTTGATGAGCGAAGGCTCTGATTCTTGGCCGGGCTTGCTGAACGCCTGCTGGTTGGCTTCGGACTCGTCGACAGAGCCCCAGGCGCTATTGCTGCAGGCTTTCCTGCAGCCTTTTGCGGAATTTGTGCGCGGCTACACTCCAATGCGGCCTTCTGTTCAGACGTACCCTGTTTGTCCCTTCTGCGATCGCAAGCCCGGACTAGCGATCTTGCGCCAGCAAGGGGACGGGGGGCGCCGCTCGCTGGTGTGTTCCTTCTGCATGGCTGAATGGGAATTCCGTCGCATCGTCTGCCCGCGGTGTGGCGAGGAAGACAACGGAAAGCTGCCGGTCTACATCGCCAATGATTTCGGACACCTTCGAGTGGAGTGCTGCGACACATGCAAGACATACATCAAGAGCGTGGACCTCACGAAAAATGGCCTCGCCGAGCCTGTGGTCGACGAAATCGCTTCGGTTCCTCTGGATTTATGGGCGCAAGAGCACGCCTATTCCAAACTGCAGCTTAACCTTCTTGGAATGTGATCCTTCAAGAGTGCCTGCTACGCCTTGGAATAGCGCTCACTATTCGGTTTCGATCCGATCAGCGCGAAAAACAAAATGTAGAGGTAACAGATGACTGGCAGGAAAAAGGCATGATGGATGCCAAGGCGGTCGGCAATTGCACCTTGCGCTAGCGGAATAATGGCGCCGCCCACGATCGCCATGATCATAATTCCAGAACCGTCGCCCGTCAGAGGGCCGAGTTCGGCTACGCCCAGGGTGAAAATACTCGGGAACATTATGGAATTGAAGAAGCCCACTAGGATGATGCTCCACATTGCAAGCTGCCCCGTGTTCAGCATGGAGGTTGCGACGAGTAAACTGGCGGCAATGGCACAGATGCCGAGCAGCAGACCAGTTCGGACCGCGACGCGGCCGCCACGAAGCGCTGCAGCGCCAGCCAGGATCATGGCCACGATCGTAACCAGCGCGAAAAGCGGACGGGCGGTAACCATGACACCCACAATCTTCCACACAAAGGTCACGAGGCCGGATTCGCCGACAGCAACGATGTGCCCGCTTACCAGGTACGAGATCACAACCAGAAGGGCGCCGACAGCAGCCACCAAGCCCATGTAGACCGCCCGCACGCCGCCTAAGAGCGCCGATCCAATGAAACGGCCCACCATGGCACCGCCCCAGTAGAAGGCGACATACCCCGCCGCAACCCTTTCGGCCAGTGCACCAATTTCCGGCTGGCTGAAGTAGTTCACCAGGAAGCTTCCGATGGCCACTTCGGCGCCTACGTACACAAAGATGGCGATGGCGCCAAAAATCAGGTTTGGATGGTGCCAAATGGAATCATTCACCTTCTCGCCGACCCGGTGCTGGGCATGCTCGATTTTCGGCAGCTTGAAACTTCCGATCGCGATGGCAAGCACAACCAGCGCGATGGCCAGTCCCACATACGGCATCTTCACCGTTGCCGCTTCGTGCAGTCGATAGGCCTGCAGTGCAGCTGGGGCGAGCGCGCGTATTTCGTCAATCGTTTTTGGAGCGGCACTCAGAATCAGCAGGCCGCCAAAGAAGGGAGCCAGGAAAGTTCCCAGCGAGTTAAATGCCTGCGTCAAATTCAGCCGGCTTGAAGCCGTTTCGGGCCTTCCTAAAACCGTGACGTAGGGATTGGCGGCCACTTGCAGACAAGTGATGCCCGCAGCAAGCACAATGAGTGCGCACAAGAACAGAGGGTACGATGGCACACTGGCTGCCGGCACGAACAGAAACGCTCCCGCAGCCATCGTAAGCAGGCCCACCACCATAGAACGCTGATAGCCGATCCAGTCAATAATTTTCGCCGAGGGGATTGAGAATAAGAAATACGCCCCGAAGAAAGCGAACTGAATCAGCATGACCCGCGCATAGTTCAAGTCGAAAATCGGCTTCAGGTGGGGAACAAGAATGTCATTGAGACATGTCAGGAATCCCCACATAAAAAAGAGCGTAGTCACGACCGCCAACGGTCCGCGGTAGGATGCGGAACTCGAGGGCGCGGCGACAGCCTTCGAACTATTCGGCGTTGCGATCGCCATGGATTTGTCTCCACCTTACGGGAAAATGGTGCGTGTATCGCTCCCCGCGATCATAGCATCGCCGGAGACGGGTCCCATCGGGTTTCTTAACTGCATCGCCCGCACCGGAGCCTCGCACTTTCTCAATGAAGCCATCGGCTCGCCCGAGTAGCCATCTCTACAGAATTCGAGGTATTTCCCGCCCCGAATCAAGGAACTATTTTCAGGAAAGAGAGGCGAAGGAGGAATCAACGATGCCGAAGGAATCATTGCGAGAGTTGTATATCGATGAACTCAGAGATCTATACAATGCGGAAACACAACTGGTAAGAGCTCTTCCGAGGATGGCGAAGGCGTGTGCTGATGATGAGCTGCGCCGGTCGATTGAGGAACATTTGCGCCAAACGTCGGGGCAGGTTTCACGCCTGGAGCAAATATTCGAGCAACTCGATGAGAAGCCAAGCGGGAAGAAATGCCTGGGGATGGAAGGTCTGATCAAAGAAGGCTCGGAAACCATGCGCGAAGAGTACCCCGAGGATGTGATGGACGCAGCCATCATCGGTGCAGCCCAGCGGGTTGAACACTATGAGATTGCTGCGTACGGTACAGCCAGGACCTTTGCCGAGCTTCTGCACGAAACAGAGCACATTTCTCTTCTCGAGCAAACCTTAGAGGAAGAGAAGCGGGCAGACCAAAAACTGAACCAGCTATCCGAAACGATCAACCGGAGAGCCTTGGAAGCAGAAGAAATGCCTACCGAAAAGGAACGCGGGCGACAAACGAGACCAAAAAGAGCGGCCTAGACCGGCCAGGAAAAGGGGCGGCTCTTCAGCCCGGCCTCTTTTCCTGTTTTTATCCACAGTTTGCGGCTGCGAGTACAGTTTTCACCTGATAGCCCCCAATAATTGTGAACGATAATTTCTGCATATTCCAGGGCGAGAATGTGCAAGTCTCCGGAATCGAGTGCCACTATGTCGGCTGTTCCTGTCCCTGCCTACCCCCACAACTGGAGAGAGTTGTACAAGGCCGCACTGTTTGAGACGGACCGCGCGAAGATTCCAGTCCGGATCGCCGAGGCGGAAAAGGCGATTGTGGCGCGAGCCCGTGAGCTTTTCGGCGCCTACGGCGACACTATTGAAGAGGATCAGGCCCTCGACGACGCCCTTTACGCCCTGCGAGCGCTCCAGACCTGCCTCGGCCTTCAGACCAATGCGGCTTGAGTAGGTTTACCCGATTAGCTATACGTCTCCCGAACCATCGGGTAACTCCCGGGGAAAGCCTCCTTATTAATCCGTGTAAGTTCTTAAGGCAACGTAGAACACCATGTACGGGGCGATAGCCATAGCCCCAAGGGCTGCACCGTATTGAGGTCCGCAACGAGCCATCTTAGAGTGGGGATACGTTAACCATGAGTTCTGCTATGACTGCGAAAATTTCGTTACAACACTGTCACTCCGCAAACGATCTTAGACGACAATTCGAAACCGCGGTGGAAGAGATCCGTCGCGGTGAAACCTCAGCTCAAGTTGATCGGCAGAGAGCGCCCATTGTGGAGCGAACGCGGCTCGCTGTGCGGGGCTCCAAACTGGCCACGGAAAAACGAGCAATCTCAGATGCCGCAAAGGCCCTAGCTATGCTGTGGAAGGTTTCGCCGAACTTGGCGCGCTAGGAAAACAATCGCTATCAAGAGCGGCAGCCGACTCGATAGAAACTTATGTGAGCAGCGGTTGTCGAGCCGCAGCAACGGCCCGCACCAGTTCGCGGGCTGCTTCGGTGATCTTGTCTAGGTTCCCGGCTCGCAGAGCGGCAGGGTCGACGAGGTCCGCCCCCACTCCCAGGGCGACGGCGCCCGCTGAAAAAAACTCTCCAGCATTCTTGGCATTTACCCCGCCGGTTGGGATCAAGGCTGCATCGGGAAAGGGAGCTTTCAGCGCGCGCAAATACTTCGGTCCTCCGACATTTCCGCAGGGGAAAACTTTCATAAGGGATGCGCCACTTTCCCGTGCGTTCATAAGTTCGGTAGGAGTCAGGATACCTGGGATGGCCAGCCTGGAAGAGGCTTGGGCGACGGACAGCACCGCAGTCGACAGTCCCGGACTTACCAAGAATTCTGCGCCGGCATGAATGCAGGCCTGGGCCTGTTCGGCAGTGGTGACTGTTCCCGCGCCTACCATTACTTTGCTGCCGTACTGCCGAGCAACATCGCGCATCACCGAGAGCGCATGGGGAACGGTCATTGTGATTTCAACGATAGGAATCCCCCCCGCGCATACCGCTTCCACAGCGCCCGATGCCTCCTTGACTGTCGCGGCCCGGATCACCGGAATAATCCCAATCTCTCGAATCCGCAGAACCACATCATCGATGGTCATAGGGTCGCCTTAGTCACCACTCTCTCAGCGGTCAATACGTGCAGTTTGGGCGCTCATAGCTTGCAGCACTTCCGATAGCGTAGCCATCGAAGTGTCCCCGGGTGTCGTCATGGCCAGGGCGCCGTGCGCAGCGCCACATTCGACGCTCCACTGTGGATCCTTCCCAGACAGAAACCCGTAAATCAATCCGGATGCGAACGAGTCGCCGCCACCAACGCGGTCATAGATTTCCAAGTCTTCGCGTAAAGGCGCCTGATGGAATTTTCCGTTGCAGGAGCAGATCGCTGTCCAATCGTTCACCGTCGCTGTTTTCGCGTATCGCAGTGTAGTCGCAATCACTGTCAGATTGGGAAACTCCCCGGCCACCGCCTCGATCATTCGCTTGAAATTGGAGGAATCCAATTGCGCATGATGCTCATCCAGACCGGAAACAGAGAAGCCGAGTGCAACGGTGAAGTCTTCTTCGTTTCCCAGCATTACGTCTACCAGCGGTGCAAGCCTGCGGTTGATTTCCTGAGCTTTGGCTTTCCCTCCTATCGACTTCCAAAGCGATGGACGGTAATTCAAATCGTAGGAAACGACGCTGCCAGACCGCTTGGCTGCCTCCATGGCCTCCTGCGCCACTTTTGAAGCGGTTTCTGAGAGCGCGCAAAAAATACCGCCCGTGTGAAACCAGCGCGCGCCGTCTTTCGAAAAGATCTGATCCCAATCAACCTGCCCAGGCTTGATCTGCGAGATGGCCGTGTTGCCGCGGTCCGAACAACCAAGCGCGGCGCGGACGCCGAATCCCCGCTCGGTAAAATTCAACCCGTTACGGACCGCACGTCCTACGCCGTCAAATGGCAGCCAGCGAACATACCTCTGGCTCACTCCTCCCTGCAGCATCAGATCCTCAACCAGCCTTCCCACCGGATTGTCCGCCAAGGCCGTGACGATCGCGGTATCCATGCCAAAGCAGCGCCGCAATCCCCGAGCCACGTTGTATTCGCCCCCGCCTTCCCAGGCTCGAAATTGCCGGCTCGTCGAGATGCGCTGATCGCCGGGATCGAGACGCAGCATAACCTCACCCAGACTCACCAGGTCCCACATGCAATCTTGTTTCGGTTTGATCTTTAGTTTTGGCATGATCTCAGGAATTGCCTGGCGTTACACACGGTGATTTCACACTAGTGAGCCACAACCGCATTGGAAGCCGGAACCGGTGCATCCGGCAGCGGCTCAAGAGTTCTCGATGGATCGACCACCAGCCAGCTGATCGCACCCACGAGACATAATCCCGCAGCAACGAGAAATGAAGTCCCCCATCCGAACTGTGCAGCAATCCACGGCGTGAGCGAAGCGGTGATTGCCGCCCCCACCTGGTTTCCCGTATTCATGAAGCCGGAAACCGAGCCGGAAGACGTGCCCGCGATGTCGACGGTTACCGACCAAAAAGAACTCTGCGACAGGTACAACGATCCCGCCCCGCCGGCGAGGACAAGGCTGGCCAACCGCGCGCTCTGCACCTGCGATCCGAACGCTATGAAAACTCCGGCGCCGGCGATAGCAAGCGCCGCCAGACCGCAGCGTCCAAGCCGCGGACCGCATCGTTTCGTCAGCCGGTCGTTGATGGTTCCTCCCAGCAAGCAGCACACCAGCATGGCAAGAAAGGGCAGCATGGTATAGACAGCGCTGGCCCTCAAATTTAACCCGCGCACCTTCGCGAGATAACGGTAGAACCAGCTGAAGTAGATCCAGCCCACGTAGCCATAGCAGAAATAGCTCAGAGTGAGTCCCCAGACTTCTTTGCTTTTGAGGACTCGCCCCCACGAAATCAGTGACTCACGTTGTTTTGGCGCAGCCAGGCCGGAGCGAATGACGGCCAGCTCGGACGATGAAACACGGGGATGCTGGGCAGGCGTATCGCGGGCGAGAAAAAACCAAACCACCGCAGCGACGAAACCGATTGCGGCACATGCCCAGAACGACGATCGCCAGCCGTAGTGCGCCATGATGTAAGTGATCAAAGGGGGTGTGAGGCCCGCGCCTGCGCCAACCCCCGCAAAGACCCAGCCATTGGCAATTCCTCGCTCGCTTACCGGAATCCAGCGCGCGATGAACTGGTTCGCCGAGGGATAAATGACGGCCTCGCCCGCGCCGAGTAGAAACCGTACTGCCATAAAAACAAAAAGCGCAGCGCCGATATCTGGCGGAACGAGAGCTGTCAGGGCCGTGAAAATCCCCCACCAGATCACGCCCGCAGCTAAAACTCGGCGCGGACCAAAGCGGTCAGCCAATCGTCCGCCGACGGTTTGAAACAGCGCATAGCCCGCGAGCAGCGCGCTAAACACTTTGCCCAGCTGAACGTCATTCAGATGGTAAGAATCGGCGATGGCTCCGCCTGCGATGGAGATGTTGACCCGATCAAGATAAGAAACTGCGCTGAGGATGAATAACCAAAACACCAGCACCCAGCGCACACGCGTGGTTCCAACACCGGAGATTCGCGTTGTGCCGCTGAGTTCCATTTCCTTGTATGACACTCCCGCTCCGGCTAAGCGGAATGCTCGCGCAGAATTCGCGATAGCTGCTGGGCTACGATCTTGTCTTCCCCAGGCTGCAGCATGAATGAATTCATTGCCAGGCCCGGCCGGCCTTCGCCTGCCCCGATGACGATCGAAGGTTGTGAAGCCCTCAGTTGCTGCGAGACTTGCTGCGGCGTAAGCGAGATCTTCGAGTCCCAGGTAATCTGCATGTGCGGAACGTGGTTGGCAATGTCAGGAGTAAAAAATGTGGTACTCACGCCGGAAACCTTCGTGAGTTCCCGCGAAATTCCCTCCAGCCGCTCTTGCCATTCTTTTGCCAGAGCATCGTGATCTTCATTCAGAAACAGTTCGAGCGCCTTCACCATCCCGACAATTTCTTCTTTCCCGACCTTCTGGCTGCGGCCCAGCGTGTCCTCATGTGGGCTGTTGTTGAGGAGCGCGTAAGCCACCAGGTCTTTGCGGCCAATCAATAAGCCGGCGCATTGCGGCCCGCGGATGGCTTTTCCGCCGCTGAAAGTAACCAGATCGTATCCCATGCTGGTGTAGTCCCAGAGATGCGAGACTGGAGGCGTGTCAGCCGCTGCGTCGTTCATGCAGGGCAGGTTGTATTGCTTGGCCAGCTTTACCCATTCATCGACTTTGATCTGCCCCGCAGCGTTGGCAAAGTTCGAGAAGTGCATCATTGCCGTACGCTCATTGACGGCTCGGTGCAACTGCTCCCGCGTCTCGACCTCCACCAACTTGACCCCGGTGGACCGTAACTGATGATCAAATGGATTCCGGTGGGACTTCTGAATGATGACTTCGGATTTCATCCCGGTCAGATCAGGCAACTGCCGGATCAATGCCTCGTTGTCGCCGGTGAGAATCCCCGCTAATCCTGACTGAATCGCCGCTGCTGCTCCGGAAGTAACCAGGGCGCTATATCCCTCAGGCAATTTCAGCATCTCGGCAATGCGCTTGCCTGCCGCCACTTCCAGTTCTGGAATGCTGACAAAATGGCGCCCCGCCTGCATCATGACCTCTTCGAGTTCTCGATGGGGAAGAGATCCGCCCAGCATGGTCATCGTTCCCTCGCAGTTGATCACCGTCTTAACCCCAAGCTCCTCGTAAGGATTGCCGGTCTGTCCGAAGCCGCTCACCGAAGTGCTGGCGCGCGCAACGCCTTTCGCGGCAAAGAGTTTGCGTGGGGCCAAAATCGATCCCGCGACCGCCGCGATCGTGCCCAGGAAGCCCCGCCGGTTCCACTGCGAATTGATGCTCATCGAATCCTCCGTTCGCGCTACTTGCGAGTTACCGCGGCAATGCAATTGATTTCCAACAATGATTTCCCCGGAACACCCGCAACTGATACTGTCGTCCGCGCCGGACCGCCGTGCGGAAAATACGTTTTGAAAACTTTGTTCATCCCATCGTAGTAATCGAGATTGCCCAAATACACGGTCAGTTGCAGGATGCTATCCATGCTCCCGCCTCCGGCCTCCACCAGCTTCTTGACGTTGTTCATCACTTTCGTCGTGTGGCTCTCGATATCCGCTCCCTTAACATCTCCCGCGTCATTCGCGCCCTGGCCCGAGATGTAGATGAGCCCGTTATGCACGATCAGGGATGTGATCATCTGCGTTCCATCGGCGGGCTTGCCGTCATAATTCAGCTTGCGTACACCCGAATCCGCCGTGGACTCCTGAGCCGGCGCGGTTTTCGCCAGCGCCGTTCCAGCCAGGCCCAGCGCCGTTCCAGCCAGGCCCAGCGCCGAGAAAAGCGATGCAAGTCTCGAAGCAAAACTCCTGCGCGTGATCGTAGAATTCATAATTCCTCGCGAATCCGTTTTGTCAGCCACATCAACCGCTACGGCAGTGCAAAACTGAAGATGTTGCTTCCGGCCGCGATCGCCACATACTGTTTACCCGCGATCGCGTAACTCATTGGGGAAGCACTCATGTCTTGCCCCGTATTGAAGTGCCACAGCGGCTGTCCATTACGGGCATCGACTGCCTCAAGTGAACCGGCATCGTCTCCGAAAAATACCAGGCCTCCGGCGCTCGTCATCGTCCCGCCGGTGGAGTGCCCCTGCCCCGACTGCGGATACTTCCACGCAAACGCGCCCGACTCCAGACTGTAAGCGAGAAGCACCTTCTGTGAGTTTTCGCCCGGAATGCGCCTCACTCCGGTTGAGTAATATCCTTGACCCTCTTTGAACGTCTGCGCGTGAAAAAAGAAAGTTTCGCACTGTTCCAATGCCAGAAAGTAAACCGAATGAGTCAGCTCGCTGTAGGAAGGGGAATACCAGTTGGTCGCCCCGGCATATCCCGGGCAAATTCGTGTCCCGTTGCCGGTGGGCTTTACGTCCGTGCGAATGGGACGGCCGTCGGCGTCGATCCCCTTAGCCCAGTTCAGCTTTTCTACAAACGGCGTAGCCGAAAGAAACTTTCCATTAGTGCGATCGAGCACATACAGGTAGCCGTTGCGGTTGGCCTGAACCAGCAGTTTGCGAGCCTCGCCTTTGTAGGTCGCATCGACGATGATGGGTGTCTCTACCGCGTCGTAGTCGAAGACATCATGCGGCGTGAATTGAAAATGCCACTTCAACTTGCCGGTATCCGCGTCGAGCGCCACCAGACAATCTGTGTACAGGTCATCTCCAGGACGCGCATCACCGTCAAAGTCCGGGGCGGGATTGCTGGTTCCCCAATAAACGGTGTTCAATTCCGGGTCATAGGTGCCGGGGAGCCAGGTCGTTCCTCCACCGTGGAGATACAATTTGCCGGGCCAACTCTCGGAACCGGGTTCGCCTGGCGCCGGAATGGTCCAGAATCGCCATGCCAATTTTCCGGTCATCGCATCGTAAGCGGCCACAAAACCGCGCACCCCATCATCGCCGCCCGACGTCCCGACCAGAACTCTGTCCTTGACGATCATTGGTGCGCTGGTCGCGCCATAGTTCTTATTCCAATCTGCGTAAGCCACATTCCAAATCAGATTGCCTGAGCGCGCATCCAAACAGAGCAAGTGCGCATTGTCTGTTTCCATGTACACGCGGTCGTGCCACACGGCAACGCCGCGGGTTATATGCCTGGCGGCATCATCGATCAACCCGTCTGATATTGGGTGCGGATGGTGCCAGACCACGCGTCCCGTGCGCGCATCCAGCGCGAAAGCGTCATTGGCCGCAGTAACAAACATCATCCCGCTCACAACCACGGGAGTAACCTCGAGCCAACTTGTGTTGCGTGCGTGAAATACCCACTGCGCGCGCAGTTGCGAAACCTTGCCGGGGTTGATTTCGGAAAGGGCGCTGTACCTGCGCCCGGTATAGTCGCCGTTGTATGAAGGCCAATTGGCCGCTGGCGGACGGACAAGTAAGTCCTCTGGGTGCACATCAATCGTCGTGGAGGGGATCGGATCGGAGCTGTCCGCCGCTATCGTAGATGCTGACCCACAGACGCACATCACACAGACGAGGGCCGCAATTGACGACTTCGCGAGCCTTTCCAACGCGGGGAACCACCGCCGCTTAGAGAGCTGAACTTGCAAGCAGAGCCTCCGCTCCAGCTTTCTTTATCGGCGCGCGGTCCCCGATCTTTCCCGCAGCCTGGTAGCCCAGTGCTCTCGAGATCTGCAATCCGGCCCCCTGGATCAGTGGCGAGAGCTGCCGGATCCGGCTTACCGCCATGCGCACCATTGGCGCCGTGATGCTTAGGCTGGCATGGACCCCACCGTCGTGGTCCCAGATAGGGGCTGCCACGCAACGAATGTGTAACTCATGCTCTTCCAGATCGCACGCATATCCATTCTTGTGCACCCGGTACAGCTCGGCCTCCAGTTCCTGCCGGTTTCCCACCGTGTTGGGCGTCAAACGCTTCAATTCCACCTGCCGAAGCAATTGCTCCCGCTCTTCCAGGGGCATGTAGGCGAGCATAACCTTCCCCACCGCCGTGCAGTACAGGGGAACGGAGGCTCCGATCCGTGAGTGAATGCGCAAGGGCTCCGGCGAATCGAGCTTCTCGACATACACTGCCGACAATCCATGCCGGACTGTAAGGTGAATCGTCTCCCGCGTTTGCTGGTTCAATTCCTGCAGATACGGCAGGCTGACGCGACGGATGTCAAGCTGGCCCGCGGCTGCTTGGCCGATGGAGAAACATGCAATTCCAAGCTGATAGACGCCGCCTGATGTGCAATTCAAGAAACTGGAGGTCTCAAGGTTGGCCAGAAAGCGGTGGACGGTGCTAACTGGCAGTCGTGAAAGACTCGCGACCTGCTTGGCGGTTAACCCGCGAGGCGATTCGCTGAAAAGTTGCAAAAGGCGCAGGCCGCGCTGCAGAGCCGTGATGGTGTAAGCGCGTTTCGGATGGTCAGCCATTGCGGTTTCTCGCTCGCCTAAAATGAAAGTGCGAATTATCTGATGAAAATTGTGTTTTCGCAAGACCCTTTTCGCAGTGAGACACGCTGCCTGCCGTCTCCCAAATTCGGCAAGCAACCAGGGTCGCTATCATGCTGTTAGAGCCTGCCAAATTTCTTCACCGCCTCGACGATCGACTTCATCTGCTCGATCACGGCATACATCGAATGCTCCTTGAAATCCATCTGCTGCGCCA
>Ga0070732_10001498_pt1 | contig 12735 bp, 9 predicted proteins | sample Coa_R1_5_FD_66449 | JGI IMG/M metagenome (GOLD analysis project Ga0070732, IMG submission 66449) | Surface soil microbial communities from Centralia Pennsylvania, which are recovering from an underground coalmine fire - Coalmine... | ecosystem: Environmental > Terrestrial > Soil > Unclassified ...
CTGCTCGAGCGCACGGTCGAGCGCGGGTTCGACATTCCGCGCACGAAAGTGAGCAAGCCGCGGGCGCGGCTGTTGTGGATCGTCGCGCGGTATGCGTTCTTCTGATGCCGAAAACTGTTCATGTGATCGGCGCAGGCGTTGCCGGCCTGGCCGCTGCGGTGCAATTGCAGCGGCGCGGCGCGCGCGTCGTATTACATGAGGCCGCCGGGCAGGCAGGCGGCCGCTGCCGTTCCTATTACGATCGGTCACTTGGCGCGACGATCGACAACGGTAATCATCTGGTGTGGTCCGGCAATCATGCCACGCTGAACTATGCGCGGGCGATCGGCGCCGCAGACCAGCTCGTAGGCCCGACGCAACCTGAGTTCGCGTTCATGGACCTGGCTACCCGGATCCGCTGGACCGTCAGGCCGTCGGCAGGACGGCTGCCGCTGTGGCTCTTCGATGCAGCCGCCCGCGTGCCTGACACACAACCGGTGGATTACCTGTCGCTCGCGCCGCTGTTGTTCGCGAAGCCCGGCCGCACGATGGCGCAGACCATGCGCTGCAACGGCGTGCTTTGGGATCGCCTGCTGCGGCCGCTGTTTCTGGCGGTGCTGAATGTCGAGCCACGTGACGGCACGGCCGAACTGGCCGCCGCTGTTTTGCGCGAAACGCTGCTGGCTGGCGGCGAGGCGTGCCGGCCGCTTATGGCGAAGAGCGGGCTGGGCAGCGCCTTCGTCGATCCGGCCTTGCGCCTGCTGCAGCACGGCGGCACCGACATCCGGCTCGGTTCGCAGCTCACGGATTTGACGTTCTCGGAGTCAGGTCGAGTGGCGTCCCTGCATTTCGCGGATGAAAGCATTGCGCTCAATGCGAGCGACGCGGTGGTGCTCGCCGTGCCGCCAGAGGTCGCGCAGACGCTCGTGCCGGGTGTGCAGGCGCCGGATCGCTTTAGCGCTGTCGTCAGCGCGCACTTCGCGGTCGAGCCGCCGTTCGGGCTGCCGCCGCTGATGGGGCTCGTCAACGCGACGGCCGGGTGGCTCTTCGCATCCGACGGCCGCCTGTCGGTCACGATCAACGGCGCGGAGCGTCTGCTCGATACGCCGCGCGACGAACTCGCGAAGACGCTCTGGGCCGAGGTGGCGCTCGCAGCGGGCCTGCCGGTTGAGCCAATGCCGGCCTGGCAGGTCGTCGTCGACGAATGTGCGACGTTCGCGTCAGTGCCGGATCAGGAAATGCGCCGCCCCGCCACGCGCACGCGCTGGAACAATTTGATGCTCGCGGGCGACTGGACGGCCACCGGCCTGCCCGCAACGATTGAAGGCGCGATCCGCTCAGGCCAGAAGGCTGCGGATCTGCTGCTGAATGAACCCTTGGAACGCCGATGAACGATCTATCCCAGCTCCCGACGATGGACACCGACGCTACGCCCCCGATGCCTGAACCGGCGACGGAAGCGACACACACGGACGCTGTGCCTCAGGCCGCGACTCAAGATACCAATCAAGGTGCAACTCAGGCCGCTTCCGCTCATTCGCCCGAAGCCGCGCTGGAGACCGCAGTCACGCGCGCAACCGACGCGATCCTCGCCGCGCAGCGCCCCGACGGTCACTGGGTCTACGAACTTGAAGCCGACGCGACGATTCCCGCCGAGTACATCCTGCTCGTCCATTATCTCGGCGAAGAGCCGAATCTCGAGCTGGAACAGAAGATCGGCCGGTATTTGCGCCGCGTTCAATTGCCCAACGGTGGCTGGCCGCTTTTCACCGACGGCGCGCTCGACATCAGCGCCAGCGTAAAGGCCTACTTCGCACTGAAAATGATCGGCGACGCCGAAGACGCCGAACACATGCGGCGTGCCCGTGACGCGATCCTCGCGCATGGCGGCGCGGAAGGCGCGAACGTGTTCACACGCATCCTGCTCGCGCTGTTCGGCGTGGTGACGTGGTACGCGGTGCCGATGATGCCGGTCGAGATCATGTCGCTGCCGAAGTGGTTTCCGTTCCATCTGTCGAAAGTGTCGTACTGGGCGCGTACGGTGATCGTGCCGCTCCTGGTGTTGAACGCGAAGCGTCCGGTGGCGCGCAACCCGCGCGGCGTGCGGATCGACGAACTGTTCCGCGGGGCTCCCGTTACCGTCGGCCTGTCGCGGAAGGCGGCGCATCAGAGCAAGGGCTGGTTTGCCTTTTTCCGCGCCGTCGATGGCGTGCTGCGGATGGTCGACGGCCTGTTTCCGAAGTACACGCGTCAGCGCGCGATCGACGCCGCCGTGGCGTTCGTCGATGAACGGCTGAACGGTGAAGACGGGCTCGGCGCGATTTTCCCGGCGATGGCGAATTCCGTGATGATGTACGACGTGCTCGGCTATCCCGCCGATCACCCGAATCGCGCCGTCGCGCGCCGCTCGATCGATAAGCTGCTCGTAATTCGCGAGGACGAGGCGTATTGCCAGCCGTGTCTGTCGCCGGTGTGGGATACGTCGCTCGCCGCGCACGCGCTGCTCGAAACCGGCGACCCGCGTGCCGAAGAGGCCGCGTTGCGTGGCCTGCAATGGCTGCGTCCGCTGCAGATTCTCGGGGTGCGCGGAGACTGGATTTCGCGTCGTCCTGATGTGCGTCCTGGCGGCTGGGCGTTCCAGTACGCGAACCCGCACTATCCGGACGTCGACGATACGGCGGTGGTCGTGATGGCGATGGATCGCGCGGCCGCGCTCACGAAATCGAATGTCGACCACGAAGCGATTGCGCGGGCGCGCGAGTGGGTGGTTGGCATGCAGAGCAGCGACGGTGGCTGGGGCGCGTTCGAGCCGGAAAACACACAGTACTACCTGAACAACATTCCGTTCTCCGATCACGGCGCGTTGCTCGATCCGCCCACGGCGGACGTTTCGGGCCGCTGTCTGTCGATGCTGGCTCAACTCGGCGAAATGCCGTCGGCGAGCGAGCCTTCGCGCCGCGCCTACGACTATCTGCTGAGGGAGCAGGAAGCCGACGGCAGCTGGTACGGCCGCTGGGGCATGAATTACATCTACGGCACGTGGACGGCGCTGTGCGCGCTGAACGCCGCCGGGATGAAGCACGACGACCCGCGTTTCGTGCGCGCGGTGCAATGGCTCGTCAAGATCCAGAACGCCGACGGCGGCTGGGGCGAAGACGGTACCAGTTACAAGCTCGACTATCGCGGCTACGAGCAGGCGCCGAGCGCCGCATCGCAGACCGCCTGGGCGCTCATGGGCCTGATGGCAGCGGGTGCCGTCGATCATCCTGCTGTCGAACGCGGCATCGCGTACCTGATGGCTGAGCAGCGCGATCACGGTCTGTGGGACGAAACCCGTTTTACCGCCACAGGCTTCCCGCGCGTGTTCTATCTGCGCTACCACGGCTATCGCAAGTTCTTCCCGCTGTGGGCGCTTGCGCGTTACCGGCAGCTCAAGCGCGACCGGACCACGCGCGTCACGGTTGGGATTTGATCGTGCCGGTGACATCTGCGGCCGGCGAGGCCCTGCCGGTGATCGCCGTGACCGGCATGGCATTCGAGGCGCGCATCGCACGCGGCGAGGGCGTCGACGTGGTGTTTGCGGCGCGCGCCGATCTGCTCGAGCGCGCGCTGAGAGCGGCGTTGGTGCGCGGTTGCAGCGGCATTGTCAGTTTCGGGACGGCGGGTGGCCTCGCGCCGGATCTGGAAGCGGGAACATTGATCGTGGCCGATGCCGTCGACGGACCGTTCGGCCGCGTGGCGACAGACGCCGCGTGGACGGAGCGCCTCGCGGCCGCGCTCAGCGTTACGCCATTGGGCGCGCGGTTGCGCCGCGGGACGCTGGCCGCGGTCATGGCACCGCTCACCAGCGCGCACGCCAAGCAGGCACTGCACCGAAAGACCGGGGCGCTCGCCGTCGATATGGAGTCGCACATCGCAGGCGCGATCGCTGCCGCTCACGGGCTACCCTTCGCTGTCTGCCGCGCGATCGTCGATCCGGCATGGCGTACCCTGCCCCCCGCCGCGACGGCCGGTCTACGCGACGATGGCCACACGGCGATTGGGCCGATCCTGCGGGAACTGATGCGGCAGCCCTCGCAGCTCGGCTCACTCATCCAGCTTGCCGCCGATGCCCGCGCTGCGCGTCAGTCACTTGTACAGGCGCGCCGCACACTCGGTGCGGCCGGGGCGCTGCGGACGAACTGACAGGCGCCCGAATCGAGTCGCCTGCCAGACGGCCCTCTTCACCCTCTTCCTTGTATCGTCGATCGCGTTCGGCATCTCTTCGTTCCGTTGTTCTCGTGCAATAAGGGAAAACCCTTATATGCGTTATAATGCTAGGTGTTAACCCCTAATCTGGCCGCACATCAAAAGACCAGAACACGCTGAAAGACGGGATGCTAAGTGAATTTTCATACCAGAAAGTGGGTCAAGCCTGAAGATCTGAACCCGAACGGAACGCTGTTCGGCGGCAGCCTGCTGCGCTGGATCGACGAAGAGGCCGCCATTTACGCGATCTGCCAGTTGGACAACCAGCGCGTCGTTACCAAATTCATGTCGGAGATCAACTTTGTCAGCTCGGCCCGCCAAGGCGACATCATCGAACTCGGCATGACGGCAACGCATTTCGGCCGCACGTCGATTACGCTGCGCTGCGAAGTGCGCAACAAGATCACGCGCAAGAGCATCCTGACGGTCGAGAAGATGGTGTTCGTGAATCTCGATGAAAACGGCGAGGCGGCGCCGCACGGCCGTACGCGGATTCGCTACGCCGACGAGGCGTTTGCCCGCTTTCGCGAGAACTCGCGGCCGGCCGTGCAACCGCCGGTCGCAGTCGGCGAGGACGCCATCGAGCGCGTCGAAGCCGATACGATGCACTGACGTCCGGCAGCAGCGCTTTGTTTGCAACGAAGGCGACGAAGCGAGGAAACAGCAGGCACAAGAGAAACAGCCCGGCAGGTTTCACCTGCCGGGCTGTTTCTTTTGCCCCAACGCACACGGATGTGGGTGTGGTTCGTGCGGATTACTGTGTAGCGGGTTTCGGCAAAGGCGCGGCGTCCGGCGTCGTTCCCGCGGGCGAGCCCGTCGAGGGCGCAGCCTTCGGCGTCCCGGGCGCTGTTCCGGCCGCCGCATCGCCTGGTTCCGTGGCGTTCGGCGCACCGGCCGGGGCCGCCTGCGGGGCGCCAGACGCAGCCGCTGCACCAGCCGCTGAATCGCCAGGGTCGGAATAGTCGGGAAGGCCGGCCGGAGCCGTCCCGGAAGCGCCAGAAGCGGGCGCTGCGCCCGCGCCCGGATCGTCCGGCTCGCCGTAATCCGGCAGGGCCGCCGGCGGCGCACCTGCTCCGCGCAACAGCGCGCGGCGCTGCTGCGTGTAGGCGTCGCGGACAAACGAGTACTTGTCGAGCGCCGCCTGCGAAAGCAGGTCGGTGGCACCGAGCAGATCCGAGCGCTTGCTGATGAATTGCAGGCCGTACAACGGATTGCGCCAGGCAGGTTCGATGTAGTTGAGCGGATTGAAGCGAACATCGACGATAAGGCCAGCACCGTCACGGAACGAACTCGGCCCGAAAAGCGGCAGCACCAGATACGGACCGGACGGCACGCCCCAGCGTCCGAGTGTCAGTCCGAAGTCCTGATGATGCTTGGGCAGCCCCGCTGGTGTCGCGAAGTCGAGCAGGCCGCCGATCCCGAACGTCGAGTTGAACGCGAAACGCATGATGTCTTCGGTTGCGTCCGTGATGTTCAACTGCAGCAGGTTGTTGGCCGCGTTGCCGAGATCGCCGAGATTCGAGAAGAAGTTGCTGATCGCCGTGCGCAGCGGCTGCGGCGTCACCTTCTGATAGCCCTTCGCGATCGGTTGGGCGATGGCCGTATCGACCGTATCATTGAACTTGAAGATGGCACGGTTCATCGGCTCCAGCGGATCGCCGGGCTTGCGGTCAGGGCCGGTCGCGCAGCCGGTAAGGGCACTCGCGACAACAAGCGCCAGCGCGGTGGTGTGCATCTTCATCCGTCGATCCCTGTAGTTTTCTTACGGACGCGCTTCGGGCGCGGTTTGCCCATCAACACTGGCTGGAATACCACTGCACCGACCAGCGTGCAGAACAGCGACAGCGCCAGCAGCCGCCCCATGCTCGATGTGCCCGGATGGTGCGAAAGCCACAGGCTGCCGAACGCGGTCGCCGTGGTGGCAGCGCTGAACATCACGGCGTGCGTGAGGCTCGATTGCAGCAGGCCGGTCTGGCCGTTGCGCCATGCCATCACGAAGTAAATCTTGAACGCCACGCCGACGCCGAGCATCAGCGGTAATGCAATGATATTGGCGAAGTTGAGCGGCATGTTGAATACGACGCACAACTCGAGCGTGACGATAGCCGAGACGAGCAGCGGAATCATTGTGCGCAGCACGTCGCCCATCCTGCGCAGTGTCAGCCACAGCAGGATCGTAATCGACAGAACCGCCCAGCCGGCGGCCTGCAGGAACGCCGTGATGATCGTGTCGGCGGAATGCAGGATCGAGATCGGGCCGCCGAGCGCGCCCGGCTCGGCCTTTTTGACCGCCTTGGCGAAGCGGCGCAGCATCGTGTCGTCGCTGGGATCGGCGCCTGCCTTGAATTTCGGCGCGACGTCCACGAGCGCGTGGCCGTCGGCTGACACCCAGCTGCCGGCGATCTGCGGCGGCACGGATTCGCGGGTGACCGGCGACGGCTGCAACAGTGCGGTCAGTTGTCCGAGCGCTATCCTGAGCGATTCGGCCATCGCCGTTTCAGCACGGTCGCGGGTAGCGGCGTCTGCGGCGGCGAGCTTCGCAAGTGTCGCGGACAGATGTTTGGCTTCGGCTGCGCCCGGCCCCGGATGATCGTCGGCGGCGAGCGACAGCTGGTTCGCAGCGCGCTTGAGCGCGGCGACGCGCACGGCGTCGGTGGCGGGCTGCGCGGGTGTCTGCGTCAGCGCGGGCAACAACTGCTGGGCGGCATTGGCGATCAGCGCGAGTTTTTGCGGCTGGTCGGTGGGGATGAAGGTGCTCAGGGTGGTCACGCGGCCGACTTCCGGCAGCGCCGACAGCTTCGCGGCCATCCGGTCCGCATCCGCCAGCGACGGCGCAAGCACCTGCACGTTATTGATCGAAGCCTCGGGCGCGTCGTCGAGCGACAACAACGTGGCCATCGATTCCGTGTGCGGGTTTTTCAGGTGCAGCGGGTTGAAGTCGAAACGCAGATGCGTGAGCAACGGCAGCGCGCCGCCCACCACGATCAGCGTCATGATCAGCACCGGCTTGCGGTTGCGGTCGAGGAAGTCGTCCACCGGCGCCAGTTGCCTGAAGCCGGGCGACACAGGTTCGGGTTTCGGCTGCATGACATGGAGCAAGGCAGGCAGCAGCGTCATGTTCGTCAGATACGCGACGAACATCCCGACACCCGCGATCTTGCCCAGTTCCGACACGCCACGATACGCAGTCGGCAGGAACGAGAAGAAGCTCAGCGCAACGGCGACCGCCGCGAGCGTCAGCGGCACGCCGATGCTATGCGCGGTATTCAGCAGCGCAGCGGGAAGGCGGTCGTCGCGGTTGCGCTCTTCACGGTATTTCACGCCGAACTGGACACCGAAATCGACGCCCAGCCCGACGAACAACACCATGAACGCGACCGAGATCATGTTCAGCGCCTCGACCATCATCAAGCCGAGCGCCGCCGTGATCGCGAGGCCGACGAAAAGTGTGATGAACACCGCGATGATCAGCCGCTTGGAACGCAGCGCGAGCCACAGGATCACGAGCACGACCACCATCGTGCCGATGCCGTTGACGACGGCCCCGTCCTTTACCGACGCAAATTCCTCATCGGCGAGTGGCTGTTCGCCAGTCAGCCGGACCGTCGCACCGTACTGCGTGTCGAGATGCAGCGAAGCGGCGGTATCGCGGATGGCCTGCGACGCCTGCGCGCCAGGTTCGAGCGCGGCGTAGTCCACAACCGGCTGGACCGTGACGAACGCGCGGGCCGGTTGTGTCGCCGCACTTTTGTCGACGAGCGCGCGCCACGAGAACACCGACGGTTGACCGGCCAGCACGCCGTCGAGCACGGTCGCGCTCTGCGACAGCAGATGACTCATGTCGCCGAGCTTCACCTGGCCGATCTGCAGCGGCAGCAGCAGGGTGGTCGTCAGAATGCCGGCGAGGCCGGTAAGACTGGGATCGTGAGCGAGCGAATTGACGAGCGGTCTCGCCTGGACCAGCTGGGAAGTGGTCGATTCGACGTCCTTGAGCGGCAGGAACAGCAGACCGTTATGCTCGAAGAAGGTGCCGTCGGCCGGTTGCGAGACGGCGACGAACTGTTTCGGCTGCTTCTGCAGCGCCGCGGTCAGCTTGTTGGCGGCGGTATCGGCGAATTCGGGCGCGCCGGCTTCGACGACCACGAGTACGGTCTTGCCCCGGTCCGGGAAGGCCGCATTCATCGCGTTTTCGAGGCGCGACCATTGCGCGTCGGTATCGATCAAACGGCTGATGTCCGTGTTGATCTTGAAGTGATGCACGACATAGAAGCCACTCGCGACAGCGAGTGCGAGCGACAGCGCAATGACCGGCCACGAGAGGCGTATCGACCACGCAACGAGGCGAACTATGGATGACTTCAGCATACAGGTGAAATAGCCCTGTCGTTAACGGCGTTTTTGGCAGAAGGGCACAAGTATACAGACGCAGCGGCCTCGCGCGCGTCGTGCGGGACAGGACGCAACGTGCAAAGCCGGTATACTGGCCCCCAACGGCTTCCTGGCCGCCGGGTGGCTGTCCTTTTCACCTTCATGTTCCAGCGAGCATATGAAACGTTATTTGTCTGCTTTTTTCGCAGCGGCCGTGGTTTCCAGCGCGGCTTTCGCACAAGCTGCACCGGACGCTGTCGTGAAGAGTGCCGTCGAGGGCACCGTCGCCGCGATGAAGGCCGATCCGCAGGCACGCGGCGGCGATATGAGCAAGATCACCCAGGTGGTCGAGACGCGCTTCGTGCCTTACACGGACTTCCAGCGGACGACGCGAATTGCCGTCGGCAAGGCGTGGGCGACCGCGACACCCGAGCAGCAGAAGCAGCTGTACGAGCAGTTCACGAAACTACTGGTCGGAACGTACGCAGCCTCGCTGTCGCAATTGCGGGACCAGGACGTCAAGTTCCGTTTCCTGCCGTCGGCGTCTGCTGAAGAGACCAAGGACACTGTTGTGCAGTCGCACGTGATCAGCAACGGCGGCGACGATTCGATCGATTACCGGCTCGAAAAGAGTGCCTCCGGCTGGAAGATTTACGACATCAACATGATGGGCGCGTGGCTCATCCAGGTCTATCAGACGCAGTTTGCCGATCAACTCGCCAAGGGCGGGATCGACGGATTGATCAAGTTCCTGACCGAGCACAACGCGCGCAGCGCCGGTTGATTGGCAGAACCCGCGGGATGATCGCCGCGGGCTCGCTGCGCGACATCGGCATAGCGGGCCCGAAGCTAGTGTCTGCGATGCTCCACTGCGAACTTGATCAGCTCAGCCTGCCCCTCGATGGTTGCTGATCTGTACGCTGACCGCTGGCTGGCAGAAGAGTTTTTCCGCGAGCGGCAGAATGCGCGATACGGATCGGGGGCTGGAAAGTGCCGTTGAGCTGACCATCCGCTTACCCCGAAAATAAAAGAGCGCAACGGTTCGCACCGTTGCGCTCTTTTCCTTGCGTGCCGCTCATTCACGAGCGGCACGAATACAAATGCAGGCAGCCTGCTCAACGCTCAGCTTGCGGCTGCCGTTGTTCTTTCTACTTTCTTGCCCTTACCTGCACGGCCGATCTCTTCCAGCTTGATCTCGACGTGACGCGAGAACACGTACTCGGCCGGACGCTGCTTGTCGAGCGGGATGTCCTTAGCGAACGCGCCCGAGGTCTTCGGACCACGCAGGCTGACCTTCAGTGCCTTCAGCGGATGCGCCACCGTATCCATCACGGCGGTCGCTTCGAAGCCGCAGTGGACCATGCAGTCCGCGCACTTCTCGTAGTTGCCGGTGCCGTAGGCGTCCCAGTTGGTCGTCTCCATCAGTTCCTTGAAGGTCTTCACATAACCTTCGCCGACCAGATAGCACGGCTTTTGCCAGCCAAACACCGTGCGCGCCGGATTACCCCACGGCGTGCATTCGTAGGTCTGGTTGCCGGCCAGGAAGTCGAGAAACATGCCCGACTGGCTGAACGACCAGTTCTTGCCATTGTTGCCGCGCTTGAAGATTTCGCGGAACAGGTGCTTGGTCTTGTCGCGGTTCAGGAAGTGCTGTTGATCCGGCGCGCGTTCGTACGCATAACCCGGCGACACGGTAATGCCGTCGACGCCCATCGGCCCGAGCGTGTCGAAGAACGCGGCGACGCGTTCCGGCACGGCGTCGTTGAACAGCGTGCAATTGATGTTGACGCGGAAACCGCGGCGCTTCGCTTCGCGGATCGCGGCGACGGCCTTCTCATAGACGCCTTCCTGCGACACCGAGTGATCGTGTGCTTCCTTGTCGCCGTCGAGGTGAACCGACCATACGAAGTACGGATTCGGCTCGTAGTCGTCCATCTTCTTTTCCATCAGCAGCGCGTTCGTGCACAGGTACACGAATTTCTTGCGCGCGATGATGCCCTTCACGATCTGCGGCATTTCCTTGTGCAGCAGCGGCTCACCGCCGGCGATCGACACCACGGGCGCGCCGCATTCGTCGACGGCGCCGAGGCATTCTTCCAGCGACAGGCGCTGGTTCAGGATGGGATCCGGATAGTCAATCTTGCCGCAGCCATTGCAGGCCAGATTGCAGCGGAACAGGGGCTCGAGCATCAGCGCGAGCGGGTAGCGTTTATTGCCCGAAAAGTGCTGGCGCATGATGTAAGCGCCCACCCGGACCTTCTGTAGCAGCGGAATAGACAATCTGTCCTCCTTAAACTTCGCGTGCGGCGAGTGGTTGCGTCAGCTTCGACGGCAACTTGAATTCGACTTTCTCTTCACGGCCCGCCATCGTCGTGACGTCGACGGGCCCCAATGCGCGCAGCGCATCGATTACGTTTTCAACCATTTCTTCCGGCGCCGAAGCACCCGCCGTGATGCCGACCGTCTGCGCATTCGCAAACCACTCCGGCTTCACTTCGGAACCATCGGCGACGAGGTAGCTCGGCACACCTGTTTCGCTGCCGATTTCGCGCAGCCGGTTCGAGTTCGAACTGTTCGTCGCACCCACCACCAGCAACACATCGACCTGCGTGCTCAACTCGCGCACCGCCGCCTGGCGGTTTTGCGTTGCGTAGCAGATGTCGCGCGTGTCCGGGCCGACGATGTCGGTGAACCGGCGCAGCAGCGCGTCGATGATGCCGCGCGTATCGTCGACCGACAGCGTCGTCTGCGTCACGTACGCAAGCGGCGTGTCGAGCGGCAGATCGAGCGTCGCGACTTCGGCTTCGCTCTGCACGAGCAGCACCTTGCCGGGAATCTGCCCGATCGTTCCTTCGACTTCCGGATGGCCCGCGTGGCCGATCAGGATCAGTGTGCGGCCAGCGCCGACGTACTGACGCCCCTGTACGTGTACCTTGGTGACGAGCGGGCAGGTCGCGTCGAGCACATCGAGCCCGCGCTGCTCGGCGTCACGTTCGACGCTTTGCGCCACGCCATGCGCGCTGAAGATCGCGACGGCGCCTTCCGGCACCTCGTCCAGTTCTTCGACGAAGCGCGCCCCTTTTTGACGCAGGTTATCGACCACGTGGCGATTGTGGACGATTTCATGGCGCACATAGACCGGCGCGCCGTGTTGAAGCAGTGCGCGATCGACGATTTCGATCGCACGGACAACACCCGCACAAAAGCCGCGGGGTTGAGCAAGGATGACTCGCATAGGCTGGCGAACTCCGACTGACGCGGGTCTCGAAGAAGCCGGAAACAATGACTTTATCGCCGCGACCATCATATTAATGGATGCATTAAGTCCGACAAAAAGCCGGCGCACCGAAACCAAACGCGCATTCTAACGCTATCGCGGCCTCCTTGCTTTCCTGAACACACCGGATACAACACCTGCCGCAGCAACAATGACCGCTGCACCCGACATGCGGAACCCTTAAACTATCAGGCCTTGCGGTGGTTGTTTACAACCGCATTACTGAATGCATTTGGGGCTCGCTGGATGGAAGTCGATCACTACGAAAACTTTCCTGTTGCACGCGCGTTGCTGTCGAAGTCGTCAGGCGGGCTGGTGGGCTGGCTGGCAGTGTCGGTCGAGGGTAACGCATGATGCTGTTTCTTTTTGTCCTTTCCTGCCTGTCGCTGCTGATCTGGTGTGTCCTGCTGTTTGCCCGTGGCGGCTTCTGGAGGGCGCGTCCCGCCGCGCCGCTCGCGGTGCCGGCACGTAGCGGCGATGACACATGGCCTGCTGTGGTCGCTGTGGTGCCGGCACGTAACGAAGCCGACGTGATCGCGCGAGCCGTCGCTTCGCTGCTCGGCCAGGATTACGCGGGCGCATTTCATGTGATCGTCGTCGACGACCATAGCACCGATGGTACTGCCGACGCCGCCCGGGCCGCCGCACTGCAACTGCAATGTCCTGACCGCCTGACGGTGCTCACGGCGAAGCCGTTGCCGGCGGGCTGGTCGGGCAAGGTGTGGGCGCAGTCGCAGGGCATCGGGGCCGTGAAAACGCTCGGTTTGCCCGCCGACTACCTGCTGCTCACCGATGCGGACATCGGCCATCCCGCCGACGCCGTCACGCAGCTGGTGGTGCGCGCGGACGAGGAAAAGCGCGAT
>Ga0070732_10001499_pt1 | contig 12732 bp, 12 predicted proteins | sample Coa_R1_5_FD_66449 | JGI IMG/M metagenome (GOLD analysis project Ga0070732, IMG submission 66449) | Surface soil microbial communities from Centralia Pennsylvania, which are recovering from an underground coalmine fire - Coalmine... | ecosystem: Environmental > Terrestrial > Soil > Unclassified ...
CACGTGGGGTTCACGCTGCAGTTCGCGCTGGACAAGAGCATCGATGCGGCCGCGACGGATGTGCAGACAGCCATCTCTCAGGCCAGCGGCAATTTGCCAACGGATTTGCCGTCGCCGCCGACCTTCTCCAAAACAAATCCGAACGACCAGCCCATTTTGTATATCGCTGTGACCAGCGACTCTGTCACGCCCAGCCGGCTCTACGATTACGCGAGCACACAGGTGGGCCAGCGAATCAGCATCCTGCCCGGCGTGAGCAGCGTGAACGTGTTTGGCACCAAGAGCGCCGTGAGAATCAAGGTCGAACCCTCGAAGATGTGGGCTCGAGGAATATCGATCGACGATTTGGTCGCGGCGGTGAAGAACGGCACCAGCTACACCGGCGCGGGACAATTCGACAGCCCTTCGGGCACAGCGTTGCTGCGGCCCAACGGCCAATTGGACAACGCCGCTGCGTACGGGGACTTGATCGTCAGCAGCACCAACGGCGCGCCCGTGTTTCTCCGCGACATCGCGCATGTGGAAGACTCGGTGCAGGACGAGCGAATCAAGATGAGGTTCTGGGTGCGCGGGTACGGGGAGCCGGCTGCCGACGTCTTCGTAGCCGTCAACCGGCAGGCCGGCTCGAATGCCGTGGCCGTATCGAAAAGCGTCCGCGATCTTCTTCCCATCATCAACGCCGAACTTCCCGCATCGGTACGCGTCTCGTCGACCTATGACCGTTCCCAGTCCATCGTAAATTCCGTTGCCGACGTTCAGACCACGCTTATGTTTGCGTTTGTCCTCGTCGTCGGTGTGATTTTTATTTTTCTTGGCAGGGCCACCGATACGCTGATCCCGGCCGTGGCGCTGCCGTTGTCGCTCTTGATCACCTTCATGGCCATGCGCCTGTTTGGGTACAGCCTGGACAATCTCTCGCTGATGGCTCTGACGCTGGCCATCGGATTTCTGGTGGATGACGCGATCGTGTTCTTGGAAAACACGGTGCGCCTGATGGAAAGAGGCATGAAGCCGCTGGAGGCGTCTCTGGAAAGCGCGCGCGAAATCAGCTTCACGATTCTTTCCATGACCGTCTCGCTCGCGGCGGTATTTTTCCCGTTGGTGTTCATGTCGGGGCTGGTGGGGCGCATCTTCCGCGAATTCGCGATCACCATCGTGGTTTCCATTATCGCTTCGGGGCTGGTCTCGCTGACGCTCACGCCGCTGATGTGCGCGAGGCTGCTCAAACCGAGGGGACACGGAGTAAAACAAAACTGGGTCGAGCGAACCGGAGGACGGATCGAGAAGAAGGTCCTCCAAGTGTATGGCAATTCGCTGTGGTGGTTTCTACGCCATCGCTGGATCTCGGCGCTGACGTGGGCCGCTTGCATGGCGGGAACGATTTTGCTTTTCATGGCGGTTCCGAAAGCCTTCTTGCCGGTCGGGGACAGCAGCTTTGTCCGGGGCGTCATGATCGGAAAGGAAGGCTCCTCGCCGCAACAGATGCGGGAGTTGCAGAACCAGGCGGATGCGGTGATGCGCGCGGATCCCGCCGTCGGGGCTACTTTCACGCTGACAGGCATGAGCTCATTCCTCGCGTCCAATCAGGGACTGCTGCTCGCGTTCTTGAACCCGCCACAGGTGCGCGCGCCGATTCAAGGCGTCGTTGGCGGACTGATGGGGAGGCTCGGCAGCATTCCCGGAATTTTCGCGTTCCTGCGTCCCCAGCCGGTCTTGAACATCAGCACGGGAGCGACGAACCAGAATCAGGGGCAGTATGCCTATGCCCTGTCGGGAGTGAACTCGCAGCAAGTTTACGACGTCGCGCAAAAGCTGATGGCCAGGCTGCGGGAATATCCGGGTTTTGCGACGGTCTCCTCAGACTTTTTCAATCACACGCCGAATCTGGAAATCAATATCCGGCGCGACCAGGCGCGCACCTACGGCGTTTCGGAAACGCGCATATTGAATCTTTTGCGCAACGCGTATTCGCAAAATTATCTGTATCTGATCAAGAAGCCGGAGGACCAGTATCAGGTGATCCTGGAAGTTCAGGATTCCGAGCGCGCGAAAGCCGACGATCTCTCGTTGCTCTATATCCGGTCGGATGACGGAAAAAATCTTGTGCCGCTCAATACGCTGGTCGACTGGAAAAGTTCGATCGGACCCCAGAGCGTGAACCACTTGAACCAATTCACGAGCGTCACGATTTTTTTCGACTTGAAGCCGGGGGTGGCGATCGGCGACGCCACCAACTTTATCGGCAAGGCCGAAGCGGAGATCGTGCCGCCCACGATTCGCGCCAGCCTGCAGGGTGAAGCGCTGACGTTCCGCAACACAGTGAGCGATTTGACCATCTTGATGGGGCTCGCCGTGTTCATCATGTACGTGATCCTGGCGATTCTGTACGAGAGCTACGTCCATCCACTGACCGTGCTCTCGACGCTGCCAACCGCGCTCGTCGGCGGGTTGCTGACTTTGTACGTCTTTGGCCAGCAAGCGTCGCTGTACGCGTTCGTGGGGATGTTCATGCTGATGGGTATCGTGAAGAAGAACGGAATCATGATCGTCGATTTCGCCCGGCAGCGCGTGGACGCCGGCGAGAGCGCGGAAAAGGCCATCCATGACGCGAGCATCGACCGTTTCCGTCCGATCCTCATGACCACGCTCGCGGCGGTCATCGGCGCCGTGCCCATCGCCGCGGGGTACGGAGCCGACGGGGCCTCGCGCCGGCCGCTGGGGATGGTGATCGTCGGCGGCCTGGTGGTCTCGCAATTCATCACGCTGTATGTGACGCCGGTAATTTATTTGTACCTCGAACAGTTCCAGGAAAAAGTTTTGAACCGCACGTCGTTCTTCCATTCCGGGCACACTCAGATTCCTTCCGCGGGCGGCCAAATTACCGCTCAGGATGGGGCGGCGGACTAGACCACGATGAGCAGACGTTTCGTTTTTCTTCAATCCTCGCGATTTTTTTTCTTCACACTCTGCGCGCTCGGGATTTTTCTCGCCGGCTGCACGGTTGGCCCCAATTACAAGAGGCCGAACACTGACGCTCCTACCGCCTACCGGGGACTAACGGCGGAGGAAGCAGCCAGCGCCTCCACGCAATCGCTTGGCGAACAAAAGTGGTGGGAAGTTTTCCAGGACGAGCAGTTGCAGAAATTGATTCGCACGGCGCTCCAGCAGAATTACGACGCGCGGATTGCGGCGGCGCGCGTCCTCGCGGCGCAGGCGCAACTGGGAATTACGCGGGCAAACCAATTTCCCATAGTGAACGCGGTCGGCAGCGGGACCAATCTGCACAATCCCGCGACGGGCCCGATTCCTTCGTATGGTTTGACCATCGGAAGGGTGTTGGCGTCGGCGGCGTGGGACGCCGACTTCTGGGGCAAGTATCGCCGGGCGACCGAAGCGGCGCGGGCGAATTTGCTCGCGACCGATTGGGCGCGCCAGGAAGTGAACGCCACGCTGGTGGCGAATGTGGCCGCCGCGTATTTTCAGCTTCGCGAGCTCGACCTGGAGCTGGATATTTCCGAGAAGGCGCTCGCCTCCCGAAAAGAATCGCTCGATCTGACGAAGACGCTCGAGGAACACGGCATCAATTCCATTCTCGATGTGCGCCAGGCGGAACAGCTCGTCTATACCGCCGCGGCGGACATCGCCGATCTCAACCGGCGCATCGGCCAGCAGGAGGATTTTCTCAGCATCCTCCTGGGAAATAATCCGGGCCCGATCGCCCCGCGAGGAAAGGAACTTATCGATCAGCCGCATCCGGCGGCGATCCCTGCCGGGCTTCCTTCCGCGTTGCTGGAGCGGCGGCCGGACATCCGGCAATCGGAGGAGTTGCTGGTCGCGGCGAACGCGCAAATCGGCGCCGCCAGAGCGGCTTATTTTCCGGACATCTCGCTGACGGCGCAGGCCGGTTTCCAAAGTTCGTCGCTTACCAATTTGTTCAGCGGCTCGGCCGGATTGTGGACATTTGCCGGAACGGTCACGCAACCGATATTCAATGCCGGACAGCTTCGTTCCAATGTTCGTTTGGCCGAAGCGCAGCAGCAGGAAGCGGTCCTGACGTATCAGCAGACCATTCAAGGCGCGTTTCGCGACGTCTCCGACGCGCTGATCGCCTACCAACAAGACCAGGAATTCCTCGCACAACAGGAGTTGCTGGCGCACGCCGCAGAGGACGCCGCGCAGCTTTCCGGCCAGCGCTATCAGGCCGGCACTACGAATTATCTGGAAGTCCTGACGAACGAGACGAATTACCTGTCCGCCGAGCTCGGCCTCGCGCAAGCCCGCCTCAACGAACTTCTCGCCCTGGTGCAAATCTACAAGGCGCTCGGCGGCGGCTGGCAGCAGTAGCTACTGCGCATTCCGAGTAGCATAGGCACTCCTGCCTTTGCGGGTTTATAGATCGCAAATTCAGCTTACCCGACCCACTACAACCGCAAAACCCGCACAGGCAAGAGTGCCTGTGCTACATGGGGCTCTACACGGGCGGAGGCTGAACTTCGCGTAATCGCCGCTCGAGGAATCGGCGCTCGCTGTCGTTGGTGACGAGGGCGAGCGCTCGTGCGTAACTTTTCGCCGCTTCGTCAAGCAAACCGAGGCGGCGCAGCAGATCGGCGCGCGCGGCGTGCAGCAGGTGATAGTCGCTGAGATGGTTTGAGGCGGTCAGGGCATCGATCGCCGCGAGCCCTGCGCGAGGGCCGTCCGTCATCGCGACCGCTACGGCGCGGTTCAGGGACACAATCGGAGAAGGCTGCACGCTCTCCAGTTGGTCGTAGAGACGGACGATCTCGGCCCAGTCCGTGTCCGCCGGATGGGCAGCCTTGCAGTGCACGGCGGCAAGGGCAGCCTGGAGGGCGAACGGGCCGGGCGTGGCGCGCGGCGCATCGTTCAGGAGACGCAAAGCCTCGGCGATCTGCTTGTGGTTCCATCGGCTGCGGTCCTGTTCCTCCAGGACGACGATTTCTCCTGCTTCATCGAGACGCGCATCGCGCCGGGCGTCGTGAAGCAGCATAAGTGCGACGAGTGCCGTTGCTTCCGCCGGGGGTTGCGGCTCCATCAAAGTGATCACCAGACGGCCCAGGCGAATGGCTTCGACGCAAAGATCGGTCCTGACCAGCGAAGCGCCTCGAGTCGCCAGGTAGCCTTCATTGAAAACCAGGTAAATCACGGTCAGGACGGCCTCGAGCCGCGCGGCTATGTCATTCGTACCAGGGATGATATAGGGGATGCCCGCGTCGCGAATCTTTTGTTTGGCGCGGACCAGCCGCTGGGCCATCGTCGCCGGAGAAACGAGAAAGGCCCGCGCGATCTCGTCAGTCTCGAGGCCGCAGAGCGTTCGAAGTGTTAGTGCGACACGCGCTTCCGGGGCCAGCGCGGGATGGCAACATGTAAAAATTAGGCGGAGGCGCTCATCTTGAATCTCGCTGGCCTCGTACTCCTTTGCTGGAGTGGACCCGGTGTAATCGCGGGCCAGCTGAGGCTGGATCTTTTCCGTGAAAAGTGTTCGCCGCCGTAGCCGGTCGATGGCCTTGTGGCGCGCGGTTTGGATAATCCAGGCGCGCGGGAGAGCCGGGACACCGGATGCCGGCCACTGCTCCAGAGCAGCCGCAAATGCTTCTTGCGCATACTCTTCGGCCAGATCGAAATCGCCCAGCAACCCGATCAGCGTGGCCACAATCCGCCCCCAGTCCGAGCGGTAAACAGCTTCGACGGCCAGGGCCGCGTTGACTTCCGGAGGCATACGCAATTGTATGAATTTTTTGGTATAGATGTCGATCTGGGGGCGCGCCGTTCGATCTACGTATAGGGGGCAGGCATGAAATACATGTTGCTGATCTACCTGGATGAAAACGGGTTGAGCGAGACCGACCGGGCTGAGTGTTATCAGGAATCCGCGGAGTTTGCCGTCCAGCTCAGCAAGAGCGGCAAGTATTTAGGCGCCGGGCCGCTCCATCCGACCTCCACGGCGACCAGCGTCCGCGTGCGCGACAGCAAGCGGCTAGTCACCGACGGCCCGTTCGCTGAAACGCGCGAACAGCTCGGCGGGTACTTCCTGATCGACGCCAATGACCTCGATGAGGCCATCGGGATTGCCGAGCGGATCCCGGCTGGCCGTTGGGGAACCGTGGAAATCCGGCCGGTGATGGAAATTGCGGGCTTGCCGGCCGGGTAGCGCGGGCTTCAGCCTGCGGGGTTTTGTCTTTGCAAGGACTAAAACCGGAAGGCTGCCCTTCACCGTGTTCAGGGTGAAAAGCCAGCGCTGCCGGGGATTCAACTGCACAACTGTGGGTTCCGCAGGTTAGAACATTTCGAGAGCGCGGGATTAAAAACAGATTTATCAGGAGAGATGAAAATGTGGTTCATGATGATCGTAAAAGCCAGCAAAGATTGTGAGGCGGGGAAGAGGGATATTGAGCAGCTCCCACCCGCGATCAGAAAGTTTAACGATGAAATGAGGAAGGCCGGTGTGTTAGTCGAGCTCTCGAGGCTCCATCCGAGCTCAAAGGGGGCGCGCGTCACGTACTCGGGCGGGAGGCATACGGTGATCGACGGGCCGTTTGCCGAGACCAAGGAGCTGATCGGGGGCTACTGGATCATCCAGGTGAAATCGAAGGAAGAGGCGATCGAATGGGCCAAGCGCGTCCCCGTTCCCGAAGGCGAAGACTGGGAATACGAGATTGAAATTCGCCAGTTTCTCGAGATGGAGGGTTTCGCGCCAAGCGCGGCGGCCAATCGCGCGGCGGACCTGGGGAAAGATCTCGTGAAAACGCAGGCGCAAGCGCAATGAGGGTGTCGATTTTATGCCTCGTCGTTCGATTTACTGGTAGAGCGCGGGTTCGACTGATCCGAAACACTCAGCGAGGGCAACTGTAATCCGACACCAAAGGGAGATGTCGAAATGCAAAAAATCACGCCGTTCTTGTGGTTCGATGGGAAAGCGGAGGAGGCGGCCAATTTTTATGTCTCCATTTTCAAGAACTCGAAGATCGGAAAGGTCAATCGATACGGTGACCATGGGCCGGGACCGAAGGGAACGGTGATGATTGCGACGTTTCAGGTTGAGGGGCAGGAATTCATCGCTTTAAACGGAGGCCCGCAATTCAAGTTCTCGCCGGCCATTTCCTTCGTCGTGAATTGCGAGACGCAGGAAGAAGTAGATGACTTGTGGCAGAAGCTTTCCCAGGGCGGAACGAAACAGCAGTGTGGCTGGCTGCAGGACAAGTTTGGCGTCTCCTGGCAAATCGTTCCGACCGCGCTGCCGAAGCTGATGAGCGATCCCGATCGCGAAAAAACCAGCCGAGTCATGCAAGCACTGATGCAGATGGACAAAATCGACATCCGGCGCTTGGAAGAGGCTTACCGGCAAGCGTGAAGCGAGTAGCACACGCTTCAGCCTGTGGGTTTTGCATTGCAAGAATGGAAAGGCCACAGGCTGAAGCCTGTGCTACTAAAAAATCAGGAGACAGAACCATGCGATTCATGATGATCGTCAAGGCAAATAAGGACTCCGAGGCGGGCAAGATGCCGAGCGAAGAACTGCTCAGCGAGATGGGGAAGTACAACGAAGAGCTGATGAAAGCCGGGGCGCTGGTCGATGGCTCGGGGCTGCAGGCCAGCTCCAAGGGCGCGCGGGTGAAGTTTTCGGGCGGAAAAGTCACGGTAATGGACGGGCCATTCGCCGAAACGAAAGAGCTGATCGCCGGCTACTGGATCATTAATGTGAAATCCAAGCAGGAGGCCATCGATTGGGCCAAGCGCGTCCCCAATCCCCACGGCCCGAACCAGGAGAGCGAAATCGAAATTCGCCAATTTTTCGAACTGGAAGACTTCGCGCCGGGCCCCGCGATTGACCGCCACGCGGAGCTCGCAAAAGAGCTGGCAAAATCCAATAAGCAATCCAAGTAGCGCTGTCGATTTTGATGATCGCCGTTCGACTAACCAGTGAATGAGCAAACGGCTCACAAACTATTTAAAGGAGATTTCCATGCAACTGAATGCGTATCTGTTGTTCAAAGGCAATTGCGAGGAAGCGTTCAAGTTCTATGAGAAATGTCTTGGCGGCACGATCAAAGCGATGATTCCCCATGCGGGGACGCCGGCGGAACAACACGTGCCGCCGGAATGGCGGAATAAGATCATGCACGCGTGCCTGGCCGTGGGCGAAGCGATGCTGATGGGTAGCGACGCTCCCCTTGACCGGTTTGAAGAACCGAAAGGTTTTTCCGTGTCACTTATGATCAATGACCCGGGGGAGGCAGAGCGTTTGTTTCACGCATTGGAGGAGGGCGGGAAAGTGCGGATGCCGATTCAGCAGACCTTTTGGGCCACGCGTTTCGGCATGCTGGTCGATCGATTTGGCACACCGTGGATGATCAACTGTATGCAAGCTGCGGAGCGGGCTGCCTAGGGGAATGTCGCCCTGGGAACGCCAATCGGGAGATTGGCGTTCCCGGGGTTCAAAATCTTTCGTCGGGACTGAAGTCCCGACTTCCTAGGAAACTGTGCGCTGACTGGCATAGAGACTTAGTCCATAATGGCGGGAACTTTAAAAAGGAGCGAGAGAAATGAGCAAAGTGCGTGTACTCGTTGGGACAAGGAAGGGCGCATTTATTTTGTCTTCGGACGGCAAGCGGGAAAAATGGGACGTCAGCGGCCCGCACTTTGCCGGCTGGGAGATCTACCACATGAAGGGGTCCCCCGCTAATCCAGATCGGCTGTATGCGTCGCAAACCTCCGGCTGGTTCGGGCAGATCATTCAACGCTCCGACGATGGCGGCAAGACGTGGCATCAGCCGGGATCGGCTACAAACGAGCCTCCCGCTCCCGGCGGAAGACCGGTGGGCATGAGCAATATGTTCGTTTATGACGCGTCGGAGCAGAGCGGCAAGCCGCTCACCACGCACCAGTGGTATGACGGCACGCAACATCCCTGGGAGTTCAAGCGCGTGTGGCATCTCGAACCGTCGCTGACCGAACCGGACACGGTCTACGCCGGCATTGAGGATGCTGCGTTGTTCCGCTCGACCGACGGTGGACAAACCTGGAAAGAGTTGCCCGGGCTTCGCGGCAGCGACACCGGGCCTCGCTGGCAGCCGGGAGCCGGCGGGATGTGCCTCCACACAATCCTTCTCGATCCGAAAGATCCGCGGCGAATGTTCATCGCCATCTCAGCGGCGGGCGCGTTTCGCACGGATGACGCCGGCAAAACCTGGAAGCCGATCAATCGCGGGCTGAGATCCGAACATATCCCGGACCCGACGGCCGAGGTGGGACACTGCGTGCACCGCATTGCGCAGCACCGCTCGCGGCCGAACACGCTGTTCATGCAGAAGCATTGGGACGTGATGCGCACCGACGACGCCGGCGATAACTGGCGCGAGATCAGCGGGGACTTGCCGACCGACTTCGGTTTCGTGATTGACGTGCACGCGCACGAGCCGGAGACCGTTTACGTCGTTCCGATCAAGAGCGACTCGGAGCATTTTCCGCTGGAGGGGAAATTGCGCGTCTATCGCAGCCGCACGGGCGGGAACGAGTGGGAACCTCTGTCCAAAGGCCTGCCGCAAAGCGATTGTTACGTCAACGTATTGCGCGATGCGATGGCCGTCGACTCACTCGATTCCTGCGGGGTGTATTTCGGCACGACGGGCGGGCAGGTATACGCTTCAGCCAATGCCGGAAACAATTGGGCGCCGATCGTGCGCGATCTTCCCGCGGTGCTTTCCGTCGAGGTTCAGACGCTGCCATGATCCGCGTTGTGTTGCCGCAGCACCTGCGAACGCTCGCGCGCGTGAGCGGCGAGGTGATGATCGAAGTCCATGGCCAGGCGACGCAACGCTCGGTCCTTGATGCGCTGGAAAACTCCTATCCGATGCTGCGCGGCACGATTCGCGACCATGTGACGCACGAGCGCCGGCCGTTTTTGCGGTTCTTCGTCTGCGCGGAAGATTGGTCCCATGAAGCGCCGGACGCTCCCTTGCCCAAAGAAGTGACTTCAGGCGCGGAGCCCTTCCTCATCATAGGTGCCATTGCCGGAGGATGAGCTTGGGCCGCGGGAGCGCCCCGCCAAAAAATCCTCAAACGATATGCCGCAACTTTTCGATTCTCCCAGGCGCTTCACTGCTCTGTGTGGATTTGGGCGCGGCAGCAACAGGCGCAAAAACTCGCACCAGCTCCAGATCGAGCCATCCACGTTCGGCTTCATTGTAAAGAGTGGCCAGCGCCTGGCTGGCGGGGAATGCTTCCCGATAAGGACGGTCCGTGGTCAGCGCGTCATAAATGTCAACGATCTGAAGGATGCGAGCGGCAAGCGGGATGGCGTCTCCGCGGAGGCCGTCGGGATAGCCGCTTCCGTCCATTCGCTCGTGGTGGTGGCGAATGATGGGAAGTACGCGGCGAAACGATTTCAACGGGGAACAGATGCGCTCGCCTTCGACCGGATGCCGCCGCATGATCGCGGTTTCCTGAGGGGTGAGCGGCCCCGCCTTCAACAGGACCGAATCGGGGACAGCCACTTTACCGACGTCGTGAACGATACCGGCGACGTGAAGCGCTTGGACCTGTTCGTTGGACAGGCCGACATTAAGTGCCAATCGCACGGCCGAGGTCGCGAGCCTTTCACTGTGGCCCCGCGTATAACTGTCGCGCGCTTCGATCGTGCGCGCAAGCGAAAGGACCACCGCTTCGGCCTGTTCATCGATGTAGGTTTTTAGTTGTAGCAACGATTGAATCCTCGTAAGTGCCTCCCAGCGCGTCGGGCGCGCTCCCCACACGTCATCGGCCCCTGAACCCCGCAAGGTGGAAAGACATGGATCGCCGGACATCCCCTCGATCAAAATAACCGGCGTGAGCTTGTTGCGCGGATCGCCTTTCAGCCGGCGGCAAATTTCCAGGCCCGATACATCCGGCAAGCCGGTTTCCATCAGCACGAGGTCCGGCTGAAGATGCGCGCACAAATCGGGTACCCGTTCCCCGGTCGCGATGGCGACAGTGTGGTAGCCTTGATTTTCCAGCAACTGCTTCCAATTTTCGCGTTTCTCCGGATCAGCGAATACAACCAGAATCGACGCATTCATCCCGGTTCATCCCCCCTCAGCAGGCACACACAGGCGAAGTCCCGGCAAACGGCTCGTTTGCCGATCCTCGGTGACGAGGCGCGCAAGCATGACATTTCGCGCCCGCTTTCGCTTTACAAGGCCTGCGAGCAGAGGCCACGGGGACGACAGGGATCGAGGGAGGCATGCTTTTGAGGCAAAAACGTGGCCAAACCTGCATCGCATTACTAGACTGAAAACGAAGGGCCCTACAGGATTATTTCTAAGGCACTAAAGTAATTAGGGTATTTTTTTCCTGAGAGAGGGAAAAAGTGCCCTGTGGATATCTCCAATTTTTACAATAAAGTGCGCATGCGTACGCGAGCCTTGTGCAGCTGCGATTTGGAATTGCCCACCGAGCAATTCATGAGCGAAGCGATCTCGTTGTGGTCGTACCCGAGCACGTCGTGAAGAACCAACATCCGTTTGTATCCATCGGGCAACTGGCGGAACACGCGCTTCAGGTTTTCGCGGTCAAAAAGACCGGTGATTGATTGGTCCGGGCCGCCCGGTACCAGACGCGGCACGCCAGGTTCGTCCACATAGCGATCGTCGTTCTCCAAGGGGATTTCCACTCGCTTCTTTTTGCGCAACGCCATCAGCACGGTATTCACGGACACGCGATGGAGCCACGTGGAGAAGGCTGATTTTCCCTGGAACGTGTGAATCTTGCGGAAGACTCGCATAAACACCTCCTGAGTCAGGTCTTCGGCTTCGGCCTGGTTTTTCACCATGCGGATGCACAAGTGGTAGACGCGCTTGCTGTATCGCCGATAGAGTTGCTCGAATGCTTCGGCCTTGCCCTCCCTGGCCTGTCGAATGATTTCCTCTTCAGGAAAATGGCTGTTTTTGTCTTCTTCATTGCCGTTCAACAACATGCCGATCTCCTCTTTCAAATCTGTTCTTTGGATCGTTTACAGAAACTCAGAATCTCAACGGGGGGCAACAAATTGACGGTCTACAACGGACCGTTCACCCCGCTGACAAATCCACCGACGTGCCCGGTTAACAAAGTTAGAGCAACCGCCACGACTTCAACGGTCAAACGGAATCCTGGTGAACTGGCCAGTGGTTTGCGTTGTTCCCGGATGTGCAGCCAGCAAACGAGCCAGATCAGCGCGCTCGAAGTTAGCGCGAGAAACATATGCAGCTTGAGATTTCCCCGTGGCGCTTTGCCTTCGAATTGCAGTTGCCATGCCAGGAGGCCGGTGGCGACGGTGGGCACGGCGGCAATTGCCGCCGCAACCACCGTGTAATACGCTGCTCGAAGCAGGGCTAGGTTCTGCTTCCGCAGCGAGAGCAGGTCGAATGCGACGCTGACAAAAATCAGCGCGATGGGAAAGTGGACCAACGCAACATGCTGCGCATGTTTGGCGAGGAGCACGGACTTCAGATCAAACGGATTCATTCTGCGCTCCTCGCATCACTGCACTACGATTTTGGCGACCATCTTCGGATGAATCGCGCAGTAGTACTTGTATGTGCCCGGTTTTGTGAAGGTAAACGAGAAACGGTCGTCCGTATCGAGAGCCTTCGATTTGAACATTTTGTTGTCATCGCTGGTGACGACATGGGGAACATCGTCGTTGTTGGTCCATGTGACCGTGGTCCCGGCAGGAATGGTGATGTCTGCCGGGCCAAAGCT
>Ga0070732_10001501_pt1 | contig 12726 bp, 7 predicted proteins | sample Coa_R1_5_FD_66449 | JGI IMG/M metagenome (GOLD analysis project Ga0070732, IMG submission 66449) | Surface soil microbial communities from Centralia Pennsylvania, which are recovering from an underground coalmine fire - Coalmine... | ecosystem: Environmental > Terrestrial > Soil > Unclassified ...
CAACCTCGCCCGCCTCGGCGCCGTGCATCGTGAAACCGAGAATGCGGTCGTCATTTGCGCCGACAAGGACTTTCATGAAGCCCTGTGTCTCGTCGGTCGCTTCGCGCCGGAACAAGGCACTCATCGGCAATTTGGCGACGCGCGGGGCAAGGCCCTGTCGCTCTGCGTCCCGTTCGCTTAACCCAATATGCGCAAGCGGCGGATCGGTGAACACGCAGTACGGCACCAGCCTGTCGTCCGTGCTGCGCGCGCCGCCGGCAAGGTTGTCACGGATGATGCGAAAATCGTCAACCGAAACGTGCGTGAACTGAGGACTGCCGGCACAATCGCCAATTGCCCAGACATCGGGCGCCGTTGTCTCCAGCCGCTCGTTGACGCGTATATATCCGCGCGCATCCAAGTCGACGCCAGCTGCCTCTAACCCGATGCCGACTGTGTTCGGAATGCGCCCGGTCGCGATCAGGAGGTCGCTTGCTTCGATCGTCTGCGTGCCGGTGGGCGTCCGCACCGTGAGGCTGACGCCTTCGCCGGATCTGCCTTGCACGGCAACGGGCTCGGCAGATAGCACGAACTGGATGCCTTCGTCACTCAGAACGCCGTGTATCGATTCTGCTATATCCGGATCCTCCCGGCTCATGATCTGCAGCCCCCTCTCGATCACTGTCACTCGGCTGCCGAAGCGCCGGTAGGCCTGTGCCAGTTCCAAGCCAACATAGCCGCCACCGAGCACGATCAGATGCGAGGGTGCATAGTCCAGTTCCAGTGCCTCGATATGCGTGAGCGGCCGCGCTTCCGCGAGGCCGGGGATGTTCGGCATCGCCGTACGCGAACCGATATTGATGAATATCTTGTCGCCGGTCAGCCAACGCCTGCCGCCGTCGTTCAGCTGGACCTCGAGCGTTTTCGGCGCCACGAAGTTTCCGGTGCCCATGACCAGTTCGGCACCGGTAGACTCGAAGGGCGCAAGGTGGAGCGCGAGCTCTCGCTCTACCATGTCACGCTTGCGCTGGCGCACCTTCGCCATGTCGGTTGTGACCGGGCCAGTGATCGTGCCGAACTGCTCCGCACGCCGGACCAGGTAGGCGATGCGCGCGGCCCAAGCCTCGTTCTTGCTGGGCATACACGCGATGTTGGGACAGGAACCTCCGACGTATCGCCGCTCAACGAGGACCACATGTTGTCCGGACTGCGCCAAGTGCCACGCGAGTAAGTTTCCGCCAGGGCCACTTCCGAGAAACAGGGCATCAAAATGTTCCGCTTGATTCATCTTCATCTCCAAATACTGACCGCAATAGGCGCGCCGTTGCGACTTAATGCCACTGCTGTCGAGGGGAAGACAGGAGAGCCCGATCATCTGTGCTCTCCTGTTGGTTTGCGAACAGCTAGCTAGCTTTGGCGAAGCTCACATCCGACTTCGCCGCGCCTGACCGCAGTGATCGAAAGCCGGCGCGAACCTCTTCTGAAAAGAGCTTCGGCTGTTCAAAGGCCGCAAAGTGCCCGCCCTTGGGAAGCTTGTTGAAGTGAATGAGCTTGGGGAATGCTCGTTCTGCGAAGCTACGCGGCATCGGATAGAGTTCGTCGGGGAAGACGCTTACAGCTACTGGGATGGAGACGCCCTTCGCATTGAAGTACCCTCCTTTGCCCCAATACTCCCAGTAGAGGCGGGCGCCAGACACAAACGTGTTCGTCAGCCAGGCGATCGTGATGTTGTCGAGGACGTCGTCTCGTGTGAGGCCTTCTTTCCCTCCGGCAAAGACACGCGAGATCATCTCGTAGCTAGCCGCGTCGTGATCAAGGAAATAAGCTGCAAGTCCCACAGGGGAATCCGCGATCCCGTACAACGTCTGCGGCCGGAGCCCCATCTGGTACCCGTAGGCGATTCCCTTTTGATATTCGTGTTGCAACGCCTCATAGGCGATCTTCTCCTCAGCCGAAAGTCCCGATGGCGCCGGCTTCCCGGAAAAAGCCGCCTGGTCAATCTCAGCTGGAAAGATGCCAGGCATGTTGGTGTGAATGCCGAGTAACTCCGGAGCTGCCTGCACGCCCATGGATTCAGTGACAACCGCTCCCCAATCTCCGCCTTGTGCCACAAATTTCGTGTACCCAAGACGCTTCATCAGCACGACCCAGGCGCGCGCGATGTGAGCGGGATCCCACCCAGTTGTAGTCGGTCTGCCAGAAAAGCCGTAGCCCGGCATCGATGGAATCACCACGTCGAATGTGTCCCCTGCGCTTCCGCCATGGGCCGTGGGATTGGTAAGTGGATCGATGATCTTCATCTGCTCGACGATCGATCCCGGCCATCCGTGCGTGACGATGAGTGGCAATGCATTTTCATGCTTCGAACGGACGTGAATGAAATGAATGTCCAGTCCATCGATCTCAGTGATGAATTGGGGTAGGGCGTTCAGGCGCGCCTCCACCTTCCGCCAGTCGTATTCTTTTGCCCAATACTTCGCGAGCGCCTGAGTCGTCGCGAGCTGCACGCCTTGCGTGGCATCTGGTACCGTTTCCCGCTCCGGCCATCGGGTCGCATTGATGCGTCGGCGCAATTCTGTAAGTTCAGCTTCTGGAACATTCACCTTGGGGAACGGACGAATCGCATTCTTGTCAGCTGCCTGTTTGCTGTTTTGCGGTGTTGCAACGGTTGTAGCCATGGTGTCCTCCTTAGAGTAGTTTTTGCTTACGTAAGTGGATCGAGCCGGATGCTTCGAACGCATCACAACCGAAGTATCGAACTGGAACAATCAGACGATGTATTGGCGATGCTTTTGTATCTGTCGAAGCAGAGGAATAGATTTCAGGATGCGTCGCGGTATTGACGCGATTTGCCAGTCGAGCTGCGGCCGCGATTGTGACCGCTCGCAATTTTTGTTCTTTTGAGCGGGAGGGCCAGGTCATCAATGTCAACTCATCGAGCCAGTCTTCTGTCGAAACTCGGGCTTGCTCCGGGCCAAACAACTCCGTCACCGCACCGATGAACGCTGATAACTCGCGTTCTGCCCTGTCCATCTCGGCGGCATAGGTCGAATTGCTGAACGATTGTTTGTTGGCCATCGGATTCTTCTCGGCTTGCATTGAAGAACGTCCCAAAACACTTCAGATCAACCAAAGGTGAATGAAAACCCTTCCACGCCAGAACCAATAAACTCGATCTCAAACCGGCGAGTGCCAATCGGGGGTGGCTGCCGAATTAGTTGATACATCCGTTGTTCAATAACAGTGCCGTTGCCCTGCTCGTCCACGTCAACGCCATGAGCTTTCCCCGGCGGACGGCCGTTAATGAGCACGCGGAATTGCACGGGTGACCCGGGCTCTGACGGCCCCATGACGAGATGAAGATCGCGGGCGTGAAAGCAGTAGGCGATGTGCCCATTGGGTTCATTCAACACAATGGCTTCTTTGCCTATCGTCCAGTTGCCGGAAAGTGCCCACTCGTTGAGTCCTAGTCGCGAGGGAGGAGAGTAGACGCGGCGCTTGTCCGGAGCCGTGCTGCCCGATGCAAAGTTCTCTGTGCGCTCATACCCGAGGTAGTTCTCTCCGGACTTCAGGTCACTCCAATCAGCGGCAGCCTCGGCACCGCTGGCGTCAACCGAAACTAGTTCGTTGCGGCTTCCGCCAGCGCCGGCTTCGGCAAGCAATTTCTGAATCACTTCTTCTGACTGCTGGTATTCGCCTTCTCCAAAGTGACTGTGCCGGATCTTCCCCTTCGCATCGACGAAATAGAGAGCTGGCCAATATTCGTTGTTAAAGCCGCGCCATATCGCGTGATCGTTATCAATCGCGACCGGATACGCAATATGCATTTCCTTCGACGCCCAGCGAACGTTATCGACATTCTTTTCGAACGAGAACTCAGGAGTGTGTACGCCGATCACGACTAAACCCTGGTCCTTATATTTCTCGGCCCACGCGCGGACATAAGGAAGTTGGCGGCGCCAGTTGATGCAGGAATAGGTCCAGAACTCAATGAGGACAACTCTTCCCCGCAGTGCCACGGCCGTGAGTGGCTGCGCATTGAGCCACGTCGTTGCGAGGGCAAGAGACGCCAATCTTCTTCCACCGGTAAGCCACGTTTCTGCAGAAGCGACGGTGGCCAACTGAACAGCCGCGATCATCAATGGCGCTGTACCCAGGAAATGGCGGCGGCTTAGATTGATTTCGTGAAACATTCAGTGCTCTCTTTCAAATACAGGTTTTACCGCCTTGACAATCACGCAACTTGTGCAGTCATCACCACGTTGAGAGAAGAAAGCGAGGCGACTATCTCATTGGTGTTCACGATCGCACTGGCGTAGTTTGGAAGATTGCTGACGAGTGCGGCGTGCATGAATTCCTCGGCGTAATCCGCGGTCGCGTCCTTCACCACGGTGACGTCGTATCCGAGTTCAACGGCGAACCGTACTGTCGATTCGACGCATGTATGCGCGATAAGACCGGCTACAATGAGCCTTTGGATGCCATGCCTTTTGAGCTGCAAATCCAGATCGGTGTTGGCAAAGCCACTGGAGCACCAATGCTCATAGGCCACGATGTCTCCCGGCTGTGGGGCAAACTCGGCGCGGACCTCGCCGCCCCAGGTTCCATATTCAAACGTTTTTCGTGACCAAGCCGCTCTCTGAATCGGCGCGGTGTACTTCCATGTCTCGTAGTCGCCGGGACAGTATCGATGATGCATGGCATAGAAAACCCTCATCCCCGTCGTTCGCACTACGGTCAGCAACTGCAACATGTGAGCGATACAGTCATTCGCCTCGGCAACGGTTTTAATGCGATCCCATAGTTTGCCGCCCTCGGAGATGAAGTCGTTGTAGGGATCGATGAGGAGAAGTGCCGTGATCTCTTTGTCGAATTTTAGGTCTGTCATGTTTGTTCTCCGTTCGCCCAAGCTGTTCTCCGGCATAAATTAAGCTGCACTCGCGACACGGGCGGAGCTACCGTTCCTCAAGGCATGACGCTCGATACTCTTCGCAAACAGAGGCGTTTCCTGCCGGTTATGTGCCTCTGAAATGGGCCTGCGGGCGGACTGAAAGGCTTCTTGTGGAATACCCTGTTTGGCCAGAGAGTCCAGAAGCTCCGGCGTGAAGGAGCTGTGCACTTCATTGGTAAACTCGCAGGTGTTGCCATCGATCTTCTTCACGCTCAAATCCCAGATCACGCCCACTTTTATCCTGCCGGTTGGCGTAAAAATGTCTGAGCGTGAAACCAGCCGCAAGTGATGCGGTTCGGCAATCTCCTCGACGTAATGCTGCACCATGGGGCTTCCGCCGAGAACTTCGACGTTGATGGACATACGCCGACCATCCGGCGCCGTAGTTGCGCCTGCAGACACATGAGCCGGGGAGCAGGATTGGTATTCCGATTCCGACAGGCCAAAGCACCAAGTGGGAATATCCACGTCTTCAATGGGAGCGTGAATCGTAGCTGAAAAACTGGTCTTCACTAGCGTGTTATCTTCCATATTTGTCTCCTCTGGAACTCCTATCACTCGGGAAGCTCCACCCTGGATTGCTCTCCATTTACTCGGCGTACTATCTAGCTGCTTTCTCGTTCATTCGGATCCACTCGCGGATGTAGGCCGGGCAACTCCTGAGTTCGATGCCCTCGGCTTCGACCTGTGCCAGAAGCTTCACTGCGTCACGGTTGGCCACCTCTACCTCTGCGAGTTCGACCGCGACGACTCGGCGTGGGTCCAGCGCAGTGCGTACGACCTCCAGATCGTCCGCTGCAAGCTGACCGCTGATGTAAAGGACCAAACCGTGTTCCGTCGAAAGTCGGTCGATTCGGAACGTCATTGGCTCGCGTCGCCCGCCGTCCACTGATTTCAATGGCAAATGGCGTGCCACTCGAACGTGACTGAAAGCGCTAGAGATCCAGCCGCTTGCGGACCGGCAAATTTGGCAGATGTGGTGAATGTGGTGAATTTGAAGAAAGTGGTGGGAACTTCAGCGAAACTTGAATTGCGTCTTGTCGATACCCAACGCCTTGATGCGATGGTCAAGCGTGGATGGTGGAACGCCAAGCTTCGCAGCGGCCCCCGAACGCCCGGCGACACGGCCCCGGGATGCGACGAGCGCCGCTTCAATGAGCTCCCGCTCGCTTCGAGGCTTGCCTTGAGACAGCGCGGGTGAAGCGACTTGAGGTCGTTCACGGGTGGGTTCTTTTGCGAGCCATGACTCGTCGACGGCAAAAGTCTCGCCGGAGTTCAGGATCACGGACCGCTCAATCACGTTCTGCAGCTCACGGATGTTGCCTGGCCAATCGTAGTTCTGCAACAGATTCAACGTCTTCTTGTCGATCGAGCGGAAGTTCTTGCCCCCCCGCTTAGCATAGCGTCGCACGAAGTACTCGACGAGCATCAAGATGTCCTCAGTCCGGTCCCGGAGCGGCGGCACCTCGATGGGAAATACGTTGAGTCGATAAAAGAGGTCCTGGCGAAACCTTCCATTGGCCACAGCAGCCGTCAGGTCACGGTTGGTCGCCGTGATGACTCGAACGTCGACTCGGATCGTCTGTGATCCCCCGACTCGCTCAAACTCTCGCTCTTGCAAGACTCTTAAGAGCCCGACCTGCGTGTCGGACGGAAGCTCACCCACTTCATCCAGGAAGATCGTGCCGCCGTTAGCCTGTTCAAAGCGGCCGAGCCGCCGCTGTGTAGCTCCCGTAAAGGCTCCTTTCTCGTGACCAAACAACTCCGATGAGATCAGCGTGGGCGCCAGTGCAGCACAGTTCACGCTGACGAAGGCACGTCCAGCCCTTTGGGATCGTTTGTGGACGGCGCGTGCGATGAGTTCCTTGCCGGTGCCGGTCTCCCCCGTGATGAGCACTGTGGAACCAGTCGGTGCCACTCTGGCGATCCTCGAGAGGACCATCTTCAACGGCTTGGAGGATCCGACAATTTCCTCGAACATCTGAGCGCGATCGACCTCGTCTCGCAGCGCCAGGTTTTCCCGATAGAGTTGATCCTTGAGCGCTCTGACCTCTGCTTCAGCCTGTTTCTGTTTACTCAAATCTAGGGCGAAGGCGACGCCGTCGTTCCCGCCCTCCTGGAACAACGTGGCTCCAATCAGCACGGGTACCCGGCTGCCATCTTTGCGGAAAAATTCCGACTCGAACGGTTGTACGGTGCCGGTCTGGATCACTTCTGCCAAGGCGCGTTCAGCGCGTTCGCGCCAGTCCGCAGGTGTCATCTCCAACCATCGCACGCGACCAGCTGCGACATCCTCATGACTGTATTGCACCATGCGAAGAAAGGCTTCATTGGACGCGAGGACGGCGCCATCGACATTCCAGGTTGCGATTCCGAGAATGTTGGCGTCCACCAGGCGGCGGATCTTCGCTTCACGATCTTCGAGATCGCTATAGAGACGCCTGTTCTCCATGGAGATCGCTGCCTCTGAGGCAAGCAACTTTAGAACGGCCATTCGCGCGGGGGTGAACGCGTGAGGTGTGAGACTGTTTTCGAGGTACAGAACCCCGAGCAGGCGATTTTGTTTCAGCAGCGGCAGACAGAGCACAGACCGCGCGTGATGCCCGCGAATATACTCATCGGCGGCGAATTGATTCTGACCGGATGCGTCGTGCAAGAGAACGACTTCTTTGGTCCTAAGGACATAGTGAAAGACTGAACTGGGTATATCCGCGGCGGAGACGCTTGCCTGTCGAAGGACGACTGTCACCTGATCGCTGCTGGTGGTGGCTTCCGCTTCGATGCGATAGCCATCTCCTCGGGAAAGAATCAAAAGACCTCTCTCGGCGCCTGCTTGCTCAATCGCTGTGCGCATGATCGTGTCGATCAGCCTGCCAAGCACGATCTCACCCGACAGAGCTTCGGACACCTTGATCACGGTCGCTAGCTCGAGTTGTTCGACCGGCGTGCGTATCGTGGTCGTCGCATTTGAGATCGCTCTCTCCACTTTGATCTGCGGGTAAAGCTGCTCTAGTTGCCGAACCTTGGCATCCGCTCCCCAATGGAGGTAGCAGTAGCGCGCCTCGCGCAGATAGATGGTCGCAATCTTCTCGAAACCGCGTGCCCAGTAGAAGCGTCCTGCCACCTCGTTCGCGACTCCCTCGTTGTGGACAAAGCCATTTGCGTGTGCAGAACGGATGGCTTTCTCATAGAGCTCCTCAGCTTCGAGCGTGCGACCCTCGATCCGCTCGATCTCCGCGCCGACAAGCGCGGTGCGGTTCGCGAATGTGTCAAGGTTATGCTCGGCCCATATTTGCAGCTGCCGATAATGAGCCATCAACGATGCTAAATGCTTCGGCCTCTCCTCGGGAGACGCGGAATCCCACGCCGCTGCATGCGCAAGCGCACCGTAAAACCGATGCTCTGCGCTTTCGAACATTGCCGCTGATGTCCAGAACAGACGCTCCGCATCCGCGTTCAGCGAGGCGTCCACTGCCGCGGCAAAGTTTCCGGCAAAGAAACGCGCCTGCAATTTGCGGGTCCAATGGTAGAACTCGGCGAACGCCAAGTTGGGGGTGCACGCCAGACGACGTTCGGTGTCCAGCTCGTTGTATTCTTCATGATCCAGGCAGCCGAACGTGGGAGTCAGCCCACGCAAGGTTCGGATTAGGCCCAGCTGCGCTCCGCACAGTTCGATAACCAGGCCGAAATGCACCCGCCTGGCAAACGCGAGGCCGTTTTTGCATTCGGTTTCCACTTCCGCGAGCGGATCTCCGACTGCCAGACAAACGGTAACCAGTTGATCCCAGCTGTACGACGCAAAAGTCAGGTCGCCAATTCGATACGCGAGATCGAACGCCCGCCGCACGAGTTCACGTCCACTGGCGGGGTGTTTCATCCAGGGCAGGACAGTCGAACCCATGTTCATCCAGATTCGGGCCTGGTAACGGGTCAAGCCGCGTTTTTCAACGAGGTCGTAGCCCAGTTGGCCGAACCGAAAGCCATCTTTGTAGTTGTTGAAACGCGGCCCGGCGAACATGGCCACCCAGACGTAGGCGAAGCACGACGCGTCGCAGTTACCGTGCTCAAGACTCAAAGTCACCATGCGGCAAAGCACCAGCGACGAGAGGTTTTCGTCAAAAAGCTGCGATGGTGTCATGATCTCCGTGAAGACATCCAGCGTGTCGAGGACATCGGGGTCTGTGATCCGTGGCAGGTCGATGAGCGATTCGATCGTCCGATCACCGAGCAGAGTCCAGATGCGTTCGTATTCCCGCATTACGTCTTCGCGCGTCGGATGAATCGACCATACCGTACCGTCGCGGCGCAGCCAGTCGACAAAAACCTCGGCACAGCGATCACACTGATCCAACGTCATGTACAGCGTGAGGCGCAAGCGCGTTGCGACACAAAAGTCATGGCGGTTGCTGGCACGTTCTGCCAATCGCGTCATTCGGTTCTCTGCCGCGGACTTCTCGGCGGTCAGCAGCTCGCACTCGGCCATGAGGTACTCAATCGAAAACATCAGCTCGTAGTTGCGCTCCCAAGTCTCCTCCGTCAGGAGAGCGCCAGCGGCTCTGAGGTACTTGAGTGCGGAGTCATATGCGGTCGACGACTTCGCGCGCCTTGCTGCGATCAGATTCAAGTCGGCGACCCGCTCGCGCTCCTCGACCGAGCCGATGAGCTGCGAGCCCCGATTGAGTTGGTTGACGATTTCGAAGATAGCTTCGTCGCGCTTAGCCGGAGGCGTGTGCTCGGCGAGAAGCATACCGATGCGCAGGTGAGCCTCGGCGCGCAGTTCTTTGGGGATCAGGGAGTACGCTCCCTCCTGCACGCGGTCGTGCAGGAATCGGTAGGAATCATCCCCACGAAAGATGAGGCCCGAGCGCACGGCTTCCCAGAGATCGTCATGCATGTCCTCGATTGATTCCTGATAAACCATCCGGAGCATGTCGAACTCTGCGCTGTTGCCCATGCAGGCGAACTGCTGAAGTGCCTTCTGAGTGTCTAGGGGCAGTCGATTCAACTTGCCGACCATCAGCTCGACAACGTTGTCCGTGAATCCTTTGGCGTGAATGCGGAGCAAATCCCAGAGCCATCGGCCCTCGCCGTAGTCGAACGTCAGCAAACCCTCATCGGCCAGCGCCGAAATGAACTGGATCGCAAAGAACGGGTTCCCCCTGGTCTTTTCGTGTATCAGTGTCGCCAGCGGATCGGCGCGCTCCGGCCCGCAGTGCAGGGAGTCCACGAGCAGTTGGAGCATGTCGTCGCGTCGGAGTGGGGTGAGGACGATGTCTTGCACCGCCGCTCCGCTCTGGCGGATCGCGTCGAGCTTGCGGACCAGCGGGTGAGTGGCGTTGACCTCGTTGTCTCGATACGCCCCGATGAGCAGCAAGTGCTGCAGATCGGTCTGGGTCAACAAGTCTTCGAGCAAATCGAGAGTGGCAGCGTCCAGCCATTGCAAGTCGTCGAGGAAGAGTGCCAGCGGATGCTCCGGTCGTGCGAATACGCCGATGAACCGTCGAAAGACCAACTGAAAACGTCGCTGCGCTTCCGACGGCGGGAGCTCGGGAACGGGTGGTTGTTCGCCAATGACGTGCTTCAATTCAGGGACAAGATCGACGATCAGCAGCCCGTTCGGCTCCAGCGCCTCCCGTAGCGCGTCACGCCACTTGTGTAACTCGTCTTCGTCCTTACTGAGCAGCGGCCGGACAAGACTTTGGAACGCCTGCGCCAGCGTCGCATACGGAATGTCCCGCTTGTACTGATCGAACTTGCCAGACGCAAACAGGCCGCGCGGAGGGACGAGCGGCTTGTGAAGCTCGTTCGCGACTGCGGACTTGCCGATACCGGAGTATCCGGAGACAAGCACCAGCTCTGGTCGGCCGCCTGCGACAATGCGATCGAACGCCGTGAGCAAGGTGTCTACCTCACGGTCCCGCCCGTATAGCCTTTCGGGGATCAAGAGGCGGTCCGGAGTGTCCTGTTCGCCGAGAGGGAAATCGTCGATGGATCCGCGCGACTCCCATTGCGACAGGCAACGCAGTAGATCGCGTTCAACTCCCGTGGCGGTCTGATACCGCTCCTCCGCTGTCTTCGAGAGCAGCTTCATCGTGATAGCTGAGACGGCCGCTGGAACATTTCTTAAGCGCTCGCTGGGTGCGGCGGGTTGCCGCGCAATGTGGCTATGCACCCATTCCATCGGATCGGTTGCGGTGAACGGAAGGCTGCCGGTTAGCATCTCGTAGAACGTGACGCCAAGTGAGTACAGGTCGCTGCGGGAATCAATGGAGCGATTGACTCGTCCCGTCTGCTCTGGCGCCATGTACGCCAGCGTTCCAGCAATGAACTCTGGAGGTTCGGCCGGTTGGCGCTCGCGCGGCAGACGCGATGCGATACCGAAGCCGGTGAGACGTATCCCCCCAGTTGTGGGGTCCACCAGTACGTTGGAGGGTTTGATGTCCTTGTGGATTATCCCGCGCCCGTGTAGCTGACCGACTGCACGAGACAACGGGACGGCGAGTCGGAGGAATTGTCCGATCTCCATCGGCTGCCGGACGAGGCGATCCAGCGGCTCGCCTCCTGCGTAATCGACCACGAGCATCGTCTGTCCGCGCTCGTGCACCAATTCCAGCGGCCGCAATGCCCATGCGCTGTCCAGGTAACTCTTAAGTTCATGTTCGCGCGTGAGGCGATTAACGCTCTCCACGGTCGGACGCTCAACACCGGCAGGGATGGGTATGAACGCGTGCTTCTCACCCTCAGAGTCGTTCCGCCAGAATCTGCAGAAGACACGTCCCGTATCTCGCCACAGCACCTCGACGGAATCGTTCTCCCAGCCCGCCCCGAACAGGACGGATGCCTTCATCTGTCCCGTCTCCTTCTGCCCACGGGCTCAAACCGTTCATCTGGTTCGCGTTAGCGGACATGCAATGATTGGAAACGATGAAACCCCAGGTGGTGGATTTTATCAGATTCGCCGCACAGTCTTCGATGCCCGGCTCGCTCGCTAACCCTTTGTCGGCTTGGTCGACCACTGGCTCGAACCAAGAGCCAACCCAACACCCACAAAGAAGACTCGCGTATTCCACACGCAAGGCAAAGATCGACACCGCATCGTTGGACGAGAGCACCAGCAGAGAGTAGTTGGCCGACTAAATGGACTATTATTGGACCCAAAACGCCACGCTATGTGCTTGAACCGAACGTAGACCGTCAGCACCTGGCCGATCAGTCGAGCCTTGCCGCAAATTCAACCGCAACCCCTCAAGTCACCTCGGCCTTCACACGGCAGAGGTCTCAGCCTCAATAGATTTGTCTCTCATGCATGACATTGGTGAATCTATCTTTTCAGTTTTGGAACGGAAATCGGGATGGACGGAGTTTTACAGTGATTCGAGGTCCGGAAATCCGTACGAAGCAATCGGTTATCCACCGAGAACCTGAAACCAACTCTGCTCGGACAGCGGAAACCGCAGAGAACCTCACTCGCACGGGGTCAATGCCTGACGGATCAATCGACGCTCTGCTACAATTCATTGACGGGGCAGGGACAGCTGCTCTGGGTTGGTGTTTGCCTGCATCACAGTTTTGGACGGGGGTTTAGCTTGGTGTCCATGGTGTCCATTAACTTCGGAATTTGGTTCTACGGGGTTGAAAAGGGCGATGCAGGCGAAACGATTGAACGTGAGGAAAGCCACTAAAGACGCGGGTTTCCGATAAAGGTAAGAAAACAAAGTTGGGGACGTAGTTCAGTTGGTTAGAACGCTGCCCTGTCACGGCAGAGGCCGCGGGTTCGAGTCCCGTCGTCCCCGCCA
>Ga0070732_10001502_pt1 | contig 12725 bp, 6 predicted proteins | sample Coa_R1_5_FD_66449 | JGI IMG/M metagenome (GOLD analysis project Ga0070732, IMG submission 66449) | Surface soil microbial communities from Centralia Pennsylvania, which are recovering from an underground coalmine fire - Coalmine... | ecosystem: Environmental > Terrestrial > Soil > Unclassified ...
ATGCAGGTCCCGCTCATGGTGGTCGATCCGAACACCGACGAGGTGATCTACGGCAACCAGGCGGCCGAGAGCATCGGCATCACCTCGGGCACCCGCGCCGGCGACATGGTGGTCGACGAGCCGCGGGCGCGCGAGCACTACGCCCGCATGCAGACCGCCGGCACCGGCCTGGTGAACGCCCGGCGCGCCTACGGCGTGCCGCTGCGGGTGCGCGGCGAGTCGGGCGCGCTCGAGACCCGCCACGCCATCGTCCGCTCGGTGGCGGTCACCGCGCCCATCGCCGCGCTGCGCGCCGATCAGCGCCATCGGCTGGGGGTGCTGTTCCTGCTCGAGCCGGCGACCGACCTGGCGCTGTGGAGCGGCGAGCTCGTCGCGGCGACCCGCGCCGACGAGCGGCGCCGCCTCGCCGGCCTGCTCGCCCACGGCGTCGACACGCTCGCCCGGGTCCTCGCCCACTGCCTCGAGAGCGACGGCCCGCCGGATGCCGCGCCGGCGGACTTCAACCGCTGGCTCGCCGGCTACCTCGAGCGGCGCGTCCTCGCCACCGCCTGGCTGCTCGAGCACTGGGACGCCCAGCCGCCGCTGCCGCCCGACTGCTCGATCGAGGCGGCCCAGGCGCGGGCCACGATCGACAGCTGGCGCACCGTCTTCGCGCAGGTGCGCGCCGATCCCAGGCTGCGCTCCCGCCTCCACTGGGACAACGGCACCCTGGCGGAGGCGCCACCCGGCACGCGCGAGGTCCTCGACGCGCAGATCGATTGGCCCGACGCCTACTGGTTCGCCGCGCCGGTGCGCGGCGGCTTCGGCTTCTTCCTCGGCGAGGTGCTGATCAACGCCGTGCGGCACGGCCGCCCCGGCACCGTCCCCAGCGTCACCATCGCCCTGGACCCGGTGCGCCGCGAGCTGCTCTTCGCCGCGGAGAACGAGCTCCCGGACGGCGCGGCACCGGCCGCGGAGCGCACCGCGGAGTCCTACGGCGGACGGCGCCTGCTCGAGCGCCTGGCGTATCTCTGCGATTGGCAGGATCTGCGCTTCGAGCGGCTCGACCCGCGATCCGATCCGCCATCCGGCCGGCGGGCCGCCCGCTTCGCGGTCCGCTGGCGGGTGCCGGTCAGCGAGCGCGGCGATCCCGCGGCCGCCGACTGATCGGAGAACGACAGAGTGTTAGCACTTTTCCCTGGGCCGCCAGCCCGCGTGGACGCCCTCGCCGGCAAGGCCGTAGAAAGTCATGAAGTGACCTGAGATTCCAATCGCGACCGAGAGATCCACCGGTGGTCGAGGAGGCGGCGATGCGCGACAGATCGTTGGTCGGTGACGGCGACAGCAACCGCCCGTGGCGCCCGTGCCTGGCGCTGCCGATCCTGGCGGCCCTGATCGCGGCGGCGGCTCCCGCCCTCGCAGAGAATGGCGCGACCGGCGCGAGTGGCTCCTCCGCCTCCACGCCCGCCGCCGGCGCCTCGCCCGCCTGGCTGCCCCTCGGCCCCTTCGGCGGCTCGGTCCAGGCCCTGGCGGCCGACGGCGCCGGGACGGTCTATGCCGGCGCCGCCAGCGCCGGGGTCTTCCGTAGCGGCGACGGCGCGACCTGGACGCCGGCCCGGAACGGGCTGCCCTCGGGCGTCGTCCTGGACCTCGCGGCCGATCCGGTCGCCGCCGGCGGGCTGGTGGCGATCACCGCGGGCGGCGTGGCGAGCTCCACCGACGGCGGCGCCACCTGGACCGCGAGCTTCCTGCGCGGCAATCCCCTGCGGCTCGCCATCTCCGCCGCGGCGCACCGGACCGTCTATGCCTTCGGCGTGCCGGGCGCCGCGCGGGCGGCGGCCCTGCATCGCAGCGACGACGGCGGCGCCACCTGGCAGGCGGTGCCCGGCGACCTGCCGCGGGGCACCGTCTTCAACGCCTTCGTCGCCGACCCCCGGACCGCCGGGATGCTCTACGGCAGCACCTCGAACGGCATGGTGTTCCGCAGCGCCGACGGCGGCGCGCACTGGACCGGCGTGCAGGCGACCGACCCGCACACCGGCATCGGACCGCTCGCCGTCGACCCCGCCAACCCTAGCGTGATCCTGGCGGCTCCCATGCTGCCTGCGCACCTGCTCGAGAGCGCCGACGCCGGCGCGACGTGGACGGCGAGGCCCACCTCGGTGGGCGGCTTCTTCGCGGCCCTGGCGTTCGATCCGCTCTCGCCCTCGACCCTGGTCGGCGACGCGTTCCTGACGCCGCTCGGCGACGGGGGTCCGTTCCACGGCCTCTTCAAGAGCGGCGACGGCGGCACGACCTGGACGGAGCTGCGTCCCGAGCCCGCGCTCCCCGACATGCCGCAGGACCAGCCCTCGGCCCTGCTGCTCTCGCCCGTCCAGAGCGGCCACTACTTCGCGGCGACCCTGGCCGGGCCGGGAGTGGTCGCCAGCCAGGACGGCGGGGCCACCTGGACGGCGGCGAACCAGGGCCTGGCGGCGGCGACAGTGGCGAGCGTCACGGCGGACCCCTTCGCGGCGGGGACCCTCTACGCCGCCCTCGACTCCGGGATCGTCAAGAGCGTGGACCGCGGCGCCGCCTGGGCGGACGCGAGCGCCGGTCTGACCGTCATTCCGGTCCTCGGGCCGGGAGCGATCCACGAGGTCACGGCCGATCCGGTCACACCCGGCCTCCTGTACGCGGCGGCCGGCGCGGACTTCGGCCCCGGCCTGTTCCAGTCGACGGACGGCGGCGCCACCTGGACCGCGCCCGCCGGCGGCTTCGACTTCACGGTCAACGGCATCGCCGTCGATCCCCGGCGCCCCCTCTGGCTCTACGCGGTGGGCTTCGGCGCCTGCGGCGTGCAGAGCGGCCCGGCATGCCTGGCGGCCTCGATCCCGCGTGCCGCCGTGAGCCGCGACGGCGGCGCCACCTGGACCGAGATCTCGCGGCTCGAGGTCCCGAAGATCGCCGGCCAGGACGCGGGAGCGCTCGCCGCCGTGCGGCTCTCCCCGGTCCATACGCAGACGGTCTACGCCGTCGGCACGCTCAGCTGGAAGAGCACCGACGGCGGCAGGAGCTGGCGCCGCCTCCCCCTCCCCGGACCGCGCGTCCCCGGCGAGATCTCGATCACCGACCTGGCGATCGACCCGCACGCGCCGCAGACGCTCTATGCCGCGCACGCGGCCGGCGAGGTGCTGAAGAGCCTCGACGCCGGGGCGAGCTTCGCGCCGGCGGGCGCGCTGCCCTCCGGGGTCGTGCCGATCGCCCTCGCCCTCGATCCGGGGGCGCCCGGCATCGTCTACGCCGGCACCTCGGCCGGGGTCTTCCGCTCCGGCGACGCCGGCGCGACCTGGCAGCGCTTCGGGTCCGGGCTCGACCTCCTGCGCGTCCTCGCCCTCACCCTCGACCCGCGGCCGCCGGCGACCCTCTACGCCGCGACCCTCGGCGGCGGCGCCTTCGCCCTCGCCGTGCAGCCTTGACGACGCGGGACGGAGCGAGCGGCTACCCGACCCCGGCGAGGCGCATCAGCGGCTTCAGCCAGCCGTTCAGCAGCTGGCCGGCGGCCGGGACCTGGGTGCCGATGAGACCGAGCAGCGGCACGACGCCGAAGGTGATCAGGCTGGAGACGAAGTGCCAGTCGAAGGTCACCTCGCCCGGGGCGTTGCCGGCGATCAGGCTGAGGACCGTGTCGCGGTTCATCGCCACGAACACCGAGATGGCGACGACGACCTCGACGCGCTTGTTGCCGCGCAGCTGGGCGAGCTGGCCGCCGACGTCGGCGATGAGGATGGCGAGCTCCTCCCGGCTGCTGATCTCGCGCGTGGCGTCGCCGCGGGTGTCCGCGTCGAAGGCCAGGCCGAGGACGCGGTCCAGGCTCTCCCGCTGGCCGTCGGTCAGCGTCAGCAGGCGGCGCTTCGCCAGCTGCTTGATCTTGACCAGCGACAGGATCAGGGTCTCGAACGGCGGGATCGGCCAGCTGAAGGCCTGCATCGGCTTCCAGCGCAGCTCGCCCGAGAGCTGCCCCAGGCGGGCCGCGATCGGCGTCGATTCGATCCGCACCAGGAGCTTGCGCAGCGTCCGCCAGACGCGCACGAAGCGATAGCACGAGATCGCCGACAGCACGGCCGGGAGGGTCCAGAGGACCAGCATCAGGCGGCCCACCTCGCGGGGCTCGGCGGCCGGCTGCATGGGATGCCAGACCAGGCAGAGCGGCGCCACGGCCAGGACCGCGAGCGCCAGCCGGCGCCACCGGCTGCGGGCGACGGCGGCGGCCAGCAGCCAGCGGATCATCCCCAGCAGGCGCGAGCAGCCGGTGAAGGCGGGCTCGAAGGCATCCTGCACGGGCCAGTCGATCTGCTGCCAGGCGGTGAGCCGCCGGCGCTCCGCGGCGACCTGGCCGGGAACGGGGGCGGCGGTCAATCGACCAACCGCGACGTTTGCTGGCTGAGCACGTGCGGCAGACGATGATGTCCGTTGTGGCCGCAACGACAGGATGTCGGCCGATCTCTCGGCACGGCGCGGAATCGAAGGAGATCGTCGGTCGCGAGACGCCGCATCTCCTTGAACTTATTCGCCCGCTCTCTAGCCCACTTGATGGCTTCATCGTCGCCGGACATCTTGATCGCGAAGGTCACCAACTCATCTTCCGCGCCACGAGTTTCAGACAGGAACTTGACTCGCTTTTCAATATATTCACGCCGTGCACGTCGCCGCCTCGTCTTCCTCGGGTCGCCAAGGTCGTATGCGAGCGCAGTATAAGCGGCGTCACCATCTCCCGGGTCTCGAGCCCGGAGTTCGTCGTCAACCAGATGGAACGCCTCACTCCAGACGCGCGTGGTAGGTTCGAGCAACGAACGGCCGAGAGAATCTTCGTTAGGGGCCTTCCCTCGCGAGGTGTTACAGAAGCAGCAGGTATAGAAGCAATTAGAGTACCGGTTCAGAGCTCCCGGATCCTTGCTGCGCAACCGGAAGTGCTCGGCATGGAACAGAGCTGTACCCACGATTTCATAGGCGGCCAGATCAACCTCATGCAGGAGGCAGAAAGCGCAACAGAACCCGAACTCCCACCTCAAGCACTCGTGGTACAGTCGGTAGCCCCTCTCGCCCCCGGCAGGCTTCGGCCGGTGCTGGCGGACAATCTCTTCTGCCCAGGGCAGGGTCACACTCGGCAGGACAGCGACCTCCGACGCAGTGACAGTCACTTGCCGCCTAGCCTCCGGCGCGTCTCTTCGATGAGCTGCCGGCCTTGCGAAGGATCGAATGAGAAACGCGCCTCGGCGTGCTGCTCTACGATGTCGGCTTCCTGGTTCTGCAGCTCGCGCAATCTCTCTCGCAACCGCGCAAGGTGCGCAGGATCAGAGTCCGGTCCGACCAACCTCCAGAATTCGTCATAGAGACCGTCGATCTCGGATCGTATCTGCATAATGGCCTCCTGCTCGCCGGCGCCTGCTTCGCTGCCGACGAGCTCATCGCGCACCTCGTTGGCAAGACCACGGATGGACGGGTCGAAGTCGGCTAGCGCACGGAGATAGCTCAGCGAGTCGAGCGGTTCTTCCTTGACACGGACACGCTCGAGGTGCGCCAGCAGTTCGACTTTGCGTAGTGCCTTCTCGATGATAGGCAGCAATTGGTCGACGTCATCGAGTGGCTTGTCGACCCATGCTTCGATCCGCAGCTTGTGCTGCTTCGCGCGCGCATGGTAGCTCTCTTCATGACGGTGGGCGGTGATGACGATGAAAGCCGTGAGAGGGTTGTGGCGTTGGATCAAGCGCGCTGCCTCGATCCCGTCCATGCCGTTACCGAGGACAAGGTCCATCAGGACTACACTGGCGGAACCTCGTCCGGCGCGCCGGACGGAGGTCGCACCATTGCTAGCGGTCTGCACTTCATAACCCCGTCTTTTCAACATGCTGGCGAGTGCTTCGCGCGACCTCTCCTCATCCTCCACGATGAGCAATCGACGCGAGACCTCGACTTCTGCGACGCCAAGGGCCATGAAGCTCCTCCTGTGCTTATGCAATGCGTGGAAGGCGGATGCAGAACGTAGTGCCGCGACCAGGCGCGCTACTCGTGATTTCAAGACGACCATTGTTCTTCTCTACGAGTATCCTGCTCAAGTACAAACCGAGACCAACCCCATCTGGCTTGGTGGTGAAGAAGGGCTTGAAGAGGCGGCGTCGCACGTCGTCGCTGATGCCGTGCCCTTGATCCGCCACCAGGATCTCGACGTGGCGGTCTTGCCGGTGAGTCTCGACCACGATGCGCCCACGCTTTGGGGACGCGTAGACAGCGTTCAGGATCAGGTTCATCAACACTTGCTGGATCTGATATTCGTCGACGGACACAGGACAGCCGTGACCGCCCCGAGGGCCCGGAGCACCCAGAGCAGGATCGAGCCGGAGGACCTCCTTCAACTTCTTCGCCCGAAGAGTGCTTCCTACAGCATGGAGAGTCGATGTGACCAGATCGTTGATGAAGAGCTCTTTAGCCTCTGGGTCCAAGCGATTGCGTGAGAATCGCTGCAGGCGCCGCGCCAGGTCGCCGAAACGAGAAGTCTCTTCACGCATCGCCACCAAGCTGGTGAGGAGCTTGGCTTTGTTCGCCAGACGCGCTTCGCTCTTGATGGCCTCTTGCAGATCTTGCAGCGTCAGGCCTAACGCATAGAGGGAGTTCTTGGCCTCATGCAAGAACGTCGCCGTGATCTGGCCTACCGCGATCGCGTTGGCTGAGACCTGCAAGCTTTGCTGGACGTTCTGCCGATAGTCCAGGAGCTGAACGCGATTGATCGAGACCGCGGCCTGGGAAGCCAGGACTTCGAGCAGCTTCTGCTCACCTGCGAAGTGGCCTGCCTCCCGACTCTCGATGAGCAGGAAGCCGAGGATCACGGCCTCCGTACGGATGGGCACCAAGACGGCAGAGCGGGCATCGGGAAGCAGTTGCAGGCCCGGCCTCGGGAGGTCCTCCGGCAGAAAGCGGGTGCCCCTGGGGTCCTCTGCGGCCCACCTCTTCAGCACCTGAAGGGCCGACTCCGGCAGAGGTATCGAGAAGAAGCTGTCATCGTGGCCGTGCCGATATTGGACTTGGAAGTTGCCGCCATCCGCGAGGAAGAGACAGCCCGAATCAGCGAAGAGTAGGGTGATCGCGGAGAGCACGATCTGCTCCGAGATCTCGGCGAGGTCCTCCGCGTCGCTGAGCTTGCGCAGGGTATCCACGAGCAGCTGGGTCCTGCCGCGCAGCGACTGGAGGCGCAGGTCGTCGAGGATTCCGACACTGCCTATCTCGCCCGTGTCGTCACGTAGTATCGTCGCGGCAATCGCCAAGGGAAGCTTCTCGCCAGTAGAGCTCTTCCCGAAGATCTCGGTCTCGCGGATCTTGCCGCTGCTCTCCCTGAGCAGGGCTTGGATCCTGCGAGCGTCCTCCACCCCATTCCAGTAGAGCTCCGTCACGCTATGCCCATCCAGATGGCTGACGGGCCATTTGAAGAGCCGGGCCGCCTCTTCGTTGATCTCGGTAATCTTGCCTTCATGATCAACCGCGACGATGGCGTTAGGACCACCTTGGATGATGACCTGGCGGAAGAAGGCAGCGCGGGCTTTCTGGATCGCGACCGCAGTGGGCGCGGCAAAGCGCTCCAAGATCCGGATCTCGCGCGTCGTGAATGAGCGAGCAGTACGGTGGGAGGAGAGGCATAGGGCTCCTATCACCTTGTCGAGTGACCGGAGAGGGACGGCGCACGAAGCAAGCGGCGGAGGCGCGAAGATCAACGAGCGGCGGTGCCACCGCGGGTAGTTGTTGATGATCAGGGGCTTGCCGGTCTCCGTGACGGTGCCAGCCACTCCTTCGCCTAGACGGACCTGCTGACCGACATATTGAGCGGCATCGCTCGATGACGCGACCACTTTCAGCCGCGGGTCCCTGGAGCGGTCCAAGAGCAGGAGCAGGCTGTGGTCCGCGTCGGCGATCCTGCAGAGATGATCGAGGATCGAAGAGAGCAGCTGGGAGGACTCGACTCCGGGAGTGGCGAAGGCCCGCGAGATGTCCTGCTGCGCCTCTAGCTCCTTCAGCTGCAACTTCACGTCGCGCAGGAGAAGGTGGCTATCGATGGCAATAGAGGCCTCTGCCGCGATGGCGCTCAATAGCTGGAGGTGCTCGTCTTCGAACGCTGTCTCGTCCGCGTAGTCCTGTATGACCAAGGCGCCGATCACCTTGTCACGACTGACGAGCGGCGTTCCCAGCCAGATGGCTGACGGATGGCCTACCATCTGGGCCTTGCCTTCCAGGATGAGCTGCTCCTGCTGCCGGCGGTCGAGAAGCAGCGGGGTGCGGCTACGACAGACGAGCGCCGTCAATCCATGGTGCAAGCGACCCGCGAGGTCGTCGGGACGGTCATGTTGGTCTCGGATGTATGGCACCGAGTAGCGCTCGACAGGTTCCCCCTCCCCCTGTTCCTCTAGCTCGTAAAGTGCCAGGAAGAAGTTGGGGGTTGCTAGGATCCTCGAGAGTTGTTGGTCGAGCAGAGCGCCGATCTCACCTATGTCACTCTCGATAGCGGCGCCAAGCTCGCGTCCGATCCGGCCGACCTCTACGAGGTTCTCGCTATAGCGGACCGAGCGCAGGAAGAACCGCGTATTGCCCAGCGCGAGGGCCGCTTGACTGGCGAAGAGCTCGAGGTCGTCACGCATCTGCCTGGTGAACTTCTGAGGCTGACGGAAATTCACGAACAAGGCGCCGATGGTCTCATCCTCGTTGCGCAGCGGCAGGCCTGCGGAGGACACGACAGCCTCACGGATGAAGAAGGAGTGCCCGTCCGTCGCTGCTTCCGGGTTGACCAGGCCAGCCGCGAGCCAGTCGCGCACTCCCTCTAGGGCGTAGAAGGGCTGTCCGCGATCGACCAGGCGGAAGACCGCTGACTGCCGGTGTTCCGAGACCACGCTGCGGCTCCGCAAGATCGATGAGCTCCGCATGGAGCCGGACACCGTCGGAGGAAGGCGGACGTCTCTACGCTCCTGAAAGAACTCGTAGAGCACTACGAAGTCCGCTCCCGAGAGCTCGAGCGCATCGTCGGCGACGTTCTGGAGCAAGATATCCAAGTCAGCTGAGACCTGGGCCAACTTCGTGGCTGCAAGAGTGCTCGAGACTGCCCTGAGGGGCTTGAGCCATGGGCGCGGGCTCTGTTGCTGGCGTCGTTCGATCGCGACGGCCGCGATGGCGGCAAGTGCAGCGAGCGATGCCTCGCCGGTAGAGTCCAGTGCGAGCGGTCTTCCCGGCGAGGTGACAAGAAGGGCTCCCACCTGCCGCGAGCCGGTCACCAGCGGAGCGACAACCGGCGACCCTGAAGGTGCGAGGAAGACCCCCGGCGGCCGGACCGCGCCTGCTGGTAACGGAGGCGTCAGTGGAGGGTACGACTCTTCGTAGGACTTTCGATGCGAGAGTCGCCAGCCCGCCTTCGTCCCTTCAAGAGCAGACACATCCCCTGCGAGGTCATCGAGGATTGATACGGTCCCTTCCTCGAGTCCGAGCACTTCACGCGCCGCAGCCAGGATACGGTCGATGACCGCCGGCACCTCGTCGGACGAGGCAGAGCTCACCGCCTGCGCAAGCTCGGCGATGAGCTTGAGAGCGTCTACCGATGGCAGGCTCACGCAGTCGCGATCCTGTACGGTCAGGCTGCTCACTTCGTTCATGTCCATGAAGGGCTTGGAGACAGGTTAGCACTACTCCCTAAAAGACACAAGTGTGGGCGCCGAGGGAAACGCCTCCACCAGCGTCAACAATTTATACCTGTTTTAAGCCCAGGGCTCCAACGGCGCCGGGGGCGCATCGCCGGTCTGAAGGATCCTCGACTCCAGGACTTACGCTATACTTGCGCCAGGCTCGGTGCCACGGCGAGCTGGGTTTTTCGGCATAGGCGCCATGGTATGGCCGACACCGAGGCCCGCGGCCGGCGCGTCGGGATGATCGCGACGGTAACCATGGAGTAGACTGAGGCATCGCCAAGGACTGCCCTCTGACCATCCGAGCGGGCGACGGCCGCCTGCGGTGAAAGGGGGCCACCCGCATGGAAGCCAGGATCCTCGACGAGCTCCGCGCGATCGTCGGCGCGGCGGACCTGATCACCGAACCCGAGCAGCTCAGCACGTACGAGTGCGACGGCCTCACCGTGTTCCGGGTGCTGCCGCTGGCGGTGGTGCTGCCGACCTCGACCGAGGAGGTGCAGGCGATCGTGCGGGTGTGCCATCGCGAGAAGATCCCTTTCGTGGCCCGCGGCTCGGGCACGGGGCTGAGCGGCGGGGCGCTGCCGGTGGCCAACGGCATCGTCATCGGCCTCTCGCGCATGAACCGCATCCTGGAGGTGGACCTGCCGAACCAGCGGGTGGTCGTCGAGCCCGGCGTGATGAATCTCAGCGTCACCGCGCGCGTGGCGCCGGACGGTTACTTCTACGCGCCCGATCCCTCGTCGCAGCAGGTGTGCTCGATCGGCGGCAACGTCGCGGAGAACTCGGGCGGCGCTCACTGCCTGAAGTACGGCTTCACCACCACCCACGTCATGGGCCTCGAGGTGGTGCTGCCCGACGGCTCGCTGGCGCACTTCGGCGGCGCGGCCGTGGACCGCCCGGGCTACGACCTGTGCGGGGTCTTCGTCGGCTCGGAAGGCACGCTCGGCATCGCCACCAAGGTCATCCTCCGCATCATGAAGAAGCCGGAGGTCGTGCAGGTGCTGCTCGCGGCCTTCCATTCCACCAACGAAGCCGGCGCGGCGGTGAGCGCCATCATCGCCGCGGGGATGCTGCCGGCGGCCATCGAGATGATGGACAACCTGGCGATCCAGGCCGCCGAGGCCGCGGTGCACGCCAACTATCCCGATTGCGGCGGGCTGCTGCTGGTCGAGCTCGACGGCAACGCGCCGGAGGTCGAGACCCTGATGGCGGAGGTGGCCGAGACCTGCACCGGGTGCGGCGCCTGGGAGATCCACCTCGCGCAGTCGGATGCCGAGCGCGCCCGCGTCTGGATGGGACGGAAGGCCGCCTTCGCCGCCGTGGGGCGCATCTCGCCCGCCTACATCGTGCAGGACGGCGTGATCCCGCGCACGGCGCTGCCCCTCGTCATGAGCGAGATCAGCCGGCTCGGCGCCGAGCGGGGCCTGCGCGTGGCCAACGTCTTCCACGCCGGCGACGGCAACCTGCATCCCCTGGTTCTCTACGACGACGCGGTGCCCGGGCAGGACAAGCTGGCCGAGGAGCTGGCCGCCGAGATCCTGCGCCTGTGCATTCGCGCCGGCGGCTCCATCACCGGCGAGCATGGCGTCGGCGAGGAGAAGAAGACGTTCATGGCCGAGATGTACGCCGAGCCCGACCTCGAGACCATGCAGCTCGTGCGCTGCGCCTTCGATCCCGAGCATCTCTCCAATCCCGACAAGATCTTTCCCCGCCCGCGCCTGTGCGGCGAGCGACCGGGCGTCTACCAGGCGCATCCGCTCGAGATCGCCGGCGTGGCGGAGCGGTTCTAGCGGCGGGCGGCGGAAGAACGGTCGATGCCGGCGGCGGTGGAGCAGGTCGCGTGGTCGGAGCTGGCGGCGGTCGTGGGGCAGGAGCATCTGCGGCCGGCCGCCGCGGCGGATGCGGTCGACGGCGTCGCGCCGCGGATGATTGCCGAGCCCGGCACCGCCGAGGAGCTGGCGGGCTGCCTGCGCTGGGCGCGCGGCGCGGGCCTCCGGGTGACGCCGCGGGGCGGCGGCACGAAGCTGGGCTGGGGCAATCCACCCGCCGCCTGCGACCTGCTGCTCTCGACGGCGCGTCTCGACCGCGTCGGCGACCATGCCTGGGCCGACATGACGGTCATCGCCGAGGCCGGATGCCGGGTCGCCGTCCTGCAGCGGGCTCTCGCCGAGCACGGCCAGCACCTCGCCCTCGACCCGTTGTGGCCGCAACGGGCGACGATCGGCGGCATCCTCGCGACCAACGACAGCGGCACGCTGCGCCTCCGCTACGGCTCGCTGCGCGACCTCGTCATCGGCATCACCGTCGCGCTGCCCGACGGCACGCTGGCCAGGAGCGGCGGCAGGGTGGTCAAGAACGTCGCGGGCTATGACCTGGCCAAGCTCTTCACCGGCGCGCTGGGCACCCTGGGGGTGATCGTGCAGGCCATCTTCCGTCTCCACCCCCTGCCCAGGGAGACGCGCAGCCTGACCTTCCGCGGCACGCCCGCGGCCCTCGAGGAGCTGCTGCTCGCGATCCTGGCCTCGCGGTTGACGCCCACCGGCTTGCAGCTGCGGGCGGCGCCGGACGGCGCCTGGCTCGACGTCCGCTTCGACGGCACGGCGGCCGGGATCCTGGCTCAAATCGCCCAGATCGACCAGATCGACCAGGTCGACCAGATCGATGAGGTCGCCCAGCTGCGGCAGCGGGCCGCCGCCGCCGTGCCCGCCCCCGCCGAGGCGCCGGCCGAGGTCTGGACCGCGCACCAGGCCATCTGGGATGGCGCCGACGGCGCCGCGCCGGTGCTGGTGGCCAGGCTCGGCGTGCTGCCGTCGCGCATCGCCGCGGCGTGTGCGCTGGTCGAGCGCGCGGCCGCGGCGCGGTCGCTGTCCTGGCAGGTGGTGGTGCAGGGCGTCGGCGCCGGCTACGTGCGCCTGGCGGGGAACGAGGGCGACGAGCCGGCGCTGCGCGCCGCGCTCCTCGAGCTGCGCGAGGAGCTGGGCGGAACCGGCGCGACGGGCGCCACCCTCGTCGCGCTCGGCTGCCCGCTCGCGGTCAAGCGCGGCCTCGACG
>Ga0070732_10001503_pt1 | contig 12714 bp, 11 predicted proteins | sample Coa_R1_5_FD_66449 | JGI IMG/M metagenome (GOLD analysis project Ga0070732, IMG submission 66449) | Surface soil microbial communities from Centralia Pennsylvania, which are recovering from an underground coalmine fire - Coalmine... | ecosystem: Environmental > Terrestrial > Soil > Unclassified ...
ACGCATGAAGCGTTATCTGTTCGTCTGCGTGCACAACGCAGGCCGCTCGGTGATGGCGGAGGCGTTCACGAACGCGTTGTCGAACGGCGAAGCGGAGGGCATCAGCGCCGGCACGATCCCACAAGACGCGCCGCATCCCGAAGTCGTGCTCGCGATGAAGGAAGTCGGCATCGATGTTTCCGAGCACGCCGGAAGGATGATCGACGATGCATTGGTCGCGTCCGCGGATCGCGTGTTCACGATGGGATGTGCGGTCGATGACGCGGCCTGTCCGGCGATCCTCTATACGCAAGTCGAGGACTGGGCTCTGCCCGATCCTAAAGGCAAGCCGATGGACGAGGTGCGCGCGATCCGCGACGAGATCCGCGCGCGCGTCGAGCAGCTCCTGCAGGGATAACACGCAGCGTTCGCCGCGTGTTCACACAACCGTCGAACAGACTCTGCCTGCCGGTCAGATAGGCTCGCTACCCTCGAGGCGTGGGTACGGTTCGAGAGTTGCGGAGCAAGTCCGAGGCCTCCGAACGACCTCTCATCCGTCTCGTCGTTCTGGACAACAGCGACGACGCCAAGGTTCTTCATTTCCACCGCGCGCGCGGCGAGCGTCGCCCGGTACGGATCCTCCATCCGAGCATGCTCTCGGAAGGCAGCTTCCCTTGGGATCCGGATCGGCCACGCCCGCATCGCTCGGCGCGCGGGAATCCTCATGACGAACGCTGAGCTATCCGAGAAGGTTCTCGGCGGCCTCGAGGTCGCAGTCGATGTGATCGAGCGGGCCGCGAAGAATTATCTCGGCAGCACCGGCTCGCCGAACATGAAAGCTTTGCAGCACATGGCAGCCGCGGCGGTAATGCTTGGACGAGCAGCCGACGCCCTCCACAACGAGGACACCGGTCTCAGGCTCGTCCGTTAAGCCCCAGGCACACCCGGCCAGGCGGCGGGGGGCGGTGCTCCCGCCCCCCGCTTGCTCAGGGGCCAGGGCCTCACGCAGCGGGTAGTGCCTCCACGCGCCCAACATGCGTGCCGCCCCTCTTCTCCCGGAGCGCGCACCCCCGTACGGTTTGTTCTGGAATGGGGGCGATCCGTCTTCGGCTCGGTGCCGAGTTGCGCGCGCGATGGCGCGGCTGGCTCGGCCTTGCCCTTCTCCTCGCCGCGTTCGCGGGGCTGACGTTCGCGACGGCGGCAGGTGCGCGCCGCACCGATACCGCGTACCAACGGCTGCTGAAGATCAGTCACCCCTTCGATCAATTCCTGCTCGGCGTCGGGCCGCACCCCGTCTCGTTGTTCCCGCTCAACAAGCCGATGACGCTCGAGCAGGTGCGTTCGCTACCCGAGGTCGCGGACCTTCTCACCGAGTATTTCTTCGACGGACCGAACGGCACGCCGGGTGGGATCGCTTCGCCGGACACCCGGATGGATCGCTCGTTCAACACCGCCAGGATCGTCGCGGGGCGTCTTCCGGAGAGTGCGACCGAAGTTGCAGTCCCGGTTGCCGTCGTGTCGACGTTGCACGCACGCGTCGGCGGGACGATCACCGTCCGACTCGTAGACCAATCCACCGCCACCCCGAAGATCGTGCCGACCGAATTCACGGTTACCGGGATCATCGCGGTGCCCGGCGAGTTCCCGCCTTACTCGGACCTTGGTCCGCCGCGCGTCCATTTCTCTGCTGCGTTCTACGAGAAGTACCAAAGCTTTGGCGCGTTCCCGTACACCTTCGTCCGGCTCAAGCGCGGGCCTGCCGACATGCCGGCCTTCCTGAGATCCCTCGGCGCGATCTCGCATGGATTCCCGGTAATCGGGTACCGCCAAGAGGACCTCGCGCGCAACGTCGAGCGATCCTTCCATCTCCAAGCGGTTGCTCTCGAACTGTTCGCGCTCTTCCTTGCGATCGTCGCCGCTCTCGTGCTCGGCCAAACGCTCGGCCGGCAAGCGATGGCGGAGGGTGTGGACTATCCGGCGTTGCGCGCGCTCGGGATGACGCGACGGGAGCTTTTCGGGCTCGGGGTGATCCGGGCATCGATCCTTTCCGTTGCCGGTATCGCTCTTGCGATCCCGATCGCCATCGCGCTCTCGCCTATTGCGCCGACCGGTTTAGCGCGCGCGGCGGATCCCAACCCGGGCGTCCACTTCGATCTCGTTGCGTTGGGCGGAGGAGCGATTCTCGCGCTCGTCGTGCTCATGCTCCTCGTGTTGATACCGTGCGTGCGCGCTGCACGCCTCGCCGAGCGCGACGAAGTGTTCGGCCGCGCGGAATCGGGTGCCGAGCGAACGTCGCGTTCCGTCGAAGCACTGACACGCGCAGGCGCGTCCGCGCCCGCGGTCGTCGGCATGCGACTTGCGCTCGAGCCGGGCCGCGGCCGAACCGCTGTGCCGGTACGTACGACGATCGCCGGCGTCGTGCTTGCGATCGCCGCCTTAACGATCACATTGAGCTTCGGCGCGAGCCTCCGGTATCTGCTCGACACCCCGCGGCTCTACGGCCAAACGTGGGACGAAGGCGTCGGGTGGGACAATGTCTCGCCGAAGCAGTTCGCTCAAGCGATCGCGGCCGCGCGCGCAGATCCCAACGTGGAAAGTGCGGCCCCTTTGAGTGCAGGCATACCATTCCTCATCGATGGGGTTCCGGCGGACGGGATGGTTGTTCCGCCGGAGGCCGAAACGTTCTTGCCCCCCATCGAAAGTGGCCGCGGCCCCCGCACGGCCGACGAGATCGCGCTCGGGCCGAAGACGTTGCGACGGATCCACAAGAACGTCGGCGATAAGGTCTCCGTGTCGGTCGTCGGTGTGCCCGCCAGGTCGTTCCGCGTCGTCGGACGGCTCGTCGTTCCGACCGTGGGACACACGGCGAACCTCGGTGAGGGGTCGGTCGTCACGATCGGGGGCGTCGAGCAGTTCTTCCCGGGCAGCGACGCCCCCGATGAGTTCGTGGTCCGCTTCAAGCCTGGCGTGAACGAGAGCAAGGCGCGCGCCCAGCTGGAGACGGACATCGCACCCTACGGCGGCGCAACGCATGACCCGACGACGCCGGGGGATCTGCTCAATTTCGGCCGCAGCCGCAACCTGCCCGTGATCCTCTCAGGGTTGCTCGTCCTGCTGGGTCTGGGCACCCTCGCGCACGCGCTCGTCACGAGCATCAACCGGCGACGTCGGGACTTCGCTATCTGCAAGACGCTCGGGTTCACGCGGCGCGACGTCGCGCGGGCCATCGCCTGGCAGTCTTCGACTTTCATCGTCGTGTCGCTCGTCTTCGGTCTGGTGATCGGCGCGATCGCAGGGCGCGCGCTGTGGAACGTCTACGCCAATCAGCTCGGCATCCTCGGCGTGCCTCGGCTGCCGCTGATCACGCTCCTGTTGATCATTCCGTCGGCCGCGCTGCTCGCGAATGCCCTGGCCCTGCTGCCGGCACGCTCGGCGGCCGGCACCCGGCCCGCCACCGTCCTGCGGGCTGAATAGTCCGGTCGGGCGGAGGTGAAAGGTCGGTAAAACCGGCCACTCACAGGGATTTCCAAGCCCGTTCTCATGGCGCCCTTATTGCGCGGTGGTGTTATTCCGCTTATACCGAGCGCCGGGGGTTCTTGATGTTCCAGATCGGCTACGTCTTCAACGAGCTGCGTCGTCGCTCGGGCCGCACCATCCTGACCGCGCTGGGCTTGGCCGCCGGCGTCGGTCTGGTGATCGGCATCATCGGCGTTTCCCAAGGGCTGGATGAGGCGCAGGCCAAGGTGCTCGCGCCGCTCAGCTCGATCGGCACCGACGTTCTGGTCACGCGAGTCGTCGGTGCGACCTCCACCAGCCCTGGTACGAGTCCGACGCCGTCTCCTTCGGCGGGCTCGTTCAACGACCCGCGTGCCGGCGGCGGGTTCTTCGGCGGCGGGTTCGGGGGCAACAACAACCTGAACCTCCAGGACGTCAGTGCGCTCGAGTCGGAGAACCAGAACGTCGTCACCGACCTGTCGAAGCTCGGCAAGCCGGGTACGAAGTTCACGCACGACTTCTTCTTGTCCGCGACGCTGCTGAGCTTCCCCGACGCAGCCGTCCAACAGATCGAGCAGCTGCCCGGTGTCACCTCGGCGACGCCGGGCCTGACGCTGCTCGCCGAGCACCAAACGGGCACCGTTCCCCAGATCGTCGCGTCGTTCCAGACGGGCGGGAATACCGTGCAGCAGAACGTCACGGCGCCTGCGCTGACTGCGGCCCAGCAGGCGGCCATCCAGGCGTGCTTCGAGAAGCGGTTCGCTGCCGGTGGCGGCGGCGGTTTCGGCGGTCCGCAGCCGAGCGCATCGCCCGGGAGCGGCGGCGAACGTCGCGGCGCCTTCGAATCGTGTCTCCCAGCGAGCCTTCGGAACTTCCGCGCGACGTTCCGCAACCCGCTTCGTACGATCCAACAGATCGTCAACCCGCCGCAGACCGACATCCAGACGACCTCTTACAACGTCGCCGGCATCGACCCGGCGAGCCCGCACGCCGGTCTCGTGACAACCGACCAGCTGACGGCCGGCAAGTGGCTGACCGCGGGCCAGCCGAACCAGATCCTTGTCGCGAGTAGCTACGCCAACAAGAACAATCTGAAGGTCGGTTCGACCATCACGATTAACGGCACGACCTACACGGTCGTTGGTCTCGTGAACCCGACGTTGACCGGAAGCACCGCCGACATCTACTTCCCTTTGTCGACGTTGCAGAAGATGTCCAGCAAGGCGGGCCGCGTGACGCAGGTGCTGGTAAAGACGAGCAGCGCTTCGAATGTGGATGCGGTCGCGGCCGAGATCTCGAAGCTGCTCCCGGGCGCGCAGGTTGTGACGACGAAGTCGCTGGCAGCGCAGGTCACCGGCAGCCTGGGCGATGCGAAGAAGCTTTCGAGCCGTCTGGGCGGCGCGCTCGGCGTGATCGTGCTCGCAGCCGCGTTCATCATCGCGATCCTGCTGACCCTCTCTTCGGTCGCGAAACGCGTGCGTGAGATCGGCACGCTGCGTGCGATCGGCTGGTCGAAGAGCCGAGTGGTTCGGCAGGTGCTTGCCGAGACAGTAGGTATCGGGTTGTTCGGGGGCGTCGTCGGCGTCGGCATCGGGTATGCCGCCGCCGCAGCGGTCGGGGCGTTCACGCCGGCCTTGACGGCGACAACGGCCGGCGTCCCGAACATCGGAAGCTCGTCGCTCGCGCGATTCGTCGGCGTTCAATCGAGCACGACGACGTCGACCGTTTCATTGCACGCGCCTGTGCACCCGACGACGTTGCTCCTCGGGATCGGGTTCGCGATCGTCGGTGGGCTGCTCGCCGGTGCGATCGGCGGCTGGCGCGCGGCGCGTCTCGCGCCCGCCGAAGCGCTGCGGAACGTCGGGTGATCTGGAGATGTCGATGAGCGAGATGAACGGGAACGGCCAGCTTTACAAGTTGGACAACGTGTCGCGCACGTTCCGTGTCGGTTCGCAGGAGGTGCGCGCGGTGGACGGCATCGACCTTGAGATCGGCCGCGGTGAGTTCGTCGCGGTCCAAGGCCCGAGTGGCTCGGGAAAGAGCACGCTGCTCCAGCTCCTCGGTGCGCTCGACAAGCCGACCAGCGGGTCTCTTTCGTTCGATGGCCGCGAGCTGACGAAGCTCGGCCAGGGCGACCTGACCAAGGTTCGCAGCCGCGACATCGGGTTCATCTTCCAGAGCTTCAACCTGATCCCTACACTGACTGCGGAAGAGAACGTCGAGCTCGCGATGGTGCCGATCGGCCTCAACCGAGGGAAGCGGCGCGCGCGCGGGACGGACCTCTTGGAACAGGTCGGCCTGGCGACCCGCTCGAAGCACCTCCCTTCGAAGCTTTCCGGTGGCGAGCAGCAACGCGTTGCGATCGCACGCGCGCTCGCGAACGAGCCGCGCGTCCTGCTCGCCGACGAGCCGACGGGGAACCTGGACAGCCAGACCGCGGATGAAGTTGTCGCTATCTTGCGGAAGCTTTCGCAAGAGCGTGACGTGACGGTGGTTTTGGTTACGCACGCCGACGAAGTCGCCACTCGCGCGACCCGGCGCCTGCGGATGCGGGACGGCAAGCTGCTCGACCAACCCGCCCCTTCGCTGTCCTAACAAGAGGCGCCGGCCTAAAAGGCCCGGCCCCCGCCGCGTCGAATATCCTTCGGCGAACGCCGATGGACATCACGCTCACGCAACCACAGCAGGATCTGCGCGCGCTCGCCGCGGAGCTGGCCGACCGCGAGTTCCGGCCGCGCGCGTCGCGCTGGGACGAGAACGAGGAGTACCCGGAAGAGAACCTCGCGATCCTTGCGAAGCAAGGATTCACCGGTATCACGGTGCCGGAGGAGTATGGCGGGCTCGGACTGGGCGACCTCGAAGCAGCGCTCGTGCTCGAAGAGCTCGGTGCCGTCTGTCTATCGACCGCAGTCTTGTGCCAGCTGCACCTCAACGGCCCGCCGCGCGCGATCGCGAACTTCGGCAACGACGAGCAGCGTGAGCGTTTCCTGCCGCGCGTCGCTGCCGGCGAGTGCTTGATCGGGATCGGCATGACCGAGCCCGACGCCGGGTCCGACGCCATGAGCATGCGCGCGCGTATCCGTCGCGACGGCGCTGCGTGGAAGCTCGAGGCGTACAAGAACATGATCACCGCGGGGCACAAAGCGCAGGCGTACTTCGTCGTGACGCGGTTCCCCGAAGCCGGCGAGCGCGCGATGGGTGCGGTGATGGTCGACGCGACGGCCCCGGGCGTCAGCGTGTCGAAGGTGCACAAGAAGATGGGTTTGCGCGGGGTTCCCGAGGCAGAGGTCGCGTTCGACGATGTGCTCGTCCCGGACGCCGACATCTTGATGGAAGGCGACGCCGAAGGGCGCGCGATGCGAACCATACTCTCGCAGTTCAACCACGAGCGGCTCGGCAACTCGGCGATGTGCGTCGGCGTCGCGGCGGGCGCGCTGCGCGAGTCGATCCGTTACGCGCAAGAACGCAAGGTCGGGGGGAAGCGGATCATCGACCTTCAAGGGATCGGTTGGAAGCTCGCGGAGATGTCCACGAAGGTGGAAGCCGCGCGCTTGATGGTCTGGCGCGCAGCGTCGAAAGCAGATGCCGCCGGACACGACAAGCCGACACCTGCGCTCGAGATCGCACAAGCGAAGTGGTATGCGAACGTCGTTGCGCAGGAAGTGGCGAACGAAGCGATCCAGATCCACGGCGGGTACGGCTACACGCGCGAGTTCCCCGTCGAGCGCATGTTCCGCGACGTGCGCGGCCTCGCGATCGGAGCAGGAACGATCGAGATCCAGAAGAACCTGATCGCGCGGCTGCTCGATCGCGGCAGCAAATAAGTATCTCACGTTCCGTGCCGCGCGCGCGTTCTACCGATGTGAGGCCTCCACCGTTCCAGGCTTTCCTCGACGGTCACCGCGAGGAGGTCTACAGATTCCTGACGGGATTCGTCGCGCCGCACGACGTCGACGATGCGTTCCAGGAGACGTTCCTGTCGGCGTTGCGGGCGTATCCGGGCCTGCGCAACGGAACGAACCTGAAGTCGTGGGTGTTGACGATCGCGTACAGGAAGGCGATGGACTCGCATCGTGGGCGCGCGCGGCGTCCGGTGCCGGTGGATGATCTGCCCGAGCGGCCCTCGCGTCGCTCTCACGCGGAGGATCACGCCCTGTGGGATCTGGTGCGCGCGCTGCCGGACAAGCAGCGCGCGGCGATAGTGCAGCGGTACGCGAACGGTCTGCCCTACAAGGAGATCGCGGGCATCCTCGAGTGCTCCGAGGAGGCTGCTCGACAGAACGTGCGCGAAGGATTGAAGAAGCTAAAAGGGATGATGACGTGATGGCTGCTGTTGATGAGATCTTGTCGCGCGCACGCCGGACGCCGGTTGGCGAGGCCGCGGCGCAAGGGGCTGCGAGATTCGTGAAGGCTGCAGAAAGGGAGAACCTCGTCGACGTGGTGTTCGCGCGCGTCGGCTCGCCGTTCGGCGAGCTTCTCGTCGCGGCAACGCCGAAGGGCGTCGTGCAGCTCTCGCTGTATGGATACGACCAGAGCGAGACGTTGGAAGGCCTGGCGCGAAAGGTGTCGCCCCGGATCTTCGAATCGCCTCGACGTCTCGATCCCGTTCGCAAACAGCTCGACGAGTACTTCGCGGGGAAGCGCCGAACGTTCGACGTCGACCTGGACTGGCAGCTCTCGCACGGCTTCGCGCTGCGGGTGCTCGAGGCGACCGCGCGCATTCCCTACGGGAAGGTCTCGTCGTATCGGGAGATGGCCGAGAAAGCGGGCAACGTCCGTGCCACGCGCGCGGCGGGGAACGCGCTCGGCGGCAATGCGATCCCGGTCATCGTTCCGTGTCACCGCGTGTTGCGGAGCGGTGGAGGTCTTGGAGGTTACGGCGGGGGCTTGGCCATGAAGGAAGCGCTTCTGAAGATGGAAGGCGCGCTCCTCTAGAGGCCGGCGACGTCTCGAGATTCTTTGACGGCCCAGCGATAGATCCCTTTCGCCATCACGCTCGGCTCGGATCGAGCGAACTGCTCGAAAACGTCCGCGCGAGCGGCATGCACGTCTGGATCGTCCGGTGCTGCGGCCGCAGCCATCTCGACCAGGTGTGCGGCCAGCCGTAGATTCCCGTCCGCTGCGAGTGATCGCGCGCGCTCCGCAAGCCGGGACGCGCCACCGGCCAGCGTGGCGATTTCCCGCGCCATCTCATCGAACGGAGCCGGCTTCAGATGTGCGGGGTTCCCGTCGTACCAGCCGCCGTACTGCCGCCAGATGTTGCGAACGATGAACTCCGGGTCGTCGTAGACGGGACGGAGATACGGCTTCTCGATCAGGTCCCGTGGCGGCTTCACCTCGTGCAGGATCGCGTCGAGCGACTCGCCGGCGTTCATCATCTCGACGGTGCGATCGTGAAGGTGCTCGAGAAGAGCGGCCGTATCCGAGAGCGCCTGCTTGATGCGCGCCTTCCCGATCACCGGGAAGCCGTGGCCGGGGAGCAAGATCTCCGGCTCGAGCGCGATCATCTCGTGGAGCGCGCGCGCCCAGTCTGCGGGGTAGCGCTGCACCTTCTGTGGGTTGCCGCAGTTGGGCGTCGCCCAGATGAACATGTCTCCAGAGCAGAGGATCTTGCGCGAGGGCATCCACGTCCACGTGTGGTCGTCGGTCTCGCCGCGCGCGTGATGCATCTCGAAGCTCTCGCTGCCAACGTCGACGCGATGGACGTCGCGGTACAAGACGTCGGGGTCGCGGAACGAGGTCGGCCACGGCACGGGTTGCGGGAAGCCGAACTGCCGTTGGTTGACGATCGAGTTGTAACCGGCCGTGAGCACGTACCGGTCGAAGCGGGCCGGCATCGCCTCGTGTGCGATGACGCGTGGAGCCGGCCAGCCGTTTGTCGACGCTTCCTCGTCGAACGGCGGCACGCCGAAGATGTGATCGACGTGACCGTGCGAATACACCGCGGTGTTCAGGCGCGCGCCATCCCAGGTGCGAAGCCGCTCGTGATGCATCTTCGCGAGCGCGAAGAGGCCTGTATCTACCAGCACCAACCCGTCGGGCGTGCGGAACGCGCTGATGTTCGCCAGCGTCGCCATGAAGATGGTGTCCGGCGCGACCTCTTCGTACGCGCCGGTCGTGCGCAGTGGGTCGACCAACGGATGCGCTTCTTCGATCGCGATCTCGCCGTTCCAGAGCCGCTCGGCGGTATCGAGGATGCTGCTCGCCATGATTCCCCCCGTGCAGAGACGGGGGAACGATACCGTTATTCGGTCTTGGCGAACCTGTTGATGGCCATCGACATCATCAGCGTGCCGAGCAAGGCGACGATGGCCAACTCGAGCAGCGTCGGGAGCCGCCACCCGTGCCACACGATCCCCGGTGCAAGCGTGTTGATGACCGACAACGGCGCGTGCACGTGCTCGAAGACGACCCGGCGCATCGCATCGACCGCGTAGGTCAGCGGGTCGATCTTCGTAAGCACGGAAAGCCATCCGGGCAGACTCGTGATCGGGAACACAGCGCCCGAGAGGAAGAACAGCGGCATCACGAACAGCTGCATAACGACCTGGAACGACTCGACCTGCTGCATGCGGCTCGCGATCATCGCGCCGAACGCGGTCAGGGCGAATGCGACCAGCGCCATCTCAGCGGTCAACGTAAGGAGCATGACGGGCGAGTACGGGACGTGCACGAGTCCCGCGAGCAACAGCATGATGAACCCCTGAAGCGTCGCGATCGTTGCACCGCCGGCTGCTTTTCCGAAGATCACGGCACCGCGCCGCACCGGCGCAACCATCATCTCGCGCAGGAACCCGAACTCACGGTCCCACACGATCGAGACGGCGGAGAAGATCGACGTGAACAAGACCGTCATCGCGAGCACGCCGGGGAACATGAACGTGCGGAAGTCGATGCCGCTGCCCGCTCCACGGACGATCGGCGAAAGACCGGTTCCCAAGATGAACAGGAACACGACCGGCTGGATCAGCGATGTGAAGATGCGCGCGCGACTCCGGGTATAGCGGATGAGCTCACGGCGCCAGACGATCTCGATCGCTCGGAGGTCGTCGATGAAACGACCGCCTGCGATGCGGACGGTTGCGACGTCTGCGATGGTTGCCATCAGCGCGCCCTCATCCGCATCCACGGCATCTGCCGGAGCCGGTCGGCGTTCGAGGACTCCGCGTCTCGGATCGTCCGGCCGGTGAAGGTCATGAACACGTCGTCCAACGATGGGCGCGCGACGCTGACGGCCTTTATGCCGACGCCGAGATCCTTGAACAGGCGCGGAACGAACGTCTCACCATTCGGAACGTGGAAGGCGACCTTCCCTTCGCTGATGGTTGCTTCGATCTGGAATGTCTCGCGCAGCTTCGCGATCGCCGCTGTGTCGTCTTCCGTCTCGATCGAAACGCGATCCTTGCCGACGAGCGCTTTCAGCTCGTCCGGCGTCCCCGAGACGACGATCTCGCCGTTGTCGATGATCGCGATGCGGTCGCAGTACTCCGCCTCGTCCATGTAATGCGTCGTCATGAAGATCGTGATGTCTTCTTTGCGACGCAGCTCACCGATGTAGCTCCAGATGTGCTCGCGCGTCTGTGGGTCCAGGCCGACGGTCGGCTCGTCCAAGAACAGCACGCGGGGGGAGTGGAGCAGGCCGCGCGCGATCTCGAGGCGCCGCTTCATGCCGCCGGAGAACGTGCGGACCAAGCTATCGCGCCGGTCCCACAATCCGACCATATCCATGATCTGCTCGACCCGGCCGGGGATCGTTGCGCGCGGAACGCCGTACAGCTCGGCGTGGAAGCGGAGGTTCTCTTCGGCCGTGAGGTATTCGTCGAGCGTCGTGTCCTGGAAGACGAGACCGATGCGCCGGCGCACCTCCAGTGGATCCGCGGCGACGTCGAACCCGGCAACGCGCGCGCTCCCGGCAGTAGGAAGCAGCAGCGTGCACAAGATATTGATGGTGGTGGACTTGCCCGCACCGTTCGGTCCTAAGAACCCGAAGATCTCACCGGGCGAAACCTCGAAGCTCACGTGGCGGACCGCATCCAGCGCGTCGTACGTCTTCGATAGATCCCGGACTTGGATGACGGGACCCGAGCCGTTGCCGTGCGACGGCTCGGGCGGAGGCGTCGTTGAGCGCGATTCTTTCTCTGTCCTCATGCAGTTTTCCTCGATGCGACGAGCTAGCCGCCCGCCGAAACCTTCTCTTCGGTTTCATGTGCGTCGGCCGAGAAGGCGTCGCGAAGGACCTCGAGGGTCTCCTCATCAAGGTCGAGCAGCTCTGCCGGGGGCTTGTACAAACGCTTCTTCACATCTGCGGTCTTCTTCAGCCCCCGCGATGTAAGCACCACCGTCTTCACTCGACGATCCGATGCGAGCATCTTGCGCTCGACGAGACCGCGCTCCTCGAGACGATCGATCAGCCATGTCATGGTCGATGCGTCGCACGACATCCCTTGCGCGAGCGCGCCCATCGTCATCGCCTCGCCGGACGATAGTTGCATGAGCACCTTGAGGTGCCCGGGCGTCAGCCCGATCTCGGACAGCTTGGCTGCCGCACCGCGGAACTGTTTCTGGAACAACTCTCCGAGGAGGTGCCATACCTCCGCCGCGAGGGCATCTTTGGGTGTTGGTACTTGGCTCACAAGGACATGATAACCCAAGATGCTTGTGATAGTCCAATAGTTGAGTTTATCGGAAACTTGACAAACTCAAAATACATCTGCAAGATAACCGACCATGAGCGAACCCGCGATAATCGTTGAAGGTTTGAAGAAGCACTTCGGCAACGTCGAAGCACTGAAGGGGATCGACTTCGAAGTCCCGCGAGGTGAGATCTTCGGGCTGCTCGGTCCGAACGGCGCCGGCAAGACGACCGCGATCCGGATCCTGTCCACGATCCTCCGGCCGGACGGCGGGCGCGCGGTCGTCCTCGGGAAGGACGTCGTGAAAGAGCCTGCGGCCGTGCGCTACCGGATCGGTTTGGCCGGTCAGTTCGCAGCCGTCGACCCGAACCTGACCGGGCGCGAGAACCTGCGGCTGATGGGCAAGCTCACGCACATGTCGAAGGAGAGGTACGTTCCGCGCGCGGACGAGCTGCTCGAGCGGTTTGATCTTTCCGACGCGGGCGACCGCACGATCAAGACCTATTCGGGCGGGATGCGCCGTCGTTTGGACGTCGCCGCCGCACTGATGCACAGCCCGCCCGTCCTCTTCCTGGACGAGCCAACGACCGGTTTGGACCCGCAGAGT
>Ga0070732_10001506_pt1 | contig 12706 bp, 14 predicted proteins | sample Coa_R1_5_FD_66449 | JGI IMG/M metagenome (GOLD analysis project Ga0070732, IMG submission 66449) | Surface soil microbial communities from Centralia Pennsylvania, which are recovering from an underground coalmine fire - Coalmine... | ecosystem: Environmental > Terrestrial > Soil > Unclassified ...
GTCGACTTCGCGACGTCGAACTCGAACTGCATGAGGTATAGAAACTATACCATAACGAGCGTCCACTGGCGCTGGCGCGACCAGCAGGCTAGTCGGAGACTTGACATTAGTCATATTTCTTGACTAACATCGCCCGATGAAGTCCGTCAACGTGCACGAAGCCAAGACCCATCTGTCCCGGCTGCTTGAGCGGGTCGAGCGTGGCGAGGAAGTGGTCATCTCGCGCGCGGGCACGCCCGTCGCGAAACTCGTCGCCGTCCCGGCCGCCAAGCGGGTCCTGGGCGCCGATCGGGGACGCGTGCGGATCGCGCCTGACTTCGACGCGCCGCTGCCGGATGAGATCCTCGCTGACTTCGAGCGATGAGGGTTTTGCTCGACACGCAGTGCTGGCTGTGGATGCTCTCGGCGCCCGATCGGCTCTCGCCACGGGCGCGGGCGCTGGTCTCCGGCTCCCGCCACGACCTGATACTGTCTGCCGTAAGCGCGTGGGAGATAGCGGTCAAGCACGCGCTCGGGAAGATCGACCTCCCGGCCGACCCGGTCGAATACGTGACGTCGCGCATGACAACATCGGCGGTGTTGCCACTGGCCGTGACGCACGCGCACGCCCTGCAGGTCGCGCGTCTGCCAATGCACCACCGCGACCCGTTCGATCGCCTGCTCGTCGCGCAGGCCCAACTCGAGAATCTTCCCCTGCTGACGGCCGATCGGCAGCTAGCAGCCTACGGCATCTCCATCATTGACGCGTGACAGCCCGTTCTGGCGAGGCCGTGCTCGGGCGGCGGCGCAGCGAGCGCCGAGGTCGAGCCCGTGCTGGCTGCGGGGCAGCCGGAGCGACGCGCGAGGAAACGCAGCCCGAATACGGGCATCCTGGTCTCGACCCGGGCCGGCCTCCGACCGCCAATCGTCAGGCTGCGCGGTGAGAAGCGCCGCGAATTAGCCGGGCAATGTCGGTCGGCTTGGCGCCGATCCCCAACAGAGACCGCACCATGAGGTCCAAGCTGACAGAGGCGTCGCCAGCCTCCATCTTGGCGACACGTGACTGACTCGACCCGAGTTGTTTCGCCAACCCCGCTTGCGTCATGCCCCTACGCTCCCGCAAGCGCCGAACGCCATTGGCCAGAGCGAGCTTCAGCTCGATGAAGCGGGATTCCTGGGCGCTCAATCCCAGGAACTCGGCGGCGTCACCAACCGTCCATCCAGCCCGTTCCAGTCGTTGCCGTTTGTCGCGCTTCATCCTCTACTCCCTGTGTGAAACCGCTTTGCGATAGGCGGCCAGACGCTTCTGGCAATTCTCAAGGGTCGCCTTTGGTGTCGCGTGGGTCTTCTTGACGAATACGTCCAGAATCACAACGGCGTCGGACTCCAGACAGACGTCCTTCACGATCCCTCGATCATCAATGAGGATCTCCGCGATCTCGAGCCCACGGAGGTGGACAGCATCCAGCCCAGACCGTCCGCTCAGATTCAGTGGAATTGCGGCCTGACCGCCGCCCGCGGGCCGCCGAGGCTACCGACCGAGGGCGGCCAGCATGAGCCCGCGGAGGCGATCGTGCGACGGCACGTTGTTTGCGATGACGAGGATGTGGACGACTCTGGGCCCGCGGACGGCCATCCACTCAATCGCTTTCATTGAGGCGAGTCCGCCCGCCTTCGAGAAGGCCCCTTCACCGACGCCGGACTCCGTCGTCGGCTTCTGAGACCCGATGGCATTCTTGTCGGAGTCGCTCAACTCGCTCGAGAACTTCTTCTGAGCCTCCGCTGCGGACGCGAACTGCCAGAGTTCGATCCCGAACTGGTTCGTTCCCCCGTACCCGTACATGCACTGCCCGCCGCCAGAACCATCTGCGAGTTCACTGCGTGCCGGCGGTCCGAGGGGTTGGCCGACTGCCGCAGACAGCTCGGCCGCGGTAAGGAGGGCGCAGGCATCGGGAGCCGCATGCGCAACCGGGCTGGCGATCGCGATGCCGGCGATGGCGATAGCGATGAGGAAAGGGCGACAGACGGGGACGACTGGCATGGGGACTCCAACTGTCAGTCGGCAATTAGCGGGCGCGAGAGCCCACTGACACCCTTCAGTCTACTCGGCAACCGAGATCCCGTGCTCGCACGCGCTTTCGGTACAACGCGACGGATCGGTACAACGCGACGGAAAGGTTGTCGCAGCGGGCCGGGACCTCCCGGAGCTCTGTGCATCGTGTGCGGCTGTGGCGAACGCCGGCGAGACAATTGCCGCGGTCAGACTGAACGCGAACGGCAGCAGGGATGAGTCTCTCGCGGACGACGGCGTCCGTTTCATCTCTTCCCCCTGCTACCAGTGGAACGTGCAGGGTCGCGTGTCACGGCTCTGTCCCAGGAGGTCGAGCGCGTCAGCGCGGCGGCTTTGAAGAGAAGGCTCTGCGCGAGCGTTGTCGGTTCGTGCCTGGTGACTATCTGTCGGCTAATCGAACGCCAGTGAATGGTCCCGGGACCTGCGCGGCCGCCGTATGTGACTTATCTGATAGCCAGTTACTCCGGACTGTCCGGTTCCGGGACATCTCATGTTGGCCGATTCCGTCGGCTGCGCGCGCTTGGCGACCAGCCCGCTCGGCACGGCACTCGACTCGGGGCATTGGCGGCGACGGCTCGATGGCCGGCGGCGATGCTACGTTCCGCCCAGGCGGAGATTCTGGACCTTTTGCTCGCCCTCGGCGAGCGTCGTTCGCACCGCCACCCGCGCGACCTCCTCGAGCAACGACGTATCCGACAGGTCGACGTCGACCGCGTCGGCGCGGGTGATCGCTCCCAGGTAGTACTCTCCGGCCGGCAATCCCACGACTCGGAAGTGCCCGTCCGATCCGAGGACCGATTGGCGAATTCGACGCGAATCCGGCGTCCATAGCCGCCGATCCGTCGGAAAGACCACCAGGACCTCGTCGGCCACCGGATGATTCACCGTGTCGACGAGCGTGCCCGACAGATCGGTCTGCCGGTCCACGAAGACCATCGTGAGCTCGTTGACATCCTGTCCCGCCGCCACCTCCAGCGCGTCGTCCAAGATGTCCTGGCCGTTCCACAACGCGGATTTGAGGAACCACGGCGCGCTACCAGAAGCGGCGGTGCCTCGAAGGTTCGAGAGCAGCGCGCTGAGCCGGTACCGCCCTGGCGCGATGCCCGACAGCGCGAACGTCCCGTCGGCGGACGCCGGCTCCTGTGACGGCATCGCGACACCTGAGTCGGAGCTGGCCGGCGTGAGATGGATCAGCACGCGCGTGAGATCCTCGGGCGGCTTCGTCGTTCCCTTGTAGAGGACACGACCGGACACCGTCATGCCAGGTCGCAAGGTGAGCGCCAGCCCGTCTTGATCCTCCCCGTTGACCGTCAAGTCCCGTGATGCCCAGAGGTCAAAGGCCGAGCGAGCGCCTGGCGGGCTGCTTGGCGCGCGAGCGGTGACCGTGAACTCTCCCGGCGCGACGGCGCGGAACGCAAAGTGCCCGTTGGCGTCCGTCTCAGCGCCTGTGCGGCCGCGGGTGCCGAGCGATGCGGTACTCGCCAACATCACCTGCACGTTCGGCACGGGTTGTCCGCTGAGGCCCAGGACGGTGCCGCTCACGGTGGCGGTCGAGACGATCTGCAAGGTGAGGTCCACGCCGGCTCGCTCTTCGGCGGGACCCAGCGTGATGACGACGGCACGGGCCGGGTCCACGCCGCCCGGGTAAAACACGGGTGCATAGCTCACTGTGCGACCGGGGTTGGGTGCACGAGGCGGTGCGGTCCGAGCCGCCACTGAATCACTAACGGTTTGCTCGGCGGCCCACTGGAGATCCGCGTCCGTGATCGACCGGGCGTCAGCGAGCGTGGCCGGCGGCGCCGCGGTGATGATGTAGTCGCCGGGCGCGAGCCCCCAGATCCGGTAGCGCCCCTGATCGTCGGTGAAACCGCCCTGGCTTCCCGCGGGGACGGCCAGCGTGCGCTGACCGTTCACCGTGTGCGACTGGAGCGGCGTCACCAGGACGCCCGCTTGAGGGCGGCCCGTCAACCCGAAGATCGTGCCCGCGATGGCCCCGCCGTGCATCAGCCGGATCGTGATGTCCGATCCGCGCGGTCCGTCGCCGACCCACAGCGGCACAGCCGGACCACGGCCAGGTCGACGGGCGCCATAGTAACTCGTGAGATAGCCTGGCTTCGCCGCCGTCACCGTGACGTCTCCCGCAGGCAGAGCGGCAAGAAGAAATCGTCCCTGGTCGTCCGTCGCAGTCAGTCTCGAATATGAGGGCGCGACACCAGAGATCGTCACGATCGCCCCGCGCACCGGACGCGCGGCCTCATCGTCAGTCACGACCCGGCCCTGAACGATCGCGTGGCCTGGCGGCACGACTGCGGCGTCACGAGACTGAAAGGCTGACGGCGACGCGTCCAGCGTCAGGAGGACGAGCGTCAGGATGAACAAGGACGTCAGACTCCGCGTCATCGGATCACCACGACCGGAGGGTTCACGGTCTTCCGGTCACCATCGGCCAACGTCACGCGCGTCGACTGCCGGGCGATCAACGCGACGAGGTCAGCGTCCATCCAAGTAGCACCCAGGTCGCTGGGAATCGCCGCAACCAGATAGTCGCCGGCGGGCAGACCGTCGACCGCGAACTGCCGAGCGGAGCTGAGCGTCGCGCGGCGTGACCGCCGACCGAGCATTCCAGTGTTGAGGGCTGCGACGTAGTCGGCTGGAAAGACGACGACCATCAACCCGTCACTCGGAGCCGTCACACTCTGCACAGCGCCCGCGAGCTGCGTCGGCCGATCGGTAAAGGTGATGACCACGCCAGTGACATCCGAGTCCAGCGCGAGCGGATCCCGCAGCAGGTCGTGGCCGCTGGCCGTCATCGACAGCACCGTCCAGGGCGGGTCCGGCGACGGGACGTTCACGGCGTACGGCCCGGGCAGGTAGCCGCGAATCGTGAACTGGCCGTCCGCGGCGACGCGTCCCTGTGGTTCCGGCCCGCGGCTTGTGCCATCGGCCGACGTGAGGCTGATCGAGAGCTGCTGCAGTTGATCGGCCGTTGGCGGTTGGCTGCTGCCCCCGAACCGAAGCCGGCCGCTCACGCTCAACCCCGCTCGGAGGACGAGTGGCACGCCCACCAGGTCCGCCTCACCGACGCTCACGGCTGTCTGACCCCAAAGGGCCGTCTGGCTCGAGACTGCCAGCGTGGCGGACGACGAGGCGGCCGTCTCCTCACCGCCCGGACTGTCTGACACGGTGATCGGGGACGAGCCGGCGCCCTCGAGCACGTACTGACCGGGCGGCACGCCGGGAAACGTAAAGGCACCCCGTGCGTCCGTCAGGGTCGGCGCGGCCTCGAAGCCGCTGTCGGCCGTCCAGTCGTCCGTGTAGGCGGGAACGAGACGCAACGCGAAGTTCGTCGCCGGACCGTCCGGTCCCCAAGCCGAGCCGGACACGCTGACCATCCGGACGCGCGGAAGGGTCACGTCAATCCCCGAACGCTCTTCGCCCGAACCGATTGTGATGATCTCGGCCTGCGAGGGCATCATCGCGCTTGGGTAGAACGTCGTCGCATAGAAGCGCCCTCGTCCGTCCGACGTTGGGGTCGACGTCGCCATCGACGGAACCGCGACCATGTAGTCACCGGGCTCAAGCGACGAGAATCGGAACGCGCCGCGATCGTCCGTGGCGGCCTTCGCGCCCGGCACCATGTGGCGCGGTCCGCCGGCGCGCGACTCTTTCAGGATACGAACCGCAACGCCAACCACCGGGTCACCGAACTCGTCGACGATCGTGCCGCCGAGCGAGGCGAATCTCCACAGACGAATGGTCACGTCGGAGACGCGCTGGCCCTCGCCCAGTTCCAGTGGTGCGGTCGAGCCGTTCGGCCTGCGCTGCCCGTAGCCGCCTGCCAGGTACCCATCAGCCGACACGCTGAGCGTGACGGTCCCCTTGGGCAAGTCGTGAAAGAGAAACCGTCCACGGCCGTCGACCCTGACGCGCTGGGGACGGAGCGCGAGCGCGGCCGCCCGCGGGGCGTACGCTATCCTCGGCCGGGCATGGAAAACGACGCGCCTCCAGCCACACGGTCCGGCCAGCTGCTCCGGCGTGCGCAGCAGGGGGACGAGCGCGCGCTCAACGACTTGCTGGCGCGCTACGGCCCGCGCCTGCGTCAGTGGGCCTCCGGCCGTCTGCCCCGCTGGGCCCGTGACATCACCGACACGAGCGACCTTGTGCAGGAAAGCCTCCTCCGAACGTTTAGGAGGATCGAGGTCATCGACGCCGATCGCAGCGGCGGCCTGCAGGCCTACCTTCGGCAGGCCGTCTTGAACGCGATCCGGGACGAGTTGCGCCGTGCGCACCGGAAGCCGGCGCTCAGTCCGCTGGATTCCGGGCGCCCGAGTGAAGAGCCGTCGCCGCTCGAGGTGGCCATTGGACGCGAGGCGACCGAGCGCTACGAACGGGCGCTGGCCACGTTGGCGCCGCACGAGCGGGAGGCCATCGTGGCGCGACTCGAACTTGGCTTCGACTACCAGGAACTGGCGGAACTGCTGGGCAAGCCGTCAGCCAACACCGCGCGCATGGTCGTGCAACGCGCGCTCGTCAAGCTGGCCGAGACGATGCGTCGTGAACGGCAACACTAACTTCCTGCTCGACCTGGCCGGTGCCGTCTCGGACGGCGAGCCCGTCGATTGGGCGGCGCTGTCGCGCAGCCCCGAGGCCAGCTCGTCGCGTGACCTCCTCGAGGAGATGGCGATCCTTGCACGCGTCGGCGAAGTGCATCGAACGTCTGGACCCCCGCGATCGGCTGCCGAGCTCACGACTCCCAAGACCTGGGGACCGCTGACCCTCCTTGAACGCATCGGCGAGGGCGCCTTCGGGGAGGTTTTTCGCGCTCGCGAGAACCGGCTCGATCGCGAGGTCGCGCTGAAGCTGCTGCGACCGGCCGGCGCGGATCAGAGTGCAGACGACGCCACGGCCACCATTGAGGAAGGCCGCCTCCTGGCGCGTGTCCGGCACCCGAACGTGGTCACGGTGCATGGTGCCGAACGCATCGATGGGCGCATCGGCATCTGGACGGAATTCATCGACGGACACACGCTCGCCGCGCTCGTTACTGAGCGAGGCTCGATACCCGCCGAGGAGGTCGTCGCCATCGGCATCGACCTGTGCCGAGCGCTCGGCGCCGTGCACCAGGCGGGTCTGCTCCACCGCGACATCAAAGCGCAGAACGTCATGCGCGAGACGGGTGGCCGGATCGTGCTGATGGACTTCGGAACGGGCCATGACATGGGCGCCGTCGCGACACGGGCGGGCGATCTGTCAGGGACGCCGCTCTACTTTGCCCCGGAGTTGTACGCCGGCGGTCCGGCGACGCGAGCGAGCGACGTCTACGCCCTTGCGGTCCTACTCTTCTACCTGCTCACCGGGCGGTATCCGGTGTCTGGCCGCACGCTGGGCGACCTCCTCCAGCAACATCGAGCGGGCCGCAGGAGCACCCTGCACGATCTGCGTCCCGACCTACCCGACGCGCTCGTCACCGCGATCGAGCGCGGCCTCTCACCGGATCCCGCGCAGCGCTACGAAGGGGCGGCCGACTTCGCCGCCACGCTCGAATCGAGTCGGAACCCCCTTGAACCGATTCCGGATGCCACGAGCCGTGCCCCGACCCGGCGCCTCATGATCGCTCTCGGCTTCCTGGCCCTGGGTGTGGTAGGAGCGAGCGTGCTCGGCGTCGGTCTGCTCAGACACCGTGAGGCTGGGACATCGGCGAGGGCCGCGATGCAGACGCAGACGGCGGGTCCGTTCCAGTTCCGCGTGATTGACGACTACTTCAAGGACGCCAAGCTCGACGGCCCCGCTCGCCTGAAGATCTCGCCGAATGGCGCGGCGGCCGTGTACGTGCGACCGCGACCTGCGCCCGCCATTCCAGGCGACGACCACCCTACGGTCGATCGCGTGTTCGTTCGCAACCTCACAACCGGGAGCGAAAGCCAGCTGCTGGACCTCAGCCGATCCGACGCCCGCGTGAATGAGCTGGAGTGGTCGCCAGACAGTCAGTTCGTCGCGGTGGTTGGATGCAGGGGCCCACTGCGCCCGCCGCCCTTCGAATGCTCGGCAGATAATGCATCCGACCTCCGAATCCTGTCGGCCATGGGCGGCCACGATCGCCTGCTCGAGACGAGTCCGAAAGGAATCGGGCCCGTCGAATGGTCGCCCGACAGCGGACACGTGGCGTTCGTGGTCCGCCTCCTCAAGGCGGCGCCGGAGATTCGCGTTCGCGACGTCTCAACCGAGGCGCCCGGCACAGTCGTGGGGCCGGCCACGACCTTTACCTGGTCCCGCGACGGACGTCAATTAGCCAGGGTCCTGCACCCCTCGGGTCCTCGGCCCGAGATCGTTGTCGCCGGCGTCGATCGGACACCACGCTCGATTCCTCTCGCGGACCTGCCCGCCCGCCATCAGGTGTCGCTCGACGGCTGGACGCAGGATAACGAGATCGCATTCCGAGTCTTCGTTCCGCGGACGAGCGCCGATCAGTATCTCGTCCCAGCCGGCGGTGGAGCGATTCGCAAGGTGGCCGCGTGCGGCGGGATTTTTGGCGGCGATTATTGCGTCTCGATTACTCCCGACGGCCGATTTCTCGTGCGTCAGCTAACGGCGACCGGCGGGGGGCGCATTGTGTTTCACGATCTCGCGTCCGGCGAAGACCGCCCGCTGACGCACGACCCCGTCTGGGAGACCGTGGCGGTAGCGCCAACGAGTGCGACTGGCCTGGTTGCGTTCACCTCGAATCGCGACGGCAAGGAAGGTGTCTACGTTGCGGCGATGGATCGCATTCCAGTCGACCAGCCAGTCTGGATCGCCGATGGCTGGGCGCCAACGGGCCACTGGACATCGACGGGCCTTGTGTGTCAACTCGTGGTCAGTTCGAGCAATGTGTACCGCCTCAATCTCGACTCGACGAGCGCCAAGCCGACGGCGCCGCTTCGCCGCGTGACGCACGACGCCGAGAAGAATGTCGGTCCGGCCATCTCCCCCGACGGCCGGCGGGTCGCTTATATGAGACGTTCCAACAGCGCATTGGACAGCCTGGCGATCATGGACGTTAACGGCATCGACGAGCACGACACGCTTTCGTTTCGAGTTGATCAAGGGCCGAACTACATCGCGTGGCGATCACTCACGGACCTTTTGCTAGTCCGCAGCAAAGGCCCTTCGTTGGTCCCGTCGACCGCGATCTTCAACCTGATCTCGCATGTACAGACGCCAATGAATCCTGTGGCCTTCGACACCACACGAGTAGCTGGCACTGGAGGGGAACACCCTTATAGTCCGGTTCTGGTTCCGGCGACCGGGGAAATCTTCTATTGGGACGCTCACGATCCGAGGGGGCCGGCGAGCCGAATTCATGCGAGGTCGATTCGCACCGGCGCTGAGCGTGTGATTGAGATGCCGGCCACGAGCGAGGGCTTCACCGTGTCGCCTGATGGAAGGTTATTGGCGTACTCGACGGTCGATCGGACGCGAAGCGCAACGGTGGGCGACATCCGGGTACGGCCAGTCGACGGAGGGCCTGAACGGGCGCTCATTCACTTCGAGAACGGGGCGAACAATGACTTCCACGTACCGCTCGCGTTTTCGCCAAACGGAAAGTACTTGATCTATCGGGATACGAAGCCCAACCTCCGCGTTCTCGACGTTCAGACGACGGAGTCCTGGCAACTAGTTGCAGACCCGCCTACCGGTGTCGATTTCGGGTGGTCGAACGTTGCGTGGGCGCCGGACGGATCCTTCGTGCTGCTCACGGGCTGGTCGACGAGCACCGAGTGGCGCTCGTACGAGGGGCTGACCAAGGACGCGGTGGTTCGGCTCATGGGCGTGAAGAAGTAGGGCTGGTGGTCAGGCGCTCGCCTTGTCGCGAATCGAGGTGTTAATGCCGCGGCGTTCCCACAGCCGGGACTGCCGCGCCGCCGTAGGTGGTTTGTTCTGGTAGCGGTACGGGGGTTTTGCGGCCAGTTGTAAGGTCAGATTCCGCGGAATTGCGGCCTGATTGCTCTTGCACCCTCCCTTCTGTGCGCGACGGGATGCTCCAAGCTGTCCGATTCCGGACATCTCGGGTTAGGAGGCGCGTCGAGAGCATCTCGCTCGCACCTTCTTAGCCCCAGACCGTCCGAACACCGGCGAACTGTCGAATGCGCTCGTCTTTGGTGACGAGCAGGCCTGATTCGAGAATCGCCGTGGCGACGATGAGGCGATCGGCGGGATCCCCTGGGAACGCCGGCGGAAGGTCGGCGGCCTTCACGGCGACGGCCGGCGTCAGCGGCAGCAGCTCGACGCGCTCGGCTGCCAGCGCGTCCAGGAGCCATTCGAGTGTCAAGCGATTGAGTTCGATCCGGCCGCGTGCGGCAAGGCCGGCGACCTCGAGACAACAGATTGCCGGAATCCCCACCTTGTTCGCGCGGTCGATCTCGCGGCGGGCGAGTGTGCCCAGCTTCGAGGGATCGCTCGCCCACCAGAGCCAGGCGTGGGTGTCGAGGACAATCAACGCTCGAGGTCCCACTCGCCGAGCACGGGCGCGACCACATCGCCGCGCACGGTGACACTGCCGCGAAGCGTCCGCGGGGCGCGGGTCCTCACCGGAACGACTTCCGCAACCGGACGGCCGCGCTTGGTCACGACCATGGACTCGCCAGTGTCCGCCACGCGATCGAGGAGCGCCAGGCATTCGGCCTTGAACCGGCCGGCCGGAATCGTGCGCTTCTTCATGGTCATAACAATATGACCATAGACGAAGCTCGTCAACCGGCCGATGGCGCCTCTAGGCGTGACGTTGTCGAGCGCAGAGTCCTGCTTGAAATGGTCGCGGTACGGGGTTTTGCGACGTCGCGATGGCCGCCGCGTCGTGCTCGGCCAGATTGACAGGGCAAGGACAAGTCCTTAGGCTGGGCGATCTACGTGCAGTTCACTCCAGAGCTCGTACAACCCTGGATTCGTCAGGGCCGATACCTGCCCGTTCGGTGATCGACGGCATGTCGGTCAAAGGGGTTGCGATAGGCGGAATGCTCCTCGGCACGGTTCTGGCCGGCGTCATGATTTGGCACTGGAACCGCGCGCCGATACGGCTCGCCGTGCCGAAGGTCGGATCGTTCGCTCCACCGACGGCCAGCGTTTCGCGCCTTTCATCTGGCATTCTGACCATCGGGTTTGGATCGCCGACCGCGCGGGCCGTCGGTCTGGCGCTTCAGGGAGACGGCACCATCGTTACCCTGGCATCGACGGTGCTCGAGGGTTCCGAGCGAAGCTTCATCGTGCGAGTCACCGGCTTGGGACAACTGGCCACTCCCCACGTTGCGGCACTGGGCGCGACCAGATTCGGGCAGCACCTGTCGATTGCTCCCGACGGACGAATCGCCGTCGTGGGCAGCGGTCCGCACTTCCTGGTGGAGCTCTTCCTCCCCACCGGCATGCCGGACCGCACATTCGGCCAGGCGGGCACGACGCTCACTAATGTGCAATGGAGGTGGTGGGGGTCGAGCGATGCGGCGTGGGCGGTTGCCGTTCAAGACGACGGCAAGATCATCGCCACTGGGAGCTCAGACTTCCCCTCAGGGTTCCTTGACCACCGGGCAGACTGTGCCACGGTTCGTTACAACCGGGACGGCAGTTTCGATCGGACCTTTGGCGAGGCCGGACGAGTCCTCACGCACGTCGAAGGGACAGAGTCCTGTGGGGCCACCGCGGTCCTGATCGCGCGCGACGGCAAGATTCTCGTCGCCGGGACGATCGGGTTTGGTAACGGACAGCACGCGTCCGCTGTCCTTCGATATCTCTCGGATGGCACGGTCGACAGGCAATTTGGGCAAGATGGAGTGGCCGAGGCGCTCGGAGGAACGGCATGGAGCGCAGCCCTTGACTCTCAAGACAAGGTCGTCCTGGCAGGCGGCAACTGGCTGTCGCCTACACGCTCTCAATTCTGGCTCGCACGCTTCGACACCAACGGACAACTGGATCCGTCGTTCGGCGAGGGCGGCATCGTCGCCTTTCACGAGTCCGGCGGCTCCCAGATTCTCTCTGGCGTGACGGTACAACCCGACGGAAAGGTCGTCGCAGCAGGCCGGGACCTCCCGGAGCTATGCGAATCGTGTGCGGCTGTGGCGAACACCGACGAAAGAATTGCCGCGGTACGACTGAACGCGAACGGCCGCAGGGATGAGTCTTTCGCGGACCACGGCGTCCTTTTCACCTCTTCCCCTCGTTACCAGTGGGAGGTGAATGGAATGGCGATTCAGCCGGACAACAGGCTGCTGATCGTCGGCGACAGATTCGAACGAGGCACCGGAACTCTCCGTGCGTCCTCCCTGATCATCCTCATGAGACTCAATGAGGACGGCACGCCGGACGCGAGTTTCGGGGCCGGCCGCTCAACGTCGCGCTAACCAGCGCCAACACAATTCTTGCCAGCCCTAGGGCACCCACCGACTGAAATGATCGCGGTCTGGCGGTCACAGTAGCGGTGGGCCTGGACCGGCGCAAAGGAGGGCACGTGATTCCCCTGCTCTCGCCGTTGTGGTAACGGCTGATGAGCCGGGGTTTGGTCTGGTTCCATTGGCCCGCGCTGCGGGTTGTTCCAATCTGTCCGGTTTCGGACATCTCCGTCGGCACCCTGCAAGCCATCCTGGGGTGGGGGGCTGCTTCGTCGGCCCGGCTGCGGGAGCTTCTCCGGCC
>Ga0070732_10001508_pt1 | contig 12693 bp, 15 predicted proteins | sample Coa_R1_5_FD_66449 | JGI IMG/M metagenome (GOLD analysis project Ga0070732, IMG submission 66449) | Surface soil microbial communities from Centralia Pennsylvania, which are recovering from an underground coalmine fire - Coalmine... | ecosystem: Environmental > Terrestrial > Soil > Unclassified ...
TGGCCGAGGAAGAGGAGCACCATCCCGATATCGATATTCGTTACAACAAAGTGAAGCTTTTGCTTTCGACCCACAGCAAAGGCGGCCTGACCGAGCTCGATTTCTCACTGGCCGAGCGCATCGATACGTTGTCGGAATAGTGACCAGTGGTCTGTGACCAGTGACCAGAAAAGTCGTTGCCACACTGGTCGTAGTTCTCGTCGTCGTTGCCGTTTGGAAGTTTGTTGATTGGCGGATGCAACCGCCGCCACCACCGAACAAGATTACAATCCCCGTTCCCGCGCCAACTCCGTAAGTTGTAGGGCGTCTGTGTCAGACGCCAATCCGAAAGCCGTCTCGCAGAGACGGCCTACAAATTAATCCGTTGCTGGCTGTAGCTTCTGGTTCCCGACCAACAACCGGCCTTCGTCGGCGTCGATGAACGTGAACATCGTCTGGATTTCGGATCGGCCGGCCATGCCGGCCTCTTTCTTCCGGCGTTTCAGGATTTCCGACAGCTCGTCGTTCCAGCCGCGCTTACGCATAAACTCATTCCAAACGTAGGCCTCATCGTTTGTTGGCTGATGTCCAACGCTGAAACACCATTGCAAAACTTCGTCGTCGCTGCCGCCGTCTTTCACTCGCTCGCTCAGTTGATGATAATCAACCCGTAAAAACGTGCAGCAGCTGGCGTCGAATCCACGGCCGAGATTGGCCTCGTAATCGGCGGACAATTCGCCTTTTACGTGCTGTCGTATTTTGTCGAGCATCCGGCCGAAATAAACGATCCCTCCAACTTTCGACGCCGGGCTGCGCAAGCCTAACTCCCTCATCGGGTAGGCAGTCTGCTCGGTTTTTACGCGAGTTGCAAGCCTTCGGTCTAATACCCGGCCACCCGGACGTCGCGGGTCAGTTCCGCAGGCGGTCCGTGAAGCGCGCGATCCACTTCGCCATCGGTGAGGTTGAAAACAAAAATCGAGTAGCCGATCTGGGCGTCGGCCGGCCGGTGCCGCAAATACGCGCATAACCGCTCGAATCGCAGCCGTTCGAATATTCGAATTCGTTTCACCCACGAAACTGCGCCGTCGTTCGCCACCAACGCCAGCCGCGCAGATGGATCGGACGCCGTTGCGCGGTAACGCTCCACCTGGGCGAGCGCGGTTTGGTACTGTTGTTCGTAGGCCTCGGACCATGGGCCGATTTCGCGCGCGTAAACGCTTTGCAGCGTCGTTGCGCTGACGCAGTAAACGCCGCCCCGCAACTGACCAAAGGTTTGATCGCCACCTGAATGATTTTCGGGAAGTTTTTTCGAATCAATGCCGTACGATTTCGGATCGGCGACTCCGAAGTAAGCCATATAAATCGGCTTCCCGTTGACTGCTGAACTGTGATCGTCGAGCCACGTTTTCAAAGCGGGCAAATCCTGGCCCCAATCCAGCGAGCTATCGACCAGGTGCTGATAACCGTTTCGAGGGCCGCCGGCGATTTGATTGAAGTAAGCGAGATAATTCGGACGGGAGACAAGCGATTCGCCGATTTGCCAGCTCAACAGAATCGCAATCGCGCTGGCGAATAGTGCGCGCGATTTCTTCTGCAAAAGGTGAACGATGGCGCCGCAGGCGACGAACAACGCGGGATAAATTGGCAAAATATGACGATGCCCGATGTTGAGCTGAGTTCCGATCGCAAACGCGGCGTAAATTGCCACGAAGATCGCGAACGGATTCAACAGTTTTTCAAACTTCCAATGGTGTCGCCGCGCAATTGCAACGCCGAGCGCGAGGGCGATCAGGCACAAAAATGGCAATGGTGTTTTGTAGAGAAATGCCAGGGGGAAAAATGAACTAAAGCCGACAAGACTCCATTGGTTGTCGAGAAACGCAGGCCGATCTCCTTCGTGTTTATGCACGTAACCGAAGCCATACAGATAGGCTTCCGGCAGCAAATGATGAACGCGCGCAAACGAGATGCCGTTTTCCAAGCCTCCGTGCTGTTCGAGGACGTAATTCCAATGCCATCCCTCATCTTTCTGTTTCGCAGCGTTGTCGTTCCAGGCCGCGTAACGAAGTGAAAACGACGACCAGATCGCAAAGATGACGGTCATTGTCAGTAACAACCACGTGCCGCCAACAGCCCAGCATTTTTGCCACGTTTCAATCAGAGTTGTTCGGAGTTGTCCGAAGCGGATCGCGATTTCCGATTTCGCAGTGATTTGGAGAACCGAAACCGCGAGGAGTGCCGGCAGGACAATTGGCGCCGAAAATTTTGTGAGAAAAAGCCCGGACAAACTCAAAGCGGCTATCGCAAGTCTCCCTAACGAGACTTGTTGGAACAATCGCCAGCAACTCCAGATCGCGGCCGTGAAAAAGAACGCAGCTGGAACGTCTGACGTCACCAGTGCGCTATGCGCGAGAAAGTTCGGATCGAACGCGAGTAGCGTTTCCGCAATCAGGCCGCCGAGCACGCCAAAGAATTCGCGCCCGATTCGGTAGACCAGAAGGCACAACCCGAGTCCAAAGATCGACATCATCAGCCGCGCTTGTGCGATCATTCGATCCGGATCGTTGCCGAGCTCGTAGAAGAATTTGTGCGCGGCGCCTCCCTCATCAGCGCTTTGCCAGCTCGGGTCGTCCGGTCGGACAAATCGTGTGTCGCCGAACACTAAAGGCAATGCAGCCCAGCGCGCGGCCAGATTTCCGTTCTCCGGATCCAGTCGAAAGTCGTTTCTGACCCAATAACTGTAACCCGCGGTGAGATGCTGCGGCTCGTCGAACGTCGGTGATTTAGTGTTTACGGCCGTGACAGCCATGAATACATGCAGGGCCGCAATCAGAATCGCGATCAATAAGGCCAGGCGCGTGTTCTCGGCTGCAGCCGCGACGCTGTCTGCCCTGTTCGTGGTCCGGCGGGTGCCGGACGAACGCGCATCGGCTGTTCGTGGTAGCCACCCCGGACGCGCCGCCACGCTTTCAGAGAGTTCCATCCGGCATGGAGAAAGCACGCCCCGTGCAATTTCATTTAGCCATTTAGCGATTCAATGATTTAGTGACTGGTTCGGAAATCGCTAAATCGTAACTCGTTAAATCGTTAACTACCCACCGTGGACCGCATCGTCGGCATTGAGACCGAGTATGGCTGTCTGATGAGCAGCGAAGAGTTGCGCTGCAATTCAGAGGTTTGGCCGGCCAAGGTCAAAAATTATCTCTTCAATAAAGCGCGCGCCGGCACGATCGATCTTCACTATCGCGACTACGAAGAACCGCCAGGGAACGGCGGTTTTCTTCTAAACGGCGGCCGCCTTTATCTCGACATGGGCCATATCGAGTACGCATCGCCCGAGTGTTTGCATTTGCACGATCTCGTTACCTACGAAATGGCCGGCGATCAATTATTGCGCGAATCGCTGGCTGCGTTCCAAGCCGACGATCGGGTTTCGTTCATCAAGAACAATGTCGATCATCACACCGGCGCGACGTTCGGCTGCCACGAAAATTATTTGATGAAGCGGGAGGCGCAGTTCACGCCGTCAGTCCTCGGCACCCTGCTCACCTTTTTGGCCACGCGGCAGATTTTCACCGGCGCCGGCAGAGTGGGGCAGGCTAATCCGTTGGCATTCGATTTCGAGCCGCCGCAAGCCGAGACGCCGGTCGCGTTTCAGTTGAGTCAGCGCGCTGATCACATCGTCAACGACATTTACCAGTGGGTGCAATTCAATCGCGCGATTATCAACGCGCGCGACGAGCCGCTCGCCGATTATCGCAAGTATCGGCGGCTCCATTTGCTGATCGGCGATTCAAACATGAGTCCGTTCGCCAATGCGCTGAAAATCGGAACGACGGCATGCGTGCTGTCGCTGCTGGAGCAGCGTCAGTTACCGAGAAATCTCGTGCTCAACGACGCCGTCCGAAGCACCCGCGACATCTCGCGCGATCCGACTCGGAAATGGATCGTCGACCTAGAAAACGGTAAGACCATCGGCGCGCTGGATGTGCAATGGCAGTTTCACGATCTCGCCCAGAGGCATTTGCGCGAGCGCGATCCGGAAACGGATTGGTTGCTCGAGACCTGGAGTTTCGTTCTCGAATCAATCGAACAAAATCCACAGGCGCTGATCGGCGGTGTCGACTGGATCACGAAGAAATGGCTGCTCGAGACTTTCATGGAAGCGGAAAAAGTCGGCTGGGACGATCCGTGGCTGCAGAGCTTGGATCTCGAATATCACAACATCGATCCGGCGCGTGGATTGTTTTTCAGCGTTACGCCCGGCAAACGCGTCGCCGAATGGAACAATAGTTTTCAACCGGCGAATGCAACGCGCGTTCCGCCGGCTAATACGCGGGCGTCCGGTCGCGCCCGCGCCGTCGCCTATTTCCAGGATCGACAACAATCTTATGTCATCAACTGGGACTCAATCGCGCACGACAGCCGCGATTTTCTTGTCATGGGCGATCCGTTCGAAACCTACAACGACGAAGTCGACAAGTTCTTGTCCAAACCGCGGCCAGTTACGAACCAAGAAGATCAGGAATGATAAAAGCAACGATCGCTATCACAGGCTTGATGCGAAAGCTGTGTATGACTTGTTTCTTCGCGATTGCGATCGCAGCGAGTCTGTACGGAGAAACCGAGCGATCGATAGGCTATCCAGACTTAAGAAAGGAATTCCTGTCAATGCCGACGCCCGTCTATGACCTTCGACTGCGGCGAAGTCACATCACTGGAAGCGGTGTCTTCATCTTGACGGTAGACGAGAAGGGCAAGGTCACCGACGTCACAGTTCGGAACAGTACCGGACATCGTGAGCTTGATGCCCAAGCGATTTACGGCCTCCGACAATGGCGAGCCAGGCCTGGCGCTCGCCGACAGATCGATGTGCCGCTAACATTTTCGTTACCTGAAAAGCGCGGGCCGTCGCTCTGAAACAACGTCATCGGTTGGATTTTAATTCGGCAAGCGATGCGCTTGCTCTACAATTCCTTCATGAAACCGATCGAGGGATATTTCGTGATCAAACCGGAGGGTCTGGCATGGCGGCCGTCGAACCTGATGAAGATTCCGAACGCGGATTTTCTGGAACGGACAGGCAGTGAAATTCTCGGCGCGCGACTCTGGAAGCTCCCGCCCAAGAGCGCGAACACGCTGCACAAGCATCCCAAAGCCGAAGAATTTTATTTTGTCGTCGAAGGCACGGGTCGCATGCGCATCGGTGACGAAACGATCACTGTTCCGAAACACGGCGGCGTACTCGTCGGGCCGAAACTATTGCGGCAAGTCTTCAACGATACCGACGAGGAAGTTCTTTGGCTGATCGTGGGTGCGCCGGAAAAAGAATTCAAAGAAGGCGAACCGCAAGACTTGAACGCCTATTATCCAGTCGATCCCAAACAGTTGCCGAAAGAGCTCGCGGGAACCGATTGGCCGCCGGCGACCTAAACACCAGCGATCAGCGGTCACATGGCCTGCAGTGACTTTGAACATTGACATCGCGGTCGCCATTCCCGAAAGGGAAGCCATGAACACGACATTCAAAAAGTATCTGTTGCTCCCAGCATTGTTTCTTGCTGCGAATCTTTTGGCGGCAGGTTCGCCTGATGACGAAGCAGCGATTCGGGCCCTGGAAGCGCGGCAACCTGAAGCCTGGAACAAACATGACGCGAAGGCCTACGCCAGTCTGTTCACCGAAGATGGCGACTGCGTAAACATTGTCGGTTGGTGGTGGAAGGGCCGCGCCGAGATCGAGAAAAAACTTACCGACGCCTACGTTTACGTTTTCAAAGAAAGCACGCTTACGGTCACCAACGTCGATATTCGATTTCTTACGCCGGATGCGGCGGTCGCGCATGTTCGTTGGACGCTAACCGGCGCCCGAACTCCGGCCGGACTACCGATGCCGCAACAAGGACTTCAGACGCACGTTATTCAAAAGCAAAACGGCCAGTGGCTGATCGCAGCATTTCAAAACACCCTGTCTGTTCCGGAGATGCCATTTCCGAAGGGACCGGTCGCGGGCCCGCCGGCGACCAAGTAAACGTTTTAATGCCGAAAAGCCGGAAAACGCAGGCCACACGTCGGAGATGAGTGCCGCCGACAAAATGATCGCTCAATGCCGTAAGCCCTCGGGCTTGTTTGGCCGGCTCACCTTGTGGGAAATGAATCGGCACCATTCGAAACTGACCGATTGGGGATTGAGCCATGTTAAGATCAAGAAAACCGACACAATCCTGGATGTGGGCTGCGGCGGCGGCCGAACGATCAACAAGCTCGCGGCAATGGCCAGCGATGGAAAGGTTCACGGGATTGATTACTCGGAAGAGAGCGTAACTGCGGCGCATCGAGCCAATACACGCTGGATCGACATCGGCCGGGTCAGGATTCGCGAGGGGACGGTTTCTCAACTGGATTTTGCCGATAACACCTTCGATCTCGTGACTGCGATCGAAACGCATCTGTTCTGGCCCGATTTGCCCAGCGACCTTCGAGAAATCTACCGGGTGCTAAGACCGCTCGGCACGCTCTTGATCGTCGCCGAAATTTACAAGGGCGGCAGACACTTGGAAGGTGTTCGCAAACAAATCTTCGAGAAGCATCTTGCCGCGAATATGAATCTGCTCACCGCGGATGAACACAGCGACTTGTTTACCACTGCCGGGTTCGTCGATGTTCAGATTTTCGAAGAGCTGAAAAAGGGCTGGATCTGTGCGCTTGGAACAAAGCCCTATAGCGGCAGCGTTCAGATCAAACCGAGCGCATAAACGGTCGGACTGTCGACGACGCCGTTGACTTCCAGGCCTTCATCCGTCTGAAATGCGCTAATCGCGCGCCGCGTAGCCGGACTGAGCGCGCCGCTGATTCCGCCGCCGTAATAACCGCGATCTTGAAGCGCGCGCTGAACATTCACGATCACCTGATCGGGCAACAGATTTCCATAAGTGAAAATCGGCCCGTCGTAATCGTAAGATTCGTAGCTTGGATCGTAACCCCAGGCGGGAAACCAATAGCCCGCGTCCCAATAATAATACCCGCCGCCGACCAGAACGATGGTTGTGAAATGATTCTTCCACCAAAACCGGCTGTGCCGGAAATGCTGATACCGGCTAAGCGCCTCCGAGTAGGCCACGATGTTGGCCGGGCGGCGAGGCGCAGATTTTACCATCGGTGCTTGGGATTGTTGTTGCGGCAATTGCTTCCGAGCGATCCGGACCGGCTTGGGCTTGCGCATGGTCACGGCCGGAGAGTTACCGGGCGACGGATTTTGCGCATTCTGCGCCGATACGATTCCGATCACTCCGGCCAACGCGAGAACTAGTTGTTTCACGCTCGTTTTGACATGCTTCCGACCAATTTTGTTCGTAGAAATTAGGTCCTTAGAAGATCTTAGAGATGCCGCCGCCGCCGCCGATACCGCCGGCAAAATAAATCAAAAAAAAGGTATTGCCTGACCGTGACGTAGTGTTATAGTCCACTACAACACTGAATGAAAGCTGCCTTCCAATTCATCTTAATCGCCGCGCGACTCTGGCCTCTTCTCGCAGTCGGCGCAGCCTTTACAACCGCCGCTGAAAATCCACCTCCGCCGAAAGCCGCGTTCGTGAAGTCCGAACAATTTTTGCGGGAACTCGTCGACCGAGTTCGCCCGCTCGCATCCAAATGACGCGTGAATGGAACGATAGTCAGCCGATCTACCGTCAACTGCGCGACCGCGTTGTTCACATGATACTCGACGGCGTACTTAAGGAAGGCGATCCGTTGCCCTCCATTCGAAATGTCGCGGCGGAGTTTCGGATTAATCCGTTAACCGTTCTGAAAGCCTACCAGGAACTGGGCGACGAGGATTTGGTAGAAAAGAAACGGGGGTTGGGAATGTTCGTGAAAGATGGCGCGCACAATCTCTTGCTGAAAGGGGAGCGCCAAAAATTTTTGAATGAACAGTGGCCGCGAGTTCACGCAACCATTCAACGGCTTGGGTTAAACGCGAAAGACCTGCTTGATGCCGCACTGCGTTACTCGGCGAAATCCGGACCAGGCTCCGGCTCGGTTCGCGCCGGCTTGCCGGGCAAGCCAGTCGAAAAGGATAAGCATTAATGTCTATGACAACGATCGAAGCTCACGGTCTGCGAAAAGTATACGGAACGAAGGTTGCCCTCGATAATGTCGATCTTCGCGTCGATCAGGGACGGATTTTGGGAATCATCGGACCGAACGGCGCGGGCAAGACCACCGCGCTCAACGCGATTCTCGGTCTGACTGCATACCAAGGAGAACTGAAAGTGCTCGGTCGCGACCCCTGGGCCGAGCGCGATCAGCTCATGCGGGATGTGTCGTTTATCGCGGACGTCGCAGTGTTGCCGAGGTGGATCCGGGTGTCTGATTTGTTGGATTACGTCGCTGGCGTGCATCCAAAGTTCGATCGGGCCAAGGCCGAAACTTTTTTGGCCAAAACGGAAATCAATCACGCGAGCAAAGTTCGACAGTTGTCGAAAGGAATGATCGCCCAGCTCCATCTCGCGATCGTGATGGCGATCGACGCGAAACTGCTGGTGCTCGACGAGCCCACCCTCGGTCTGGACATTTTGTACCGGAAACAATTCTACGACTCGCTCTTGAACGATTATTTCGACGGAGAGCGCACTATCATCGTGACGACCCATCAGGTCGAAGAAGTTCAGGATGTGCTGACCGATCTCATGTTCATCAATCACGGCCGGATTGTCCTCGAATGCAGCATGGAGCAATTCGAATCGCGTTACGTGGAATTGATGGTCCATCCGGATCATGTCGCCGGCGCCCGTTCGCTCAAACCGATAAACGAGCGACAGCTCTTCGGCCGGAGCATCATGTTGTTCGATCAGGTCGATCGCCCCCAGCTCGCCGCGATGGGGGATGTCCGCACACCGAGTATTGCTGATTTATTCGTCGCGATGATGGGTAACTCAGCGGTCACAGATCACCAGTCACAAGTCAGAGAAGCGAAATGAATACATCTCCCATTCCTAACTCCGAGCTCCCAGCTCCAAGCCCCAAGCCGTTCTTGTGGTCAGTGAAGCGCGAGATCTGGGAAAATAAATCGATCTACATTGCGCCATTGATTGTCTCCGGGGTCATTTTGCTTGGCGCGCTGATCAGCGCTGGCCATCTTCCGCAACGGAGACAGGCGGCAATGATGCTGGATGAGGCGCATCGCCGCATCGCGATCGAGCTGCCTTACAACATTGCCGCAGGGATGATCGTCATCACGGCATTCATCGTCGGTCTGTTTTATTGCCTCGACGCGCTCTACGGTGAGCGTCGAGAACGCAGCATTCTGTTCTGGAAATCGCTGCCCGTTTCGGATGTCACGACCGTCTTGTCGAAAATGAGCATTCCAGTTCTGGTCTTGCCGCCGATCGTTTTCGTTGTTGTCGTTGTCACACAGTTTCTAATGCTGTTGATCAGCAGCGCGGTGTTGATGCCGAGCGGGCTGGCTTCGACGAGCTGGGCGAATTTCAATCTGCTTCAGCAGTCGGTAATTTCGTTTTACAGCCTGATTATCATCGCCCTTTGGCACGCCCCGATTTATGGCTGGGCGCTGTTGATGTCCGGAATCGCGCGACGCGCAACGTTTCTCTGGGCCGTCATGCCGCCTCTGGCGCTGGCCGCTTTCGAAAAGATTACGTTCAACACCAGTTATGTTTGGTCCCTGGTAAAAAACCGGTTACTTGGCGCGGGCGACGCCGCTTTCGATCTGCATCACACAATTTCAATTGATTCGCTGTCTCAATTAACGCCCGGAAGATTCTTCGCAACGCCAGGACTTTGGATCGGCCTGGTGTTTGCCGCCGCGTTTGTTATCGGGGCCATTCGGCTGCGTCGTTATCGCGGACCGCTATGATTTTCTTCGACCTCTATGAACGCGATTAAGAAACAAGCGCACATTGCGGGAATCCTTTACGTTTCAGCAAGCATCACCGCGGTGTTTTCGTGGATTTACGTCGCCGGCAAGATCTTCGTCCGTGATGACGCAACAGCGACTGCCAATAACATTCGTTCTTTCGAGACCCTTCTTCGATTCGGTATCGCGGGCGAATTGATTGGCTCGATCCTGTTTATCTTCGTTGTCCTGACTCTTTATCGACTCTTCAGGGCGGTCAGTGAGAAGCACGCGATGGCAATGGCGATTTTGCTCCTCATTTCCACGCCGATTTCTCTTTTAGCGGTGTTGGGCGAACTGGCTGCGCTGATCGTGGCTGGAGGCGGGACTTTTTTATCGGCCTTTGATCAACATCAACTCGACAGTTTGAGCTACTTATTCTTCCGCTTGCATGGCCAGGCGCTCGTTATCTCGCAAGTCTTTTGGGGACTGTGGCTTTTTCCGTTCGGGGTTCTTGTAATTCGATCCGGTTTTATCCCGCGCTTTCTAGGCTACCTCCTTTGGATCGCCGCGTTCGGCCAACTCGCCAATTCTGCGGCCGCTCTTCTTTCACCGGGGTATCGGCAAGCTGTTGGTCAATTCGCGGACCCCGTTCAAATGGCGGAGTTGCCAATCATCTTCTGGCTTCTGATCTGGGGAGCAAAGGACCCGGGAATTGCGCGCGAAGCGATTCCAGCCGGCGCTTCGTGAGTCATTTGTTAGGCCGATGAAGATCAAACGTCTTCTGAAGTGGAGCACCCTCGCGATACTTCTCGTTTTTTTCGCGTGGATTGAGTTCGCCTACTGGACTTCAACAAACGACTGCGGACGTAGCATTCCGGCCGGAACTGAGCTGATGCAAGCAATCAAGTACTGCGAATACGGTCCTCCTGATGCCGTTCTGAAACTCGAACAAGTCGAAAAGCCGGTGCCTAACGAAAGCCAGATTCTCGTCCGGGTTCGCGCCGTTTCGCTGCGATTTTACGACGGCGGCATGTTGGAAGGTGGTATCGGCAGATTGGTCTTCGGTCTTCGTAAGCCGAGAAACACTACGCCGGGATCCGATTTCGCCGGAACCGTCGAATCGGTTGGCAGGAACGTGACCGAGTTCAAGCCCGGCGATGAAGTTTTCGGCGTGAGGGCAGGCTGTCTCGCCGAATTCATCTGTGTCACGGCCAATCGAGCAGTCGTTTCGAAACCGGGCAACATTAGTTTTGAACAAGCCGCAGCAATCCCGACTGCGCTTGTTGCTCTACAGGGCCTGCGGGACACGGCGCGGCTGAAACCAGGCCAAAAGATCCTGATCAATGGCGCGTCCGGGGGTATCGGCACATTTGCCGTCCAGATCGCCAAGTCTTTCGGCGCGGAAGTCACCGGAGTTTGCAGCACGCACAATGTCGACCTTGTGAGATCGTTAGGCGCAGATCGCGTGATCGATTACACGAAACAAGATTTCACCAAAAGCGATCAGCGCTACGACGCTATTTTCGATCTGGTTAATAATCATTCTTTTGCCGAACGCCGCCGCGCGCTCAAGCCCGGCGGCATTTGTGTCCTGGCTGGAGTAGGAGGCTCAGGAATGCATGAAGAAACCTTTTCCCGGGCGGTCGGCGTTCTTACCGCCTTTCTTCGTTCGAAATTTTCGAAGGAAAAGTTTGTCGTCTTTGGCGTTGATATTAATAAAAAGGACCTCGGGGTCCTGCGAGACCTCGCCGAAAGCGGAAAGATCACGCCGGCTCTGACTAGGATTTATCCGCTTACCGAAACCGCAGCTGCCTACGACTACCTGGAAACCGGCCACGCCCAGGGAAAGATCGCAATAACAGTGACCAGTAATCCGTGACGGATTTTCAATCCCTCAAATCAAACTGCAAACTTCGAGCCTCAAACCGCAAGCACTCACTTATGAAACGTTTCTTCAAATGGATCCGGCGCGGACTTTTGCTCCTGCTCCTCGTTGCAGTCGCATGGGTTTTCATCGCCTACTGGCTCTCGACGAACGACTGCGATCGAATCGCTGCGACGCCAGCTAATCCGATGAAGGCCATTTTAAATTGCGAATACGGCGTCCAAAATCTTGACCTCCGCGAAATCGAGAAACCGGCCGCGCACGACGACGAAGTTCTGGTGCGGGTTCGCGCCGCTTCAGTCAACCCCGCGGACGGCCACATGATCAGAGATTCGTGGCTCGGCCGGTTGCTTGGCGGTTTGCGTAAACCCAAAAGCATTCGATTCGGCACTGATTTCGCAGGCACGGTCGAAGCGGTCGGCAAAAATATAAGCGAGTTCAAGCCGGGCGACGAAGTCTTTGGTGCGAAAAACGGCGCGGTTGCCGATTACGTCTGCGTCAAGGCGGATCGAGCCATCGTGGCGAAGCCCGGCAACATCAGCTTCGAGCAAGCTGGTTCAGTGGGAATTGCCGGCGTCACGGCCCTGCAGGGTTTGCGCGACCAGGGAAAAATTCAGTCCGGACAAAAAGTCTTGATCAACGGCGCATCCGGCGGGGTGGGGACTTTCGCGGTCCAAATCGCAAAAGCGTATGGGGCGGAAGTCACTGCAGTGTGTGGCACGCGCAATGTCGACATGGTGAAGTCGCTCGGAGCAGATCACGTTATAGATTACAGCAAAGAAGATTTCACAAAGAGCGATCAGCATTACGACATGATTTACGATCTGGTCGGAAATCATGGATTTTCGGAACGTCGACGAATCCTGACCCCGAAGGGCATTTGCGTCCTCGCCGGAATTGGCGGCGCCGGATTACATCCGGGAACAATGGGACGTATCGGCGCAAACTTCTGGAACGCGTTTCGATCGAGGTTCACCGA
>Ga0070732_10001509_pt1 | contig 12692 bp, 10 predicted proteins | sample Coa_R1_5_FD_66449 | JGI IMG/M metagenome (GOLD analysis project Ga0070732, IMG submission 66449) | Surface soil microbial communities from Centralia Pennsylvania, which are recovering from an underground coalmine fire - Coalmine... | ecosystem: Environmental > Terrestrial > Soil > Unclassified ...
GCTTAAGTGATTTTTACGCCAAACACAGCGGTATCCTGATCAATCTTCATTCCAGAATCGGCCAGTTCGATCTGGCGGAAGAGGGGATGGACGCTGCGATCAGCGTAGGTGATAGGGCATGGCCTGGTCTGACTTCGTATCGCCTGCGAGACGAAACGCTCCTACCGATCATCAGCCCAGCACTCGCGGCTGCGGCGCCAGTGAATGAACCGGCGGATATGTCGCGGCATCTGCTTTTGCGCGTCGCCACGCGACCGGATGTCTGGGGGCGATGGTTCGAAGCTCAGGGGCTTGTTTCTGAAGCGATGAACCTCGGGCCACAATTTGAATTGACTTCTCACCTGATTGAGGCAGTATCGTGCGGTATCGGCGTCGGCCTGGTTCCGAGCTTCCTCGTCCAGGACGAGCTTCGCAGCGGTGCAGTGCAGGTCGCCATCGAGCGGCCCCTTAAGACTGGGTTGAGCTACTTTCTGTTTCTTCCGTCACAATCTGCGCCGTTGCCACAATTGCTGACGTTCAAACACTGGATTTTGTCGATGGCTATGGACGGCGAAGCCTCCGTCGAGGATTGACCGGTTCGTCTCCTGTCCATCCATGGTGCGGCTTGGCATGGGAATCAACTAGTCGCGAAAGTATTGATATTCGAATTAACAACATGGTTGTCGTCGTCACTGCATTGACAATTCAACGGGTCGCGCGCTCCTTAGCGATTCAGAGGCCGCCGTCATCACAGCCACGTTTCGAATCATTTGGCTTACAGAAATCTGATAGGGCGCGTCGCTGGTCACGGCGTGGCAAAAGCTCTCCAGATTTGCTCTCACCGAATCGTTCCAACCGTGCACGATGGTCCTTTCCGTACCATTCGCACGACGTAGTGTGGTGAGGCTGGCGCCACGGGCGTCAGGATGCGCCAGGTTTCGAACCTCCACCCAGCCGGCGGTCCCGAAGACAGCGAACCGCATATACAACGGCGTTTCAAGTATGGAACTGACGTATCCGGTTGCTCCACTCGAGAAACGAAGATGTAGTGAAAGCGCCTTGCTCACTGCGTCGGCGTCGCGGCGAGGCGATACGGCGTACACCTCGGTGACGTCACCGAGCATATCTAGCAAGAGGTCCGTCAAGTGAATGCCCGTGGCGGTCATCGGCAGGGGGGCAAGATCAGTGTCGGCAAATCGCCAGTTTTCAGCTGGAACGTTAGCCAGCTTGTCGTGGCTGAAGCTCGCCTCGGCGTGAAGGACGGTTCCCAGATCACCGCGATTTATGAGCGCGCGCAACTCCACCATCGCGGTTTCAAAGCGACGCTCATGCCCGAGGCCCAATCGGACGCCTGCCTTCTCACACGCCGCGGCACACTTGATCGCATCGTCGACGGTGAGCGCCAGCGGCTTCTCGCAGAAGATGTGCTTTCCCCGCGCAGCAGCGTTCATGACCTGTTGGGCGTGCAGGGCGTGCGGTGTAGTCAGCACCACCATTTGAATGCTTTCGTCGTTTAATACGCTCTCGAAGTCTGTTGTGAATGGCACGCCGTACGCATCGGCCACTGCCCGCTGAGCGTTTCGACTACCAACCGCAGCAGCGAAGCGGAGCACGTCGGACCCCGCCATTTGACGCATTAGATGCTGTCCCCACCACCCGAGCCCGACAATCGCTGTGTTTATCGCCACGACTCGACCTCCAGGACGTAGAGGCCGCCGTTGTAGTCGGTGGAATAGACGATGCCGTTCGAATCCACGAACACATCGGCAGACTGGATAACTCGCGGACGGTTCGGACGCTGATCGATCAGACGCGTCGGTACGGGTGGCACCCACGCGGCGATTTCCACTGGCCGGTACGGATCTCGCACATCAAACGCACGTACGCCGGCGTTCTGATATGTTGCGAAAATAATTTCGGAGCTGACAAACGACCCCGGACGGTTCTCGTGCAAGTTGTGGGGCCCGAAGTGTCCGGCCTTCGATTTGTAGTCGGACTCCGTCGGCGTTGGAAATGTCGAGATGCTTACCGGATTGCGTTTCTCACGGACGTCGAACATCCAGATAAACTTCTCACCATCTTCTTGATGGTCAAGAACCGCTTCGTCGAGCACGACCAGCAGATCACGATCCGGGAGTGGCAAGCAGTTGTGCGTGCCTCCGCCGAATGGGGGCGACCAGTTTCGATGTGCGATCAATTTCGGCGCCGATCGATCAGCCACGTCCAGGATGACCATCCCGGCATCCCTCCAGGCACAATACGCCGTATCTCCGTGAACGATCGGGTGGTGCAGACCATTCCGTCTGGAGCCATCCCACGTAGGCACCTCTCCACCGGCGACATGCATGCCAGGCAACCAGAATCTGCCCGCTTCTTTCGGGTTCCGGGGATCGGACATATCGATGGTGATGAAGATATAGTCCGTATATCCATCAAGCAGAGCCGACGCGTAGGCCCAGCGGCCTCCGGTGTACCACAGACGGTGAATTCCGCCGCCCTCCACGGGCATAAAGCCGATTTCGCGCGGAGCGTCCCCCTTTGAGATGTCATAGACGGCGAGTCCTGCGCGCCAATGACGTCCAGTGCTCGGTCTGCTGGCCGTGCCTACCTTCTGACCGAGCGCGCCCCTATAGTACGCGCGCTCGTCCTGAAACTCGGTCGCGGCGAACATGTCTTTGGCGTTAATCACAAGCAGCAGATCATCGTGCGTCTGCAGGTGGATATTCCAGGTGTCAGGCGCAGCCGGTACATAGTTGACCGGGGTCGGTTTCGCAGGATCCCGTACGTCAATGACGCTGAATCCTTTTGAGAACATGTGGCCCACGTATGCGTAGCCGCGATGCACCATGAGCTGTACGCCGTCAGGGCGACCACCCTGGTCTGAGTGACCAATGATGCGCATGTTTCTCGAAAAATCGGGGACTGGAAGGTCGAAAATAGGCATCTCAATCTCTCTAGTTGCGTTGCATGTCCGGCGTCGCCGGGACGTCAGTGCAGCCAACAATCAGTGCGCTTTGAGAAAGTCGGAAGAAGCCGTGTTCTTAAGAATGCCGTGGACACTATGAAACTCTTCCCAATGCGGGTCGTGAGGCGCGTTATCAGCGTGCTGCGGCATCAGCAGATACTCGCCGAGCGTCCGGCCACGCTCCACCGCTTTTAGACCTACGTCCAAACGGTGCTTTTCGAACTTCTCCAGTGCCTGTTCGACCGGCACTGAAGGGTCACGCAGAACATTGGCGAGTTCTTGCGCATCCGCTGCGGCTTTGGCGACGCCCATACCAATGTGCGGACGGCCAACGGAAGCGGCATCGCCGATCAGTGCAACGCGGCCGAATACCATCTGTGGAGAGAAGTGGTCATAGATCGGCGTGAAGAAGGGGCGGGGGATAGCCATCAACGTGTCACTAAACGACGGCGGAAGCTGGGCCTTGGCGGCGCGCCTGATCTCGTCGATCAGATCCTGGCGAACCTTTGGAGGTGCGATCGAAACCGGGTGGTAAGCTCCAGTTTCGTCCACCAGCATTGTCTCGAGTGTTTCCTTGTCGACCGGTCGGTACCAGACCCAGTTGTACCTCCGGGGCCTCGCTCAAGCGCGTGATCCTGTCCGGGAATCGGGTACCCGATGATCTTGTTGTTCGGCGGCAGGAAGAACGCGAACTTGTCGAAGATCATGTCTCTCGCGGACTTTGGCATGGCGCTCTCATCTGCGACACCGCGCCAGATCACGTAGCCAGCATAGATTGGCTGAACATCCGGCATATAGATGTCTCGAATGACCGAGCGATATCCATCTGCTGCAATCAGAAGATCGGCCTTCTCGACGCGTCCGTTCGAAAAGCGGGCCGTCACGCCTGAGGCGGACTGTTCGACGGATTGCAGGTTACAGCGCAAATGGTGATGCGCACCCGGGATCGTCGCGCGCATCAGCTGGTGGAGCCTGTCCCACGAAGTCACAATCTGCGGATAGTGCAGCTGTTCGATCACCTGGTCATTTTTGTCAATTGCGATTCGCTCGTTGATCGCGACACCAAGCTGGTCGATGTTTGCGCCGCTTTCCACCAGTGCGTCCAGAAGTTCGCGGTGCGTGACAATTCCCGCCCCGCGTCCAAACAACTCCACGTCAGAACGTTCGAACAGATCGACTGACCAACCGGCCTTGCGTAGCAACGCGGTCGCAAAGAGTCCAGCCATGGAAGCGCCGATGACCAGCGCCCGCCGCGGGGACGACGGATTTTGATGTTGATTCATTGCTTCACCTCACCACAAAATGCGTTTTTGATGACGACGTTTGTCGGCTTTGCCGGAATTCCTGATTGAAACTACGTGGCCGTGGCGGCCGGCTACGACTGGCGGCCTGTTCTCTGCACTCATCGAAGCCGGGAGAAATCAAAGAAGCTCATGAGCACAATGGCGACACACGGGGGCGCGAATACCATCACGTTGGCGGCGACGGACCAGCCCCACATTTCCACGAGCTTCCCAAAGAGAAATCCTGCGAACGGCCCGCTTATATAGAATCCGGCCATCGCCGCCGATACGGCGTATCCAATTTGTGCGGGATGGGCGCTGCGCTGAATGATGGACACGAAGCGGGCATAGAAAAAGCCACTGACCATCAGACCGAACACGAAGGAGAGAACCGAGTGCGTAAGCAGGCGTGACGCACCATTGAAAAGGGCAAAACTCACTGCTGCCAGGACCGCGAGACAAGCAAAGACACCCATTTTTCCGAGGCGGTCACCCGCCCAGCCACCAACGACCGCACCCATTGCGCCAAGTCCGTACATCCCCAATGCGGAGCCCGCGGCTACCGGCGAGTAATTCAGATGCTCCCGAAGGAACGTCGCGTAAAGCGCCGAGTACGAAAAGAAAGCCAGTCCGACTAGCGCAAACGAGATTGAACCAAGGAGCACGTTTCGATTGAGCAGTCGGGGAACTTGTTCACGCGTCGTCCGAACCGCGTCAGTAGTACCGCTACCCGGTTCCGAAGCCTCGATAAAATCGGAAGGAATGAGGAACAGGACCGCGACGGCAATGAGAATCCCGGCGGCGCCGAAAAGGTACATCGGGATCTGCCACGATCCAAACCACGCACTCAGACGTGTGCCGGCGATCGGGCCTACGAGCGCTCCAAAGCCGAAAAACGCCTGCATGACCCCCATTGCTGCACCGCGGCTCCGGCCGAAATAGCTCCCCATGCAGCTAAAGATTGTCGCAATCTGCAGCGCTTCTCCAACCCCCGTAAAAGCACGAAAGACCGACAGGCTGATGAAACCCTGTGCGAACGGTGTGGCGAGTGTAAAGAGCGAGTAGCCAATGAGACCCCCGACGAGAATCGATCGGCGCTTGAAGCGTGCAAGAAACCACCCGCTGACCGCCCCGAAAATGGCGACGTTGATCGTAAACACGGTACTGGCGAATCCTGACTGAGCCATGGTCAAGCCATAGGTCGCCCGAATTTCGCCGAGCAAGGCGGGGAACACCTGGCGGTCCATGGCGTTAAACATGTACGAGACGCCGAGCAAAACCATAACGAATACAAGGGAAGTCTTCGTCAACTTTCTGGTTGATACAGACGCAGGCGTCTGCCCAGCGTAACTTTCTAAACTGTTCATGCTTGTCTCCTCATTGAATCCTCGTGGGATCCAGGATGTCTCCAGCTTTCTTGTCTGTCGCGTCGACTTACGTCTATACAGCGCGCCGCAGGCTTGTTGCTATCAGGGAGTGGCAAGGGCCTGTCGTCCCTTTCCCAGCTTAGTGGAGCAGGACAGGTTGCCAAGAGTTCAGACCATGCATGACAAACCGAACGTCGTTTAGCCGCTTCATCAGGTCCCGGCCCAACTCGTCTGCAAGCGAAGTCAGTGGTGGCCGTACGACCGACCATGTGGACGTGTTAGTGATTTTCGAAATCACGTATTTCATGGCGGGTATCATCGGCACCGACGTAAAGATTTCGCGGATGGCCAACGCTGCAGCCAATGTATTCGTCGGCTCACCCGAAATCAGTGCGGTGTATAGCTCGGCGAGGCCGCGCGGATTCATGTTTGCCGTTGCGCTGATACAGCCGGCACCGCCGATTTCTACGGCCCGAGCCAGGAACGCTTCACTTGCCGGAAAGACGTCGAATCCATCCGGCCCGAAGGTGCGAATCATCGACTCGGTATTCGCCCAGTCTCCTGAAGAATCCTTTGCGCCACGAACAACTCCCGGATAGCGGCTGATCAGACGCTCGATGAGTGTCAGGGTAATCGGGACCTGGGTGAATTGCGGGATATGGTAGAGATAGATTCTTAAGCGGGAGTCCGAAACCGAGTCGATGACCCGGGAAAAATAGTCGAACAGGCCGTTCTCCGACGGATTCCTGAAATAATACGGTGGCAACATGAGAACACCGGCCGCTCCCATGTTGACGGCGTGGCGGGTTAGCTCAACCGTCTCCTTCAGCGAAGATGTGCCCGTGCCGGGCATCATTTTTCCGGCCGGCAGTCCAGCGCCGATCAATGTGTCAAGCAGCGACATTCGTTCGGAAAACGACAGCGACGCTGCTTCCGAATTGGTTCCAAACACAGCCAGGCCTGCGCCGGCGCCCACAAGCCATCTGCAGTGCGCAATGAATGCGCGCGTGTCTACTTCCAGATCGTATCCGAACGGAGTCACGACAGGAGCAAGTACGCCGCGAATGGGCTGGTGCGTATGGGTCGTCAGGGTGGATGTCACAATGCACTCCTTGAAAGTACGGTACGTCGCTGTCGCTGGCCCAGTTTTATGCACCTTCCGCTGACGCTTCCGCAGCCACGGCATTCCCGCCGTCCGACCGGGCGTCGGCACGGTGGTGCGCAATCTTTAGAAGCTCAGCGAAATGCACGACCTGGCAACCGGTCTTTTGCTGGATCTGCTCCCGGCAACTAAAGCCGTTTGTCAGAATGAACGCCTGCTTCGGGGCCCCCCGCACAGCGGGCAACAGCACGAGTTCTCCCACATTCGTCGAGATCTCCTCGTGCCCTGGATCAAAACCAAATGAACCCGCCATCCCGCAGCACCCGCTATCGAGCCACGTCGCCTTTACACCCATCGCAGTGAGAATGGCTTTTTCACCCGTCACGCCGAAGAGGGACTTCTGATGGCAGTGCGCATGGACGATTACCTCGGCGTCAAATTCGGGCGGTCGATATCCGCTCACATTGAGAAAATCGCCAAGCAGGAAAGCGTTGTCGGAGAGGACCTTCGCCCGCGGATCATCCGGGAACATCTTCAGCAGTTCGTCCTTGAACACCGACATGCATCCGGGCTCGAGGCCGACAAGCGCGACTGCCGCATCGTCTCCATCAAACATGGGAGACAACGTATCGAGAATCGCCTGCAAACGCTCACGGGCTGCGTCGAGGTAACCATAGTCGTAGAGAGGCCGACCGCAACAGAGGCGCCGCGAGGGCAACTGCGCGTCAAAGCCAGCAATCTCGAGTATGTCGACTGCGGCATTGGCGATTTCTGGATGAAAGTGCTCGCAGAAGGTGTCCACCCAAAGCACCACCTTCTTCAGTGATCGCGAAGGCTTTGCATGGCGACGTTTGTGCATTCTGCTGTGCGTTTGCGTCGCGAATCGCGGCAGCGTCCTACCCGAAGCAACGCCGGCGATCCGCTTTGCAACGGACGAAATGACCGGCGTTTGCGTCAGCGCATTCGCGAGACCAGGCAAGCGACCGGCGAGGGGCGCCCAGTCGCCGATGCGGCCCATTGATATCGCCTGCCGAGGACGTCTGCGACCTTCGTAATAGTGGGAGAGAAATTCGGCCTTGTAAGAGGCCATGTCCGTGTGTGTCGGACAGTCGCTCCGGCAACCTTTGCACGAGAGGCAAGTATCCAGCGCCTCCTTCACTGACTCGCTTTGCCAGCCTTCGTGAACCAGATCGCCCTGCAACATCTCCCAAAGAACTCTTGCGCGGCCTCGAGTCGAAAAACGCTCGTCGTGCGTCGCACGATAGCTGGGGCACATCGTGTTCCCCTTCTCGGCGCGACAACGCCCCATCCCAACGCAACGCTCCACCGCTCGCTGGAAGCCGTTTCCTTCCGGGCTCCTGAACTGAAGTCTGGTCGAGAAGTTCACGACCTTGTAGGCCGGACCCATGCGCAGATCTTCGTCGAGACCGCGAGCATCCACCACTTTTCCGGGATTCATGCGACCCTGCGGATCCCAGATCTTCTTGAAGGTACGCATCGCCTCTATCAGTTCGTCACCGAACATGATTGGAAGCAGTTCACCTTTTGCCTGGCCATCGCCGTGTTCACCTGACAACGAGCCGCCGTAATCGACGACGAGCTGCGCGGCTTCCCGTGCGAACCGTCGATAGCCAAGTACCCCTTGTGCATCCCTCAAGTCAAAGGTGATACGTGCGTGGACACACCCATCGCCGAAATGTCCGAACAGCGATGTCCTGTATCCGTAACGATCTACCAACGCCTGGAAAGCACGCAGGTAGTCCCCGAGTCGATGAGGATCCACGGCCGCATCTTCCCAACCGACTTTGGGATCCGGCTCCCCCGGGGTGATCGACAGTTGTGTACTGGAGGCGCCGTTCTCGCGGATCGACCAGATCCGCCTTTGGTCCTCGCGGCTCACAAGGAGTTTGCTGGTCGGAACCGGTCCGTTGCCCCGATCCAGAATCTTTGCTGCGGCGCGATTCGCGTTGGCAAGCGCGTCTTCAGGACTTTCGCCACCGAATTCCATGAGAACCCACGCATCGCCCTCAGGCAACATCGCAATCTCGGCGGCGGCCAGTTTTCGTGCTTCGAGTCCTCGAATGATTTGACGGTCGAGGCCTTCAATCGCAAGCGGGGAGCACTGCAGAAATTCCGGCACCGCGTCCGCGGCGACATAGATATCGGGAAATCCCAGTGCGAGAACGACGCGATGCGCGGGACTGTGAACCAGACGGACACGAGCGCGAAGCGTCAGCGCGCATGTGCCCTCGGTTCCTACAAGGGCACGGGCGACATTGAAACCGTTTTCAGGTAGCAACTGATCCAGGTTATAACCCGAGACCCGACGCTTGATGTCCGGAAAGCGGCTACGGATAAGGTCGGCATACCTGTCACGAAGTGCCCGCAGGCCTGCATGGATTTCTCCCTTCCGTCCGCCTTCTGCGATGATGCGCTCGAGTTCTTCCTCACTGGTCGGCCCCACCCAGAACCGAGCCCCGTCGTACGTCAGTACTTCGATTTCTTCGACGTTTTCAAGCGTCTTTCCGGCCATCACGGAGTGTGGACCGCAGGAGTTATTTGCGATCATCCCACCGAGCGTGCACCGGCTATGAGTCGACGGATCCGGCGCAAACGTGAGTCCGTGCTGTTCGGCCGCGTCGCGAAGCTGATCGCATATCACGCCGGGTTCAAGAAGAGCCGTACGTGAGAAGGGGTCTAACTCAAGAATGCTCGAACAATGGGCGGATACGTCGAACGCAACGGCGGTGTTGACGGTTTGCCCGCTCATCGAGGTACCGGCCCCTCGCATCAGGACAGGTGCGTTGTTGCGCCGGCATACCTCTATCCCTTCGATTAGTTCGTCGATCGACCTGGGGATGACTACCGCCAGCGGCACCTGTCGGTAATTGGAGGCGTCGGCCGCGTACACGGCCAGGTGACCCGCGCCGAAGTGTACTGACGCACCCAGGGCGGCGACCAGTTCGTGGCGGAGCTTGACCCATGGGTCCCGCGACCCATTGCTCCCGGCGGGCGATTGGCCGCCGGAAGTCATATCCGGTGGCGCAGATTGAATTGTCGACATGATGAGACGTTTTGACCTTACTTCGACGTTAGGATGCCGTGGGAGCGGTCCAAGGTTGCACCGCGCCCTTCCGTCACAAACTGGGCATTTCAAGTCTCCTTATCGACGCAGGTCTAACCTGGCGCCTGCGGGGCGATCCATACGTAATGTTCCCCAGGGAGTGCCGCCATCACGCCGAGGAATTCAACATTCCGAACCGGTATTCGCACTGGCGGTATCCGTAGTGTGCGTGGGAGCCGAAACGACATCAAACGCATTTTGGTCGGCCTTTGCATGAGGTTTATGAATGAAGGAACCTCGGTTTGAGAGCGCGACTCGTTCCACGATGTCGGTCGCTAGCTCGCGGTGCAATGAGTGTCGCCTGTTGCGGAAATGGCTCAAGTCGCAGAGACGAATCGTGGCGACACCGGCTCGCTTACCGCCGTTCATGATCTCAATCTGGAGTCAATGAATGACAAGGGACCGCAGTTCACTGACTGAGATTGGCGTTGCCCGGCGTATGAGTGGTACATCGAACCGATGTCCCTGCGTCGGGTAACTGCTCGAATCGAGTGCAATCGATCTCCGGCCAAAGCCAACGTTCGCTTGATGATTGAACGAAGGGGGCGGTTTGATGTTATTCATCGGCATTACCGACTGGTAGGCTTGCTTACGGAATACCTGTTATATCCAACAGGAATGAACCCTCCGGACCCGTACTCTCACAGGAAAGTACGATGGTTCCATTGGGATTTGGGTTGTGCGCTGCGAAGGGAGTAGCCGTACCATGTGCAGTTAGCTGCAGCGCGTCACCCGCGAAGGGAAATATACGTGCCAGAGTACCTGGCGAGATTACCGGCTTACCATCGCATTAGACGGTCAGCCGGCCGCTGCTACCCAAAAACGTGGTCTTAGGAGAGCGCCATGAATAACGACCGTAAAACCGCGTTGGTCATGAATGCCCGTGATTACGCTGGACCCGCGGCGGTAACGGCGCTGACCAGCGCGAATTTTCGAGTGCTGGTTTGCGACGAAGCTTTTGCCGACGAAGATGCCTGGTCGGAGTTTTCATCTGCTCATCCGACCGCTGAACGCCTGCTTGATGAGACACCGGACCTGATCGTCGGGGCAGCGTGGAAAGTTGCGGGGCGCGTGGACGCCATTGTGTCCAACGACTACTTTCCCGCCATACACAATTCTCTGGAGCAGGCATCCGCTGAGGACTTACTGGCAACGCTCGGGAAACTGGTGGTCGCACCGTTTATGCTGGTAAAAGCCGCAGTCCCACGTTTGAAGACGCAGGGCGGCGGGAACGTTGTCATGATCACCTCCTGCAGAACCCGTTTGCCCATGCCAGGCGGTGCAATCCCGGACGCAGCCCGAGCCGCGGCAAACGCGCTCGTCCGCTCGTTCTCGGTTGAGCTTGCTCCGTTGGGCATTGCCGTCAATGCTGTAGCGCCAAATTTTTTCTACAGCGAGGCCTACTATCCTCGTTCCCGATTCATTGATGATCCCGCGGGTCGCGCTTTCGTCGCCTCCGAGGTTCCGGTGGGCAGGCTCGGAAGCACGGAGGAAATGGGGGAGCTCATCTGTTTTCTGGCGTCGACGGAAGCACGGTTTCTCACTGGCAGCATCATTGATTTCGCGGGTGGATGGCCGGCCGCGAAAATTCGGCCCCTAACCTGACGGGTCTGAATCGTCGGGGAAGGTGAGGCATACGGTTGCGCTATGTCACAGTCGCGGGCGGGCAAACTCAATCTGCGACTAGCGGAAAGAAAATGACTGCCTGGCCATTGAGCCGTGGCATACGCACTACCGAATCCAGGAAGCGTCCGTTAGCAAAGTCGAATGCGACGACGTTGTCGCGCGCGACGCAATACAAATGCCCATCCGGTCCGAACCGTAAACCCCGTGGTTGATGGAAGCCGATCGCTGAAGGTGGGGCGAATACACGAACCAGCTCGCCGTTGGAGCGATCATATTCACGGATGCTCGTGACGGCGTCGCGTGCGCGAAACGGAAACTCGCTGGATACGATGATGTTTCCATTGGGCGCAATCGCGAGGTCCAGCGGACTCACGGCATCGTCCGTGATGAATCTGGACGCTAGCGGTGTACCGCCTGCATCGAATACAGCAATGTTGTTTTCCCCTTCGCCCCCCGGCCCGATGCCCGAGGCCAGATAAAGCGTTCCGCTTTCGCCCGACGCGAAACCGCGGGGAAACGGAACGATGCCCGCAGCTAGCACGTTCTGTGGTGCGCCGGTTAGATCGGCTGCAAACGCGGCGACTGTTCGTGCGCCACGCATTCCGACGAGGTAGCGCCCATCGGGGACAAGGTTGCCGCCTCCTGCATCAAGCCCTGGAATCGCTCCTGTGTCGCGTACAACATGCCCGGCCGCATCGAGTGCGAGGATTCGATCGCTGCCGCTATTCACATAGAGAAGACGTCGATCCGGACTCACGCTCAGGCCGCGAGGGTCCGTGATGCGCGGATCGGCACTGAACGGACCACGTGGCGTCCCGTCGAGGGCAAAAGAGAGAAGAGAACCATACCCGTCGCCGTTGGCGCCGGACGCACTTGTGACGAGGATCTGCATATCGAATCTTGCAAAGAGGGTCTTTTCTGATTCGAAGCAGTCTATCTTCGGCACGATCACGGCACTACGCACCCGCAGGCATAGCAGTTATCCCGGCCGGGAATACCCGTCAGATCGATGGCGTCGCGTCCGGTACGTTTTCGCCGGCGAGGCCTGGCCGCGTTCGCGCGATCGTGGAAGCAGGCGCCGCCTTCGGCGGGCGTCGCAAAAACCCTCATGTGATACGAATGAGCATCTTATTGAGCCTGGAAAGACTAATCAAGATCAAATGACGGGCTTAAAGTGGAGACTCCTCACCCACCTGACAAAGGAGTATCACCATGAGCCGTATCAATGTTCCTGCTGTTGAGTCTG
>Ga0070732_10001510_pt1 | contig 12686 bp, 10 predicted proteins | sample Coa_R1_5_FD_66449 | JGI IMG/M metagenome (GOLD analysis project Ga0070732, IMG submission 66449) | Surface soil microbial communities from Centralia Pennsylvania, which are recovering from an underground coalmine fire - Coalmine... | ecosystem: Environmental > Terrestrial > Soil > Unclassified ...
ACCGCCGCTTTCACTTCCTCGTCGCTGGCTGAGATCGACATCATCATCCGGTCCCGGACTTTTCCGTTCACTTGAATCACGATCTCGACTTCGTCTTCGACCAGGAATTTTTGATCGTAAGAAGGCCAGGCTTGTCCGGTAATATCGCCCGGCGACTTCAGTTTCTCCCAAAGCTCGGAACTGATGTGCGGCGCGAACGGATTCAACAAAACCAAAAACGTCCGCATTGCCGAAACCGGTATTGTTTCCGCATTGGTGAATGCATTTACGAAGATCATCATCTGCGAGATCGCGGTGTTGAAGGAGAGGGATTCGATATCCGCCGTAACTTTTTTGATCGTGGCGTGAAGGATCTTGTTCTGGGCTTTGGTTGGCTCGGCATCTTTGAGCGCAGCTGACAACTGCCACTGACCCGCCTGATCTTCGGTCATTATCAAGCGCCAGACCCGTGCGAGAAAACGCGCAACTCCCTCGACTCCGTGCATGCTCCACGGCTTCATCTGCTCCAGCGGACCCATGAACATCTCGTAGCACCGAAACGCGTCGGCACCGTATTGCCCGATCACGTCGTCGGGATTGACGATATTGCCGCGCGACTTCGACATTTTCTGGCTGTCTTCACCAAGAATGATCCCCTGATTCACCAGACGTTGAAACGGTTCCGGTTTCGAGAGGTATCCGAGATCAAACAGAACCTTGTGCCAGAAACGCGCGTAAAGCAGGTGCAACACCGCGTGTTCAGTGCCGCCGACGTACAAATCGACTCCACCCGGAGTCGATTCGAGTGACGAGTGACGGGTGACGGGTGACGAGCCCATCCAGTAGCGCTCCGCTTCTTCACCAACAAAGCGCTCTTTATTTTGCGGGTCGCAAAATCTTAAGTAATACCAGCACGAGCCCGCCCACTGCGGCATCACGTTGAGTTCTCGCGTCGCTTTATCCGAGTAACGGACCCAATCCTTCGCTTTGGCCAACGGCGGCTCGCCGGTGCCGGTCGGTTTGTAATCTTCCAGCGGCGGGGGAACCACCGGCAATTCGTTTTCGCCTAACGAACGGTGTTTGCCATTTTCCCAAGCAATCGGGAACGGTTCGCCCCAATAACGCTGCCGCGAGAAAAGCCAGTCGCGCAATTTGTAATTAATCGCGCGTTTACCGAGTCCGCGTTCTTCCAGCCAGGATGTGATCTTTCGGATCGCTTCGCGCGATTGAAGCCCATCGATGATCGGTGAGTTGATCGCAACCCCGTCGCCGACAAAACCGATTGGATCTTCGCCACCGGGGGGTTTTACAACTTCGCGGATCGGAAGATCAAACTTCCGCGCGAATTCGAGATCGCGCTCGTCATGAGCGGGCACGGCCTGAATCGCACCCGTGCCGTAACCGAGCAAAACATAATCAGCGATCCAAATTGGAATCGTCTCCTCGTTCGCGGGATTGATCGCGAATGCTCCGGTGAAAACTCCGGTTTTTTCCTTGGACAGCTCGGACCGTTCCAGGTCGCTTTTCCGCGCCGTCCGCTCGCGATATTCACGGACGGCAGGCCATTGTTCTTCGGTTACGATTCGATCGACCAGCGAATGTTCCGGCGCGAGCACCATGTAAGTCGCGCCGTAGAGCGTGTCGGGACGGGTCGTGAAAACATGAATCCTGTAGCCGGGTCCGCCGGTCCCGGCCACAACAAAGTTGATCTCGGCGCCCTCGCTTCGTCCGATCCAATTCTGTTGAAGCAGCTTGATGCCTTCCGGCCAATCAAGTTCGTCGAGCTCGTTGATCAATCGTTCGGCATAAGCCGTGATGCGCAGCATCCATTGTCGCATCGGCCGGCGAACGACCGGGAATCCGCCGACTTCGCTTTTGCCGTCCACTACTTCTTCATTCGCCAGCACCGTCCCGAGTTCCGGGCACCAATTCACCGCGACATCGGCAACATAAGCGAGCCGGACAGAATCCGGATCCTCACCGTGAAACGTCGAAATTGGTTCAGCCTTGTTTGTTTTCGGATTGAACCATGAATTGTAAATCTTGAGGAAAATCCACTGCGTCCATTTGTAATAACCGGGATCGGTGGTGTTGATTTCGCGCTGCCAGTCGTAAGAAAAACCAATGCGTTTCAGCTGCGCTTTGAAGCTGGCAACGTTCTCGCGGGTCGTGATCGCCGGATGTTGGCCGGTTTTGATCGCGTATTGTTCGGCAGGCAAGCCAAAGGCGTCCCATCCCATCGGGTGCAACACATTGAAGCCGCGCATTCGTTTGTAGCGGGCAATGATGTCGGTGGCGGTGTAACCCTCCGGATGGCCGACGTGCAAACCGGCACCGCTCGGATACGGAAACATGTCGAGCACGTAGAATTTCGGCTTTTTTGAATCGAAATTCTTCTCGCCGGGATTCAGCGCGTGAAAACTCTGGCGTTCGTCCCAGATTTTTTGCCACTTCGGCTCGATCTGATCGAATGGATAAGGTTTGCGGCGCTCGCTAGTCATCGAAAATTCTCAACCACGAATGGACACGAATGGACACCAATTCGCAAAAGGAAGATGGTTGGATCGTGCCGGAGCTGGTTCTAGCGACACGAAACAAGCACAAGACACGTGAATTTCACGAACTGCTCGGTGATCAATTCGAGCTCACCGATCTCAGCAGTTACGAGAACATTGAGTTGCCGGGTGAAACGGGCAGCACATTCGAACAGAACGCCATCTTGAAGGCCATCCCGGTTTCAAAGGTGGTCGACAAGATTGTGATCGCCGACGATTCCGGGCTGCAGGTCGATGCGCTCGGCGGGACTCCGGGGATTTATTCGGCGCGCTACGCGGGCGAAAACGCGACTGATGAGCAAAACATTGAAAAACTGCTTTCCGAACTGCGCGATCGGAACGTCGCGGACCAAAAGCGCGTCGCCCGTTTCCTTTGCGTGATCGCGCTCGCGCAAAACGGGAAACTTATCTGCACTTTTAGCGGATCGGTTGAAGGAACGATTGTCGCTCCGCCACGCGGCCCAAATGGGTTTGGCTACGATCCGGTTTTCCAACCGGCCGGATTCTTTCGGACCTTTGGCGAAATGATGCCGGACCTAAAAAATAGAATCAGCCATCGGGCCAAAGCGGTCGAAGCATTGCGCGCAAGACTGCGGCAAATCGCGAATTAATGCGGTGCGGGCGGTGCGGGCGGCGCTGCCGGTCCGGCGTTACCCGGTGTCGCGGCCCGAATTTGGTAACCGACTTTCTGAATTCCCGCCCGGCGCACTTTATCAAGAGTATCGATCACATCGCCATGCCTCGCCATGCCCTCAGCGCTGATCGAAACTTTGAGGTCCGGATTCGCCGCGTGAAGTTGGAATAACCGGGGCATCACCTGATCGTCCAGCACGACTTGTCCGTCGAAAGAGATAATGCCGCCCGCGCCGACGCGAATCGAAATAGGTCTATTTATTTCGTTTGGCTGCGCTTGCTGCGGCGAAGGCAACGCGACTTTAATCCCTTTCATGTGAGTCTGGCTCAAACTCACCATCATGAAGCTCGCCAACAGAAAGAACATGATGTCGATCAGCGGAATGATTTCGATCCGGGCGTGCTTTTTGGGAATAGGAGAGGTGACTTGCATAACCTAATACGAAGCCCCCGTCATGGTGTAGGTGATCGGGACCTTAACCTTCGGTGCGCATTTTCCGGGGGCAAAGCGCCAACGTCGGAATGTGCTGACGGTCGATTGGTCCAAAATCGGGCTACCGATCGATTGCGCCATCGAAGCATCGGTCACATTGCCACTGGCCGTATCAACGCTGAGCACTGCAACCCCGCTCCCGGTCTGGTGACGGCTACGCGCTTCATACGGATAATCCGGCTTGGGAGCGTAAATCGCGATCGCCTTAGCCCCGGTAATCGACATTGTACCCGTGACGCCTTGCGGCGCTTTAACTGGACCAGTCGGCTTGTTAGTCTTTGGCGGTGGAGGTTTTTCTTCGTGAAATTCCGCCACGTCCGGAATGGGTGGCGGTTCCTGAATTGGAATATCTTCCGGCGGCGGCGTCGGTTGATCTTCCGGCTGCAACGTTGCTTCGACGGTCGCGGTTGGAATTTGGGACAAATCGACAGGGGGCGCCTCATGCTTGATTCCTGCGATCAAAACTGAGCCAGCTTCTATCAATATGGCGCCGCCGAAAGCGGCCCAAAATTGCCAGCTGGGTGGTGGTTTATAAAGAAGCGGCTGAGGCATGTTTACGGTCCAGATGAAGGCCCGGGCATGTTCTTTAGCCCTTCACTCTTGATTTCGAACGCAACTTTGTAAAAACCGACTGAGCGCAAGGTATCGAGCACGCGAATGATATTGAAGTGAACGGTGTCGGCATCGCCACGGATGAACACTTTCGCTTCTGGATTTTCGTCGTGCACCTTTTTCAGTCTTGCCGCCAAATCGTCGTAGCTCCGCATTTCTTCCTTATCGAAATAGGGGTGCCCATCGCGGTCCACTGACACGCTGATGTACTCGTTTTTGGCCTGGGTTTCGCCGGTCTGGCCAGTGGGCAGGTTTACTTTCATGCCCTTCATATGGACCTGGCTCAGGCTCACCATCATGAAACTCGCCAACAAAAAGAACATGATGTCGATCAACGGGATGATCTCGATCCGTGCTTTGTGATGAGGAATCGGTGAGCTAACGCGCATGACTTTTTAGATCGACGAACCTTTGGACGAGCTCGGTGAGGAGGTGTGCCCGATTGTCGCTTCCTCGCGGCGTCCTTTATTTTGAGCTTCCAGCATAACTTCGAGGTTGGTGGCTGCGGTCTGCAGTTCGAACTCTAAGTTAGACACGCGGGACGTGAAAAAGTTAAACGGAATCAACGAGAAGATCGCGATACCGAGACCGCACGCGGTCGCGATAAGCGCCTCCGCGATACCGCCGGTGACGGCGACGACCGCGATTTCTTCGTTACCAAGAGCGCCGAACGCCTTGATCAGTCCGGTGACCGTTCCCAACAAACCGAGCAAGGGAGCGAGCGTCACCAAAGTGTCCATGACCACGAGAAACCGGCCGGCGCGTTTGATCTCAATACCGGCGGCAACCTGTAACGCGCCCTGCAACGACGCGTGCTGGTGATTCAATCCGTTCCAGATCATCCGCAGAACCGGATCGCGTGAATCGCGCGACAAGCGCGACGCTTCCGCCACGTCGCCCACTTCGATCGCGGTAAAAACTTTCTCGATGCGCTTTGGGTCGCGACGGAACCAGCGGCCGCTCCACCAGAAAACACGCTCGATCACCACCGTGAGAGCAACGATCGACACGATCAGGATCGGCCACATCACCGGACCGCCCTGGTTGAACTTGTCGATGAAATAGTTTCCGGTGACTTTTGTTTCGTACAAGTGCGCAGCCGGCGCGGCCGATGCGCTTGGAGCCGGAGCTAATGTCGCTGTAACGCTGGAGCCGGGAGCGGCTACACCGGGAGCGCCGGGTGCGCCCGCGGGTTGGCCTGGAGCACCGGGAGCGGCTACGCCGGGAGCGCCTGCAGGTTGACCAGGAGCGCCGGCCGGCATTCCTGCGGGAGGCGGCTGACCAGGAGCGCCGGGTTGTGCGCCCGCCGGCGCACCAGCTGGAGGCGGCGCGTTCGGTGGCGGCGGTTGCTGACCCGGCCGCTGCGGCGCCTGAGCAAACGCAGTCAGCGCAATCATACTTAAACAAAGACTTAGGAATGTTTTCATAGTTTCGGCGGATTTGAATTTACTGCTCGGTGGGGTGCTTTTATCCCAAAAGGTTTGGACGCGAGTCGAGCAAAACTTTTCACTTTTCTTTAGTGGACGCTGTTACGGGTAGCGCCGTTTAATATTTCGCATTAGCCACGGCTAGAGGATGTAATGCGAAGCCACAAACTTTATCCCACGCGTGAAAACTTATCCACGCACGACCACTCGATTGCGCAGCGGCGGCCAATCACCTATCCGCGCTTCCAATTGATCTCCATTTCGAATCGGACCCACACCAGATGGAGTTCCGGTCAGGATCACATCGCCCGGCAATAGAGTCAGCGATTGGCTCGCGAACGAAACAACCTCGGCCGGCGGATAAATCATCTGGCTGGTCCGCGCACTCTGTCGCACTTCCCCATTCTGTCGCAGCTCGATTCTTAAATCGCCGACATCGACGTCGCCATAAACGAACGGACCAACCGGCGTGTAGGTGTCGAACGATTTGCAGCGACCGAATTGTTTTTCCGATTTCTGCAAATCGCGGTCGCTGATATCCAGGCCGATGGTGTATCCAAAAATAAAATCGCTGGCCTGTTCGACGGAAACATTTTTGGCCGTTTTGCCGATTACGATCCCAAGCTCGGTTTCGTAATCGGTCTGGTGCTCGGGAAACGCGATCTCGATTGCGCCTTGGTGCGGCAAAAGCGAAGTCGGTGCCTTAAACCAGATCAAAGGCGTGCCCAACGGCGTCCGCTTCATCTCCGCGATGTGATCGGCATAATTCAATCCTACCGCAATGAGTTTGGACGGCGCGACTGGGACATTGACGGCTAGGTCGGCCAGTTTTCGCACTTCGCCAGTCGGTTGGACGCCCGTCCAATAAGGCTTCGCCAACACGTGAACCTCATCGCCAACAACTTCCCCGTAAAAGTCCTTGTTACTCAACCTGAATCCGCCAAACGTCCTCATTGAAATCCGCAGATTACGCAGATTCTCGCAGATCGGAAGAGGATGCGCTCAGGAAATCTGCGAAATCGGTGGCAACTACCGCGGGACAATCGCCACGAAATCGCGCACCGGTTTTTGTTCACCGATTGAAAACGCACCGCCGTTCGCCCGCTTAAACCAAAATGCGCTCGACGAACCGCCGTCCAGATTGATCGCGCGCTGGATCTTGAAACCGGGAATGGCAACAGCGGCCAGAACATTCGACAAATCCGCCAGAGTTACATCCGAACAAAAACCGATCGCCGCTTTGTCCCCAGTCGCGACAGCCGCAAAGGTGCGCTGCGCGGTTTTGGTCGACTCCAAGCCGTGGACGGATTTGCCCGCGTCCACAATCATTGGGCCACACTCAACCGCGGCATCCGGCTTTTGATTCATCGAAAATTCGGATACGCGCGATATTTGAACTTTCTTCGCGACCGAACTGAGCACACCCGTCAGCAAGCGCGCCTTTTGCAGTGGTGTGACCACCTTGCCGTCGACCACCAACAATCCAATCGGCCGATATTCTGGATCGAAATAGCCGCCGTTGACTCCGGCCAGAAAATTTCCGCCGGACATGACATCCTCCAAATCGGCGCGCGGTTCGTTCGCGCGGTCGACGACGGTAAGCCGGCATGACTTCATGGAAAAGATCGCCAGCTCGAGCGATGCGCGATCTCCGGTGGCGGCGTCCTCCATCACCACATAGCGGTGCTCGATTCCCTTTGCCGGTGAAGCCTCAGCTTGACTGGAGATCTGCGCCCACTGCGCTTTGGCAGTGGAAAAAAGAAGCAGCAGAAAAAACCCGGCGCTAAGCTTTCGCACCGTATTTGTCGATCAAAGTCTGGAAGCGCGGATCTTTGCGCAAAGGATCCCAAATCGGGTTCAACTTCAAAATTTCAACCGTGATCGCTGTAGGTTTCTGAAGCAAACCTTCAAGAATATTCAGCGCTTTGTCGCTATCACCGAGGATCGTATAAATTTCCGCGGCAGTTTCAGTGATCTCCGGCCCGCCGAAAGCGTCTTTGCTTTCGGGGAGCAACTCCAGCGCGTGATTAATTCCAGTGATCGCAGCGTCTTTTTCCCCCAACCAAGCGTGAATCTCGGCAACCAGCGACACAACGTTCGCGACACCCGGATTCTGTTTCTCAAAATCTTCGGCGCGCTGTTTTGCTTTTAAGAAAGCCTCGCGGGCGCCGGCTTCATCACCCAATCCGCGCTTGGCGGCGCCGATCGTAATGTATTTGCCGCATATCGCGGAGGGGTAGGAAGAGAGCGCGGAATCGGGAACTTTTTCGGCTTCACTCACGGCCGCCGCATATTGCCGGCGCAACAGGGAAAGACTGGCCTTCCCGGTTGAGATCCTGGCCTCGAGCTCCGGACTCAACTTAGTTGTGTCGGCTTTCGCAATTATGCTGTCGGCCACGCTAAGGTCGCCTTTTTCTTCCATCGCGACCTTGGCTTTGATTTCAAGAAGACCAAAAGCGCTCGGGTCGACGGCAAGGGCGCGGTCCAAAACCCTGTTCGCGCCGTCGAAATCGCGTTGCATTTCATAACTAATCGCCAGGTTTTGCATCGACCAAACGTCATTCGGATTCAGGCTGACCGCTTTTTCGAGGCTGGCATTTGATTCAACCCATTTTCCCTGCCGGCGCTGGATGGCGCCAAGCGAGAGATAAACTTCTGCCTCGTTAGGCAGGCCGGCTCGCGCGATCTCAAATTCGCGAGCAGCAGCGTCGAAATCGTTGTCGACGTAATAATAAACGAATCCCTGAGCGAGATGCGCTTCCGGCAACTCCGGTTGCAATGCCAAAGCCTGTTTGGCCAATTCGCGCGCCTTGTCTTTCCGGGCCGAGGATCCTTCGATCGAATGCACAAACCAGCTCTCCAGTTGCGAGTACCGGGCAAAGGCGAGCGCAAATTTCGGATCGAGATCAACCGCGCGCTGATAGAGTTGTTCGCCCTGCTTCAACTTATCGGTCTCTTCATGCGAGCTGGTCCACAAATCGTGGGCGCGAACAAACGCGAGATAGGCTTCGTTGTTTTGGGTCGGCTTCTTCTCCATCGACGCTTTTTCTGAAGGCGACAGCTTTGCTTTCAACGCGTCGCTGATCTTTTCGGCAAGATCGGTTTGAATCGCAAAGACGTCGGTCAGATCACGATCGTAATCGCTGGCCCAAATGTGCTCGTCGTTATTGGCGTCGATTAACTGGACATTAATCCGAACCCGGTTGCCGGCCCGACGAACGCTTCCTTCAAGAATCGTCGAGACGCCTAACGCTTTGCCAATCTCGCGAACATTGGAGGTCTTGCCCCGATACGGCATGACGGACGTGCGAGAAATCACTTTTAAGTCTCCGATCTTGGACAAGTTGGTCAGGATATCGTCTTGGATTCCGTCAGCGAAATAAGCGTTTTCCTTTTCGTCGCTGAAATTTTCAAACGGCAGGACCGCGATTGATTTGTCGACTTTGTGGGCAACGGCGCGCGGCAGAACAAAAAACCCGACCGCCGCGGAAATGACGACCCCGGCCGCGGCGAGCAGGAAGAGGTTGCGACGACGGTGGGTACTGCTGGGCGCGGTTTGGATTGTCGCACTTGGCGTGCGGCGGATTCCGGACGGCGTAATGTCGAACACCCACGCCAGCACCAGCGCGACCGGAAATCCGATTAGCAACAGCGCGATGACGACACGAATAACCGAATTCGAAATGTCGAACACCGGAAGAACCTGGGCGAGTCCCTGGGCCAGCGCCCAACCCGCAACGATGTAGGCAATCGCGACGCGGTACACTTTGCGTCGCTTCAGCTCGTCGAAAAAGCCGGTCATAGCCACAGGTCCAGGTACGTTAACGTTCAACGGCAACCGTTAGACAGGCAAATCCAAGGTGCCGTTCACTTCACTCCGGTCGCGAAAAGGGTCTGAAAATGGGGGTTTTGCTTTTCCCGCGAGACCACTGAAACGTCGACGTCGCGGAATCCGCCCTGCTCAAGAAGCTCGAGCAATCTTACTTCGCTGAATCCAAGCCACCTGTCGGCGTACAGCTCGCGCGCCTTTTCGAAATTGTGACTGAGCAAATCGAGCACCACGATCCGGCCGTTCTTCTTGAGAATGCGATGCGCCGATTGGATCGCGCGCTCCGGCTTGATCGCGTGGTGAAGAGCCTGGCTCAAGATGACAAGATCGACGCTCTCCTTTGCAACCGGTGGATCTTCGAGGTCGCCCAGCCGGTATTCGAGATTACTGAAGCCGTGCTCCCTCGCCAGTTTCGAACCGAACTCGACCATTTTCGGTGAATTATCGACGGCAATGACTTTGCGGGCGTTGCGAGCCAGCAATTGGGAGAGCGTTCCCTCGCCCGCGCCCAAGTCGACAATAGTCAATCGCGGCACCAATGAAATCAGGGCATGCGACAGCGCTTTCCAGGACCGTCCCGGGACATAGCTGCGTCCAAATTTTCCGGCGAGCTCGTCGAAATATTCCCGCGCCTTGTCCTGACGCTTGCGGAGGGCAAGTTTCAAAGCGGTCCGGTCGCGCGCGGTTTCCGGGATGTCTCGGGCAAGAATTTCAATCATTTCCTGCATTCGGCCGCGGGCTCCGTTTTTGCCGGCGGCTTTGTTCGCCCCGTAATAAACATTCTTTCCAGCCCGACGATCGTCCACGACGCCGGCGCGTTTGAGCTGGGCCAAATGACTGGAGATCCGCGATTGCCCCATGCCAAGAATCTGCTGCAGCTCGGCCACCGAAAGCTCTTCCTGTTCGAGGAGCAAGAGCAGGCGCAGCCGAGTCGGGTCGGCCAGGAGCTTGAGCAAATTAATCGTTGACGGCATTCTCAGACCAAACGATATATCTACGTATCATGATTGGTCAATATGTTGCTGACTGCCTGATCTCTTCTCTTGTCCCCCGTCACTAATCACCCGTCACTTCTTTTATGTCGCGTCGTTATATCTTTTCTTCCGAATCCGTTGGCGAAGGTCATCCCGACAAAGTTTGCGATACCATTTCAGATGCAGTGCTCGACGCCTGTCTCCGACTCGATCCGACAAGCCGCGTCGCCTGCGAAACCTACGCCAAGAGCAACATCGTAATCGTCGGCGGCGAGATCACGGTGCCGCTTCTGAAGAAGGAACGTCGCTCGCTGACGTCGGTTCTGAACATCGACCAGATTGTGCGGAGCGCGATCGAGGAAATCGGTTACGTGAACGATGACGATGTGTTCCATGCCAATAAGGTTTTCATCAGCAACATTCTCACCGATCAGTCGTCGGATATTTCGCAAGGTGTCGATCAGAAGGATGCGGACGGCAAGGGTCATGCCGAGCAGGGCGCGGGCGATCAAGGCTTGATGTTCGGCTTCGCTTGTGACGAAACGCCGGAGCTCATGCCGGCGCCGATCATGTTCGCACATCGGCTCGGCCGTGAGCTCACCCGAATTCGCAAGAACGGCGAGTGTGCCTGGTTGCGGCCGGACGCGAAGTCGCAGGTCTCGGTAATTTACGACGGGCTGACACCGGTCGGCATTTCCAACGTCGTTATTTCAACGCAGCACACGCCCGATGTTTCGCATGACGAAATTGTTAAATTCTGCGTCGAGAAAGTGATCCGCAAAGTTTTGCCGGCCGACATGCTGAACGACAAAACGGAATTTCTCATCAATCCGACGGGGCGTTTCGTCATCGGTGGACCGCAGGGCGATACCGGCCTGACCGGGCGCAAGATCATCGTCGATAGTTACGGTGGCATGGGACGTCACGGTGGTGGCGCGTTCTCCGGAAAGGATCCAAGCAAAGTTGATCGGAGCGCGGCGTACATGGGCCGATGGGTCGCAAAGAATATTGTCGCCGCGGGTCTCGCTCGCCGGGCCGAAATTCAATTCGCCTATGCAATTGGTCATCCCGAACCCGTCAGCGTGCACGTTAACACCTTTCTCACTAACACGGTTGATGAAGAGAAAATCGAGAGCGCGGTCAGAAAGGTGTTCAGCTTCAAACCGGCTGACATCGTTAAGCAGCTCGATCTCCTCCGGCCGATTTATAGCAAGACGACCAATTACGGCCACTTTGGTAAGGATGATCCCGATCTGACTTGGGAACGCACCGACAAGGCCGAGGAACTAAAAAAAGCCGCGAAATAATTTATGAGCACGACAACGACTGAAACCAAAACAAAACAAGATTACAAAGTCGCCGATATTTCGCTGGCCGACTTTGGCCGCAAGGAAATTTCAATCGCGGAAAAGGAAATGCCCGGATTGATGTCGATCCGCGAAAAGTATTCGCAATCGAAACCACTGGCTGGTGTGCGCATCACCGGTTCCCTGCACATGACAATCCAGACCGCGGTGTTGATCGAAACACTGATCGATCTTGGCGCCTCAGTTCGCTGGGCTTCGTGCAACATTTTTTCAACCCAGGACCATGCCGCGGCGGCAATCGCCAAGGAGGGCATCCCAGTTTTTGCGTGGAAAGGCGAATCACTCGAAGAGTATTGGTGGTGCACTTATCGCGCGCTTTCGCACCCGGACGGCAAGGGTCCGCAGTTAATTGTGGATGACGGCGGCGACGCCACTTTGCTGATTCACAAAGGTTACGAGCTCGAAGAAGGCAGCGATTGGGCGAAATCCAAATCTGCGAACAAGGAAGAGCAGGTCATCAAGGATTTGTTGCTCGAAGTGCAACGTGAGAATCCGTATCGCTGGCACGAGATTGCGAAAGACTGGCGCGGCGTTTCGGAAGAAACGACTACCGGCGTGCATCGTCTCTATAAGATGGCGCAGGAAAACCGGCTGCTGGTTCCTGCAATCAACGTCAACGATTCCGTTACCAAATCGAAGTTCGATAATCTCTACGGTTGCCGGCATTCGCTGGTCGACGGATTAAATCGCGCGCTCGATGTGATGATCGCCGGCAAGGTTGCGGTCATCTGTGGTTATGGCGACGTCGGCAAAGGTTGCGCGCAATCACTGCGCGGCCAGGGCGCGCGGGTGGTGATCACGGAGATCGATCCGATTA
>Ga0070732_10001512_pt1 | contig 12680 bp, 15 predicted proteins | sample Coa_R1_5_FD_66449 | JGI IMG/M metagenome (GOLD analysis project Ga0070732, IMG submission 66449) | Surface soil microbial communities from Centralia Pennsylvania, which are recovering from an underground coalmine fire - Coalmine... | ecosystem: Environmental > Terrestrial > Soil > Unclassified ...
TCAAGGAACTCTTGCTCTGTCCTTGGCTGTAAAACAAAATTTGTCTTTTTTTCTTTTCCTAAGGTAGACGATGGATAGCTTCCATAGTTATGACCAGGATAAAGAATTAGTTTTTCATCCATTTTATTAAGAATATCAAATAAACTGTGATAGAGTTCCTTTGCACTACCTCCTGGAAGATCAACTCTACCACAATTACCAACAAAAAGCGTATCACCAGAAAAAATTTTTCCATCACCAACAAGGCACATACTGTCCTTTGAATGACCCGGAGTATGAAAGACCGTAAGCTCCGAATTTCCAAATTTTATTTTATCACCGTCAGATACTGTCATGTCATTTTTTAGTGTAGAAGCACTATGTTGTATTATTTGTGCGCCTGTGATTTTTGTCATGTATTCATTACCTATAGTATGATCAAAATGGTGATGTGTATTTACAATGTATTTTATCTTCAGATTATTCTTTTCTATCACCTTTTGGATCTCCTCAAGATCCCACGAAGGATCTAAAACTATAGCAGTGTCAGTATCTTCATCTGCTAAAATGTAGGTAAAGTTCTGCATATTTCCAACTTGTATTTGATGTACTTTCACAGTACACCAACCTCTGCCTCTGGAGGTATGCCAATTTTTTCAACCAGAATAGTTCCACACATATCTTTTCTCTTTGGCATTCCTACTTTCATTTTATGAAATGTTATAGTTACATCAGCTTTGACACACTTGTCGTTTGTAATTCCAGTATCTGGATCAAGACCTGATGGAATGTCTATTGCAATTTTGAATGCATTTAGTTTGTTTATAGAATCAACCGCTGATGCATATGGTTCCCTAATTTTTCCAGAAATTCCAGTTCCCAAAATTCCATCAACGGCAACATCTGCTTTTAGATCAAGACCACTAACACCAGATGCAATTACTAAATCTATTGAATTCATTTTTTCAAGTATAGCCCAGTTTGTCCTAGCTTCATCGGTTTTTATTTTGTCTGGATTTCCAAGCAATACCACTTTGACATCAGACCCAAACCCTGCCAAATGCCTTGCAACTACTAGAGCATCACCACCATTATTTCCAAGTCCAGCAAAAACAAGAATTTTTTTTGATGAAATGTCTGAAAATTTTTCTGATAAGTATCTTGCAACAGATGCACCGGCATTTTCCATCATGAAATTTCTTTTAAAACCCATCTGATGACCATTTTCCTCAATCTGCATCATTTGTTTGACGGTTATATCCATATGATAACTCAAAAATAATGTCAAATAAGGGCTTTACCAAACGACTTTATCCTAGTTTTTTATCTATTCTCCTATGACTTTGAAGAATGTTAAATCATCATTATCTAAAATATCAAAATCATTAGAAGAGGCTCAGAGCTCACGTGAATACATCATAAAGAGAACTCGTGAAGTAATCATCTTATGTAGTCAGGCAATAATTTCAGTTCATAAATTAGACATAGTAGACGGAAAGGAAAAGGCGGCTAAAGCAAAAAAATTACTTGATGAGATAAGAAAAAAATCAAACGCCGAATTATATCGACACATCATGACGCCAGAACAGGAGCTTGTTGAGGCATTTGCATTTCTTGCAATAGTACAAAAATTGGAAATACCTTCTGCAGAATCCCTTGGAGTAAAAGGAGAATCATACATACTTGGTTTGCTTGATTGCATTGGTGAACTAAAAAGACTAGTTTACGACTCTATAAGAGCAGGAAAAGCGAAGGATGCAAGCAAATTCTTTGAAATAATGGAAAACCTCTATCTTTCCTTGTATCCTTTTGCCATCTATGACAAATTGGTAAATGAAACTCGAAGAAAACTAGATGTAAATAGAATACTAATAGAAGATGCAAGAGCGGCAGTAACTGAGGAAATAAGGCGTTCTGTACTCATTGATTCAATTAACAAGTTTAAGAAGTAATTTTTTTAAAATTATTTGGGTGCAGTGTAATTTCCCCAAGCATTATCAATGTACCTAAATTGCACTGTATCATTTAATGCTAATGCAGTAAAATAGTCGCTTACAGAAAAGAGTCTATAATCTGTACCATTGTGCTGGAATACAGCTACCGAGTGAATTACTGATGTATCTGTTTGAAAGTCAGCAGGTGCCAAATTATAAAGGTCACATGTTTTTAAGAATCTCTTGAACTGATCACCAAATTTTACAAAGCATGTAGTTTCAAGATTCCAATCAGTTACTTTACCAAGATAAACAGTATAATTTCCAGAAACTATTGGATCTCCTGAAATAGCTCTACTATATGTAATAGTAGGAGGGGCATTTACCATCAAAGTTGAACTGGCTAATCCCGTGTTATAACCATCCTTAGTAACAACGGCATTTATCATATAATAACCAGATAAAATAGGCAGTACCGAATCATATTTAAAATTGCCAAATTGATCAGTTGTAGTAGTAACAACCTCTTTTGCAAAAGTAATTTTGACATGAGCTCCTTCAATAGGCTTACTTGCTTCATCGGTAACTGTTCCTATAATAACTGGAAAATCAGTATCTTTAATCGGTGTTGTTTGAGGCTTTACTGTAACAAGAAGATTGTATTGCAGATATGATTCAGAAACATGAATGTTAGAAAATACAAGAAGCATTCCAAGTATTATTCCAGCAAGAATAATTTTCACAAAAATTCGTTTTAGTTTTGTTTGTTAAAATCCAATATCTATTACTTTGATCAAGTAGGTCAAATTAGATTTATTTAGAAAAATTTTCAAGTGCGGGAGAAGGGATTTGAACCCTCGAAATCCTAAGATACTAGCCCCTCAAGCTAGCGCCTTTGGCCAGGCTGGGCGACTCCCGCATTATGCAAATACCCATGCATGGTTTTTATAAGCCTTGATTACTTTTTGAAAATATGTTAATTCCTGTCAGATGTTTTACTTGTGGAAATTTAATAGCTGACAAATTTAGGGATTATCAAACAAGAGTAAAATCTGGAGAAGATCCAGCAAAAGTTCTTGATTCTTTTGGATTCAAAAGATATTGTTGCAGAGCGATGTTATTAACATCTGTTGAAACAATTCACCAAGTTATTCCATTCTACGAAGCAATTCGAAGAAGACAGCAAGAAGTGCAATCTGAGTTAGAATAGGATGCCGAAAATTACTTCCATAAAAGGAAGACTGCTCTACAACAGTAGGGGAAGTAAAACAATTGAAGTCGACATTGTATCTGATAAATCACATCTTGGCAGAGTTTGTGCTCCCTCAGGTGCTAGTGTTGGAAAGCATGAGGCAGTAAGCTTTCCTGACAACAATCCAGAAAAAAGCCTAATTGCTCTTAATTCAAATTTAAAAAAATTCATAGGACTTGATCCTTCTAACTTAAAATCAATTCATGACACAATAAGGAAAATTGATTCGTCTACTAGCTATTCAAAGATAGGAGGTTCAGTTGCTTTTGCAGTTACCATAGCTGCGATAGATTCGGCGGCTAAAGCCCTTGGCATACCACTGTTCAGGTTATTAACAAAGGATACTGACTTGAGGTTTCCCTTTCCACTAGGAAATATTTTAGGTGGAGGGGCACATGCTGGTCCTGGAACTCCAGACATTCAAGAGATTTTGATCTGTGCCAAAGGTTCAAAGACAGTAAATGATGCAATAGAGGTAAACTTTGCAGTGCATAAAGAACTAAGAAAAGTTCTTCAAAAAAATGATCCTGGATTTACTAATGGACGAGGTGATGAGGGCGGATGGGCGCCTAAACTAGACAATCAAAAGGCGCTAGAACTTTCTGCAAAGGCTTGCGAGAATTTAGGATATACTTTAGGAAAAGAGGTTGCACTAGGCGTAGATTTTGCATCTTCGACCCAATGGAATGGAAAGAAAAAGAAATATGTTTATGATAGAGAAGGTTTTGAAAACACTCCTGAAAAACAAATAGAATTTGTCTCAGAAATAATAAAAAAATACAAACTTATTTACGCTGAAGATGCAGTTCATGAAGAAGCCTTTGAAGAAATGGCAGTTCTGACCTCCAAGTTTCCCAAAGTTATGATAACTGGTGATGATCTGGTTGTCACAAATACCAAAATTCTCAAAAAAGCTGCAAAATTAAAGGCATGTAATGCGGCAATCCTGAAAGTAAATCAAGCTGGAAGTCTTTATGATGCACTTGAATTTGCAAAGGAATCTCACAAAAACAAGATTAAACTGATCACATCACACAGATCTGGAGAAGCTATAGATTCACATATAACACACATAGGAATCGCAACAAAATCAAAGATGTTAAAAGTAGGTGTAGTTGGGGGCGAAAGAGTTGCAAAGCTCAATGAATTGCTTCGTATCACAGAGTATGATTTAATACATGGAATGGCAGAGATTTAAAAACACAACATGAGTAAGCAAGAAGAATTTGAACATATGGAAAAATACGTTCTATCTACTGGTATTAGAGTAGGAACTCAAGTTAAAACAAAATTCATGGTTCCATTTATCACAAAAGCCACTAATGAAGGACTTTACATTATTGACAGTAAGAAAACACTAGCAAGAATTCAAACTGCTGCTAAATTCATAAACAGAGCAGAGATTTCAAGAGTAATAGTATGCTCTGGAAGGGAATATGCAACAACTCCAATAGAAAAATTCTGTGAAGTAACTGGCGCTACCCCAATGCTTGGAAGATTCATGCCAGGAACTCTGACAAATCCATTATTACCGTATTACATAGAACCACAATTAATTTTAATTTCTGATCCACAAACTGATGAACAAGCCATACTTGAAGCAACAAATGCGGGAATTCCAGTAATCGGTATTTCAAATACAGATAACATAACATCCAAAATTGATCTTATTATTCCAGCAAATAATAGAGGAAGAAAATCTTTAGCTGCAATATACTGGCTTTTGGCAAGAGAAATACTTTTGCAGAAAGGCCAGCTGAAACCAAACGAATCAATGAAATATGAAATTGATGACTTTGAGACAAAGATTACAGAAGAAGAGTTGGAAGAAGAATCAGAAAAACCTACACCAAGATTCGGTAGAGCCCCGAGGCAATAAAGTAATGCAGGTAAGAACACCAGCTGTTGCTGGCATGTTCTATCCAAAAGAAAAAAACGAGTTAAAATCTGTCATACATGATTGTTTTTTACATGTTTTTGGACCGGGAAAAATTCCTCCAATATTAGATAACGAAAAAATTCTTGGCATCATATCTCCACATGCAGGTTACATGTATTCTGGTCCAGTGGCAACAAATTCTTTTTACTCCATATCGTCACAAAGGCCTGAACTTGTCATAATTATCGGTCCAAATCATTATGGAATAGGCTGTAATGTTGCAGTGATGAAGGAAGGTGTGTGGAAAACCCCTCTTGGTGATGTAGAAGTTGACTCGGAATGTGCTGTGGAGATGAACAAAATTTTCAAAGACATCGAATTGGATTTTTTTTCTCATATAAGGGATCATAGTTTAGAAGTCCAGATACCAATGCTTCAAGAAATTTATTCACATAAATTTAAGATACTTCCCATAATTTTGATAAATCAGGACTACCAAACTGCTAAAAAGGTTGGCTCTGCAATAGCAAAGATTGCAAAGATGCGAAAAACAATGATTGTTGGTTCTTCTGATTTTACACATTATGAAGAAAACAATTTTGCCCACAAACAGGACTCTGCGCTAATAGAGCCAATCTTGAATTTAGATTTAGATGAATTTTACAGAATATTACAAGAAAAACAAGTTAGCGCATGTGGATATGGAGCGATCGCGTCTACCATGATGGCCTGTAAGGAGCTTGGAGCAAAAAAAGGAAGATTACTAAAGTATGCTACAAGTGGCGATGTAACAGGCGACAAGAGTTCTGTGGTAGGATATGCATCGATTGTGTTTTCATGAAATCTGTGGCTTCAGCACCTGGAAAGGTGATTTTATTTGGAGAGCATTTTGTGGTGTATGGCATAAAGGCAATACTTTGTTCTATTGATAAACGAATTACTGCCACATCACAAATAATTGATGAAAAAAAGATCAAGATAAAATCAGATATTGGTAATGTGGAAATAAGCACAGATTTATTGTCAACACCAGACAGATCCATGGATGTAGTGAAGCCATTTTTGTATATTGCAAAAAAGGCATTAGAAAAATCTGGAGAAAGAGTTGGAATTGAGATAATGATAGATTCTGAGATTCCGGCAGGCATTGGTCTTGGCTCCTCATCTGCCTGCTGTGTTGCAGTAGCTGCATCAGTTATGGGATTATTTAAACAACTTACAAAAGAAGAAGTTTTGAAAATTGCAATTGAAGCTGAACGTACCATATTTGAAAATACATCAGGTGCGGATTGTTCTGTCTGTACTTTTGGTGGATTAATGGAATACGATATGAAAAATGGTTTTAAAAAGATCAACTCAAAAGCTAATTTTGATCTTGTGATTGCAAATTCAAAACAGGCGCATTTTACTAGTGAGATTGTTGAGAATGTGAGGAGATTTCGGGAAAATAATGAAGACTTGTTTGCTTCATTTTGTGATCAAGAATCAATTTTAATTCAAAATGCTCTGTTGTCATTAGAAAAAAATGATCTGAAATCACTTGGCGTGCTAATGTCAAAGAACCAAGATTTACTGGAAAGGATAAACATCTCCACTGAAAAGCTTGCACTTTTGATAAGGGAAGCTAAAAAAACTTCGTTTGGTGCAAAAATAACTGGTGCGGGTGGAGGAGGATGTATAATTGCACTTGTGGATAAATCTAATCTTGAAAATACCCTATCCAGTCTAAAAGCTCATAGCGAATGTTTTTCTGCTAAGATCGATTTTAATGGGCTTGTATATACTTAGGAATAAAATTGCAAAAAATACAACTTGTAAAAATTGTCAGTGTAGAAAGAGAAAAGGCATTCAAAGCAGGAACTGATTTTGAGAGTTTTACGCAGAAACTACCGCAATACTTCAAATTAATCAAAATACGTTCAGTTCGCGAGTTTACTTCAATAGTTGAGATCCATGGAAAGATAGCCGGTAGAGAATTTGCTGTTATGACTAAAAATGTGATAAAACAGCCTGAAATTCATGAAACTTTTGTTCTGTCTGGAGATGCAAGAGGCAGTCATTTCACAAAAAAATATGAAGGAGTACCAGAAGGCACCAGAATTACGATTGATATTGACTTGAAATTAAGAGGTCTTCTTAGATTCACCAGTATTTTTTCAGCAAATAAGATTGAAAAAATCATTAATGAATATTTTGATGATTTTACAAAGGCAATAGAAACTTAAAACATATTTTTTGGGTTTATTTTGTTCAAGATTGTGCCTAGAAATGAAATTTTGATTTTCGTTCAGATAGATACTTTTTAAACCGAGAGAATTGCTGAAAAAAATATGATTTTGATAAAACTTGGAGGTTCTATCATAACCAATAAACAAAAGCCTCAGACTCCAAACATTTCTGCAATCAACAAGATTGCCATTCAATTAAAAAAAATAGAGGAGCCCATAATCATAGTACATGGAGGAGGATCATTTGGTCATTATTGGTCCGTAAGATATGACATGCATACAAAACCTGCAAAATATAGTAAGAAAGGTGTAGCTATAGTAAAAAATTCCATGATAGAATTGAACAAGATAATCTTGGAATTATTTTTAAAAAATAAACTAAATCCTTACTGCCTACCTCCAACTGATTTTATGTTTGGCAATAAAACTGACATTAAAAAAATAAAAGAAATTTCAAAAATTGCCAAAGATGGGCTTGTTCCGATATCATATGGCGATGTATTATGGCATGGTAAAAATAAATTCTATATTTTATCAGGAGACAAAATTATGGGAATATTAGCAAAAGCTCTAAAACCAAGATTAGCAATTTTTGTACTAAATGTAGATGGGGTATATTCTGATATGAGAACAAAAAAACTCCTACATGAGATAAAGGGTCAGAAGACAGCCATTTCAAAGGTAGGAATGGATGTAACTGGAGGCATGGCTCGTAAAATAAAAGAGGCTACTATGATCTCAAAGGGTGGAGTTGATGTATTTTTGGTAAACGGTAACAAGCCGCAGAGAATTGTAAACGCTATAAAAGGTAAAAAATTTGAAGGAACTGTATTCAGAGGATAAAAAGACAGACATGGAATATTTGATTCTAGTAGACAATAATGACAAACCTATAGGAACTGAGGAAAAAGTAAAATGCCATTTGCCAAATGGCAAGTTACATAGAGCTTTTACAATTCTGTTGTTTAACAAAGAAGGGAAGTTGCTTCTAACACAGCGCAGTATGGATAAGATGCTATGGCCAGGAGACTGGGACGGAACTGTAGCAAGTCACCCACGACAATCAGAGACATATGTTTCGTCTGCAGAAAGAAGATTACCAGAAGAATTAGGAATATCTTGCAAGCTTGATTACTTGTTCAAATTTGAATACCATGTTCCATACAAGGACGTTGGTTCTGAAAACGAAGTATGTGGAACTTTGATTGGCATAGTTGATGATCCTACAAAAATAAAATTAGTCAAAGAAGAAATCAATGATATAAAATGGAATACGTTAGATGATCTTCTAAATGACATAAAAAAATCACCACAGATCTACTGCCCGTGGATGATTGTGGCATTGTATTTTTTGTCAGAATCTAAAAAAGATATCCTACCAGAACACAGTTCAATTTTGAACAAGTGGATTAGAAATGATGTCAAACAAATTCTTGAAAAACCACTCAAGCATCATTTTCCAGACAACAAATGGGAGCTCAAAAAGTAATGTCGTTTAGTTCCATATCAAAAAATGCAAAAAAAGTAAATTCATTTCTTCTCTCAAGTCTTCATGGCAATCCAGAAGAGATCTACGAAGCTGCATCATACCTCATAGAACATGGCGGAAAGAGATTGAGACCATTTATGGTCATAAAGAGCTGTGAGATTCTAGGCGGCACATTAAAACAAGCATTACCTGCAGCTGCGGCAATAGAAATGGTTCATAATTTCACACTAATTCATGATGACATTATGGATAATGATGAGATGCGACATGGTGTACCAACAACACATACCAAGTTTGGAATACCAGTGGGCATCTTGGCCGGAGATGTCTTGTTCTCAAAAGCATTTGAAACCATTTCACATGATCCCAAGATATCAAAGGAAACACGTCTTAGGTTAGTTTCCAATCTTGCCAAAGCGTGTAGTGAAGTGTGTGAAGGTCAGGCACTTGACATAATGATGGCTCAATCAAAAAAAATTCCTACAGAAAAACAATATATCGAAATGATAGAAAAAAAGACATCTGCCCTATTTGCTGCTGCGTGTGCCATGGGAGCAATTAGTGCAAATACAAAAAGCAAGGACGTTGCAAACCTTTCTTCTTTTGGGATAAATCTTGGAGTTGCATTTCAAATAGTTGATGATTTAATTGGCATAATCGGAGATCCAAAAGTTACAAAAAAACCCGTTGGAAATGATTTGCGTGAAGGCAAAAAATCACTCCCTATACTTCTTGCAATAAACAAAGCAAGCGGTCAGAAAAAGAAAATAATTCTAAATGCATTTGGAAATTCTACCATACCAAAAAAAGAGTTGGAAAATGCAGTAAAAATAATCTCATCTATGGGAATAGAAAATGCAGTTAGGAAAATAGCATTACAGTATTCTAATGCAGCAAAAAAATCACTATCCAGTTACAAGGGATCAGCAAAAAACGAACTCTTGTCTCTTTTAGATTTTGTAGTAGAGAGGAGTCAATAATTGGAAGATGATGTCAAGAAGGCTATCAGGGGAATAGCTTTACAAAATGCTTTTGAACATGGGGGAAAAACCCGTAATGATGCAGTAATATCAAAAATACTTGGTTCAAGGCCAGATTTGAGAACAAAGGCAAAGGAGATAATGCCTTTAATTTCAGAGGTTGTCTCAGACGTTAACAAGATTTCATTAGCAGAACAAAAAGCTGAGCTTGAAAGCAGTTTTCCAGAATTATTAATAACAAAACCAAAACAGGAAAGAGTCGGATTACCACCACTGGAAGGTGCAGAGGATGGAAAGGTGATAACGAGATTTCCCCCAGAACCAAACGGCTATCCGCATATTGGTCATGCAAAAGCTGCCATCATTGATGAAGAATATGCAAAGATGTACGGTGGAAAACTGATACTACGATTTGATGATACAAATCCTGAAAATGAAAGACTAGAATATTATGCCGCAATAAAAGTTGGACTAGACTGGCTTGGAGTAAAATATGATCAAATAAAAAATACTTCGGATGATATGGAATTAATCTACAAAAAAGGATTAGAGATGATTGAAGCAGGTAATGCATATGTTTGTACCTGTGACAAGGAAGCAATAAGCAAGAACAGAAGAGAGATGAAAGCTTGCAAATGCCGTGCAGGAAATAATGATCAAAATATCAAAAGGTGGCACGATATGTTTAAGAAATACAAACCAGGAGAAGCAATTGTAAGATTTCGTGGTGACATGCAATCTGAAAATACAGTAATGCGTGATCCAGCAATGTTTAGAATAATAGATGAAATTCATCCATTACTTATAGACAAATACAGAGTTTGGCCAAACTACGACTTTGCAGTTGCAATAGAAGATAGCATAGATGGAGTAACTCATGCGTTTAGAACAAAAGAGTACGAGCTTAGAAACGAGCTCTATCAAGCTATTTTGGACAAGCTTGGAATGAGAAAACCAAAGATGTTAGAATTTTCAAGGCTGGAGTTTGAAGGCATGCCTGTATCAAAAAGAATCCTAAAGCCTTTGGTTCAAGACGGCAAGGTATCAGGATATGACGATCCAAGACTGCCTACACTTGAGGCAATGCGCAGAAGGGGAATAGTTCCAGAGGCAATCAGAAAATTTGTTCTCTCGTTAAGCTTTACAAAATCAGACACACTTGCCCCATTTGATACACTAGAGTCATTTAACCGAAAAATAATCGATGTAACAAGCATCAGACTGTTTATGGTAACAGAGCCTGTAAAAATTATAATAAAGAACAACAATCTTACACAAGCTGAACTTCCTAATCATCCACAAAGAAGTGAAATGGGCAAGAGGCGTGTGGAAATTGATGGTAATTTTTACATCTCCGGTTCTGATGCAAAAACTCTCAAAGTAGGAGATCAAATCAGATTGATAGAACTTTACAATGTAAAAATAACAAAGACAGGTTCAGAGATAGAAGCAGAGTATTCTGATAATGATTTCAAGGCAGAATTGCCAAAGATTCAATGGATTCCACAAAAAAGTGCAACAAAACTAAACATTTTGATACCAAAAACTCTCTTTGTAAATGAAAAATTCAATGAGGGTAGTCTTGAAACTCTACAAGCTTATACAGAAAATCACTACTTAGAATTAAATGAGGGTGCGGAAATTCAATTTGTCAGATTTGGTTATTGCAGAAAAGATTCTGCGATGCAAGCAATCTATACTCACAAGTGAAAAAAATGAAAATTGCAAGATTGTCAACAAACAATATGGAAACATATGGTTTTGTAAATGGAAATAGCGTAATTACTAAAGATGGCATCACATCTCAAACAGGAATCCCTATACCACAAAACATCAAAGACTTTCTTTTTGATGGATGGTATGACGAGGTAAAACCTAAAATTTCAAAATTAAATTTTACACAAAACATTTCAGATGTAAAGTTTCTTCCTCCAATACCAAATCCTTCCAAAATTATTTGTCTTGCATTTAACTACAAAGACCATGCTAAAGAACAAAATCTCATACCTCCAGATGAGCCTGCAATAATAATAAAACCAAGATCTACGCTAAACGGAGCTACTTCTGAAATTATCTGTCCCTCATTTGTCTCAAAGCTTGACTATGAGATAGAGCTGGCACTAATCATAGGAAAAGATTGCAAAAACATTACGGAAGAACAAGCCAAGAGTACAATTTTTGGATATATGATTTTAAACGATGCTTCTGCTAGAGACATTCAGGCAAGAGATAAGCAATTTACCCGTGCAAAAGGATTTGATACATTTGCTCCATGTGGGCCATGGATTACCACTGCAGATGAAGTTCATAATCCACAAAATCTGAAAATGGTAACAAGGGTAAACGGTGTTGTGAGACAAAATTCCTCAACTTCAAACATGTTCTTAGGAGTTTATTCCATTGTATCAATGCTAAGCAAAGTTATGACTTTAGAAAAAGGTGACATTATATCAACAGGAACGCCTGCGGGAGTCATGTTAAACAAACCAGATGCTGTGTTTTTGAAAGACGGGGACAAGATAGAGATGGAAATAGAAGGCCTTGGCAAACTTGAGAACACTGTAAAATTCGTTTAGAATACAAAAAACATTAATTGCGTTGAAAATTCAAAATCATAATGGGAAAAATAATCGTTGGTAAAGCATCTGATATTCCAGCTGGTAAGATTCAAAAAGTTACTGCAGATGGAAGAGAGATACTTGTGGTAAATATAGATGGCAATTTTTACGCTATGGATGATACATGTACACATGCAGGTGCAAGTCTTTCAGAAGGAACACTTGAAGGTGACATAGTAACATGTGGCTGGCACGGAGCAAAGTTTGATTGTAAGACAGGCAAGCTTCATGCATTTCCAGCAAAAATAAAAGATTTGAATTCATACAAAGTGGTATTAGAATCTGAAAATGTGTTCTTAGAGCTCTAAGTGCAAACTTTAT
>Ga0070732_10001513_pt1 | contig 12679 bp, 6 predicted proteins | sample Coa_R1_5_FD_66449 | JGI IMG/M metagenome (GOLD analysis project Ga0070732, IMG submission 66449) | Surface soil microbial communities from Centralia Pennsylvania, which are recovering from an underground coalmine fire - Coalmine... | ecosystem: Environmental > Terrestrial > Soil > Unclassified ...
CAGAACTCGCAGTCGAACGGGCAGCCGCGCGAGAACTGCAGCGCCATCGACGAGTAGGCGTCGACGTCGAGCAAGTCGAAGCGCGGCACCGGCGTCGCGGTGACCGGCGGCTTGCTCTCCGGCCGGTAGACGCGCTGCGCACGTCCCGCCTCCCAGTCGGCGAGGAAGCGCGGCAAGGTCTCCTCGACCTCGTCGACCACGTAGTAGTCGGCGCCGGCGATCTCGTCGACGAAGGAGGTCGGGTGCGGTCCGCCCACCGCGACCGGCTTGCCGCGGCCCTTGCAGTGCGCGATCACCTCCTGCAAGGAGCGCTGCTGGACGATCATCGTGGACGTGAGGACGAGATCGGCCCAGTCGAGGTCCTCGTCGGTGAGCGGGGCGACGTTGAGGTCGACCAGGCGCAGCCGGTAGTGGGCGGGGAACATCGCCGCCACCGTGATCAGCCCCAGCGGCGGCATCGCCGACCGCTTGCCCAACAGCTCGATGGCGTACTGGAACCCCCAGTAGGAGGGCGGGAAGCGAGGGTAGACCAGAAGGGCGTTGCGGACCGGCGGTTCATGCGGGAGCATCCAGGACCATCCTTTCCCGGGCGTGTCTCCGCCTGTACCCGCCCATCCTACCACCAAGGCGTCGGCTCGAGGCAACCGCCGGCCATGCTGGCCACGCTGGCCACGCCGGCCGCGCTGACGCTCTGAGCGCGGCCCGCGGTCAGGGGAACCAGCGCAGGCGCGAGCGGGCGGCGGGATCGAGGACCACCAGCTCGGGCGCTCCGCGCAGCAGGCCGCCGGCGGAGAGCGCCGCCGCCGACCGCTCCGCCACCGGCTCGAAGCGCGTCGCGAGCGCCCGGTCGTCCTCGAGGATGCCGAGCCAGACCAGGAACGGTCCGTCGGTGCGGAAGGGCAGCCGGGGGAAGCTGTTGGGGATGTCGAGCGTCACCAGGACCCCGGCCTCGCGCGCACCGGCGGCGCGATAGGCGGCGAACGCCTCCTCTGCCCGGCGGGCGAACGCGTCCACCTCGTTCTCCTTCACGGCGAAGATCTGCGCCACCACCACGCCGCGCGCGCCGCCGGCCTCCCCGACGGGGTCGACCGCCGGGAGCACGGTGACGCCCCGCTCGAGGCTCAGCGGGCGCAGCAGGAGGACGTCCGTGTGGTCGACGATCATCGCGTTCATCGTCGCCGCGTGCTCCTTCCACAGCGGGCCGTAATAGAAGGCCGAGCAGACGACGGCGCGCGCGTCGTCGTCCCTGAAGCCGCGCAGCATGGTGAACCCCGCGCGCCGGCCGCGCTCGAGGAAGTGGCCGAAGAAGAGCGCCCCCAGCTGCTCGTGCGCCTCGGGGAACCAGCTCTCGAAGCAGCGGGCGAAGCGCTCCCGCTCGCCGTCCTTGATGGTGTAGCGACGGAGCTCGACCACCCCGAAGTCCCGGAGGTGCGCGACGTTCGCCGCTGGTGTCTCGGTGTCTTGCATGGTGAGGCCTCAGGCCACGACCCGTAGGGCGCCCGGCATCACCTCGGCGACGAAGGGCTGGCTGGCGGGGTGGGTGGCCACCGGCTCGCCGCCGCCGTAGAGGGTCATCTCGCGGTCGAGGGTGATCTCGGCGCGGCGGGTGCGGACGATCTGGATCGCGGGATGGGTGACGTGGGTGCCGCGGTAGACCTTCGGGAAGACGGCGAGCAGGCGGCGGCGCGAGAGCTCGCGGACGATCACCAGGTCGAGCCAGCCGTCGTCGGGGAGGGCCGCGGGGGCGATCCGCATGCCGCCGCCGAAGCGGGGAAGGTTGGCGAGCACCGCGAACATGACCCGGCCCTCGAAGGTGCCGGCGTCGTGGACGACCCGCATCGCCGGCGGCTTGAAGGTGGCCAGCGTGTGCAGCACCGCGTAGATGTAGACCAGCGGTCCGCGAAGGCGCTTCACCTGGTTGGCGAAGCGGGTCACCTCCGAGTCGAAGCCCACGCCCGCGTAGCCGATGCAGACGGTCCCCTCGACCCGCACCAGGTCGAGCCGCCGCACGCCGCCGGTGAGCGCCCGTCCGACCGCAGCGTCGAGGTCCGCCGGGATGCCGAGCGTGCCGGCCAGGTCGTTGCCGGTCCCGAGTGGCACGACTCCCAGGGCGCACCCGCTCCCCGCCAGGCCCTGCGCCGCCTGGTGCATCGTGCCGTCGCCGCCGACCGCCACCAGCCGCGCCACCCCGTCCGCGACCGCCCGTCGCGCCTGCTCCGCGATGTCGGCCCCGCTCTTGCTCACCACCAGCCCGGCCCCCGCCGCCGAGGCCAGCACCCGCAGCCGGTCAAGACGATCCGCCGCCCCCCAGCGCCCCGCCGCCGGATTGAGCAGGAAGCGCACAGACCCCGTGGCCGCGTTCGCCGCTTCCACGCTCGGCTCTCCTCTCTCGGACAAGAATGACGAGCAGAAGCTACCACAGGGCGTTCAGGATCTACGACCGCTCAGGCCGTCGCGCGGAGCGCCTCGATCGGGGCGGCGCCCTCGACCTCGCCGGGCTCGAGCACGAGCTGCGGCACGAGGTGCTGCAGGCCGTAATCCCTACGCAGGCGCTCGAACCCGCCGCCGGTCACGTTCAGGAGCACCAGGTCGCTCGCCGCGACGGCGCCCGCCGCCACCGCCTGCGCGAGGGAGGCTGCCGCCACCGCGGCGGCCGGATCGAGATCGATCCCCTCGGCGTCGGCGAAGATCATCCCCGCTGCGTGCGCGCTGCCGGCGCCGACCGAATAGACGTCGCCGCCGCTCGCCGCGAGAGCGTCCCGGACGCCGCCCCGCAACGCGTAGGGCGGATTGCGATTGGCGAGGACGCTGGCATAGACCTCCTCGCCGGGGCGGTGCCAGCTCGCCGCGGGGTCGACGGCGGAGCGGTCCCTCCACGCCTGGTAGATCGGCAGGAAAGGCGAGCTCTGGCTGAGGTGGAGCCGGGGCATGACGGCGCCCCCGAACCGGCGGTCGCCGTGGAGACGCAGCACGGCCTCGAAGACGCCGATGGCCCCGGTGCCGCTGCCCACCGCCTGGAAGTAGTGCCGCGGCAGGCGTCCGAGCACCCGCGCCGCCTCCAGGTGTTGCGCCGGGAATACTCCCGTACTCTGTTTCGCATCTTCGAACATCGCCTAGAATGCGCCCATGACAACGGCCGGCCTCGAGGATGGTCCGCGGCCCGGGCTCGACGCAGCGGCGGCGCTGCCGGTCGCGATCCGGGCGACCCACGAAGACCTGTCGCAGCAATCGATCCGTTTCCTGCGCTATGCGCTCGAGCGGCCGGAGGCGGCGCGGCGGGTCGACTATCGCAGCGATGCGGCGCTGCCCGAGTGGATGCGCCGCTATCCGTACGAGCTGCAGCCCTGGCCGACCTTCGTCGGCGCGCGCAAGCTGCGGCAGATCGAGCAGGCGACGGTGGCGCTGGCGCGGTTGGTCGAGAGCATTCCCGAGCGCATCTTCGGCGGCGACCCGCTGCGGCTCGGCGAGTTCTACGGCTGGCCCGACGAGCTGCTGATGGCATTGCTGCTGTCGCCGCCGAACGGTCTCGGCACCTGCCTGGCCCGCGGTGACTTCGTCGACGACGGCGAGGACTTCAAGTGCCTGGAGCTTAACATCGGCGCCACCATCGGCGGCTGGCAGGACCGCTTCTTCGCGCGCACCTGCCTTGCCCTGCCGAGCATTGCCGCGTTCCTCGCTCGCGAGGGGGTGCGCGTGCGGCATCGCGACACCTGGCGGAGCGCGCTGACCCTGGTGCTCGAGAACGGCTGCCGGCTCGGGCACGACGCGGCCGGACGCTTCGACGTCGCGGTGGCGATCAATCCCGGCGACGTCGATTCGGCGCTGGCGGTCGAGGCCTCGAACGACGTCTTCCAGGAGGTGCTGCGCGACAGCGGCACCGGCTGCGCGGGCGAGATCGTGAGATGCACCTATCAAGAGGGCATGGCGGGACTGACCGCCCGCGACGGCGCCCTGTTCCACCGCGACCGGCGCATCAGCGCGGTGATCGAAGCCACCGACTCGCAGACCCCGGCCGACGTCTACCGCTGCTTCAAGGCGCGGCGAGTCGGCCTGTACAACGGTCCGCTCGCCAAGATGCTGGGCGACAAGCGCAGCCTCGCGCTGCTCTCGCAGCATGAAGATTCCGACCTGCTGACCGCCGCCGAGCGCGAGCTCGTTCGCCGGCACCTGCCATGGAGCCGCGAGGTGGTGGAGGGGCACACCACCTACCACGGCGAGCCGGTGGACCTGCTCGACTTCGCGCTGGCACACCGCGAATCGCTGGTGCTCAAGGCGGCCCAGGGCCGCCAGGGGATCGACGTCTATCTCGGCAGCCGCACCAGCCCCGAGGAATGGCGGCGGCGCCTCGTCGAGGCTGCTGGCATGCGCACGATGCTGCTGCAAGAGTACGTCACCTCGCGACCTTACCTGTTCCAGTGCGGCGACCACGGTTGGGCGCGACACCAGGCAGTCTGGGGCACCTTCAGCTTCGGCGGCAGCTACGGCGGCGCCTTCCTCCGCCTGCTGCCGCTCGACCGCGGCCCGGAGATCATCAATTCGGCGCGCGGCGCCACCGAAGGATTGATCTTCGAGGTCGATGCGCCGCCCGGCGACCTCTGACATGTGCGGGTTCGTGGGGTATGTCGACCTGCGCGGCGAGCGCGCCGCGGACCGGGAGCTGCTGGCCAGGATGACCGGCAAGCTCGTCCATCGCGGTCCCGACTCGGCCGGCTACTTCCTCGAGGGCGCGGTCGGCCTCGGCTTCCGCCGCCTGAGCATCATCGACCTCGAGACCGGCGATCAACCGATCTTCAGCGAGGATGGGCAGCTGGTCCTGCTCTGCACGGGCGAGATCTACAACTACCGCGAGCTGCGGCGCGAGCTCGAGGAGCAGGGGCACGTCTTCGCGACGCAGAGCGACGTCGAGGTGCTGCTCCATCTCTACGAGGAGAGCGGCGCCGAGCTGCTGGCACGCATCAACGGCCAGTTCGCCTTCGTGCTCTACGACCGCCGGCAGCAGGTCCTGCTGCTGGCCCGGGACCACTTCGGCGTCACGCCGCTCTACTACGCCGTCGCCAGCGGCTGCTTCCTCTTCGGCTCGGAGATCAAGGCGCTTCTCGAGCACCCGGCGGCGCCGCGGCAGGTCGACCTGACCGGGCTCGACCAGGTGCTCTGCCTGCCCGGCGTGGTGAGCCCGCGGACCCTCTTCCAGGGGATCGCGAGCCTGCCGAGCGGCCACCGCATCGTGGTCCGGGATGCGCGGGTCGAGACGGCGGAGTACTGGGATCTCGACTATCCGCGCGCCGGCGAGCTGTCCTACCAGGAGCCCGAGAGCCATTACGTGGAAGGGCTGAGCGCGCTCCTCGCGCGCTCGGTCGAGTACCGGCTGCAGTCCGACGTGCCGATCGGGCTCTACCTGAGCGGCGGCCTCGACTCCTCGCTGGTCACGGCGATGGCCTGCCGCCTGCGGGGCGGCGCCCAGCACACCTTCTCGATCAGCTTCGCCGATCGCAGCATCGACGAGACCCGCTACCAGCGGCTGATGGCGGAGCGGCTGGGCACCGTGCATCACGAGATCCGCTTCGATTGGCCGGAGATCGCGAGCCGCCTGCGCGACGTGATCTATCACTGCGAGTGCCCGGTGCGAGAGAGCTACAACACCTGCTCGCTGGCGCTGTCGGCGGCGGCGCGCCAGGAAGGCATCAAGGTGATCCTGGGCGGCGAAGGAGCCGACGAGCTCTTCGCCGGCTACCCTGGGTACGTCTTCGATCAGCTCGGCCCGCGGCGCTCTCCCGGCGAGGGTCCCGACGCCCTGCTCGAGCGGCAGCTCCGCGAACGGTTGTGGGGCGACGCGCAGCTGTTCTACGAGATCGAGCTGCGGGCCTTCCACGCCACCCGGGGGAACCTCTACTCGCCGGCCCTCCTCGGGGCGCTCGCGACCTTCGATTGCGCGAGCATGCCGCTGGTCAACCATGAGCGGCTGCGCGGCCGCCACCCGATTCACCAGCGCTCGTACCTCGACGTCAAGCTCCGCCTGGCCGACCACCTGCTCGCCGACCATGGCGACCGCATGGCGCTGGCCAACTCGGTGGAAGGACGCTATCCCTTCCTCGACGTCGGGGTCGTCGACCTGGTGCGCGAGATCCCGCCCGGTCTCAAGGTCCACGACTTCGTCGAGAAATACATCCTCAAGCGGCTGGCGGCCGAGCTCCTGCCGCCGGAGATCATCGCGCGGGAGAAGTTTGGCTTCCGGGCACCCGGCTCGCCCTACCTCCTCGCCCAGCGCATCGATTGGATCGACGACCTGCTGTCCTACGATCGCATCAAGCGCCAGGGGTTCTTCGATCCCGACAAGGTCGAGGCCCTGCGCCGGCGGGCGACGCGCGCTGCGCAGGATGGCCGCGGGCTCAACCCGCACCTGGAAACCGATTTCTTGATGATCGTGCTGACTTTCAATCTCCTGTGCGACCTGTTCGACCTGCCCGGAATCTAGCAGGGAGTCGCGCAACAATGGGTAGGGAGGGGGCCTTTATCTTGCTGCGCGGCCCGCTGCCATGCCTTGACGTCAATCGCATACCTAAATATTCTTGACCGAGCAGCATCACGAAGTCGAAGCATATTGAAAGCCGTCGAATACCTGGGGGAGGTTCCGGCCCCGCCCGCCGCGCAGCCGACCTCGGGTCCGCCGCAGAGTCCGACGCGCAACACGAACATTGGATCCGAGTAGATGTCGATCGCAGTCGAGCAGAGCCCCCGCGAGGCGCCAGGTTGATTCAAGAGATCGCCGCCAACCCGCCGCCGGCAGGCGAACCGCCGATTTTCGACCGCCGGCTGAAGGAGGAGAGGGACTACTGGGTCGCGCGCTTGACGCCGGCGCCGCGCCCGGTCACGCCGATCCCCGAGCGGACGCAGCCCGGCGGCACTGCCGGGCACGACCCGCTGGACCCCGCCGCCGCCACCGCCGCCTTCGATCTCGACTGGCCCACCGCCCTCGGCGCCGAGCTGCGCCGGCTGGCCCGCGACTCTGCCGTGCTGGTCCACGTCGCGCTCACCGCCGCCCTCGCGGCCTGCCTGCATCGCCTGACGGGCGAGCGCTCGACCTGGATCGGCAGCCCGGCCCTGCTCGCGGGCGGCGAGCCCGGCCGCGAGCGCCAGGCCGCCAACGCGGTCGTGGTGGCCGGCGAGATCGATCCCCGGCGCCCTTTCCGCGCTCACCTCCTGCAGGTGCGCGAGGTCCTGCTGGCGGCCTATGCCCACCAGGACTATCCGCTCCTCCGGCTGCTCGAGGACCTGCGGCTCGAGCGGCATGGCGGCCGCTGTCCCCTCTTCGACGTCGCGCTGTCGCTCGCCGGCCTCCACACCGCCCTGCCCGCGGCCGGCCACGGGCTGACGTTGAGCTTCGCCCTGCGCGGCGAGGGGCTGGCGGGCCGTGCGGAGTTCGACCGGCGACGCTTCCACCGCGCCGACGTCAAGCGCTTCACCGCGCAGCTCCAGGGCCTGCTCACCGCCGCGCTGGCGAACCTCGAGGCGCCGCTCGCGAGCCTCGAGCCCCTGACCGCACCCGAGCGCCACCAGCTGCTCCGGGAATGGAACGACACCCGGGCGGCGGCAGCCGAGGGACCGTGGGTCCACGAGCGGGTCGCGGCGCAGGCGGCGCTGACGCCGCAGGCCGCGGCGCTGTCCTGGGCGGCGGGCGAGATGAGCTACGAGCAGCTGGTCGGCGACGCCCACCGGCTGGCGCGGCGGTTGGGGGCGCTGGGGGTCGGCGTGGAGGCGCGCGTGGGCATCTGCCTCGAGCGGAGCCCGGAGATGGCGGTGGCGGTGCTGGCGATCCTCGCGGCGGGCGGCGCCTACCTGCCGCTCGACCCGGCCTTGCCGCGGCAGCGGCTGGCGTGGATGGTCGAACAGGCGGAGGCGAGATGGGTGCTGACCCGGCAAGCGCTGGCGCCCCGGCTGCCCGGCTCGACGAATGCCCTCTGCCTGGACGTGCCGCGCACCGCGGACCCGGCCGCAGACGCATCCGGGCCGCTGCCGCGGGTGTCCGGGGACCAGCTCGCCTATGTGCTGTTCACCTCGGGCTCGACCGGCCAGCCGAAGGGGGTGATGGTCAGCCATCGCGGCCTGCTCCACTACCTCTCGTGGTGCGTGCCGGCCTACGGGGCCGCCGCGGGACGGGGCGCGCCGCTCCACACCTCGCTCGGCTTCGACCTGACGGTGACCAGCCTGTTCTCGCCCTGGCTGGCGGGCCGCGAGGTGGTGCTGGTGAGCGAGCAGGGGGGGATCGCGGAGCTGGCGGCGCTGGCGGCGATGCCGACGCGCGGCGAGCCTTTCAGCCACCTCAAGCTGACGCCGGCCCACCTCGAGGCGCTCGGCCAGCAGCTGGAGGTGGCGGGGGCGACCGGCAGGGCCGCGGTGCTGGTGGTCGGCGGCGAGGCGCTGCGCGAGGAGCTGCTGGCGTCGTGGCGAACGCACTGGCCCGCGGCGCGGCTGGTCAACGAGTATGGCCCTACGGAGGCGGTGGTGGGCTGCTGCGTCTACGAGCCTCAGGCGGCTTCGGCGGCGGCTGCGCCGGATCTTTCTTCAGCGGCGGCCTCGCCGGACTTTCCTTCATCGGCGACTACGCCGCCTGGGAACGTGCCCATCGGCAGGCCGATCGCCAACACCCGCATCGACCTGCTCGCTGCCGACCTCGGGCTGGCCGGGATCGGCATCACCGGCGAGCTGTACGTCGGCGGCGGCGGCCTGGCGCGCGGCTACCTGCGACAGCCGGAGCTGACGGCGGAGCGGTTCGTGCCCGACCCCTGGGGGGCCGAGCCGGGAGCGCGGCGCTATCGCACCGGCGACCTGGCGCGCCGCCTGCCCGACGGCAACCTGGCGTTCGTCGGCCGCGCCGACCACCAGGTGAAGCTGCGCGGCTACCGCGTCGAGCTGGGGGAGATCGAGTCGGTGCTACGGCGTCATCCCGGCGTGGGTGACGCGGCGGTGACGGCGCAGCGCGATCCGTCCACCGGCGAGGCGGCGCGCCTGGTCGCCTACGTGGTGCCGGCGACGGTGCCGCCGCCGTCGACGGACGAGCTGGCGGCTCACCTCGCCGAGCTGCTGCCGGAGCACATGCGGCCGGCGGCCTGGGTGACGCTGGCGGCGCTGCCGCTGAGCGCCAACGGCAAGGTGGACCGGGCGGCCCTGCCGCCGCCCGCGGGCGGGACCGCGTCGCGGCCCTACGTCGCGCCGCGGCACGCCGCCGAGGAGGTGATCGCCGCGCTCTGGGCGGAGCTCCTCGGGCTCGAGCGCGTCGGGGCGCGCGACCACTTCTTCGACCTCGGCGGCCACTCCCTGCTCGCCTCCCGGCTGGTGGCGCGCCTGCGCCGGATCTTCCAGGTGGAGCTGCCGCTGCTCGGCCTCTTCGAGAGCCCCACCGTGGAAGGTGTGGTGGCAAGGGTCGCCGCCCTGCGCGGCGGGATGGAGACCACCGACCAGATCGCCCGTCTCTTCCTCGCGGTGTCCGGCCTGCCGGCGGCGGAGCGCCAGGAGGCCTTCGAGCGCCTGCTTCGCGGCCAGGGGTTCGAGCTGTCCGGGGCCCGGGAGATCCCGCGCCGCGCCGCCGCCACCGCCGCCACCGCCGCCGAGACTGCGCCGCTGTCGCCCAGCCAGGACGGCATCTGGTTCGGCGAGCAGCTGGAAGGCGCCGGCGCGAGCTACAACCTGCTGGCCGCCGCGCGCCTGGCGCTCCCCCTGGACCTTGCCTGCTTCGCGCGCGCGGTCGACGAGATCGTGCGCCGCCACGAGGCGCTGCGCACCCGCTTCCGGGTGGAGGAGGGTGTGCCGGTGCAGGTGGTGGCGCCGCCGCGGCACCTCCCCGTCACGCTCGTCGAGCTGGCGGAGCTTGCCGCCGAGGCCCGCGACCGCGAGCTCTTGCGCCTCGCCGGCCGCGCGGCGCGCCGCCGCTTCGACCTGGCCCGCGGGCCGCTGCTGCGGGTGGACCTGGCCCGCCTGGGACAGGCCGAGTACGTGCTGCTGCTGACGATGCACCACATCATCTCCGACGGTTGGTCGATGGCGGTGTTCTTCGGCGAGCTCGCCGCGCTCTACGGCGCCTTCGCCGCGGGGCGCCCCTCGCCGCTGCCGGAGCTACCCGTCCAGTACCGCGACTATGCCGCCTGGCAACGGCAGTGGCTGGCCGGCGGCGCCCTCGAGGCGCAGCTCGCCTACTGGCGCCGCCAGCTCGCGGGCGCCCCGCCGCGGCTGCGCCTGCCGGCCGACCGGCTGCGCCCGCCGGTCGCGGCCGCGCGCGGCGCCACCCTCCCCTTCCAGGCGGTCGCCCGCCTCACCGCCGCCCTGCGGGCGCTGGCCCGGCAGGAGGGGGCGACGCTGTTCATGGTCCTGCTGACCGGCTGGAAGGTCCTGCTGCGCGCCTACGCCGGGCAGGACGACATCGCCGTCGGCACCTACTTCGCCAACCGCGCCCATCGAGACGTGGAGGGGCTGATCGGTTTCTTCGTCAACACCCTGGTCCTGCGCACCGACCTGGGCGGCGATCCGACCTGCCGCCAGCTGCTGGGCCGGGTGCGGGAGACCACGCTGGGGGCCTACGCGCACCAGGACCTGCCGTTCTCGAAGCTGGTGGAGGCGCTCGCTCCGCGGCGCGAGGCGGGGCACAACTCGTTGTTCCAGGTGGTGCTCAGCCTCGACAACTTCCCGGCGCCGGCGGCGGCAGGCGCCGGCCTGGCGGTGGAGCCGGTGCCGCTCCACACCGGCGAGGCGAAGTTCGACCTGGTGCTCGAGCTGCGCGAAGCCGGGGAGGCGCTCGAGGGACTGCTCGAGGTCGACACCGGCCTGTTCGAGCCGGCGACCGCCGCCCGCATGCTCGCCCACTACCACGCGATCCTGCAGCGGATGGCGGACGCCCCGGACTCCCCGATCTCCGCCCTCTCGCTCGCCGCCGGGGCGCCGGCCGCCGCCGCCCTCGACTTCAACGCCGACCTCGAGGAGGGCCTGGCATGAAGCTGCCCGCCTTGCCGGCCATCTCGGGCGTCTCCGGCGTCGCCGGCGACGCCGGCAGGCAGCGCGGCGGCCCCCGGCACGTGCCGGTCCACGAGCTGGTCCGCGGCGTTGCCGCGGGAGCTCCGGACCGGATGGCCATCGAGGCCGGCGACCGGCGCATCGCCTATGCCGAGCTGGAGGCGCGCGCCAACGGCCTGGCGGCCTGGCTGCTCGACCGCGGCACGCCCCGGGGGACGCGGGTCGCCGTCCTCGCCGAGGATCCGCTGGCCGTGATCCCGGCGCTGCTCGCCATCTTGAAGATCGGCGGCGTCTTCGTCCCCCTCGACCCGCTGCTCCCCGAGCGCCGCCTGGCGCGGATGGCCGAGGAAGCGGCCCTGGGCTGGCTGCTCGCCGAGCCGGCCTTCGCCGGCCTGGGCGAGCGGGTCGCCGCCGCGGCCGGGCAGCCCCGCCGCGGCGTGCTGGACGAGGCGGCGGCGCTCGCCGGCTCGCCGCCGCCGCTCGCCCAGGACCCCGACGCTCCCTGCTACGTGTACTTCACCTCCGGCTCGACCGGCAGCCCGAAGGGGATCGTCGGCCGTCTCAAGGGAATCGACCACTTCATCCGCTGGGAGATCTCCGCCCTGGGACTCGCGGCGGGGACGCGGGTCAGCCAGCTCACCGTTCCGACCCACGATCCCTTCCTGCGCGACGTCTTCGTCCCGCTGTGCGCGGGCGGCACCGTGTGCGTGCCGCCGGACCGGACCGCGCGCCTCGATCCGGGACGCCTCGCCGCCTGGCTCGACCGCGGCGACGTCCACCTGGTCCACGCGATCCCCTCGTTGCTGCGCGCCCTGCTGGGCGAGCGGCTGCACCCCGGGATGTTCCCGGGCCTGCGCTGGATGCTGCTCGCCGGCGAGCCGCTGCTGCCGGCCGACGTCCGCCGCTTCCGCGCCGTCTTCGGCGACCGCATCGAGCTGATCAACCTCTACGGCCCGACCGAGACGACGCTGGCCAAGCTCTTCCATCGTGTCAGGCCGGACGACCTGGAGCGCCCGATCATCCCGATCGGCAAGCCGATGCCGGGCGCCAGGGCGGTGGTGGTCGGCGACGGCGGCGCCATCTGCCCGCCGGGGGTCGCGGGGGAGATCTACATCCGCACCCCGTTCCGCTCGCTCGGCTACCTCGGCCGCCCCGATCTCACCCGGGAGGTCTTCGTCCCCAATCCGTTCAGCGCCGATCCGGACGACGTCGTCTACAAGACCGGCGACCTGGGCCGGGTGCGCGACGACGGCGCCATCGAGTTCCTGGGCCGGAGGGACCACCAGGTCAAGATCCGCGGCGTCCGCGTCGAGCCGGCGGAGACCGAGAGCGCGCTGCGCGAGCACGAGCAGGTCCGCGACGCCGTGGTGGTCGCCCGCGACGGCGGCGACGCCGGATGGAGCCTGTGCGCCTACGTCGTGACCGCGGGCGAGGCGACGGCGGCGGCGCTGCGCGACTTCCTGGCGCCCCGCCTGCCGGAGGTCATGATCCCCGCGGCCTTCGTCCACCTGGAGCGGCTGCCGCGCACCCCGACGGGCAAGGTCGATCGCGCCGCGCTGCCGCCGCCGGACGAGCCGGCGCCGGCGTTCGTGGCCCCGCGCACCCCCACCGAGGAGCTGCTCGCGGTGCTCTGGCAGCAGCTGCTCGAGCGCGAGCGCGTCGGCGCCGGCGACGACTTCTT